>Ga0268266_10002852_pt1 | contig 18007 bp, 15 predicted proteins | sample KBSS13metaG_FD_190356 | JGI IMG/M metagenome (GOLD analysis project Ga0268266, IMG submission 190356) | Switchgrass rhizosphere microbial communities from Kellogg Biological Station, Michigan, USA - KBS S1-3 metaG (SPAdes) (version 2) | ecosystem: Host-associated > Plants > Roots > Rhizosphere...
GCTACCTTACTCAACGCGCTGCTGCCTCCAGAAGTTTATGTCTTTAAGAATAATGATAGCATAAACGCTTTTGTTGAAGCTATGTTTCGTGAAGCGTATTGAAAATCAAACAAAAAACAGATATGATACGCTAGTTATCAATTTTCTGGCTGCAGCCAATGTGGCCCGGGAAAAGAGCAGCCAGAGTCGGCGGATTTATTCCACGACACTGCGCGATAGTTCAAGTGATAAACGAAGGACTATATGCAGAACCAGAGTCGTTCCTTATTCTAAGGAGAGAAGAACGACACTGCGTGAAGCTATATGAGAGAGACCTAGCTTTCTCTCACACGGTCTTATGCGGACGTGGCGGAATTGGTAGACGCGCTAGTTTCAGGTACTAGTGAGCTTTAAACTCGTGGAGGTTCAAGTCCTCTCGTCCGCACCAGAAATTATCAAAGAGTCTACAGATACGATTGTAGACTTTTTTAGTACGAAAAAGTTTGGTTTTCATTTGCCCTCACTCCCTTCTATCCCTCCGAACACAGATGGACATGCTACGTTATGGTAATATTTCGTTATGAGCATTCTGAAGTCTTTATTTGGTTTTTATGAGCCGCTGGGAGACCCTGATCAGGCTGACTGTATAATGGGCCACTCGTTTGGCACTGATACTTCTGAGCACAGCGTTAATCGTCGGATCGTAGATATTATGAAACAATATGCCGATGGAAGGCCCATTATAGCCGACCGAATGCTAGTACGATCTGACCCAGAAGGTGAAAAAACATATGCCCATATTATTGATGGCCAAATCACTAAAATGGATGGCCAGAGCGGAACCGGAAAGGCATTAGCTAATGCAAAGGCGTATATGAGCAAGAGTAATCTCGTAAAACCATTGATGGTCGCCCAAAGGTATCACATTGATCGAGTAGTTCGCCAAGCCAGCAAACTGGGCATACAATCATTAGTGCCTACAGGACTGCCAGGGCAATTCGACCGACAATCAAAACAATTTTGGACAAGAAACAAGCTATTCTTCATACCTTTAAATCTATTTGCATATATAAAGCTCAAAATTGATGGCAACCTATAGGTCTGCTAACTAGCTGTTATATCAGTGGGTTTAGCTGAGGATGTCCAGCTGTCTAGTAGCTCACGGATTTCCTGTATGTCGCCATCAGAATTATCCGTTAAAGTTATCTTAACGTCTGCTATGGTGCACCAAAATTTGTAACAGATATGAAAAATTCCACAAGCGATAAACTGTGAAACTTTTCATTTTATTGACATTTATTATTAGATATCAGAGCCGTTCGGAACGGAGGTATTTTCGTTTAAGATTTTCATGAAGAAAGATTTCTTTCGCTGCTCATACTCTGCGTACGGTAAGCCATCGCTGCCACGTTTTATGCGCTCATACTCTGCGCGAAGCCGGTGGTTTGCTTTGAGCAGTTCAAACACTCGCTTTTGACGCGGTACATGTGAAGTGGTTGGATCGGAAAGGATACAATCAATTTCGAAACCATCTTTTTCAAACTCCCAGGCAGCCATAGCATGAGTTACGCTTTTGGGGTCGCCAAGAGCTGCCTTTAGTTGTTCTGCGTTTTGGGTGATGTCTTTTGCCTCGCAAAGAATATCTAGATCTATATCGTTTTTACCCGGTAGACCTAATGCGGCTGCACCCATAAATAAGACTTCGAGCTCCGGTGTTGTCTCATGTATCCTAGCGATGAGATTCTGTGCGGTCGTTGCTACTTCGGGTACCCAGGGTTTGAGATGAAACATCTGATCATTCATGAAACCAGTATGATCGATTTCATGCAACTGCACCAGTTTTTCGTACATTAAACCTAAGCTAGGCTCTAAAGTGTTCCACGACAGGTCAATGTGGCGCACCATTTTTGGATAACAGATAAAAAGACGACCAGACCGCTGGCGTCTTTTATTTTGTATCTGTTATTTGGTTCAAGTCCTCTGTGGTTGAAAAATAAGATAAAATAGCCATATGAACCTTATTTTTATGTGCGGCTACCCCGGCACTGGTAAGCTCACTGTTGCCAAAGAACTGCAAACACTTACCGGTTATAAATTGTTCCATAACCATTTGGTTGTTGATCTCGCTGCGTCGATGTTTGACTTCGGCAGCAAGCCCTTTATTGAGTTCAGGGAGGAGCTATGGCTCAGATCTTTTGAACTCGGATTGCAGAATAAACTCGAAGGCATGATCTTTACCTTCGCATTCGAGAAAACCGTGCCCAATGACTTTGTTGATAAGGTTACGGCTTTGTTTGATACGTTCGCGACTCAGCCAAAGTTTGTTGAGCTGATATGCGACCCGGGTGTGTTGAAGACCCGGGTCGAGAAGCCGGACAGACAAAAATATGGCAAGTTTCACTCGTACGAAAAACTCGAAAGCCTCATTGAGCAGGGCACTTATTACGAGCCAGAGCTGAAAGTGAAAGTGCTGAAAATTGATAACACCGATAAAACTCCAGAAGAAGTCACCAAAGAAATTGTGTCGCACTATCATTTGTAGCGCTCCGATGTCACGCGATTTCTAAAGTCATCAATCTCGCAGAGTTTCTTGTACATCAACAAGATGCTGTCATAAATAGGGTTCCATCTAAGGTTGCATAGGTGAGCTGCGGCAATTATCAGACGAACTGATGCTATACTGAACAACCATGAACAGGGTAAGTAAAAACAAGGGCGAAATCCGCATCCCTGCGGGTATCAACGTCTGGAAGCACGAATTAAGCACCGCCAATGCTCTGGCTGAAGCTGGATTCATGGTAGAGTTTCTTCCCACGAAGGACATTAAGAACGCAAAATCACCAGACATCCTGATGGATGGCGAAAAGTGGGAACTTAAAGCTCCGAAGACCGACAAGCTGTCTGCTATTGAGCGCAACCTGAAACGCGCCACAAAACAGTCCGGCAATGTAGTGATCGATTCGCACAGACTACGGAAAATACACGATAGCACTGTACAAGCGTTTCTGCTGCAAAAGTTCAAGCAGCAGAAGACGATCAAAAAGCTACTGTTCGTTAACCGAAAGCATCAAGTTATTGATATAGGCAAGCTGGTTTGATATTATTAAGGTATTGAAGTCTTGGACGGAGCAGTATGTTCCTACCCCGAGGCTTCTTTTTTTACACAGTCATCGAGTAACTCTCGAATTTCTTTGACATCGGCCTCTGGGTCATCTGGCAAAGTTATCTTAACGTCTGCTATGGCGCACCAAGTAGAAACCCCAGTGAAAGCTGGGGTTTTTACTTGGTCTCGACCCGCGATGAGCGGACGCATAGCCTCTCGAATGAGCGAAGCGAACGAGAGGTCGTGTAGCAGAACCACGCACAGGAGCTTGCTCCGATAATGCAAGCGATCAGCGAAGCTATAGCATGATTTTGCGAAGAAGCACGAAGTGCGCTAGTCCTCTCTCGTCCACGTCAAGCTAAAATACCTAGTAAGGGCTAGGTGTTTTAGCTTGGTTAACTACGTGCGCAGGTTTATGCTCAATCCCTAAGTTTTAATTACATCATCATTTTGTTGACGCGGGAATCCATAATCAGTATAGTTCGCAAAACAGTAATAGGATGGAGCACATGTCACAAACCTTTCAGAGAACAAAGGCTTTATTTTTGGCCACAATATTTATGGGAGCGCTGGTTGTGCCTCTGGTGTCACAAACACTTATCCGTGCAGACTCACCCGCCTGCATGGTGTCACAGAACCTGGTAAACTCTTGCCGTCCATGGCTGGGTGGTGCGGCCAACAGCTACACGGCTGCAGCCTCCGACAGCAAGAGTCAGCTCCTATACCAGGAACAGCGCCAGGGTCGGCAAAATGACGTTGTCCACACTTATCACGCCGTAGGGAATAACACGCTGAGCAGTACGGACGTCTACTTTGCAACACGTCCCAATACGCTACTATTCACTAACTGGAAGCCGACCAACAACTGGGCGAACATTGCTTCGCAAAATGCTGGGATTGATAGCATGGCGAACAGCGTAAAGGCGCTTGGTAGCACTAGGATCTTTATGACACTGTTTCATGAGCCGGAAAACGATGTTTCGCCTGGTGGCGATGCTAACTGCCCCAATGTTACATACAAAGGCACTTCGGGCACAGTGGCTGACTACCGCAATATGTGGGCGTATGTCGAAAATCGTTTTGCTGCCGATGGCGTGACGAACGTGGTGTGGGCGATGACGTACATGGACTACTCGCCATGGTTCTGCTTGGACTACGATCTGTACCCTGGTGACAATTTGATTGACTGGATTGCCTTTGACGTCTACGGCAGTAAAACTACCCCTGACTACAATACGGCGGTTGGCCAGTTCTATAACCTACTGGCTAGCGAGAGCGATTCGACTCCCGGCAGTAATCATAACTTCCTGAGCAAACCATGGGGCGTCGCGGAATGGGGTGCTACTAATACTACCGCACAAGAACAAGCGTTTTATGATGGTGGCAAGGCGGCGCTTGATAGCAACACTTTCCCCAACCTCAAGATGTATATGATCTTTGACGAATATGATACGGCGGGCAATATTAATCGCCGAGTTGGCTATGATGATGACGGTACCGTCGATACCACCAAGGGCGCGCACTATTATGCTTTTGCAAATGACCCAAAATTGTTGGGAAGCTGGCAGTTTGTAGATGGTGCAGCGCCAAGCGTGCCGGGGAGCTTGACGGCGACAGCCACTGATCCGCACCAGGTTAGCTTGGCGTGGCAAGCTGCCACCGATAATGTGGGTGTGGCTGGCTACGATGTGTATCGCAATGGTACGCAAATCGCAACCGCTACAGGGACTTCCTATGTTGATACTGGTCTGACTGATGCCACCGCCTACACCTACATCATAGCCGCCTACGATGCCGCCGGCAATGTGAGTTTGCTTAGCAATGTTGCGACGGTAAACACTCCCGATGGTACGACTCCAGATGTGCCAACGCCACCCGACACACAGGCCCCCACCATTCCTACTGACCTTGCAGCCACAGTCTCTGGTGGGCACGAAGTTGACCTTAGCTGGGATGCCAGCACCGATGACACCGCGGTTGCAGGCTATACCATCTATCGTGATGGGCAGGTGCTGGCAACCGTATCGGGCGACACGCTTGCTTATGCCGACACCGGCGCAGATGACGCAACAGCCTACGCCTACACCATTTCTGCCTACGACGCCGCCGGCAACGCCAGCGCCCAAAGTGATGGTGTGAACGCTACTACCCCAGACGTGACGGCTCCCAGCACACCAGTTACTGTTACGGCGGCGCTATCATCAGATGGGACAAGTGTTGACGTTACATGGCAGCCGTCTCTGGATAATACAGCGGTGACCGGCTACAACATCTACCGTAATGGCCTGCTCGTCGGCATCATAACAGATGGCACTACGACATATTCAGATAATAACCTGCAACAGGGTGAGAGCTACACCTACACCGTAGCCGCCTACGACGCCGCTGGTAATGTGAGCGCTCAAAGTGTGGCAGCAGTGGCGGCAGCACCTGATACGACTGCGCCCACTACCCCTGATAATTTCACTGCAACAGTCGCTAACGGTCACGAAATTGACTTAGTGTGGCAACCAGCCACTGACAACGTAGGCGTAGCCGGCTACAACATCTACCGCAACGGTGTGCTGATAGCGAGTGTTACCAACGGCACAACTTATGCCGACACCAGCGCAGATGACGCAACGGCCTACACCTACACCATAGCCGCCTACGATGCCGCCGGCAATACAAGCGTCCAAAGCGCTGCGGTAAGTGCCACTACCCCCGATGCCAGCGCACCTACCAGTCCAGCTGGCGTGCAGACTACTGCACTTGATGCTTCCACGGTACAGATCAGCTGGCAAGCTGCTACTGACAATGTAGGTACAACCGGCTACAATATCTACCGGAACGGCGTCTTGGTAGGTACTACTACCAATACCACCTTTACTGACACCGGCTTATCTGACGCTACGGCGTATCAGTATGCCATAGCCGCCTACGACGCCGCCGGCAATGTGAGCGTGCTCAGTGGCACTGCTTCGGTAACTACCCCAGATGGTACTGCACCAAGTGTGCCAGTGAACGTGCAGGCTACGCCAGTGAGCGGGTCTGAAATTGACCTGACCTGGCAGTCAGCAGTAGATAATACTGGCGTTGTGGGCTATAACCTCTACAGAGACGGCGTGTTAATTGCTACCATTGCTACCAATACGTACGTAGATAGTGGGCTCAACGACGCCACCACTCACTATTACGCAGTTTCGGCATTTGACGCCGCCGGCAATGTAAGTGCCCAGAGCGATATCGTGAGCGCTACTACTCCGGATAACACACCACCAAGCGTACCGCTTGGCGTGAGCGCAATTGCACAGAGCGGCAATTCGGCACAGGTAACTTGGCAATCGGCTACCGACAACGTAGGTGTAGTCACCTACAACATCTACCGTAATGGCAGTCTGATCGCAACGGTAGCCGGCACAACCTATGCCGACACTAGTTTGTCTGACGCCACCAGCTACAGCTATACCGTAGTGGCCGTTGACGCTGCCGGCAACGCTAGTGCTGCAAGTACTGCCGCCGCCGTAACCACACCAGATGTTACCGCCCCGAACATTCCAACCGGTTTGACGGCCACGGCAGTCAGCAGTTCTCAGATTAATCTGAGCTGGCAAGCTGCCACCGACAATGTAGGTACAACCGGCTACAATATCTACCGGAACGGCGTCTTGCTGGCTACGGTAACTGGTACGTCATATCAAGATACGGGTTTGGCAGCCAGCACGGCTTACAGCTATAAGGTTTTGGCCTTCGATGCAAGTGGCAACACGAGCGCAGTCTCTGGGGATGTAACGACCACTACGCAAAGTGCTGCAGATACCACGCCGCCCACCAAGCCAACCAACTTTAGAGTGGTAAACGTTACCTCCACTACCGAAACCCTTTCCTGGACTGCCTCCAGCGATAATGTTGGGGTGGTTGGGTACCAAATTTACCGCAAAACTACGTTGGTAGCTACCGTTACGGGTACGACTTACATCGACACGGGTCTCATGCCTGACAGCTCGTATACGTACCATATCTACGCAATTGACGCTGCCGGTAACCTGAGCGCTGCAGCTACAGCAACAACAGTCCACACGCTGCCAGACACGACATCACCGACTACGCCTACCGGTGTGACGGCTGCCATGGGCACTACCAGCACAATGGTCGCCCTAGGATGGTCTGCTTGCACAGATGACGTAGCGGTTGCAGGCTACCGGGTCTACCGCGGCAGCACGTTAATTGCGACCGTAAGCGGCGGCACGCTTAGCTACACCGACAGCGGGCTGACGAGTGGCGCCACCTACAGCTACCATATTGTAGCTATCGATGCCGCTGGCAATGCCAGTGCGTCAAGTGTAACGGTCTCCGCCAAAGCAAAGTAAGGCACGCACAAGCGTACAAAATACCTGGCATTATCGCCAGGTATTTTTGTTTGGGGAGTGAGCCTAAGGCACATGCTCATGGTTACTGGCTGGCCAATTTTACTCCTGCAGCGCAATAAGTCACTAACTAATTAGTGACTTTGGCGGTGCGGATTTCCCAGTTCGCTACTGAGTCATAGCGGTCGGCATCGGTGTTGAGCGTGTGATCGTTTAGGCCGTAAACCGTACCGCGAGTAATGTAGAGGAAGCGTGGCTGGTAGAGACCTAACGCAGGAGCGTCTGTCTGCCATGCCTGCAGAAACGGCTTATATTTTATCGCACGCAGCGCCGGATCTAAGCGAGTACGTCCGCTCTCTAGCGAAGCGTCTGCCGCAGCCGACTTATATTCTGAAAAATTCAGACGCGGATTGCTGCGGATGTCGGCCTGGCTACTGTCCCAGTAAGCGTAGACATCCGGGTCGACGCCTATAGAGATGCCATAGAGCAGCGCATCATAGGCGTGGAATCCTAGCGTGGTCTGGAAATCGGTAAGCGACTGCAGCACTGGTGTAACATTGACGCCTAAGGCAGCCCAATCATGGACAAGCATGCTGGCTGTGCGGCGATTTTCCGGTGTATCTTCAGCGGATAAACGGAATGAGAGCGGCTGTCCGCCTTTGCTGCGCATGCCATCTTTGCCACGTACCCAGCCGGCTTTGTCTAGAATGGCATTGGCAGCCGCAGGGTTGTAGCTGGCCTGGGCATAGGCGGGGTTGTAGGCAAACTGGCTCATCAGGACCGGCTCTCTCACAGGTTTGGCGACGTACCCAAGGGCGTTAAGGATAGCCGTGGTGTTACTCCCTTGCACCAAGGCTTGACGTACCTGTGCGTCGGCCAATACACCGCTGGAAGTCCTAAAGAACGACATCACGGCCGCAGTAGATGAAAAGCTGACTGCTGTTATGTCGTTTGCTTTGCTGAGCTGTGCTGGCATGCTATCGAGCCCGGTCATGGCATTGATGTCGCGGTGCTTGAAGGCAGCTATCATTTCGTCTTGGCTGCCAAAGGCGTGCAGAACGAAGCCGTTGAGCTTTGGCGTGCCGCCGGCGTATTTGGCGAAGGGTTTGAGGGCTATAAGATCAATGGTTTTATCGGGATCGGCACTGGCGTTTGCCTGGATAGCTTGCCATGCAAACGGTCCTGCTCCAACGGGCCGGATAGTGTTGAATGGATCGGAACGGAGCTGAGAGGGTGCTATGCCTGCTAGCAGATGCTGCGGCACGATACCCGTAGCAAGGCTGTACGGAAAAGCGCTGAAAGCGTTTGGCAAATCAAAATCTATCGTATTTTTGTCGGGTGCGGTTATGGCTATGTTCTGCCAGCTACTGATGAGCGGTGACTGAACGTCAGGATTTTGGATAAGGTGGTAGGTAAACACAACGTCCTCGGCGGTAAGCGGGTGGCCGTCTTGCCAGGTCAGATCGGGCCGGAGCTTGACGACATAGTGCTTGCCTGTTTGGTCAACGCTGTAGCTGCTGGCCAGATCGCCAACAAGCTGATTCCGGTCGTCATATTTAAATAATCCAGCAAACAGTAGCCGTGACACGGCAACATCTACCGAGCCAGTAGCAAATAAGGGGCTGGCGTTACTGTAGGTGCCAACGACACCTTCGTTATATATGCCACCTGGTGTTGGCTGCACTGTCTGATAGTAGGCACTAAGCGCCAGGGTTTGTACGATGGTGCAAAAGGTGACCAGCACCGCTAGGGTTATCCATCCAAGAGTGAACCGCCTAACCCGCAACAGACGGTCAAACCGACCTATCAGGTTAGTCTCGAACGATTTCTCGGCAGCTTCGGCAGCTGCCTCTACTTGCCTTTGGCGACGGCGAACAATCCGCCGCATACGCAACTGAGTTGTCCGATTCACCAAATTCATCTAGTTATGTGCCACCTTTTTACTAACCTCTAGACGCGCTTAGTTCATTATGATGCCGAGCAATATCGACAATACAAATACAATGGCGGTAATAATGGTTAGTTGGTAGATGGTTTTGTCGGTACCGCGGCGCTCGGTGTTTACTTCCCCACTGCTGCCAAGCCCTGCTCCCAGGGATGCACCGCGCGTCTGTACTAGAATTAGCAGCGCCATAAAGAGCATCGAAACAATTGAAATATAGTTGTATATAGACATGTTATTAGCATTTTCCTTCTGCTACGACGCGCGTTTGTGCTGCCTAGCATTCATTTGACTTGTCACTATATTGCCATACGCCTCTTTTGCCAAGCAGGCTGGCCCTAGTAGCAAGTGTACTTATCGTCCTTCCAGTATATCAGAGATATGTCGTTCGGTACTCATTACTACCATATGCACGCACACTGTCTCAGCTTCGCTCCTCGAGTATCAGAGATATACGTATCGGTATTCGCATGCAGCATACACAAGTGTACGCTACATGTTCCGTTCCTCGAGTATAGCGGTCACCAGGTAATTTACCAAGCCTATGATGACGCCGGTCAGGATGGCAGCGCCGAAGCTGCTAATTTGCAACGGGCCGTATAGTTTGCTGGCTAGAAACACCGTAAGTCCATTGATGACAAGCATAAACAGGCCGAGCGTTACTAATATCGCTGGCAGGCTGGCTAGCACCAGGAGCGGCTTTAAAATGGAGTTGATAATGGCCAGCAGTAACCCTGCAACGACAACAACGCTAAAGTGGCTGCCATAGGAAACGCTGCCGCTCAACAATCCGGCGGCAATCCAAAGGCCGAGCGAGCATACAATCCACCGGATCACGAGCCGGTAGGCGAAACCTCTTTGTGCGGAGCTCTGCATAGTACTCATTATTGTACGAGACCCAGTAGACGCGGACAAGCGCTGCTTAGCACCTTGCAGCCGGTGTTGGTTATAAGCACGTCGTCTTCTATTCGCACGCCTAGCCCCTCCTCGGGGATATAAATGCCCGGTTCACAGGTTATGATCATGTTTGTTGCCAACGGCTGGCTGTAGTCACCTGCGTCGTGTGTATCTAGTCCTAGAAAATGCGACGTGGCATGCGGGAAATAGCGGTGGACTTGGTCGGGTGTATTTGTAGAAATAAGTCCCAACTGCTGCAACTGTGTACCCATGTACTTTGCAACCGCTGCTTCGTACTCGTGCAATATTACGCCTGGCTTGAGTAGGCTGAGCGCATAATCTTGCACCGCAATGACCGCCTGGAACACGTCAGACTGCCGCCCTGAAAGCGGCTGCTTGCAGACGGTACGTGTAATGTCGGCAGCATAGTGCTCCACGCAGGCGCCCACGTCCAGCACTATCATGTCGTTGTCGCGGATAGGCCCTTCGTTATTTATGTGGTGGAGCGTGGTGCCGTGGGCGCCGGCGCCCACGATTGGCTCAAAAGCATGTCCTTCGGCACCGCGGCTGCGGAATCCGTGGCTAATAGCCGCCTCCAGCTCGTATTCGTGTTGCGCAAGTTGCAATGTGGCCGGTTTTGTAGCCGCTTGCAAGGTGGCAGTAGTGATATCGATAGCGTGCTGAAGCGCTTGTACCTCCGCTGGCTGTTTGACGCTTCGCATCCGGGCAAGCTCCATGCGAATATCCCGTATAGTGACCCCTGGCTGGAGCCGCTTAAGCTTGGCAATGAGGCGCCGGCGATAGGGCAGTGTGTGGAGTCGATGGCGTGGCAGATAGCTCGGGCTGGCCTGTAGCGTAGCTACAGTATGTGTTTGTTGGAGCAGCTGCTTGATTCGCCGCCAGCCAGTCCTTTCATCCACGATTTCGGTGATGCCAGATCGCGTCTTGAGCTCGTCAATATCGTATGCGCCGTCAAACACCTGTCGCTCCAGGGTCAGCACGGGCGCAATCAAGTAGCTCTCCTGTTTGGTGAGTACCAAGACAAGGTCAGCTGTGTTGAGACCGGTAAGGTACCAGAAGTTGCTGTCTTGCACGAACTTGAACGGCTCATCGGCTGCGCGCTGCATGCTGCCATTAGCGGTAATGATAATGGGCGTATCGTTGCCGAGTGTTTCCTGGAGTTTTTTGCGGTTTTGTTTGAAGAAGTTGGAGTTAAAAAAGCTAGTCATTACGACAGAGTATAGCAAACTTCTCAGCAAACTTTAGTGCCGGGTAAGGCGCCACCAAAAGCTAGGGCCGGCCAGCGGATGGCTCAGCTGCAGCGATGACTGCGATTGAGCCTGACCTGCTGCCAGCTTTAGGCTACCAACGGTGCCGCTACGAATGCTGGTATCGATATGGTGCGTTTCGGTGAGCGGCGTCGCCTTCCAGCGTACTAGCCCGACAGATTGACGGGCTGTGATGGGCGTGGAAGCTCCCCACACTGCATGCATCGTACCGATTACCTTCCCTGTCTGTGCGACCGATACTTGTTCAAATCCTTGCTGCATCGAAGCAACGAGCTGGGTACTATTCTGCAGGGCTGTGTTTAGATCAGCTGCGCCCATGACCGAACCAGTCAGTAAGATGTCTTGGCCGCCAACCTGGGTGGTAGCGGTAAATAGAAACGCACCGGGATCATCATCATTGTTGCCTGTCTTGAGGCCGGTAATGCCATGTATACCAAGTATGGTGTCGTAGTTACTAACTGCACCCACCACAGGTAGCGTGGTGCTCGATTTGCCAGCAATTTGCATAAGCACTGGATTCTTGAGCGCCAACAAGCCCAGGTTAGTCAGATCACTGGCCGTGCTGGTGGTGCTGGGGTCAAATCCGCTGGCATCGCTACCGATGTGCGTATCATGCATCCCGTGCTGCTCCAAAAAGGTGCTTGCATACGCCGCGTAGGCCTGATGGCTGCCAAATACCCAGCGCACCAGGGAGTCGGCAATGTTATTGGCGGAAGGTATCATTATTGCTTCCAGGGCCTGATACTCGGTAAGCTGTTCGCCGGCCGTCACTGGTATTAGTGAGCCGTTTTCTGCTGCATATGTCTGGTAGATGTCTACATCGCTGGCTCCTACAGTGTAGGTGGGGCCGGATTGGCTCAGATTGAGCGGCTGCTTCTGTAATACGCACAACGCGGCAATAACTTTCGCAATACTAGCGGTGGCTAATGGCTTTATGTTCCCATCCGTACCTAGTAAGCCGTATCCACTGGCTGCGACTGCTGCCTGGCCACTGCCTGGCCAGCTGATAACAGGGGTTGTCGTACCAGCAGGGGTTGAAATACTAAGCGTGGCTACAGGTGCCGGCAAAGGACGCAGGTAGTTAAACGCTCCCACTGCCAGTAGCAAGGCTGTAGGTATGAGCCATAGCCGCCGCTTGCTGCGGCGGGTAGGTTGTGACTGATAGCGGGCCGGTGCAATAACGTGCATACGCATCCACTATATCATTACTATTCCCTATCACCGGGCAAAAAATTAGGCTATACTGATAGCATAAGGTATATAAGGAGGTTCTGACCCTATGGTTGTGCTGATTATTGTTATAGTGATCGTGGTACTGGCGCTGGTTTTCGGGGCTATGTACAACGGTCTAGTAAAACTGAATGTTCGTGCTAGTGAAGCATGGAGTGACATAACAGTTCAGCTGAAGCGCCGTGCCGATCTTATCCCGAATCTCGTCAATACTGTCAAGGGCTATGCAACGCACGAAAAGAGCGTCTTCGAAGATGTAACGGCAGCCCGTGCCCAAACACTCAGCGCCTCTTCGCCTGCCGAAGCAGGACAGGCCGAGAATCAGTTTCAGCAAACGCTCAAGAGCCTGTTCGCTGTGGCCGAAGCCTACCCGGACCTCAAAGCATCGCAGAACTTCCAGCAGCTACAGGCTGACCTAACCGATACCGAAGACAAAATCCAGGCCAGCCGTCGCTTCTATAACGGCGTGGTCCGTGATTTTAACACCAAGCGCACGGTGTTCCCTACCAACATCTTCGCCAAGATGCTCGGGTTCAAGTCTGACAAAGAGTTCTTTGAAGTCGATGAAGCTCAGCTAGCCACCATTCAGAACCCCGTTAACGTTCAGTTTTAGTCCGGTCAACCTTCAGTCGTAAATACTAACCTAATAATTTCTTTGTATGTATAGCGCTATAGCCAGTAATAAACGCAAGACAATAGTCATACTATTCGGGTTCTTGGTATTTATAGGTGCCCTGGCTTGGTTGCTGGGTGCGATCTACGGAGAAAATTATATGTACACGATCCTGATATTCGGGGTGTGCTATGCGGCCATTAGCTACTTTGCCGGTTCACGGCTGAGCCTGGCGGTCAATGGTGCGCAAGAGATTCAGAAGTCTGATAACCCTCGTCTGTGGCGCACCGTGGAGAATCTGGCCATCACCGACGGCTTGCCTATGCCGAAGGTGTACATCATGGACGACCCGGCTCCAAACGCGTTTGCTACCGGTCGCAATCCAGACCATTCGGCGGTCTGTGTTACCGCTGGCCTGCTGCAGATAATGGACGACAACGAGCTGGAGGGCGTGCTTGCGCACGAAATGGGGCATGTAAAGAACTACGACATCCGGGTCAGCATGATTGCCTTTGCACTCTCGGCAGTTATTGCACTGCTGGCCGATTTTATCTTACGCATGACGTGGTTCCGTGACCGTGACGATGACAATAACAATAATCAGGCGCTGTTGGTGCTCGGTATCATTGCGGCTATCATTGCGCCGCTAGTGGCAACGCTTATTCAGCTGGCAATTTCGCGTAAGCGTGAATATCTGGCGGATGCTACCGGGGCGCTCACCACCCGCTACCCCGAAGGCCTGGCTAGCGCTCTGGGGAAGATTGAGCGCACCGGCAGTACCCTGCGCAAGCAAAACACGGCTACGGCTCACTTCTTTTTTGCCAATCCGCTTAGGGGTCATTCGCTCACTAATCTCTTCAGTACACATCCACCCATCCAGGAGCGTATTGCTCGCCTAAAACATATGGAAGACCATGCCTAAAGCCCAAAAGTCTATTGCGCCAAAGAAACAATCAACCCAAACAGCCAGCAGCCCAACCCCGAGGCGGCTAGCTGTACCGAAACGCATATGGTACAAGCCGCTCACCTGGCGCAACCATCCCCCGGTGCCCGCCTATAAGCCCCTTCCAAAAGCCCGAGTGTTGTTTGTGGTGGTCCTGAAGCAGCTCTGGGTGCATCGGCTGCTCTTTGGCGGCATAGTGCTTATCTACGGCTTGCTCAATATACTGCTGGTGCGCGGCCTTTCTGGTAGCAGTGATGTAACCAATCTAAAAAGCGCTCTTGATGGCGTTACCCACGGGTTTGGCGGTAGGGTGACTAACTCATTCACCACATTCCTAACACTTCTAACCACATCCGGGAGCGGCGACACTGCTACCTCGGGCGTCTATCAGAGCGTGTTGCTCATCGTATGCAGTTTGGCCTTTATATGGGCGCTCCGCCAGACACTCGCCAAAAATACGGTGCGAGTACGGGATGGGTTTTATCAGGGCATGTACCCTCTGGTGCCGTTTGTGCTGACATTTATGCTGCTCGGTGTGCAGCTCTTGCCATTTGGGATTGGCGCAGGACTGTATTCCGTGGTAATTGGCAATGGCATCGCTATCCACATCTGGGAAAAAGCCCTCTGGTTGCTGCTGTTTGTGGGATTGGCAGCCTGGTCCCTGCGGATGATTACTGCCTCGATATTTGCGCTCTATATCGCAACCTTGCCCGATATGACACCGATGCGAGCGTACCGAAGCGCACGCGAACTAGTGTACGGGCGTCGCCTGCTGGTATGGCGTAAGCTGATTTTTCTGCCAGTAATGCTCCTGCTGCTTGCCGTGCTGATTGAGCTGCCACTGATATTTTTTGTGACACCAGTGGCTGAGTGGGTGTTCTTTGGACTGAGCATGGCCGCACTGCCCGTGGTGCATAGCTACTTGTATGGCCTGTACCGGGAGATGCTATGAGCGCTGCTTCCCGTGCTGCTGAACTGCGAAAATTGCTGAATCAGTACAGCTACGAATATCATGTGCTCGATGATCCATCGGTAAGTGATGCTGTCTATGATGGTTTGATGCACGAACTAAAGGCCTTGGAAACTGAGGACCCTTCGCTGGTGACCGTGGACAGTCCCACGCAGCGCATAGGTAACACGCCGCTTGATAAATTCACCAAAGTCACCCATAGCCGGCCGATGATCTCGCTGAATGATGTGTTTGATCGTGGCGAAGTAGAGGCTTGGGTACAGCGTATGGACAAGCTCCTGCCTGGCAGTAAGCACGAGTTTTTCTGCGACATCAAAAAAGACGGCCTGGCCTGCGCGCTGGTGTACCAGAATGGTATGCTCGTGCAAGCGGTAACTCGCGGCGATGGCCGTGTTGGTGAAGACGTGACGATGAATGTGCGGACCATTCAGAACGTGCCGCTACGGCTGCATGAATCGAAGCGATATGCTTCAACCTTGCGCGGCCGGACCGAAATCCGCGGCGAGATCGTCATGTACAAAAAAGATTTTGAGGCGCTGAACAAAGCCCGGGAAGCAGCTGAGCTGCCGGTGTTCAAGAACCCACGCAATCTAGCCGCTGGCACCATCCGTCAGCTGGATCCAAAGCTAGTTGCCGAACGGCCGCTGCGATTCATTGGCTACGACCTGCTGCGTGACGATCCGGCGGAAGTACCAACCAATATGGTTGCATACGAAGCACTGAGCGAACTTGGCATCTACCGCAGTCCCGAAGCGAGCGTGTTTACCGAGCTGGATGATGTGATGAAGTTCGTGGCTGCATGGGACGAAAAGCGCCATGCCCTGCCCTACAACACCGATGGCTTAGTAGTGAAGGTTAACAATCGCGCCCAGTACGATGCGCTTGGCAGCGTGGGCAAAAACCCGCGAGGTGCTATTGCCTACAAATACGCTGCCGAGCAGGCTACAACGGTCGTGAAGGATATTGTGATCAGCATCGGCCGGACCGGTGCCGCTACGCCTGTGGCGGTGTTTGACCCGGTGAACGTGGCTGGCACCACTGTGCAGCACGCCAGCTTACATAATGCCGACGAGATTGCGCGCAAAGACGTGCGCGTGGGTGACACCGTGGTTATCTATAAGGCCGGCGACATCATTCCGCAGGTAGAAAGTGTGGTGGTGGAGCTACGCCCCAAGTCTGCCAAAGCGTTTGACTACGAACAGGCGCTGGCCAGTCAGTATCCTGAGCTGCAGTTCGAGCGCCCAGAGGGCGAGGCTGTCTACCGCGTGCAGGGCGCCAGCGGCACGCTACTGCTCAAGCAGGCACTGGAGCATTTTGCCAGCAAAGGCGCGCTCGATATCGATACGCTCGGCGAAAAGAATGTGGTGGCGTTGGTAGATGCTGGCTTGGTGCAGGACCTGGCGGACATCTACACTATTACCAAGGAGCAATTGTTAGAATTGGACCGCTTTGCCGAGATATCGGCCCAGAAGCTACTAGATGCGATTGCAGCTGCTAAGACGCCGCCGCTTGAACGGTTTGTCTATGGCCTAGGCATTCGGCATGTGGGCGTACAGACAGCCATAGACCTGGTGAACCATTTTGGCTCGCTCGATGCACTGCAACACGCTACTATCGATCAGCTCGAAGCTGTGGACGGCGTGGGCGTGGTAGTGGCAGAGAGCGTAGCAGCTTGGTTTGCCGACGAAGACAATGAGCAATTATTGCAAAAGTTTGCCGAGCTCGGTGTGCATCCGCATTTCGAGAAGAAAACCGGTAAACTCACGGGACAGAGCTTCGTCATCACTGGTAGCCTTGAAAGCATGGGCCGCGATGAAGCAGCTGAGCAGATTCGTAATCTAGGCGGGACGTTCCAAACTAGTGTCGCAAAAGATACCACCTATCTGGTGGCGGGCGGCAAAGTGGGTGCTAGCAAACTCAAAAAGGCTGAGGCCTATGGCACTAAAGTTATTGATGAGGCTGCACTGCTAGGCATGCTGGGTGACCAGCCAGTAGCCCGATAAAACAGAGGATGTACTCGCTAGATGAGTACAAGCAGGCTGGCCTGTCCGCCACTCGACAGCATAAGCTGCTTGACAATTATGCAGATTGGCTTATGCTTAGAGTAATTCGTGCGTCCAAAAGCGGCGCTTGAAGAACAAACATTTTTCAAAACAAAATTGCTCCTCACCCGCCGCTGGGTGGGCGCGCACGAAAATAAACCGGCTGCAGTACTGTGGCTGGTTTTTTAAGTACCGGGTTTGTCGGTACTGTCTTGATCGTTGGCAGGCGCAGAGCTGCTGGCGCTAGAATTACCCGTATTATTGACTGGGCTAGTGTCCGGCGGAGTTGGCATAGTGATGGCGACTGGGGTTGACGGCGTAGAGGCGTTGCTGGCGTCGTCTACGGAGAGCACTTGGTAATCATAGGTGTGTCCCTGAGCTAGCCCGGTGTCGGTATAGCCAGCTCCCGTAGTAGTGCCCACCTGCACGCCGTCACGCCAGACGTAATAATGTGTTGCACCAGCCACAGCCGTCCAGCTTAGCGTGGCGCTAGTACCGTCAGCTGCTGCGCTGGCTGCTACATCAGTAGGTGCGGCTGGTGCTTGGGCGGAAGTGTTGCTTGTGCCGGTTGGTATGACGGGAGCGTCTGTGGTGTTAGGCGTGCCTATGGCTGCTGCTGAAGGCGCAGTCGGCGTAGCCGTACAGGTGGCCGG
>Ga0268266_10002854_pt1 | contig 18005 bp, 18 predicted proteins | sample KBSS13metaG_FD_190356 | JGI IMG/M metagenome (GOLD analysis project Ga0268266, IMG submission 190356) | Switchgrass rhizosphere microbial communities from Kellogg Biological Station, Michigan, USA - KBS S1-3 metaG (SPAdes) (version 2) | ecosystem: Host-associated > Plants > Roots > Rhizosphere...
CCGCGAAGCGTTCCGGAAACAAACGGCCGCTACGTTCGAGCATTGGAACGAGCGGGGTTAGATCATGTTGGTATCAGTACTTAACCTCATCTACCGCGAATTTCTCAAGCGTGCCCTTTCCGGCATTTCAACACAGGGAGGGAGGCTATGACCGAGGTCGTGACAGCATTCCTCGTCTTCGTCAGCATTGGCGTATTCCTGGCTCATGCATTTGACGCCTATCGCCTGCGCTAGGTTGGCGCCACGCTACACGGACACCATTGCGCCGCGAGTTCCCTCGACGTTTAGGGTATCCTTGGCGGCCTCGTCCTATCGTGCCCCATCGTTGCCGGCGATGAACACGTCGCGGTCCGGGAACTTTCCAAACACTTCCGCCGGCTGGCTGAAATTCGTGGCCAGCACATCCTTGGGATTTGCCGCGATCCATTGCGACAGGTCGATGGTCTCGTAGACGCCGGCATTGAACCCGATCAGGATGCGCGCAGCTCCGCTGCCCACATTCTCGATCGAGTGGCCATAGCCCTGCGGGATGTAGCCGACATCGCCCTTCTGCAATCGCTCGATCCGGTAGCGGCCGTGTGATCCGAACAGGGTGACGCTCACCTCGCCCGCGACGACGTATTGCCACTCGTCGGCGTTCGGATGCCAGTGCAATGTCCGCAGCGCGCCGGGATCGAGATCCAGCACGACGCCCGTGATTGTCTTCGCAATCGGGAAGCGGCTTGAATCGACGCGCCACTCGCGACCGCCCCGATAGGTCGCATGCGGCGGCTGCGCCAATAGTCGGTATTTGTGGGTCTCCGGCGGCAGCTTCCAGCCCTGCAGCGGCACCGACGGCTCCGCAGGGGGCGGTGCGCCGCGGGCGAAATACACTTCCTCTTTCGGGAAATTCGCGAACGCTGCTTCAGGCAGGCCGAAATTCTTCGCCAGTAGCGCCGGCGAAGCATGTCCGACCCAGTCGGTGATGCTAAAGGTGCCGAATTCGGAGAAGTAGCCGTTGTCGAAGATCAGGATGAAGTGACAGGGCTTGTCGCCGAGACATTGCAGCATGTGGCCGTGGCCGCGCGGAAAGTACCAGACGTCGCCGGGATCGAAATCGTTGGTCTCGGCGAGGCCGCCTGGATCGACGACGGTGGTGCGGACGCGGCCCTCGAGAACGAACGCCCACTCCGCCGCTGTGGCGTGCCAGTGCAGCTCGCGCATCGCGCCGGGCTCAAGCCGCATCGAGACGCCGGCGATCCCCTTGGAAATCGGCAGCTGCGTAACCGTCGCCTCCTTGCCGTAACTGTTGCCGATGACCTTGCCTTCCGACTTCTCCAGCGCGAATTTGAAGGTCGGCAGATCCCTGCCCGCGAGTGTTGGATCCGGAACGTTGTTCATGAAACTCGGATCGCCGCCAGCCGCCGGGAGGGCCGTAGCCAGCGCTGCCAATGAGACGGTTCCTGCGGCGGCCAAAAAATCCCGCCGTTGCGGATCGGACATGATTCTCTCCCCCTGCGGGCCAGCGAATGCTCCGGCGCGGCCCACGCGAGCCCCGAAGGAGTGCCTAGCAGTCCACAAGTTGGCGACGAGGTATGCCGATCACAAGCCGGAGGCGGCCCGGGGGGGGTGCGGGCCGTCTAGCCAGGCGGCTGACGCCCGGCCGGCCAGCGTAATTGAATGGCCATTAAATCAACAGGTTAGACAGACGCTTGGGGATGGTGCTAGAGAACTCAGGCGCGCGGCGGAATTTCGATTCCGAGGGTCGGGGGTTCTGGTCTCTCCAGCCAGGCGCGCTCGTTCGGCTTACTTCTATTCGGACATTTCGACATGAGAAAGATCATCCTGACGCTGGCGGTTCTGTATCCGGCGGCGGCGCTGGCTCAGGGAACCGCCCCCGCCAACCCTCCGACCATCGGCGGCAAACCGCTGGTTGTGGTCGGGTCGAAGAATGCAGCGGCGGGCAATAAGGAAAAAGAGAAACCCTTGTCGCCTGCCCAGAAGTTGCAGGCCTGCCAGGACATCGACGATGCGACCAAGGAACGGCTAAATTGCTACGACGCGGTTTATAAGCCGCAGCCCAAACCGAAGGCGCCGGCAGCGAAGGCCGTCAGCGACTGCCGCTTTCTCAAGGAGGAAGACGAGCGGCTGACCTGCTACAACGGTTTTGCGGATAAGATTCCAAAGCTGCCGCGCTGATTAGATCAGGCGGCGCACCCTACCAGGTGTTGCTCCAGTTGGAGCCGCCGAAAAAGCCAAAATGCGCCTGCTGCGCGACCTGCGTAGGCCGGGCGGAACGGTTCTTGGCGATCTTGCGCTTACGCTGAACCTGCGACTCGGGCTTCTTCGCCTCTGCCGGAACTAATTGGGCATAAGTTTCCCGCACACGGGCTTGGACGGTGGCGTCGGCCAAGGGAGCAGCAGGGACAACAGCTTGGGCCGTCACGGCCTGCGGCGGTACAATGGTCGGAAGGCTTGTGTCGTAGACCACCCGCTCAGGCGGCTTTTGGTCGGAACGGATGCGAACCACGGTCTTGTCGATCGAAGGAGCAGCCTGGCTGGCGACGACGGCCTGTTGCGGGACGAGGGCATCAACCGCCAACAGCAGCGCGAGCAGGACTCCGCCGACAAACAGGAAATAACGCGCTACGGGCATCGATTTCGCTCCCCCCGCACGAGCACCGCACGGTCCAATCGCCTAACGGGCGATACTCCAGTTAGTTCCTGACCTGCCGTCTGGGTTCAAGGGCGGCGATCACATTTTCGGGGGCGGAATGCGGGTTTGATTGAGTAACGTTAAATTCGGCACGGCTGGCTGTCACCACCGAACATCTCGCCTTATTCGCGTTGACGTTGACGAACCCGACCAGCATACCGGCGTAACGCTTCCGGCTCTTCATGTTCACGGTGTCGGGAATGACCCGCCTGCGGTCGGTCAGATGGCTGCCGTCCCGGCGGGCAAAGGTGCAGGCGATCTCGATATCCTTCACTGCGTAGTCATTGGCGTTGCGGAGCGTGAAGGTCACCAGCGCCTTCGAGCCGAGTCCGCCCCTGCGCCACGACTGCGAGATGATTTTCAAGCCGTCGAGCGGCGACTTGGCGGCCTCCATGGTCGCTGGCGGCGCAATATCGGGAGGCGCGGCAACGGCCGCCGCCGGATCGGCGTCGGGGGAAACGGGTTCTGGCGCCGGACCCGACAGGGTCGCCTGGACTCCGCCTGTGTCGTCCTTGCGGGATGTATCTTGCGTGACGCGGGTAACTTCAGGCGACGTCGCGGCGGAATGACCCTCGGCATCGCTGGCTTGCGGGAGCATCAACCATATGGCGCAGCCCGCGATGGCGATCACCGGCAGCGCGGCGAGCCGCGCTTCGGATTTTCCGACCGACCACCCGGCGATTCTCATAGCCGCGCCCTCACCCGGCGGCACCGGCGATTGCCATGCCGCTCACGAAAAAAGCCATACGGCGTTTCCCGTACGGCTTCTGTCACGACCGCCGCTGTACGGATCCCGCCGCTCGTCAACAATCATCCAGGGCAAAAATGGTTTCATGCCACCTCTACAATATTGCGGCGGCGGCGCGACCGGGATGGAATTGCGAATACGCGGCGGCTACATTGGCCGCGCCGCAACCGGCCTCGAGCGCCGCAACAACAATAATGGGGAGACCACCGAAATGCCGACCGTTATCTGGGACCATGTCCATTTGCGCAGTCCCGATCCCGAGGCGACAGCAAGCTGGCTGGAAAATGTGCTGGGCGGCGAGATTATCCGCGGCCCGGGACGGATCGACGTCAAACTCGGCGGCGCCAATATATTCATCGCACCGGTAGCCGCCGGCGACGGCGTCAACACCCCGCCGGTGACGCCCTATCAGGGTCTCGACCATTTCGGCCTTGCCGTGAAAGACATCGACGCAGTCGCCGCCGAGATCAAGGCCAAGGGCGTCGAGTTCACGAAGGAGCCGACCACCATCCGGCCCGGCGTGCGCATTTGCTTCATCCGCGGACCGCAAGGCATTTCGATCGAGCTGCTCGAGCGCGACAAGAAATACGCCTGACTCCAATTTCGCGCGGAGTACGACGGTCGTCGGTCAAGGCCAGTGCTTGCGCGCTATGTCATGCTGCCCGGCATGAAGCAGCGGATATCGATGCGATCGAGCTTGTCCAAACTGCGGTAATAGACCGGCCAAACCATCGTCCGGCCGGCGCGGTTGGGCTCAGTGCTCACTGCTTCGTCCGGAACGCGCCACCATTGCCCTTCAAGACGGACGCGATATTTGCCGTCTTCGGTCTCCCAATCCGCATCCGAAACCGCGCTGCCGTCGGCATCTGAGCAACATGGTCCCTTCTTGCTGCTGAGACTGTCGAACCACTGCTTCAGCGGCGAGTTAGCATAACGTCCGTCGGGATCGCGGGCCTCGCCGGGAACCGAGGCCAATGGCAACAGCAACACGCTGCTGAGCATCAGCAGCTTTTTCCAGCGACCCGCGCGATGACGGCCCGAGATTTCACGGAAGGCATTCTCGATGTATGGGCGCGCCACATGGCCGCCGGAACTTTTCCAGTTGGTCACCTGTTTCTCTTGCTCCAGCACCCGCCGGCCGGTGCCAAACTGAACTATGCATTTCGCGGGCCAGTTTGATTCGAGCCCTGCCTTGCGTCATCGTTAAGTCACGTTGTAGTCGCATCATCAAAGCTTGCTTCCTGAGCTAGAAGCCTCGGGCAACCTGACGCGTTGACGCTACCGGCCACGCTTTGGCATAATTCCTGACCGGCTTCCGTGGGCGCGGCGGCCGGCATCTGGGGCGTCATGAAGAACGGGCTCTATTCGATCCACGTCACCCTGCTGGATGGGCGCATCGGCAAGGGCAGCGGCGTTATTTTGTTCCGCGATGGCCAGATCCTCGGCGGCGACGCCTATCTGTTTTATACCGGCAGCTACACCGTGAAGGGCGATACGTTCAAAGGCGAGGTGCTGGTGCAGCGTCACACTACCCCGCGCGACAATGACAATCCGCTATTTGGCGGCAGCCCCAATCCAGTCGGCATCGGCGTATCCGGAACCTTCACCGAAACCCGCGGCAACATGAACGGGACCGCGCTCGTCGGCAAAGCCAGCCAGATCTTCGGCGCCACGTTGCACAAGCTGGCGGATATCAACTAGCCGTTTCGTCGACGGATCGGGTATTACACGGTTGCACGCGGCGCGGCTGTCGCGGCATCGCCGGTGTTCGGCGTTCCGGTTGGCTCGATCAACAGCATATGCACCTCTTCCCTCGCAATTGGCCGATGCTCAACGCCCTTGGGCACCACATACATCTGACCTGGCCCAAGCGTGACAATTCGATCCCGCAAATGAATATCCAGCACGCCTTTCAGGACGAGAAAAAAATCGTCCGTATCGTCGTGCTTGTGCCAGACGAACTCGCCCTTCACTTTCACGACCATGACGTCACAGTTGTTGAACTGGGTTACCGTACGCGGCGACCAGTACCCGGAGAACGCAGACAGCTTCTCCGAAAGATCGATTGCGTCGGACATCGGAAGTCTCCCCTATTCCGCCGCCTGCTCCAGCGGCGCCGTGCGCGGCAGAATCATCTGGATTCGCGTGCCGCCGCCAGGCTGCGAATCGAGATCAAGCCGGCCGCCCAGCCGCGTCGTCACGATGCTGTAGACGATGTGCAGCCCGAGCCCGGTGCCGCCCTGATCGCGCCGCGTGGTGAAAAACGGATCGAATGCGCGGCGGCGGACGTCGAGGCTCATGCCGATGCCGTTGTCCGAGAAGATGATCTCGACATTGTCCTTGCCGGACTCCCGCACTTGAATGTCGACCGTACCGGGCTTGCCGTCCGGGAACGCATGCGCCACCGAATTGAGGAACAGGTTGGTAAGCACCTGTCCGTAGGGACCGGGGTAGCTGTTCATCATCAGGTTGGGCTGGCACTCGACATTGAGCGTCAGATTATGTTTGCGCAGGCCCGGCCGCAGGCTCATCACCACCTGCTCGGTAAGGTCGCCGAGGTCGAAGGAGCGCTGGTCGGAATAGTTGCGATCGGCGGCGACCTGCTTGAACGACTGGATCAGCTCGGCGGCGCGGTTGAGATTGGCGACAAGCTGCGACGATGCATCGCGGCTGGTCTCGAGGAAATCGTGCAGGCTAGAGCGCCGTAGTTCGCCGCGCGCAACCTCGGCGGCGAAGTTCGACGTCTTGCGCTCGAGCGCTGACGCCACCGTCAGGCTGATGCCGACGGGGTTGTTGACCTCGTGGGCCACGCCCGCCACCAGCCGTCCCAGGGCGGCGAGCTTTTCCGCTTCGATCAGCGAATTCTGCGTCTCGCGCAAGTTCCGCAGCGCCCCCTCGGCCGCGTCCTTGGCCTTGCGCATCTCGAATTCGACGCGCTTGCGCTCGCCGATGTCGAGCGCAACGGTCACGATGTTCTCGATCTCGCCGGAAGCGTCCAGGATCGGCAGCTTGTTGACCAGCCATTGCCGCATCTGGCCGGAGGCATCCTTGTATTCCTCCTCGTAGAAGCCGAGTTCCTTGCCGACCGCCAGCACCCGCTTGTCGGGTTCATTGGTCTTTTCCGCACCGTAGCGCGACATCAGCTCGGCGGTGGTGCGGCCGATCGCATCTCCCGGCTCGACCCCGAAAATGCCGGACATATAGCGGTTCATCAGGACGTAGCGGAGCTCCTTGTCCTTGACGTTGATGACCGCAGGCACGGTGTCGATCACCATTTGCAGCAGGCGGCGGCCTTCGGCGATCGCATCCTCGGCGCGCTTCTGGTCGGTGATGTCGCGCACCGTCCCTTCGTAACGGATGATCACGCCGGCCTCGTTGTGCACGGCGCTCGCGCTGTCGGACAGCCACAGCACCGAGCCGCTGCGCGTGCGAACCTGGTATTCATATTCGCGGATCATGCCGTCGCGCTGCATCAGCCGCTCGTATTCCGCCCGCGCCTCGGGATGGACATACACCGTATCCGCGATGCTGCCGATGCCGTTGATCAGATCCTGCGGCGTTGCATAGCCCATCATCCGTGCCAGCGCCGGGTTGGCGTTCAGCAGCGAACCGCTCGGCGTCGTGACGTAGATTCCGTCGACCGAGGACTCGAACAGCTTGCGGTAACTTTCCTCGGCGAGCCGTTGTTCGGCGAGCGCGCGCACCGCCGCCTCGCGCGCCGCATCGGCGTCGACCAGCGTCCGACGGAATATCTCCGCAGCGCGCGCGATGTCGCCGATCTCGTTGTCGACATCCGTCGCCGGGATCGAGGCGCTCTTTTCACCGCCAGCCACCGCACGGATCGAGTTTGCGATCGCGGCCAGCGGCCGCACGGTGCGGCGGACCACCAGCAGCGAGGCGAAAAGCCCGATCAGAACGCCCGCTGTTCCGAGCACGATGCTCTGCCACTTGGCTTCCGCCAGCGTCCGCGCAAAATCGCGGGCGAGGACACGGCCCCGCCGCTCGCTGACTTCGCGCAACAACTCGGTCACCCGCTGGATCAGGCGGCCCTCGGCACTCAGCACTTCCCTGTCGATGTCGGATATCTGCTGCTCGCGGGTCGATATATTGCTGATCACCAGCGCATAATCGTCGACAACCGCCCGCAGGTTCGAATCTGCGATGGTGATGGCGCGCATCCGTTGCGCCGCCTGTTCGGCCGCCGACGGGTTATGCGCCAGCAGCGCCGAGGCGATCCGGCTCTGCTCCTGAAGCAATGCCGACGCAAGGGCGGGATCGAGCGTCCCGGCAATCGCGGCATCGAATTTCTCGCGCAAGGGCGGCAACGTAACGATCAAATCGGCGCGGCGGTTGATCAGCGAGGAAATCCGTTCGATCCCGCTGCGGTAGGTCGACAGGCGCTCGGTGACGCCGTCGATCATGTCCTGCTGCTCGGGGGCAAGCTCCAGCCGGGTCTTCTTCAGAACCTCGCTGAGCGAAGAGGCGGCTTCGGCGACCTGAAGCGACTGGCTGCCGGGATCGGTGACGAAATCCCGCGCGGCAAGGCGCAATTCGTTCATGCGGCGGTCGATGTCCTCGGCAAGGTCGCCGACGCTCTGCAGCCGTTGCAGTTCGGTAAAGGTCGCATCGATATGGCGGATGGCGATGACGCTGGCGGTCGAGGTGATGATGATCACCGCCAGCACCAGCATGAAACTGCCGAATGTCAGTTGGCCGATCGAAAGCGAGAACGATCGCGGCGGCAGCGAATTCGGCGGCGTTTCGGCGGTCATGTGGGTCGGGCCGGGCTCCTGTCGGGCGCAATATACGATGTATTTCGGGCCGTGGGGAACATGCCGAAGCAGCGGCGAAACGGGCAAAATTGGCCGACGGCGCAGCCCCGGATCCGCTCTGGATGGCCAGAAGGCGATGAATGCCGCTATGGAACAGGTTAACGCGGCCGAAATCGCGCGGTGTCGCCCTCAGTCGGCGGTGATGCCGGCCTCCTTGACCACCTTGGCCCACACCGCGACGTCGACCTTGATGATATCCGCGAATGCCTGCAGCGGCGCGCTCTTGGCCTCGCAGCCCGCCACGTCGAGCTTTTGCCTGACGTCGGACGTGGCCAACGCCGCCTCCAGCGTCTTGCTGATCTGCTCCACGACCGGCTGCGGCGTCCCCTTGGGCACCACGACACCGAACCACGGCGTCACCTGGGCTTCGGCAAAGCCCTGCTCGGCCAAGGTCGGCGCGTCGGGGAAATATTTGGAGCGGCCGTCGCTGATGGCGCCGATGACCCGGATTGCCCCGCTCTGCACCTGCGCCACCGCCTGGTTTGCGGACAGGAAAGTCGAGCTGATCAGGCCGCTGGCGATGTCAGGCACCATCTGCGGATAGCCGCGATAGCCGATCGCAGTCACGTCGATCCCCGCCAGCCGCTTGAACAGCTCAAAGCCGAGATGCCCGGTCGAGCCCTTCCCCGGATGGCTGTAGTTCAGTTCGCCCGGCTTGGCTTTCGCGAGAGCGACAAATTCGGCCACGCTGGTGACCGGCAGCGCGGTCGGGACCACGAAAAAATTCGGGGCGCGGCACACCTGGCCGATCGGAATAAAATCCCGGACCGGATCCCAGCGCAACGCGGTATTCAATGAAGGGCTCGCAGTGAAAAACGTCGTCACCAGCAGCCATGTGTAACCGTCGGGCGCCGCGCGCGCGACTTCCTCGGCCGCGATCGAGCCATTGGCGCCGGACTTGGATTCGACCACGATCGAACCCTTCCATTGCTCTTGCATGTTCTGCCCGATGATCCGCGCGAACACGTCGGCAACGCTTCCTGGCGAATAGGGGATGACGATGCGGATCGGACGGCTTGGGAAGTTTTCCTGCGCCTGCCCCTGGTACGGCGCGGCGAGAAGCATGAGCCACGCGCCAATGATGATACCGATGCGCCGAAATCTCATGTGAAGTTTCCTGCCCGTTTTTCTTGGGAGCACCGAGAGCACCCCTATTTTGACCGGCAGGATGCCGATAATCCTCGGCCGCAGCAAGCCCCGCGGAATTTCGTCACACGAAACGGGTAGTCGCCCGCACGATCATGCCGCCTCGCCGACCGGCTTTGTCCTCCGCTCCGGAATCGTCATCGCGGCCACACCGACGACGACACAGGCGAGCCCGATCCAGGCGGTCGAACTCAACTGCTCGCCGAGGAACACCACGCTCGCCGCGACGCCGATTGGCACGCGCAAATAGGCCTGCGCGGTGGCGCCGATCGATCCCAGCGTCTGGATCAGGCGGAAATAGATCACGAAGGCGAATGCGGTGGAAAACACCGCGAGTCCAAGCAGCGCCAGCAACGAATTCATCGACGGCGCCAGCGTCCACGGCCGATCCACCACCAGGCTCAGCGGGATCAGGATCGCGGCACCGCAGAGCAGCGATCCCGCCGCCGGCGCCATCGGATCGAGATTTTTGAAGGCGCGGCCGAAAATCGCCGCCCCCGCGTAGCAGACCGCGGCCAGCAACAGCACGATCTGCGCGATCAATTGTTCGCCCAGTCCGGCCAGCGCCTGCATCCCGACGATCAGGCAGATGCCCGCCATCCCCGCGACGACGCCGACGAGCTTTCGGGATGTCACCGCCTCGTGGCGGGTGATCGCCAATGTCAGGAAAAACGTGAATATCGGCGCGGTCGAATTGAGGATGGTCGCGACACCGGCATCCAGCGCCCGCGTGCCCCAGGCCACCATCGTCCACGGGATGACGCTGTTGAGGCAGGCCTGGAACAGGAAGCGCCGCCAGTTCGCGGCGTCCGTTGGCAATGCGATCCCGCGCCAGCGCATGATCGCGACCAGCAGCATGCCTGCGATCAGCGTGCGGCCCGCAATCAGCGTCACCGGCGGGATCGTCGCCACCGCGACCTTCAGGAATGTGTAGGACGCGCCCCACAGCGTCGCGAGCACCAGCAGCAGCGCCAGTTCCCTCGCGATCTTGGGATGTTGCTGTTGGGCCTCGCCCATGTCTGTCACCCGCCTTGTTTCAAGTCAGGGCCAGACATTACGCGTCGCGGGCGTCAGGATACTTCGGTATCCGCCGAAGTGTGGATACAATCAACCGACCGAGCCGACCTCGAACACCTCGCCGTCATAGCCGGCTTCGAGGGGAATCCGGAGCTGGCGGCCGCCATTGTTCCGGGTCATCACCGGCGTCACGGTGACGACCGATTTGCCTCTGGAGTCGTCGAGCGCCGCGTTCACGCTCGCCTGCTTGCCGAGCTTGATCAGGTTGCGCGTGGTCGGGAAAGGCAGCTTGAAGCGCCCGCTCTCGCCGCCTTCGAGCGCCTCGCGCGGCGACACCCAGATCGAGTCGGTGGATTCCTTGCCGTCATGGGCGCCGACCTGTTCGGGCGGCGCGGCGGCGAGGAAGAACCAGGTGTCGAACCGTTTGGGCATGCCCTCGGGCGTGATCCAGTGCGCGTAGGGCACGAGTTCGTCGAGCGCCAGCACCATGCCGTTGTCGGTCAGAACCTTGAGGAAGCTGATCTTGCTGTCGCAGAGGTCGGCGCGATGCGCGGCCTCGATCTCGCTGGCGCGCTTGGCATCGACCAGCGCCTTCGACCCCTTCGGCCGCGCCAGCAGGATGCCGCTTTCCTCAAAGGTTTCGCGGATCGCAGCAATGCGGAAACTCAGCGTGGTCTCGTCGAGCCCCTCGCCGCCCGAGTAAAGCTCTGATGTCGCGATGATCTCCTTGTCGCCCTTGTCGACGCTGCCGCCGGGAAACACCAGCGCGCCAGAATTGAAGTCGATCTCATAATGGCGAACCATCATGAAGACTTCGATTTCCTTTGCGGCCGCGTTGTCGCGCAGCAGCAGGATGGTGGATGCGTTACGCGGGGCGACGATCTCGGCCATAGCACTCAACTCCTCGGGACCTCATCCTGAGGAGCGGCCCTTGGGCCGCGTCTCGAAGGATGATTGGCACGATCGGGGTCTCATCGTTCGAGACGGCGCTTCGCGCCTCCTCACCATGAGGGACTTTTAGCCCGCCGCGCTGGATTGCGGTTGCAGATTGGCGCGGCGGTCGACGCGTGCCACCCGCGACAACAGATATTCGACCTCGGCCTTTGCGGTCGGCGTGATCACAGCACCAGGCTTGCGCTGTGCGCTGGACGAAATGATGCCGCGCTTCTGCAGCACGTATTTGCGCACCGCCAGGCCCGCGCCGGGCTGCTGCTCGTAACGGATCAGCGGCAGATGGGCGTCGAACAGGTCATGCGCGGCGTCGCGCTTGCCGGCCTTTTGCAGCTTCACGACATCGATCAGCAATTCCGGGAAGGCGTAGCCGGTCATGGCGCCGTCGGCGCCGCGCTCCATCTCGAAATCGAGGAACAAGCCGCCATTGCCGACCAGAATCGACATCGGCTTCAGCGAGCCGTCTTTCTGATAGCCGCGCAGCGTGGAGATCTTCTCCAGGCCGGGCCAGTCCTCATGCTTGAGCATGACGCAGGACGGACTATCCATCACGATCTTGCGGATCACAGCCGGCGTGAAGACGACGTTGAGCGTCAGCGGATAGTCCTGCAGCACCCAGGGAATCTCGTCGCCGATCGCTTCCTGCGCCTGCTTGAAATAGCCGGTGATCTGGTCGTCGGTGCGCAAATGCGGCGGTGGCGCGATCATGACGCCGGCGGCGCCGGCATCCATCGACGCCTTCGCCAGCGAGCGCATCGAGGCAAAGCCCGGCGCCGAGACGCCGACGATAATCTGCATGTTCTTGGCGCGCTTGACGAAGCGAACCGCCACCTGCTCGGCCTCGGCCGCGTCGAGCTTCGGCGCCTCGCCCAGAATGCCGAGCACGGTGACGCCGTCGCAGCCGACTTCGGCGTAGAAGTCGGTCAGCCGGTCGATCGATTTCTCGTCGATGCGGCCGTCATCGTGGAACGGCGTCGGCGCGATCGCGAAAGTGCCGGCGGCCTGGGCGGTGAGCTTTGTCATCAAGTGCCTCTATCCTTTTCGTCATTCCGGGTTCGACGCCAGGCATCGCCCCCGGATGACATTTACTTAAATCGCCGCGCCGACTTCTTGATCTCTTCCTCGGAGAAGAAGATCTCGTTGGCGTGGGTCACGATATCCTCGGCCTTCCACCCCGTAAACGGCGGCGTCCAGCCTTCCATTTCCATCATCCGCATCTCGCGGACCCCGCGGGGACCGGAAACGCCGAGCACCTTGCCGGTTTGGTCGCCCGACAGGTCGCTGACCATGTATAGCACGGCCGGCGCGATGCCGTCCGGGCCCAGCGCCGCGCCGGGGTTATCCTTGTAGCGCGGCAGGTCGGCGGTCATGCGGGTGAGCGCGCCCGGGGCCAGCGTCCATATCCGGATGTTGTATTTGCGGCCCTCGATGGCCAGCACGTTCGACAGTCCCCAGATACCGCCCTTGGCGGCGCCGTAATTGGTCTGGCCGAAATTGCCGATCAGGCCCGAGGTCGAGGACGTGTTGACGATGACACCGCCGCCGTTCTCGCGCATCCATTTGAACACCGGCTGGGTGCAGCAGAAGGTGCCTTTGAGATGCACCCTGATCACCCGGTCCCAATTGGCTTCCTTGGCTTTTGCGAACGTCTCGTCGAGCAGGATGCCGGCGTTGTTCACCAGGATGTCGGCGCGGCCGAAATTCTTGATGGCGTCCTCGAACACCGACTGCCCGCCGGCCATGGTCGAGATGTCGGAACCGTTGGCGACGGCACGGCCGCCCTCTTCCTTGATGGCGTTGACCACCTTCTGCGCCATCGACACGTCGGCGCCGGAACCGTCGCGCGGTCCGCCGAGGTCGTTGACCACGACCGCCGCGCCCTCGCGCGCGAACAGCTTTGCGTAGGCCTCACCGAGCCCGCCGCCCGCGCCGGTGATGATTGCGACCTTGCCGTCGAGTAATCCCATGGTTTTGCTCCCGTTGTTCTTTCTTCCTTACCTCGCCCCGCTTGCGGGGAGAGGTCGGATCGCCTCGGCGATGCGAAGCATCGTCCGGTGCGATCCGGGTGAGGGGGTACAGGTCTATCCAGCAACACCCGACTCGCGGATGGGCCCCTCACCCCAGCCCTCTCCCCGCAAGCGCGGGGCGAGGGAGCGCACCGTCCTAACCCAGCACCGTCTTGCCGCTCTTGATCACCGTGACGCCCCTCGCCTTCACCTTGGCTTCGAACGAGACCACGTTGCCGTCCTTCCAAAGCTCCATCGTCACGGTCTCGCCGGGAAACACCGGGGAGGAAAAGCGCGCGACGTGCTGCTTGAAGGCGGACGGATCATAGTCGGCATAGGTCTGCAGCACGCCGCGGCAGGTGATGCCGTAGGTGCACATGCCGTGCAGGATCGGTTTCGGGAAGCCGGCCTTCTTGGCAAACTCCGGATCGGAGTGCAGCGGGTTGCGGTCGCCGCAGAGGCGGTAGACCAGCGCCTGGTCCGGGCGCGTCGTGATGTCAACGATCTTGTCGGGGGCCCTGCTTGGCACCTTGTGCGGCTCGGGCTGGCCTTCGGATGGGCCGCCAAAACCGCCGTCGCCACGGGCGAAGCGCGAGGCCACCAGCGTGGCGAGCTTGTCGCCGTTCTCGTCCTTCAGCACGGTCTGGTGGCGGATGACGGCGCCCTTGTCCTTGCCCTTGTCGAAGACGTCGAGCACGGTCGAGTCGGCCGTGATCTTCGCCGCGCTCGGAAGCGGCTTGTGGAAGGTGATGTCGCGCTCGCCGTCGACTACCATGACGCGATTGAGATTCATCTCGCCGGGACCGGCGCCCCACGCCGCCACCGAGGCGAAGGTCGGCACCACCTTGAGCGGCCGCGGGGTGAAGGTGCCTTCGTTGACGTAGGCGAGTTCGTTCTCGTCCATGGGGTCGGCACCCAGGCCGATGCCGTACGCGTAAAGCATCACGTCGCGGTCGGCATAGGCGTATTTCTGACCGAGATTTTTCAGGGCCATGAGCTGTTCGTAGTTGATCGGCATTGCGATCGTCCTCTCCCGATTTTGTTTTCACCGTCATGCCCGCGCAGGCGGGCATCCAGTAATCGCCGGTGTTTACTGGATCCCCGCTTTCGCGGGGATGACGACCCAATGTTTGGCGCGCAGCGCGCGCAACTTCGCTAGGCCGCCGTAAAGAACGGCAATGGCGCGCCGTCGGTTGGCTTCCACACCACCTTCACCTTCTGGCCGATCTTCAGGCTTGTTAGATCGCAGTCGACGATGTTGGTCTGCAGCGACGGGCCCTCCTTCAGCGTGACATAGGCGATCGCGTAAGGACCGGTCGGCGATTTGCGCATCAGGCTGTAGGTGTAGATCGTGGCCTCGCCCGAGCTTTCTTCCCACACCGTCTTGTCGGAGAAGCAGAACGGGCAGATCGAGCGCGGAAAGTAATGCGGCTCGCCGCAGGCGGTGCAGCGCTTGATCATGAACTTGCCGGCCTTGGCCGCTTCCCAGAACTGCGCCGTCTCGGGATTGGTCACCGGCGTCGGATATTTCTTGGCTTCAGCCATCACACGCGCTCCAGAATGCAGGTTGAGGCGGCGTGACGCACGCCGAGAAGTCCGCCGGTGCCATGGGCCACGGCGAGATCGCAGTTCGGTACCTGCACCTTCGGATGGGCTTCGCCGCGCAATTGTCGGACCGCCTCGAGGATTTTGGTCATGCCGCCGCGGTTGACGGGATGGTTGCTGCAGAGGCCGCCGCCGTCGGTGTTGAACGGCAGCTTGCCGACGCCCGAGATCAGATTGCCGTCGGCGACGAACTTGCCGCCCTCGCCCTTCTTGCAGAAGCCGAGGTCTTCGAGCTGCATCAGCACGGTGATGGTGAAGCTGTCATAGATCGAGGCATACTTCATATCCTTCGGCGTGACGCCGGCCTCCTCGAACGCGCGCGGGCCGGACCAGACACCGGCCGAATAAGTAAGGTCGAGATCCTTGCCGCCGCGCGGGCCCTTCATCGCCTCGCCATGGCCGATCAGCCGCACCAGCGGCTTCTTCAGGCTTTTGGCGATTTCCGGCGTGGTGACGATCAGCGCGCCGCCGCCGTCGGTGACGACGCAGCAGTCCATCCGGTGCAGCGGGTCCGAGATCATCGGCGAGTTCAGAACGTCCTCGACGGTGACGACATCTTTCAGCATCGCGTGCGGGTTGTACTGGGCGTGATGCGAGGCCGCGACCTTGATCCAGGCGAGCTGTTCGCTGGTAGTGCCGTAGTCGTGCATATGGCGCATGGCACACATGCCGTAAGCATTGTGGGTGCTCGCCCCGTAGGCCGCCTCGAAATCGACCTCGGCGCCGGCCGCGCGCGGCGGCATCGGGCCGGTGCGCGGTTTGCCCGCCAGGGTGATCAGCGCGATCGAGCACTTGCCGGCCGCGATCGCCTCTGCGGCGTGACCGAGATGGATCAAATAGGAACAACCGCCGGTATCGGTGGAATCCATATGGCGAACCTTGAGGCCGAGGTAATCGACCATCGGCCAAAGGCCGCCGGGGGCATCGCCGGCGCAGAAATAGCCGTCGATGTCGGCTTTGGTCAGCCCGGCATCCTCGATCGCCCCCTTGGCGACCTCGGCATGCAGCTGCGCGGTTGATTTGTCGGGTGCGTGCCGGGTGGGATGCTCGTAGATCCCGGCAATGTAGGCTTTGCCCTTGATGGTCAAATCGTTCTCCGTTGGCGTTTCTTCTTCCGGCTTTTTTTCTGACCTGTCAGGGCTGCCTTGGCAAGCGCCGAGATATTCCGCAGGGCGAGACAGGTAGCGACTGGACTCAACTCGGGATGATTATCGGCGGAAATCGTATCAGGCTGGGGAAGCGGATATGCCAGCGCGTTCTCGCGGCGCGACGCGCCCGAGTTGTACCTGGCCGCTTGCCCCTCAGAAATGAGAGGGTGCAGGGAAGACCGGGTGCGCGCTGCACCCGCGATCCCGTGTGCAATGGCACAGAGAAGTGCGCACACGAGCATACAGGTCCAGCGGAGAGCATCCGGCCTTCCCTGCGCAATGGTTTGACGGCTTATGGCGCGCTCTCCCCGGAGACGAATTCCTCTTGCCTCCGTCATCGGCGAATTGACGGTCCTGCGAACCCGGTTGGGCTTCGCGAAAACCTCCGCCGATTTGACACCAGCCACGGGTGCCAGAACCACACGCTTTTGCCGTACGCAATAACGCCGCTCGTCCTGCGCGGATCAATCGCTCACGGTCTCAAGCACGAAGCCCAAGACCGCCCTGCAATGCCTCGCGCGCGCAACGCCATCGCGTCCACCGCATCCCGCACTCCACGTATCGTGACGACGCGTACGCCCCTCTTCGACGAGGCGGGATGCGCGTAAATGGAGCTGATTTGGGGGGAATGAGAAGCGATTTATTTTTCATGCGCAATCTGGACGACCCAAATCGCGTTGAATCGGCTGATGAAATTCGTCTTTTGAAGCAGCGGGCTTTGGGGTGGCAACCTCAATGCCCAGCCAGTGTCTTGTACGCGGCAATGGCTCGCTTGAGGTCGTCGTATTCCTCGCAGGGAAGCAGACAGATATTTTCCAGCGCCGCCAATAATTGCTGGGCCTTGGCCGGCTCGCCCAGCACCAGATAAGCCTCCCCAAGATGCTCATGCGCACTACGGTGACGGGAATTTAGCAACAGCGCTTTTTGATAATGACCAATCGCCGGACCCATCTGACGCAGCCGCCGATAGGCGTAGCCGATATAGTTCTGAATATCGGCATTGGTCGGGTCACGAAGCGCGGCGAGCTCGAACGCCGCGATTGCACCATTCCAGTTCGCTGCGAGCAGTGCCTTCTTGCCGACCTTGAAATCGGGATCGAGTTGCGCCCAGTCGGCATCCGGCGCAACTGAGGCCATGGTGGTGCAGATCGGCCAGGCTTCGGCCGTGGCGGCTGTCTCAGCCGGCGTTACGGCCGCGCCTGATGGCGGCGCAGTCGCGGTCCTCCGGCTCGGCGAGCTGATGGTATAGGCGGCCACGCCGCTCACCAGCACGCCGAGCATTATTGCCAATGCGACTGCGCGGATCATCGCTGTCTTCTCGGCCTGATGGCTGCCGGGCGCTGGGCCAGGCAGCCAAAAAATTATTTTCGTGCAGCACCTACCGTGTCGTCCTGGCGCGCATATGCCCGAGCCACGCGGATTTCCTGCCGCTCCGTATCGGCATTGTTGGCCAGGCTCACCAGCTTGCCAAAGTAATCAGCGGCCTTCTGGCGATCGCCTGCGCTATCGGCCGCGCGGGCGGCTCCCCAGAATGCGCGGAAACGGTTGGGCGTCTGCTTGAGTGCAGTCTCGAACTCGTTCAGGGCTGCAGCCGGCTGCCCTGTCTCAAGGAGTAGTTCGGCCAACAATTCACGGAACGGATAGAGACGATTCTCCATCGCCACATGCTTGAGGCTGCCATCTTCGCCGTCGGCCGCGGCTCGCATGAATTTCAACGCCTGATCGGTCGCGCCTTCCTTCAGCGCAATCCAGGCCGAAACCGCAAGCATCTGCTCCTCGGTCCGGTCCGCCCAGTAGGACTGATCGGCGCGCTGCAGTGTCGTTCGCAACACCTTCATTTCTTCGATCTCTGCTTTG
>Ga0268266_10002855_pt1 | contig 18003 bp, 12 predicted proteins | sample KBSS13metaG_FD_190356 | JGI IMG/M metagenome (GOLD analysis project Ga0268266, IMG submission 190356) | Switchgrass rhizosphere microbial communities from Kellogg Biological Station, Michigan, USA - KBS S1-3 metaG (SPAdes) (version 2) | ecosystem: Host-associated > Plants > Roots > Rhizosphere...
CCACTTGAAAGTGCCTTTATCGTCGAACCGGATCGAGCGCAACAGCCCGGCCGACAGGGAGATCTTCCCGTAAATGCGGTATTCAACCTGCGAGGTGTTGCGGTTGAGCAGCTTGAACAGCATGTTGGCCATGTTCGCCGACACGCTCATATCAAACTCGGCCTCGCCGAGCGCGGGCACGACAAAACTGTCACCCGACATGCCGTGGGCCAGCTCCTGACCCTCCACATCGAGCTGATAGACGATGCCCTTCACGGGCAGCGAGCGGTCGTTGGGATTCTGTACGCGCATGCGCACCCGCAGCTCCTGGTGCCACAGATCGCTTTTCAATAGCTGAACGCCGACGACCGACAGGGTCGGCCGCTCGAACTTCGGCACGAACAGAGAGCACCCTGACAATCCGAGCACGACGAGAGCAATGAGGAACCTTCGCATAGGCAGATAGTAACAAAGCGTAACCGTCCGCGCGGCCTACGCTGACGCGAGATCGGCGCCCGCCTCATGTTGCGGGCTCAGGCCCTGCCATAAACTTTGTTTTGCAGCAGACACTCGCGCGCCAGCTCCGGTGTCAGCGCGCCCGCCGGAAGCTTCCAGCTCCAGTTGCCCGACGACGTACCCGGCGTATTCATCCGCGCATCGGATCCCAAGCGCAATAAATCCTGAACGGGAATGACCGCAAGTTGGGCAACAGATCCCAGCGTGGCCCGGATCAGAGCATCCGGAATCGCGCCCGGCGTTAGACGAAGGAAGTAGTCGACACGTGACAGCGTCTCTGCGTCGAGCGTCGAATACCACCCGACCGTGGTGTCATTATCATGCGTTCCCGTATACACGACGCAGTCACGTTCGTGCATGTGAGGCAGATGCGGGTTGTCTCCCGTGCCGCCGAAGCCAAACTGCAGAACCTTCATGCCGGGCATCTTGAACTGTTTGCGCAAGGCTTCGACGTCATCCGTGATGACACCCAGATCCTCGGCAACAATCGGAATGTCGCCGAGCTCCTTCTGCACGAGCCGCATGAGCTTCTCGCCCGGTGTCGGCCGCCACTCGCCGCCGCGCGCGTTGGGAGCGCCGGCCGGGACCGCCCAGTGAGCGGCCAGGGCCCGGAAGTGATCGATGCGCAAAGCATCCACACGGTCGAGTTGCTGCACAATGCGATTGCGCCAAAGCGCAAAGCCGTCAGCCTCGATGGCCTGCCAGTCATAGAGTGGATTGCCCCACAGCTGGCCATCGGCTGAGAAATAGTCGGGGGGCACACCCGCCACAGCGGTGGGCCGGCCGGCAGCATCCAACTGAAACATGGAGCGATGGCTCCAGGTCTCCGCTGAATCGGGCGCCACATAGAAGGGCAGATCGCCCAACAGCCGGACACCACGCGACCGCGCATGCTCCCGCAACTTGCGCCACTGCACGGCAAATGCAAACTGCTCGGACTTCACCCGCTGAATTTCGCCGGCGAGATCTTTGCTGACGCGAGCCATGGCAGCGGGCTCGCGATCGCGGACATCGGCGGGCCACTGCCACCAGGGCTCCCAGTTGCGCACCGCGCTCAACGCTTCAAACAACGCGTAATCGGTGAGCCAATGTCCTGATGAGGCGAGAAACGAGTCGTACTCCGGCCCGCCCGCGTGAGGGAGCTCCTGGCGATCGACGAATGCGAAGCGACCCGCGTAATCGGATCGCACCCAGTACGGTGAGCCATCGGCTCCCGTCGGACCAACAGGGAGAATCTGCCAGACGCTGTAGCCGGCATCGGCGAGCCAATCGATGAAGGCTCGCCCGCCCCGACCGAGCGCGGCATCGAGCGAGCCGAGGTGCAACAGTGCACCGGCCCGCCGCCGATCAAACATACTCAGGCGCATCGCGTACACCCGGCCGCCACAGACGCAACCTGCCAATGGGGTAACATCGCGCGCCTCCGATCCATCACGCGTTCGCGCGACGCATGACTCCGCCATGCTCAGGCGCGCCTCGACCCATCGAAATGGGTTGCGAGAGACTCTCCGGAGGAGCGAGGTCCAGGAGTCGGTAGAGGTTCACCAGCTGCCGGCGATACAGCCGGTCAAACTGCGTCACCGCATCCTGCGGGTTGTAATCGCCGAACCACCAGAACCAGTCTGAGCTCTCGCACAAGGCCAGCTGCCGGCCGGCCGCCGCCTTCTGCTCCTCATTGAGCGAGCCCGCGCGCATGACGCGGTCAAACGCAAGCTTTGCATCGCACAACAAGTCCCAGGCCCGGTTCTTCTCCGGCGCGCCCATCCAGGTCGCGAGCGTGCCGTGCACCCAACTGCCTGCCATCACCTGTGACAGCGGCGCCGGCTGGATGCCACGCGCAAGACATTCCGACAATGTGGTCAGCTCGAGCAACGGATGGTTCGCCAGACTCGTGTACATCGCACGTAGGAAGTAATAGCCGTTGAACGGATAATGTTCCCAGGCATTCTCGCCATCGAGCGCAATGACCACCGCGTGATTGGGCGAATCCGCATAGCGGTGCGCAAGCTGTGCCACTTCGTTTACGAGATGGTTGGCTGCATCGTCGCCGTGCCACGTGGCATAGGTGAAGCCGATCAGATCCGACAGGGCGTCGTCACGAAAGAACGCGCTCATCGATGTGCCGGGCAGTTGGTACGGCCTGTTGTAGGCGAGCGGGTCGGACGGCGCCACTGTGCCGCTCAGCGACAGACTGCCGCGCAACACGTTCGTGCTGCTCGCAGCCCATTTGAAACCGGATCGATCCAGAAGCTCGAGCGTACCGCGGCTGATCGCGCCCTCCGAGGGCCAGCAACCCGCCGGGCGCACACCGAAGGCCCGCATGAACACTCGCAGGCCTTCATCAACATGCCACTGTGCGCGTTCAGCGCCGCCGGCGTAGTTGGCATGCTGCGGCAGCAGCATTGACGGCACCGCTTCGCGTGCCGACTGGAAGTCGAGCAACAGCGGGACAATGGGATGTCCATAGGGCGTGATCGAGAGCTCGCACTGACCGCGCTCAGCCAGGCGGCGATAGCGCGGCACTATCGAGCTGACCTGGTCGGCGATGACCGTCAGCAGTTGGCGCCGCTGGGTTTCGGTGAATCCGCGGCCCTGGGTCGTGAGCGCCGTGGCGACGGGATCCGCACGGCGTACGGTCTCACCGAGCCAGGCCAGGTGGTACCAGACCGCGAGGTCGTGAATGAGTTGGTTTGAGGCGTAGGCAATCCGCTCGGGAGTGGCCAGCGTTTCCGCGATGGTAGCCAGCTCGAGATACGGCCCGAAGCGCTCGATCATCTGCTTGCGCTGGGCGCGCAGACACGCCTTCATGAGATCGAGTCGGGCAGCCGGGTCGCGCGGCACCGGATCCGGTCCCAACAGGGCCAACACCGGGTCCGGCAGCGGCGAACCCGTCTGCAGGTGCGCGTTGGTCCGCTGTGCAATTTCCTCGAGCTGCTCAATGAGCACTGGAGTGAAATTCACCACGGCACGGGCCGCGGGAATGGACTCCAGGTGTGCGGCCATGTCCGTGTAGTCCTTGATGGCGTGCAGGTACGTCCAGGGCAGCACGTACTCACCGGTCAAGGCATCGCGATATTGCGGCTGGTGCATGTGCCACAACAGCACCACCGGCAAGCGGGATTGAGAGGTCATTGCTGTTGCGTCTGCAGGCTGCGCAACATGTCGGGCGTTACGAGGACGACGCCCTTTTCGGTGACATGAAATCGCTTCTTGTCCGCTTCGCGATCGACACCAATCTGCATGCCGTTCGGAACTTCGCAGTGCTCATCGAGGATGGCTCCTTCGATGACGCAATTGGCTCCGATCTCAACGTGCGGGAGGATGACCGAGCGATTGATGCTGGAGCGCTCATCCACGCGCACATCGGAGAACAGTAACGAGGAGCGCACGATTGCGCCCGAGATGATGCAACCGCCGGAGATGACGGAGTTGATGGCGGTACCGCGCCGCCCTTCCTCGTCCAGCACGAATTTCGCAGGCGGCTGCTGAATCTGATAGGTCCAGATCGGCCAGTCCTGGTCGTAGATGTTGAGCTCGGGCTTCACGTGCACGAGCTCGAGGTTGGCGTCGTAATACGCATCGACAGTTCCCACGTCGCGCCAGTAGCTCTGGGCGCGCGTCTTCACGTCCTGGAACGGGTAGGCAAACACCTGCAGGTTGTTGCCAATGGCCTTCGGCAAGATATCTTTACCGAAGTCATGTGACGAGCTGCTGTCAGCGGCGTCCTCGATCAGGAGTTTTTCCAGCAGCCGGGTGTTGAAAACATAGATGCCCATGGAGGCCAGGATCGAGTCGGGCCGTCCGGGCAACGTGTCGGGCACCTTCGGCTTTTCGGAGAACCGGGTCACCCGGTTCCATTCGGTGGCCGTGAGCACGCCGAAATGGATCGAATCCGAAGCCGGGACTTCCACCACGCCGACAGTGATATCCGCGCCCTTCTCAACGTGGTAGGCGATCATCGGACCGTAGTCCATCTTGTAGATGTGATCGCCTGCGAGCACGAGCACGTGCTTGGGACGGTGAGACAGGAACAGCTCCATGTTCTGGTGGACCGCATCTGCGGTGCCCATATACCAGCGGGCGCCCATCTGCTGCTGTGCCGGAATCACTTCGACGAATTCGCCGAATTCGCCGCGCAGGTAGCTCCAGCCGCGCTGCACGTGCTGAATGAGAGACTGCGCCTTGTACTGCGTGAGGATGGAGATCTGGCGGATGCCGGAATTCACGCAGTTCGAGAGCACGAAATCCACGATGCGGAACTTGCCGCCGAAGGGGGTCGCGGGTTTCGCGCGATGCGAGGTCAGATCCTTGAGCCGCTCGCCGCGACCACCCGCCATGATTACCGCCAACGTTCCGCCGGTGAGGCGGCTCACGTAGCGTCCGGAAGAAGCTCTTGCGGGCTGTCGTGGCATAACTCGCTATTGGCTCGTTGTTGGTGTGCGAAGGTAGCCCGAACTAAACCCGATCAGCGCTAGCCGCGCAAGGTACAAATTCCACATTATTCAAAGCCATTTCATCAATCCCAGCTCGTGAGGATGCGATAGAAGCTCGTGCCACGGGTAGATGCGTACCTCGGTGGCAAACTGCCCACATTCCTGCAGCGTCACATCGAGCACGAACACGGCCGCCTCTTCGGACTGCTCACCGCTCGATTTGAATGCTGCGCGCCAAATGCCCTCCGGCTGCGGGTGTCCATAGGCGGACAGCGGCGGTGCACTGACGTCCGCCTCCGGTAAGCGGCGACGCGCAACGAACTCCACCCGGACGTCACCCGGCTGCAATCCATTCAAGCCGGCAGCCACTTTCAAGCGCAACGTCTGACCGCGAGGCACATCAGGAGCGGCATCCTCGATCAATCGCAGACTCACCTTGGGCCATGCCAGCCGCACCCGCTGCTTCCAGTCGGCGAGCTGGCGGGCGCCCGCGAAGCCGTCGGCCGACAGCTTCCGATATTGCTGAGCCGCCGGCTGATACAGCCCGCGCGTGTAGTCGAACAGCACGCGATCCATGTTGAATCGCGGAATGACCGTGCTCATGGCGCGCTTGCTGCGGCGAACCCATTCGGCTGAGTAGGCGCTGTCCTTGCGATCGTAATACAAAGGAACGACTTCCTCCTCGAGGGTATCGAGGAGCATTTCGGCCTCGAGCGCATCGCGGCGTTCCGGGTCCTGCACCTGGGACGGCGGGATACCCCAACCGTTGTCATTCATCCAGCCCTCCGCCCACCAGCCGTCGAGAATGCTGAGGTTGAGTTTGCCGTTGATGGCCGCCTTCATGCCGGATGTGCCGCTCGCCTCGAGGGGGTAGATCGGATTGTTCAGCCACACATCAACGCCCGAAACCAGCCAACGGGCCAACTGCAGGTCGTAGTCCTCGAGAAAAATGATGTGACCGAGGAAATCGGGATGGGTCATGAGCTGGCGCACTTCGCGCAGGACCTGCTTCGCGGGCTCGTCGGCGGGATGGGCCTTGCCGGCGAAGAGCAGCAGGACGGGACGGTCGGCGTCGCGCAGAAGCTTGGCCAGTCGCGCGCGGTCACGCATCAGCAGGGTGGCGCGTTTGTAGGTGGCGAAGCGGCGTGCAAATCCGATCGTGAGCACGTCGGGTCGCATCGGGTCCAGCAGGCGACTGACGTGGCGAAGCTGCGCGGGGCTCAGGCCTTTGCGCGCGAACTCGCGCTGCAGCCGTTCGCGCACACTCGCGAGCATCCGCGCCTTGACCGACTGTGAGGTCGCCCAATAGCGGTCGTCGGCGACCTCCTCGAGGCGGTTCCAGAATTGCACATCCCGCAGCCGGTCCCGCCACACCCGACCCAACTCCGTGTCCAGGAAGTCGCACCATATTTGATGCAGGAACGTCGGGACGTGCACACCGTTGGTGACGAACCCGATTGTGTTTTCCTCGGGACGAATCTCCGGCCACTGATCGGCCACGATCCGCGAGCTCACGACGCCGTGGATCCGGCTGACTCCGTTCACCCGCCGCGTGCCGTTCAACGCGAGCCGGGTCATATTGAACAGGCCGCCGACCGACGGCGAGCGACCGAGATCGAGAAAGCGATCCATGGGGATGCCGAGCTCGCGCACAAAATCGCCGAACACGGAGATCATCAAGTCGTGCGAGAACGCGTCGTGGCCGGCCGCTACCGGTGTATGCGTCGTAAACACACAATCCGATGCCACCGCTTCCAGCGCCGCCGCGAACGGCAAACCTTCCGCGATTCGCTCGCGCAGCAGCTCGAGAATCAGGAAGGCCGCATGTCCCTCGTTCAAGTGCCAGACGGCAGGAGCAACACCCAACGCTCGCAGGGCGCGCGTGCCGCCGATTCCGAGGATCATCTCCTGGCGAACGCGAGTTGACTCATCGCCGCCGTAGAGCCGATGCGTGATGTCACGATCAGATGGGGCGTTCTGCGCACAGTTGGTGTCGAGCAGATAGACCGGAACACGGCCTACCTTCGCTTTCCACAGTCGGGCAACAACATCGCGCCCGGCGATCCGGACGGTGACCTGCACCCATTCGCCGTTGGCCTTCAATGCAGGCTCAACCGGCAGGTCGCGCGGATCGCGTTCCCGATACTCCGCATGTTGGTTGCCGTCGCTGTCGACGCTCTGCGTGAAGTAACCCTGCTCGTAGAGGAGACCCACGGCGATGAAGTTTGCACGTGCATCGCTTGCGGACTTGCAGTAGTCACCCGCCAATACACCGAGGCCGCCCGAATAGATCTGGAAGCTTTCGTGGAAGCCGTACTCCGCGCAGAAGTAGGCGACCTGGGGCGCATCGGCGGCCGGAGGCGCGGCGGCCGAGAGATAGGCGTCCTGGGTGAGCAATACCTGGTTGTAGCGGGCCAGGTAGACCGGGTCCTGGGCCACCTGATCCAGCTTTTCCTGGCTGACGCAGCGCAACATGAGCCGGGGGTTGCCGCCTGTCTGCTTCCACAGCTCGCGGTCGAGATCTTCGAACAGGGCGCGCGAGGGACGGTGCCAGCTGAAGAACAGGTTTCCGGCCAGCTCCGGCAACCGGGCGAGGCTGGCGGGCAGGACCGGTGTGACCTCCAGCAGTACATTTCTCATGGAATTCCGGCCTCTAGGCAGCAAAGAGGCGCGAGTCTAGCAACCTTCCGCGACGAACCGTGGGTCTGCGGCGCCAGTATTGGTTGCTGGCCCCTATTGGTAACTCCACAATACCCACGTGGACGAGAGTCATGCACGCAAGTTTCAGAAAGACCTCAATGCCGGGCTGGTGGCGCTGGTGCTGCTGGGTGTTCTGCACCGCAGCTCAGAGGATCTGTACGGCTATGAGATCGCCAAGCGGCTGCAGAAGGCGAATGAAGGCGAGCCGCTGTTCAAGGAAGGCACCGTGTACCCCGTCCTGCGCGCCCTGAGCGCCAACGGCCTGCTCACCAGCCGCATCGTCCCGTCGTACTCGGGGCCGCCACGGCGCTACTACCGCATCACCGAGGAAGGCCGGGCGGTGTTGGGAGACTGGAGCGGCATCTGGCGGCAGACCCGCGATTTCGTCGACCGCTTTGTTGAAGTAGGAGGAGAACAATGAACCGCGCCTCGGAACCTGCCAACGCCTCGCAGACCTCGCATTCCGCAAGAGCCCCGCGCTCCATCGCTGCCTATCTCGAGCAATTGCACGAGGCGCTCGCAGGAGCGGACCCGGCGCTCATCCAGGATGCTCTCTACGATGCGGAGGAGTACCTGCGTGCCGAGTGTGCCGCCCACCCGGAGAAGTCGGAAGCCGACGTGCTCGAGTTGATAGCGAGCACCTACGGGGCGCCGGAGGAAGTCGCGGCGGCCTACCGCGATACCGAAGCCAAGGTGAATGCTGCGCTGCGGCCGGTCACCCCGCTCAGCAGTGAGTCCGCCAATCCCCTGAAGCGCTTCTTCGCGGTGTACTCTGACTCGCGTGCCTATCTGTCACTCTTCTACATGCTCCTCACGCTCGTGACGGGCATCATCTACTTTACGTTTGTCGTGACCGGCCTGTCGTTGTCGGCGGGGCTCGCGGTGTTGGTTATTGGAATTCCCTTCTTCCTGGCGTTCATCGGCATCGCGCGGGTGCTCGCGTTCGGCGAGGGTCGCCTGCTGGAGGCGATCACCGGTGAGCGCATGCCGCGCCGACCGATTCACCCCGGCCCCCGGGCCCGCATCTGGGCGCGGATCGGGGAGATGCTGCAGGATTTCCGGACCTGGACGACGCTCGCCTACCTGTTGCTGATGTTGCCGGTGGGCATCCTGTATTTCACGGTGGCGGTGGTTGGAATCTCGTTTGCGGGGGCGTTGCTGGTCGGGCCCTTCCTGGTCCTCGCCCAACACCTGGGCTGGGATTTCAACAACGGGATCTCGGTTCTCCAACCCGAGATTCTCGGCACCCCCCTGGTCGCTCCATTCCTGGTTGCGTTGGGGGTGGTTATATTTACAGTCTTGATGCATGCGGCGCGTGGGATCGGTCGCGCGCAGGTGCTTCTCGCCCGCTCGTTGCTGGTGAAGCCATGATTGGAGCCGGTGTGTTACTTGCCATGGCAATGACTGCACAGGCTGTTACCCAACAACCGGCCCCCAAAACACCCCTCAAACACGGGTGCCTCGCGAGCGGGGAGGGTTATCTTCGAACCCACATCCGCGGGGCGTTGAATCTGGATGTAAGCCTGAAAAACGCGGAGCTGGATTGCGATGGGGGCCCGCGCCCGGACGGCAGCGGCATTCGCGTGAGTTTTGCGGGCCCTCTGCGGTCCGACGGCCGCCGTCTGCGGATGGTGTTCGGTGTTGCCGGGGCCAAAGAAGGGATGCCGGGCAAGGAGTTGGCGACCAATTTGACAATGATTTTTGAGGGTGAGGAACGTATGTTTGCCACCCGCGGCGACGATAAGTGCACGGTGGACGAATTCAGACAGGAGCGTGTGGGAGCGTTGGGAGGGCACACGCGCACCTACAGGGTGGCCGCAAAAGGGTTTTGTATTGCCCCAATCCAAGCCCTGAACGGCGAGGAAAGCGTCCTGGTCAACAGCTTCGACTTCATGGGCCGGGTTACTTTCGAGGCTCCTGACGACCCAACCTAGTGTTTCCCAACGAAATAACCTCACGTTGCGAAATGCCCACAAACGCCGTTTTTGACCGCACTTCGATGGGGCAGGCCCCCGTTCCCTGCACCTGAAGGCATCCTTCCTCCCCGGCTCGGCCTGTTGTGTCCCTCATTTGCAGATGCCGCCGTTCGGTCGGAAGTGTTGCGTTTTGCCAAAAACTGTTTTGATGTTGCTTCAGCACTGCTAACATCGGGCGCACGCGACCTCGTTTCGTCCCCAGCGGAACGAATCGCAAACACAAGAGAGAGATTGCCAACGGGTCTGCCCCAGCAGACCCGGCGGCGCCATTTTGTCCGACGGTTCACAACCGTTTGCAGGAGGATTCAATGACCAGATCCAGTAATCAGGTCTCCAGTGCTGTACGCCGCGCACTCGTTCTGAGTGCAGTCGCGGCTGCGGGCGCTTACGGAGTACCTGCGATGGCGGCCGACGCAGACGCCGCCTCGGAAGGCGGCCCGGCCGTACAAGAAGTCATAGTCACCGGCTCGCGCATTCAATCGACCAATCTCGTTTCCATCAGCCCCGTAACCACGGTGTCGGCGACCGACATCGAACAGACGGGTCTGGTCCGAACCGAGGACATCCTCAACAACCTGCCGCAGGTCTTCTCAGGACAGGGCTCGACGCTGTCGAACGGTTCTGACGGTACCTCGACGGTCGACCTCCATGACCTGGGTCCCCAGCGTACCCTGGTGCTGGTCAACGGCCGCCGCCTCGGGCCCGGCGCGTTTGACGGCCGCAATTACTCGGACGTCAACCAGATCCCGTCGGCGCTGATTGAAAAGATCGAGATTCTGACCGGTGGCGCATCGGCTACCTACGGCGCAGACGCCGTATCGGGTGTCGTGAACTTCATCATGAACACCCACTTCCAGGGCGTGAAGCTCGATGCCGACTACGGCTTCGACATGCATAACAATCACCAGAGCAAGTTCTCAGCCCTGGAGTCGAATTACGGCTTCCAGCCGACTGACGACAGCGTGCACAGCGGCTTTACCAAGCAGTTCTCGTTTGTCGCCGGTTCAAACTTTGCCGACGGCGCCGGTAACGCCACGATCTACACCACCTACAACAACAACTCGGCCACCGTGCAGCGCCCGTTCGACTACAGCGCGTGCACGCTCTCAGGCAAGATCGTCAACGGTGCCACGAAGCTGTCGTGCGGTGGTTCGCAGACCGGCCTGCCGGGCCTGTTCATCGGTTACACCGCGGATGGAAAATCCAACACCGTATATAACGTCGTCGACCCGAAGACCGGCGCCTTCCGCCCGTTCAACGCGGCCACCGACTTGTATAACTACGGCGCGTTGAATTTCTACCAGCGTCCAAACGAGCGCTGGACCGGCGGCGCCTTCTTTGACTACGACATCAACCCGCATGCGAACGTGTACTCGGAAATCATGTACACCCGCAACACGTCGACGTCGCAGATCGCAGGCTCCGGCGACTTCGGCAATCCTGCGCTCATCAACTGCGCCAATCCGCTGTTGACGGCTGAGGAACAGTCCATCATCTGCTCCCCTGCCAACCTGGCAGCACAGGCTCCGGGCACGCCTGCCAACTCGGTGCAGCTGGCCTACATCCTGCGTCGTAACGTTGAGGGCGGCGGTCGTCAGGAAGCATTCACGACCACGACCTTCCGCACCCTGGTCGGTGTGAAGGGCGACTTCGCGGATGCATGGCATTACGACACGTTCGCGAGCTTCAACACCATTTCGGGTATCGCGTCGAACCTGAACTACCTCTCAAACACCAAGATCAACAACGCACTGAACGTCGTTCCGGGCCCGGGTGGAGTGGCGACCTGCCAATCCGTCATCGACGGGACCGATCCGGCTTGTATCCCGTGGGATATCTGGCAGCCGGGTCATGTCACCAAGGCACAGACCGACTACCTTTCCATTCCTCTGATCCTCACCGGTGGCGTCAACGAGTACAACGTCGAAGCTTCCGTAACGGGCGACCTCGGCAAGTACGGCGTCCAACTGCCGACCGCCAAGAGCGGCGCGCAGCTGAACGTGGGTTGGGACTGGCGCGAAGATTCGTCGCATTTCGATCCTGACGAGGCCAGCCAGTTGGGCGAAGGCGCCGGCGGTGCCGGTCCGCAACCGCCGATCTCCGGTCAGATCCGTGTGAACGAAGGCTTCGCGGAAATCAACGTTCCGTTGATCGACGACAAGCCGTTTGTGCAGCAGCTGGCATTCGACGGCGGTTACCGCTACTCGAGCTACAACCTCGGCTTCAAGACCAGCACCTTCAAGCTGGGCCTGGAGTGGGCGCCCATCAGCGACATCCGCTTCCGTGGCAGCTTCAACCGCGCGGTTCGTGCTCCGGACATCGCCGAGTTGTATACAACTCCGTCCGTGGGCCCGGGCGGTACGCTCGACCCGTGCTGGGGACCGTCTCCGACTCTGACCGTGGAGCAGTGCGCGCGCACGGGTCTGGACCCGAGCCGGTACGGTGCGCTGGCTGTCAACTCCGCCACGCAGATCAACACCCAGTCAGCGGGTAATGCGAACCTGACGCCAGAGAAGGCGGACACCTACTCCTTCGGGTTCGTATTCCAGCCGAGCTTTATTCCGGGGCTGACCGGCTCGGTCGACTATTACGACATCAAGATCAAGAACGCGATCATCAACACGACGGGTGTCGGTACGGCCATCATCCTGGGTTGCGCCGAGTTCGACAACGCGGATGCCTGCTCGAAGATCCACCGTTCCACCAACGGATCTCTGTGGCAGAGCACGACCGGCTTCGTCGATACGACGGCAGCCAACGTGGGCTTGGTTTCGACTCGCGACATTGACGTCAAATCGCACTACTCGTTCAACCTGCCGGGTCAGGGCTTCGGCAAGCTGGCGTTCGACTTCCAGGGTTCGGCTGTGTTGGACAACAAGACCACTGCGTTCCCGGGTGCTCCGTCCTACAACTGCGCGGGCTACTTCGGAACGACCTGCACCAACCCGCTGCCGAAGTGGCGTCATACCATGACGGCAGACTGGCTGACTCCGTGGAATGCGTTGGATCTCAACGTCCGCTGGCGCTTCTTTGGCTCCACGAAGGTGGATACCTCGAGCTCGGACGCGATCCTGGCCTACCCGGCCACCGTGTTCCCGGCGTACGACCACATCCCGACCTACAGCTACATCGATCTGTCGGCATCCGCCAAGATCTACCAGGGCTTGTCGGCACGCATCGGTGTGAACAACGTGTTGGACAAGGATCCACCGACCGTACTGTCGGCCAACTGTCCGGCCGGTCCTTGCAACGGCAATACGTTCTCGCAGACGTATGACGTGATGGGACGTTTCCTCTACGTGCACCTGACCGCTCAGTTCTAAGAACTTCGCGGGCGTTATGCACTGACGGCGGGCTTCGGCCCGCCGTTTTTTTTGTGGCCCTTTTTTGATGTGGCAAGATGGCGGCCGTGAAACCCGTCACGATCACCGAGCTGACGCAGCTCGCGGCGCTGCTTCAGGCCGGACGACACGCTGATCTGGAGCGCGCCGTGTCGCAACGCCTCGCACAACTGCCCGACTCCGGGGAGCTGTGGAAGATACTGAGTGTTTCACTGGGAATGCAGGGGAAACCGGCCCTGCAGGCGCTCACCCGCGCAGCGCAGCTGCTGCCTCAGGACGCCGAGGCACACTCCAATCTGGGACACGCGCTCAGGGCGGAGCGCCGCTTCGATGAAGCGGTTGCGAGCTATCGACGGGCATTGCAGATCAATCCGAACTTCAGTGCGGCCCGGGCCTTTCTCGGCGCGGCCCTGCAGGATCTGGCAGTGGCGCAGAACGACCGTGGCTCGCAGCTACGCGGTGCCGGGCGGATCGATGAGGCGGAGCGCTGTTTTCGTCAGGCCATTGAGACTGCACCGGGCTTCGCACTGGCACACAACAACCTGGCTATCGTCTTGCGTGTCGAGGGCCGCTTTGCCGAGGCGTTGAGCAGTTGCCGGCGGGCGCTCGAGCTCGACCCACGGTTGCTACCCGCGCTGGCATTCATGGGTGAGTTGCTCGCGGACCAGGGCGAATTTGCTCAGGCGCGGCAGATGTTTGAGCGCGTGAGCGCCCTCGATCCCAACTCCGTGGCGGCGTGGGCCGGAATTTGCGGTTTGCGCAGGATGACCGGGGCCGATACCGGCTGGCTGGCCGGTGCGCAACGTATCGCGAGTCAGCCCTTGACGCCACAGGCCGAGGCGCAGTTGCGGTATGCGATGGGAAAATACTTCGATGATACCGGCGACTACCCCGCTGCGTTCGCCGAGTACCGCAGAGCCAACGAGGCCGCGAAGCGGTACACACCGAAGTACGACCGACTGGAGCTGGCGCGGGCGATCGATGCGACAGTGCGACGCTACGATCGGGATTGGCTGAGTCGATCTCGATGTGACACCAACACGGCGGCGCAACCCATCTTTGTGGTGGGTATGCCGCGCTCGGGCACCACGCTCGCCGAGCAGATTCTGGGGGCTCATCCTGCGGCACTCAGTGTGGGCGAATTGCCGTTCTGGACGAACGCAACCGCTCAATACGAAGCGGCTGGATTCATGGGACTCTGTGCGTTAGGACAGGAGTATGTGACTGTGTTGGGCGCCGCGCACACCATTGACAAGATGCCCGCCAACTTCCGGTGTCTGGGGACGATCTGCGCGGCGCTGCCCAACGCGCGCATCATCCACATGCGGCGCAACCCCGTCGACACTTGCCTGTCAATTTACTTTCAGAACTTCGATGTGACTCACGCGTACGCCAACGACCTCGGTGACCTGGCTCACTTCTACGGCGAATATCGGCGGCTAATGCAACATTGGGCGGCGACCCTGCCGGAGTCGGCGCTGCTCGAAGTACCTTACGAAGGCCTGGTCGCGGAGCCGGAAACCTGGATTCGCCGAATGCTGGAGTTCGCGGGGCTTCCCTGGGACGCGCGCTGTCTCGAATTCCATCAGGCAGGCCGCATCGTCAGCAGCCGCAGCCGCTGGCAGGTGCGCCAGAAAATCAACACCGCATCGGTCGAGCGCTGGCGTCACTACGAGCCGTTTATTGCGCCCCTGCTGGCTATTGGCTGAGGCGCTTCACGCGATGCTCGCGGCCGGTCGGCGTTGTCATGATGAATGAGCCGAGCAGCGCACGTCGGATCGACACTTTCTGGCCCGGTGCCAGCAGCGGGTCGGCGTCCTGCAGCAGTTCCCAGGACTGGGCGTTGTCGATTCGAACAACCTGGTGACCGTTGGGTGCCTGGCCGAAGCCGCTGACCACGCCCTCGAGGGTGGTGAGCTTTTTCGGCGCCTCGGGGTCCTTGGGCAGTTGGTTGGGCTGCAGACCGAACTGCGCGCGTTGCTCGGCGGGTGAGGCGGGCTGCGCGGCCGGTTGTGGCTGAGCGGCAGGGGATGGCGGGATCGCAGCGGCTGCCTGAGATCGACCGCCTGCTGGCGTTGACGGGACGGCCGCGGCTGACGGCGATGCGGCCTCAACGGCCGGCGGCGGCGCTGCACCCGGCGCAGGAGATCCACCGCCCGCCGACGCTGCTCGCGTTGCCGGAGCGGACGCCGATGCCGGAGCTGATGGCGCGGCCCTTGTGAGCCCATAACGCGATCCCAACTCGTCATAGCAGGCGAGCCTCGCGTCACGGTCGGCCACGGCGGCGCAGCGGGAAATGTCAGCGACAGGGTCCGCTGCCATGGCAGCGCCGGAAACGCCTAACAATACAAAGACGAGCCGAGCGCTCACAGCTGCCCTTCCGGAGGCAGCTGATAGTAAGTCGTGATGACCTCAGTGGCGGCTCGCACCATGTCACGCTCCACTTCCTTCAGGAATGGATTCCAGACATCAAAAATCAGAATCGCCCGGGCCGTGTCCGAGTCATTCCAGGCTTCGTGCTCGATCGTATCGTCGAACACCCACGCCTTGCCCTCCTCCCACTCGCGGGTCGTGCTGCCGACCCGGAACCGGCAGTTCGGCGGAACGATGAGCGGCAAATGCACCGTGAGGCGCGTGTTGGTCACTCCCGTATGCGGCGGGATGGTGGTGTTGGCATCGAGTATGGAGAAAAACGCAGTCGGCGCCCTTCCCGGCACATCACAGCGGGGAATCGCAGACAGTGCCGCAGCCGTCTTCGGACAGCGAGCCAGGTGCGAAGCGACCGCCGTGCCCTGGTTCCAGAGAAAATAGGCGCTCCAGCGCCGCGAATGATTCAGGTCCTTCCACTGCTCGATGGGCAACCCCTCGGGAAAGTCGATGTAGGCCTGCAATCCTTCGCGGTCCGCGATCAGCACATTGGTGAGCTCGTTGCGGATGTCGTCGGTGGCCGCCTCGAGCTGGGCGAGCCACGGAAAGTACTCGCGCTCGAAATACTCGATGGCCGGAATCTCGGGGAAGTACATGAATGTGGGCCGCGGGAAATAGGCGGTCCGGCGCCCGGTCGACATCTCGAGACAACGATCGACGCGATGCTGGGCTTCGCCGCCGTGGCGGGCGCGGATTTCGCTCAGGCGCGCTTCCAATTCAACACTCAATGCGGCCTGGTCGGCCTGAATGACCTGCCGGGCATGCTCGACGAGCTCGCGGATCGAGGGCGCGGGCGCCGTCCCGGGCGCAATGTTGGCCAGCGCCTGCTGATAGAGGCGGGCCGCATTGCGGGTATCCGCCATCTCTTCGAGGAGCGCGGCTTTCTGCAGCAGGGCGGACACGTGCCGCGGCTCGAGGGCGAGCGCTTTTTCCAGCGCCTCGCGCTCCTCCTGCCGCCGATCCAGTGCCTTCAGAGCGCTGGCCAGGTTCGACCAGAGCGCGGCCCGTCCGGGTTCGACTTTCGTTGCCCGATCGAACATCGCGAAGGCCTGTTCGTGGGAACCTCGCGACATCATGACGACGCCCAGCTCGTTCAGGACGGCGGGATGGTTCGGAGCCGCACGCGCAACCTGGACCAGCAATTGCTCGGCTTCGGCGGTCCGGCCGGCGGCTGCGGCGGCTCTCGAGGCCTGAACCGTGCCGATGATCGTGGCATCGTCCGGGGTGACCGGCCTGGGGGCGTTCATGGATGGGGATCTCCTCGGGTCGACCCGATAAAATAGGCGTTGCTGCAATTCTACCGTGACCCAACCCGCTGCGACGGCCCAGGAGATGTTCGGTGGCGAGTTCCGCCCAGGTGAGCTTGAAATTGATGCGCGCGAGCGCGTTGCTCGACCGGGAGCCTGCCGAGGCCCTGCGAGCTGCTGGGGAAATCCTGCGGGAAGATCCCGCGAATTCTGCTGCCAGTCTGCTCCTCGGGACCGCCGCGCGTCGCAGTGGAAACGGAGCCGCCGCATTGGAGGTGTTGACGTCGCTCGCGCAGTCAAATCCGAATTCCCCCGTGATCCTGCTGGAGCTCGCGCGCGCTCATGCCGGAGCCGGCGATGAGTCACGGGCCATCGAGACCCTGCGCAGGGTCGTCGAGCTGCAACCCGATCTGGCGGAGGCCTGGCGTGAGCTGTCGACGCACCTGGCGAAGCTCGGAGACATGCGCGAATGTGATGTGGCTTACGGCCGCTATATAGCGCTGGCACCTCCCGACCCGTGGCTCCTCGAGCCGGCGAGCGCGCTCGCGGAAAATCGACTCGACGTGGCTGAGCAGCAGTTGCGCAGTCGCCTTCAACAGGCTCCGGACGACGCTCACGCAATGCGGATGCTCGCGGATGTGGCAGGTCGGCGCGAACGTTACGACGAGGCAGAGAATCTGCTGCGGCGATGTCTGGAACTCGTACCCGGATATGCGGAGGCACGCTACGACTTGGCCAGCTCGCTGCTGACACAACAGCGGCCCACGCTCGTGCCTGCGCTCATCGATCGCTTGTTGGACGCCGATCCGGACAATGCCGCTTACCAGCGCCTGCAAGCCTCCTATCTGAGCTTCATCGGTCAACATCCACAAGCGCTTACCCTCTACGAGTCGCAACTCGCAACACAACCCAAGCGCGCCGCCACGTGGGTGCAGTACGGGCACGAGTTGAAAGCGGTCGGACGCCGGGATGACAGCGTGAGCGCCTATCGACAGGCCATCCAACTGGCGCCCAAAGGGGGCGCCGCCTACTGGAGCATGGCCAATCTCAAGATGTTCCAGTTTGAGCCGGCGGAGCTCGATGCGATCCGGACCGCTCTGCAAAGCGACAACCTGCCGTTTGAGGACCGCGTCAACCTGGAGTTTGCCCTCGGACGGGCGCTGGAAAATCAAAGTCAGTTCGAGGAGTCGTTCACGCACTATGCGGCGGGCAACGCCCTGCGCGCAGCAGCGGGACCTTTCGACTCCGCGGCCAACAGCGCCCACGTGGCGCGCACCCGAGAATTATTGACGCGCGAATTCTTCGCGGCTCGCCGGGGTTGGGGGTCTGACTCGCAGGCTCCGATCTTCATAGTGGGCTTGCCGCGGTCGGGCTCGACCCTGCT
>Ga0268266_10002857_pt1 | contig 17994 bp, 16 predicted proteins | sample KBSS13metaG_FD_190356 | JGI IMG/M metagenome (GOLD analysis project Ga0268266, IMG submission 190356) | Switchgrass rhizosphere microbial communities from Kellogg Biological Station, Michigan, USA - KBS S1-3 metaG (SPAdes) (version 2) | ecosystem: Host-associated > Plants > Roots > Rhizosphere...
CGATGGGATAATGCGACCACCGATAAGGGAAATTATGACAATTATTAGCGCGATCGCTCCTCGCCAGCCCAAGTCCGCAGAGACCATGCCGGCTGCGCCAGCGTAATCCGCGGCGTCGGCGAGTCCGAACAGAAGGACCAGGCCGACAATGGGCACATTGCGATTGTTGCTCGCGAGCACTTCGCGCGCTGCAAGCAGGGCAAGCGAAACAAACAGCCCGACATCGACGATAGCCGCGGGCCACAATCCGATGCGCGCTGACACCAGAACTGCCAATCGCGCCGTCGCCCACAAGCCGAACAGGCCGAGCAGCGGCGTCCCCGCAATCGGCAATCGCCCGGTCCAATTGGGGATTGCAGTCAGCAGAAACCCGGCTACCGCGGCGCCGACGAAGCCAAACAGCATTTCGTGGCGATGCCAGGCAACCGCCTCGAAAGCGGTAGGAAGGCCAACTTCACCGGCAAGGGTGCATAGCCAAAGCGCGATTGCGATTATTGCCCAGGTTGCAGCGCCGAAAAAGAAGGGACGAAAACCCCCGCGCAGGATCGGTGGCGCCGCCCCTTCGCGCCTTTTTCTCAGCGCAAGCATCTGCTCGCCCCGCGTCACATTTTTGATCGAACTCTGGGTCATGAATTTCTAACTAGAAACAGCAAGCAGTTTCTCGAACATGATCGTTACCAGGAGCGAGCTGTCCTCGTGCGCCACCACCGAATGCTTCTCGCCGCGATCAAGATACATCCACTCTCCCGCACTGAGCTTCACCTGCGTCGCCCCGTCGAGCGTGACCGAACCCTCCAGACAAACGATGGTCACAAAACCAGGAACGGCATGCTCCGCGATCTCCTCACCGGAGCGAAGGATCAACTGCATTGCTTCGAATGCATCAGTCTTTACGAGCGCCGCAGTTTTAGCCTCATCAGAGGCCACAGACGGAAGACGAACGATTTCGCTCGGCACAAGGTGATGAAGAGCCACAATTGGATCTTTCGTTTTCAGGCCGCCTGACCAGATCGCTCGCCGCTTGCGTGGGGCACGATTCCCCGTGGCTGGCGAAGCTTCATAATGAAGTCCCAGCTCATGATCAGTCCGCCCGCCGAGAAGACAACATCCCCCGGCAAGCGCATCCACTGCCAGAAGAGTGTCTGGTCGTAGAACGCTTGGCTGCGCGCCCATGCGTATCCGTGCTCGTAGACCGCGTTCAACTGCGGCCACCCAATGGGGAAGAAGTGCAGGAAGATCCACATCGCAAGCCCGCCGTTGTAGCACCAGAAGGCAATTCGGCCCGGCGTTTCATTGAATGGCGCACCGGGGCCGGCGCGGTAGCGAAGGCAGAAGTAAATCAGCCCGAGCGCCAGCAAGCCAAAGGCACCGAACAGCGAAGTGTGCGCGTGATTGAGCGTAAGGAAGGTGCCGTGCTCATAATAATTGACGAGCGGGGCGTTGAGCGTGCCGCCACCGAACACACCGGCGCCCACGAAATTCCAGAATGCCGACCCAAGGATGTAAAGATAGGCGAGCCCGTAGTCGAAGGTCGCGGCACCTTTGATCAATCGGTGCTGCGAAATGGCCTCAAGGATTAGCAGCACGAGAGGCAGGACTTCGATGAAGGAGAACATGCTCCCGAGGGGAACCCACATGCCGGGGCCGCCACCCCAGTAGAGGTGATGCCCCGTTCCGAGCACGCCGCCGAGGAAGATCAGAATGAGTTCGAGATAGACCGAGCGCTCCGCGAGCTTGCGAGAGACGAGCCCGAGCGACATCAGCAGGTAGGCGCTCATTGCTACCGCGAAGAACTCGAACGACTGCTCAACCCACAGGTGGACCACCCACCAACGCCAGAAGTCCGTGATGGTGAACGACTTCTCAATGCCGGTCAGCGGGATCATCCCGAAGATATAGAGAACGGCGACGTTGATCGTAGCCGCCCAGATCAGGTGCTCCAGGCGGATCGCGCCGCTCCAGAACTGCCGGGTCGCCTCGACCACCGTCTCCCGGCTCGGCCAAAGCGCGCGAAACATGAGGCCGCTCCAGCTTAGCAACGCGACGAAGAACAACATTTGCCAGAAGCGGCCGAGCTGAATGTAGGACAGGCCCTGGTTGCCGAACCAGAACCAGCCTTTGTCGATCACACCCTGGATGCCCAGGTAATTGCCGAGAAGGGCGGCGGCGACGACGAACAGCGAGACCCAGAACAGCAGGTCGACTAGAAAGCCCTGGCCTTTGGCTTCGCGTCCGCCGGCGATTGCCGGAGCGATAAAGAGACCGCTCGCGATCCAGCCGAGCCCGATCCAGATGATCGGTGCCTGCAAATGGAAGCTGCGCAAGAAGTTGAACGGCAGGATGTAGTTGAGCTGGACGCCGTAGAAGGTCTCCCGCTCATAATAAGAGTGCGCCATGATCGCACCGGCGCCCTGCGATGCAAGGAACACGAGCGCGACGACGATGAAATATTTGCCAGTCTTGATCTGGCTCGGTGTCAGAGCGCGGTAGACAGCGAGACCGCGCTCCATCGGCGCATCGTCGGGATGGTCGAGATAGGCCCGGTAGAGCCACAGCACGAAGCCCATCGCGAAGAAGGTGAAGCAGAAGCTGATCCACGTCCACTGGAAGGTGTTCGTGGTCGGGGTGTTGCCGACCGACGGCTCATAGGGCCAGTTCTCGGTCCACGATGTGCTCGGATGAGCCGGTCGGCGCGCAACAGTCGTAATCGCAGAATAGATAATGAAGTCGGCGGTCTGCTTCCGAAGCGTAGAGTTTAAGCTCTTGGCCGGCACCCAGCCCGCAGACAGGTTGACCGTGTTGAGTTTCATCGTGAGCTCGCCTTGAACGCCGCGGACCGCCTGGGCGACGGCATCTGGCAGAACAACCCTTGCTTGAGTCAGGTCGATGCCTTGCAGCTGCTTTTGCATCGTCGCTGCGGCAGCCGCGTCGGCTAGTGCAGCCGCTGGCGAAGTCGCCGAAGGCGTGGTGGGCGCCGGGGGCGTCCCGGCGGGGCCTGTAGTAGCGAGCGACTTGTTGCCTGGCGCAATGGTGCCCGGCGGCGTGGCAGCAGAGTTCGCGAGGCTCTGCTTGGTAAGCACCCCCAGGCGAACGAGCGTCGAAGCGGTATAATCCTCCCCGAAATAGGAGCCCATGCCGTAGATGCTGCCGTAATCCATGAGATCGGCTTTTTGGAAGCCGCCCTTGCCGGCGACGATGTCGTCGGCGGACATGATCACATTGCCCGCGGTATCGGTGAACGCTTGTGGGTGCGGCGGGGCGTTCTCGTATGTCTTCACGGTTGCCCATCCGAGAAGTGCGAAACAGAGGATCGCGGTTACGAGCAGCACCCACTTCAAGATGTCGCTGACGGGATCGACCGATGGTCGGCTAAGCTCGGCGTCGTTCACAAGCGGCTCCCCTGTTCATTACCAGCGACGTTGCTTCTTATCTGAGCGCAATTTCAAACGCCAAGACCGACGTTCGATACTTCTCGGTCCTGCGGCACCAACCGAAGTTCGCCTTCTCCGCGAGACGTCACGCTACGCACGAGGTCACGGTATCGGCCTGCCATTTCAATGTGCACGCGCCTGACTCGCGCGTCCTCGGAGCCGAGTGCAGCAATCTGTTCCTCGGTCACTCTACGACGATAGTAGCGTTGGTCGTCCATCATTGACCTCCAGAACACAGAATCGAGCGGCGATCGGGCACTGCTCCGCGCCAACAACTCAGATCAACGATGCGATCGTCACGACAGCGATGCCGAACATCAGAATGAGAAACGGGAGCAGCAAAACAAGCGTGGTCGCCTCGCGTGCGGTCGAATGACCGGTAGCGGTCATGATACCGCGGTCGGCAAACTCAGACCAACTCAGCGCCCTCGTGCTGGTCTCTCGCGCTGCAATGCGAGGGAACAGTGCCGGAACCGCAAAGAAGGCAGCGATGAAAGCGAATATGACTCCGACCACGACAGCCATGTGGCCGCCTCTAAAAGCGAGACCGAGCACGGCGACAAAGCCGGTGAACATCGTCGCCATCGCTATGTAGATAGGAGCTGGAAGTTCGAAGCTCTGATCGCGGCAGGCACGATCCGCAGGCGCGCTTACAATCTCGCCTTGAGAAAGCAGCTGCTCATGAGTTTGGCGACCCGTCATTTATCTGACTCCACTTCAAGTGCTTGTGCAACTCAAAATGGCGAACGGGACTCGAGCGCTCTATATGTAATGTTCCTTAGCGTGGCTCTCCGCTCTCCGCTGCGAACGCGATCCGCAGCGCTTCGGACAGGCTCTTCACTCCCAACTTGCTCATCAAATTGGCGCGATGAATCTCGACTGTTCGTGGACTGATGTTGAGGTCGTAGCCGATCGATTTGTTCGGAAGGCCCTTTGCGAGGCCGTCGAGCACTTCACGTTCGCGGGGCGTGAGCAGCTGCAATTTGACCGCCGCTTCGTGCGCTTGCTCGCGATTGGCGGTCGAATGATTCAAGCGAGCAAAACCCTGTTCGATCGCGCCGAGCAGAACCGCCTTTTGGAATGGTTTCTCGATGAAATCGACTGCTCCGGCTTTCATCGCTCGAACCGCAAGACTGACATCACCGTGGCCCGTCATGATGATCACAGGCAGAGTCACCCCCTTGGCGCTTAGCGCCGCTTGGGCCTCAAGCCCGTCCATTCCAGGCATGCGGATGTCGAGCAGAATGCAACCCGATTGGAGGTCTGGCGCAGCCTTCAACAGCTCGCTGCCGCTCTCGTAGATGCGAACCTGAAAGCCCGACGTCTTGAGGGCGAAGCCGACGGAGCGCCGGATCGCGTCATCATCATCGACCAGATGAACCAGCCGTCGATCATCAGTCATGCTTTTGTGTCTCCGCTTGGGAGCGTGAAGTGGAATGCCGTGCCGCCATTCGACCCCTGCTCGAACCAGATCCGCCCGCCGTGTGCTTCTACGATTGTCCGGCAGATCGATAGGCCGATGCCCATGCCGTTTTGCTTCGATGTGACGAACGGCTGAAAGAGTTGCGGCGCGACCGCCTCGTTGATGCCGGAGCCCGTATCCTCGATAGTGACGCGAACTAAGTCGTCCGCTTCACGGCTGGTGCGAATAGCCAGGCAACGGACCGTGCTGTCCATCATGGCATCGATTGCATTACGGATGAGATTGACCAGGACCTGTTGAACCTGGATGCGATCTACGAAAACCAGATCGGCACGAGAATCCAGCGACAGCTGAACGTCAATGCCGTGCTCGCGAGAGCCGACGAGGGCGAGCGCATTCGCCTCATTCATTAGGCGTTGCAGACTTTCGACGCGCCTCTCCATTTCTCCGTTGCTCATAAAATCGCGCAGCCGTCGGACGATTTGGCCCGCTCGCACGGCCTGCCCTGCTGCTTCGTCGAGCGCTTCTCTGACCATCGCCAGAGTCTCTGCATCTGGGTCGTTCTCAAGAAGATCGCGGGCGCTTTCGCAATAGGTGGCTACGGCCGTGAGCGGCTGGTTGAGCTCGTGCGCCAGGGATGAAGCAAGTGTCCCCATCTCGCTGACACGGCCCACATGCGCGAGCTCCGACTGTAAGTCCTGCAGACGAAGCAGGGTCTGCTGTCGTTCAGTGAGGTCGCGGATGAAGCCGGTAAAGATGCGCCGTTTCCCAAGCCAGGCTTCGCCAACCGAAAGCTCCATCGGGAAAGTGCTGCCGTCGCGGTGCAGCCCCGTCGTGACGCGGCCGATGCCGATGATCTTGCGCTTTCCGGTCGTGAGATAGTTGGTCAGATACTGATCGTGCCGCTCGCGGTCTGGCGACGGCATCAGCATCTTGACATTTCGGCCAACGACTTCGTCTTCTCGATAGTCGAACATTTTCTCGGCGGCGGCGCTGAATGACAGAATGCTGCCATGCTCATCAATGACAACCATCGCGTCCGGCACGGTGGCGAGAATAGACCGCAGATGGGCTTCCGCTTCTGGCCCTTGTTCGGAACTTGGCTGATCCATGTGACGGCTCATAGCAATGCACGAGCCCAAAGGCAGTTTCGCGTTTGCGACGCCACTTAGGAAAGTTACTTATCCAAAGTGTGAGCGCGTCGCGCTACCTGGGAAGCGGAATGGATAAGCCTGACCGCACCATGAGCGATGAACGCAAACCCGGCAGTGCGGACCTCGCGCGCCGGCTCGAGCGCTATCGTCGCAGAGTTGAAGCCGAGGGAAGGCAGCGCTCTCTGCGCGTCATTGATCGCGCAATCGAAGATGTCGAGGGTCATGCAGGCAGGGCCCGCTGACGCGCTCGGTTGCGTAGTGGCGGTCAGCCTATTTCCGACGCAACCGGCTTACGGAACATTACGGATAGGGGCGTTGAGGAGCGGATTCTACATGCCCCGCAGCAACGGTCATTGGCCGCCGCTCGAGTAAAAGGAGTTGAACATGACTGCCCCCTTCATCGACCTCTCGGTTCATCATCAGCCCAAAGGCCTTTCGGACCGCGTAGCCTATGGCTTCACCAAGCTGCTTCGCTGGACCGCTGACACCTTCTTCGCCGAGCGCTATGGCCATCGCGCCGTCGTGCTGGAGACCGTCGCCGCGGTTCCTGGAATGGTCGGCGCGACCATCAATCACCTCCACTGCCTGCGTCGCATGTGCGACGACAAAGGTTGGATTCGCACGCTCATGGACGAAGCCGAGAATGAGCGCATGCACCTGATGACCTTCATTGAGATCAGCCAGCCGACGCTGTTCGAGCGCGCTGTCATCATCGGGGTCCAGTGGGTCTTCTACTGCTTCTTCTTCGCTCTTTACCTGGTCAGTTCGAAGACCGCTCACCGCGTTGTTGGCTATTTCGAGGAGGAGGCGGTCATCAGCTACACACACTATCTGGCTGAGATTGATGAGGGCCGCTCCGAAAACGTGGCGGCGCCGGAGCTTGCAAAGCGCTACTGGGGCCTTCCGGCCGATGCCAGGCTCCGCGATGTTGTGCTGGTCGTCCGCGCAGATGAGGCGCACCACCGCGATGTGAACCACGGTTTTGCGAACGAGCTCGCTGGCCTTCCTCAGGGTGCTGTGGCGCCCTGCCCGCAGCACAATGAACTGCAGCCTCAATGGAAGCGCGCTGCGTGAAGGGCAGGGGCGACACGAAATCGTCCCGTCGCCCCGGAGTCTGCTATACAACGCCGGTTGTGGGAGCTTTTGGATGGAACAGCCTGCGCTTGAAATCCTGAACGCGAACCGGATCATGACGATCGCAACGGTGCGGCCGGATGGGTGGCCTCAAGCCACGATTGTCGGCTACGCGAACCGAGGCTTCTGCGTTTATTTTCTGATCTATCGCACCAGCCAGAAGTTCGAAAACATCGCACACGAGAACCGCGTGGCGATCACGGTAGCTCGCGAGCCTGGACAGCTGCGCGACATCAAGGCTGTCTATGCGGGTTGCACGGTTCGCGAAGTCATGGACCTCGCCGAACGCAGCCATGCGTGGGAGCTTCTGGCGAAGCGGCACCCCAACCTGACCGACCTCGCGCCGCCCGAAGATGCCGAGGTCGCGACGATGGCAGCCGACTGCAAGCATCTCTCTGTGCTCGATTACAGTCAGGGCCTCGGCCACACCGAGACGGTGACGATCGATGCGGATGAGCCGACCAGGCCATGACAACGGCGTCCGGCATTTGACGTCCATAGGGATCGAGTGACACGAAGGCGTCCGCGTCGTTGAATGCGGTCAGCTCGACGGTCGGGACGCGATGAAACCCAAGCTTCTGACAACGCTGAAAGACTATTCGTGGCGCCTCTTCCTCGGCGACGCGCTCGCGGGGATTACGGTCGCACTCGTCGCGCTGCCTCTCAGCATCGCTATTGCGATCGCCTCCGGCGCAACTCCGCAAGCGGGGCTTGTCACCGCAATCATTGGCGGCTTCCTCATCTCATTGTTGGGTGGGAGCAAGGTGCAAATCGGTGGCCCGACGGGTGCCTTCATCGTCGTAGTAGCCGGAGTCATCGCCCAGTTCGGTTTCGATGGGCTGCTGCTCGCGACGTTCCTTGCCGGCTTCATACTTGTAGCGGGGGGTCTCGTGAGGGCCGGCCGGTTCATTTTGCTTGTTCCCGAGCCGGTGATCGAGGGTTTTACCGTCGGCATTGCGCTCATCATAGGCGTCAGTCAGCTGAAGGATCTGCTCGGCCTCTCGGCCATCAAAGTGCCCGCCGATCTCATCCATGGCTTACCGGCTCTCTGGGCCGCACGCGGACAAGTAAATTCCTCGGCAGTGGTCGTGGGTATTGTCGCAATGGCCGGCATCGCCCTGCTGCGCCGTCGCATTCCGTGGTTTCCCGGCTCACTGCTTGTGATCGCTGCCGCTTCTGCGGCGGTAGCGCTGATCCCAATGCCGGTGGACACCATCTACTCTCGATTCGGCGCGCTTCCTGCTGGGCTGCCGCCGCCTCACATCCCGCATGTGAGCATTGCACGTATCGGCGAGCTGCTGCCCTCTGCCTTCTTGATAGCCTTCCTAGCAGCCGTTGAGTCACTCCTCTCTGCTATCGTGGCGGACCGGATGATCGAGGGCAGTCACCGCTCTAATGCGGAACTCCTCGCTCAAGGCGCCGCAAACATCGTCTCACCTCTGTTCGGAGGGCTGCCGGCGACCGGCGCGATCGCAAGAACGGCTACTAACGTGCGCGCTGGTGGACGCACTCCAATGGCCGGCATTGTGCACGCAGTCACGATCCTTCTGGTGGTCATCGCTGCCGCACCACTCGCGGGCTATTTGACCATGCCGGCGCTCGCCGCCTTGCTCATCGTGACAGCTTGGTTGATGAGCGAACCCGCACGGTGGTCTGAACGCATGAGCCTTCCTGCGGGGACCGCGGCGCTGTTCTTCATGACAATGATCTTGACGGTAGTTAGCAACCTTACGATTGCGATTGCCGTCGGCAGTGGAGCCGGTTTGGGATTGCGCTTGCTCCGCAGGAATGTGGAGCCCGCGGCGTGGAATCCGGTCGATCGCTCGAAGCTGTAACGGGGGTTTGCACCTGCAGTGTTCGACTAGTTCAAGTTGAACCCGAACCGTTGTCGAATCGCGGTTTCATTGGTCAAAGCGGCCCTTTTGCCAATGCAGAACTGCTAAAAATCAACAGGTTAGCTGAGGCTGCTCGTGTTGACATCGCAGGGGTCGCAAGTTCAATCCTTGCCACGCCCACCATTTTTTCAATCTTTAGCGGCGCTTATCCAGTTCCTGGACGATCGCGTCGGCGGCCTGCTCGGCGGTCAACTGGGTCGTGTCGATGCGGATTTCAGGCGCCTCGGGGGCTTCATAGGGGCTGTCGATGCCGGTGAAGTTCTGCAGCTCACCCGCGCGGGCCTTGGCGTATAGGCCTTTCTCGTCACGTCTTTCGGCTTCTTCGAGCGGCGTATCGACGAACACTTCGATGAACTCGCCCTCAGGTAGCATGTTGCGCACCATTTCGCGTTCGGCGCGGAAAGGGGAGATGAAGGCCGTGAGCACGATGAGACCCGCGTCAGTCATCAGCCGAGCTACCTCACCGACGCGGCGAATATTCTCGATGCGGTCAGCTTCGGTGAAGCCGAGGTCACGATTGAGCCCGTGACGGACGTTGTCGCCATCGAGGAGGAAAGTGTGGCGGCCGCGGGCCACCAGCTTCTTTTCTACGATATTGGCGATCGTCGACTTGCCCGCGCCCGACAGTCCAGTGAACCAAAGTACCGCAGGCCGTTGCCCCTTCAGTTGGGAATGGGTCTCGCGGCCCACATCGAGATGCTGGCGGTGGATGTTCAGCGAACGCCGAAGTGCGAAATGGATCATTCCGCAGGCGACAGTCGCGTTGCTGAGCTTGTCGATGAGAATGAAGCCGCCGAGCGTCTTGTTCTCGTCATAGTTCTCAAAAACGATGTCGCGGTCTGTCGCGATCTCAGCGACTCCGATTCCGTTTAGCCCAAGCGTCTGGGCCGCCAGATGCTCCAGCGTGTTGACGTTGACTTCGTACTTGGGAGCCTGGACCGTCGCGGTGACGACCTGCGTTCCCACCTTCATCCAGTAACCACGACCGGGAAGAAGCTCGTCCTCGGACATCCAGACGATTGTTGCTTCGAACTGGTCCGCTGACTGCGGTGGGCTATGGGCGTCGACGATCACGTCGCCGCGCGAACAATCGACCTCGTCTGCGAGCGTGACGGTCACGGACTGGCCCGCGACGGCTTCGTAGAGGTCGCCATCGGCCGTGACGATGCGGTCGATGCGGCTGACTCGGCCCGAGGGAAGAATGCGGACTTCTGCTCCGGGTGATATCGAGCCCGAAGCGATCTGGCCCGAGAAGCCGCGGAAGTTCTGATTGGGGCGGTTGACCCACTGGACTGGCATCCGGAAGGATTTCTCAGCATCGGCAGAGGTGTTGAGCGGAACGACGTCTAGATGTTCCAGCAACGCCGGACCCGAATACCAAGACATGGCATCGCTTCCGCGCACGACATTGTCGCCGTTGAGACCGGACACCGGGATCGCCGTCCACTCGCCGATTTCGATCTTGTCCGCGAACTGGCGATAGTCCGCGATCACCGCTTCGAACGCTGCTTGATCGTAGTCGACCAAATCCATCTTGGTGACTGCAACGACCAGGTGGCGGATGCCCATCAGCTTCGCGAGATAGGAATGGCGTCGCGTCTGCGTCAGCACGCCTTTGCGCGCATCGACCAGCAGCACCGCAACGTCCGCGGTCGACGCGCCCGTGACCATGTTGCGGGTGTACTGCTCGTGGCCAGGCGTGTCGGCGACGATGAACTTGCGCTTTTCGCTGGCGAAGAAACGGTAGGCGACGTCGATCGTGATGCCTTGCTCGCGCTCTGCGGAGAGTCCGTCGACGAGAAGCGCATAGTCGATCTTTTGACCCTGCGTGCCGTGTCGCTTGCTGTCGGCTTCGAGCGCCGCGAGCTGGTCGTCGAAGATCTGCTTGGTCTCGTAGAGCAGCCGCCCGATGAGCGTGGACTTGCCGTCGTCGACACTGCCGCAGGTGATGAAGCGCAGAAGCTCCTTGTGCTCCTGGTCGACCAGCCAGGCGTGAATGTCGGCCGGAGCGTTCAAAAGTAACCCTCCTGCTTCTTCTTCTCCATGCTTGCAGCGCCGCCATCGCGGTCGATCGCGCGGCCCTGCCGTTCCGATGTCGTCGAGGCGAGCATCTCGGCGACGATGTCTTCGACAGTGACAGCGTCGCTGTCGATCGCGCCGGAGAGGGGGTAGCAGCCGAGCGTGCGGAAGCGGATCTTGCGGCTGACAACGGCCTCGCCGTCATTCAATCGCATGCGCTCGTCGTCCACCATCAGAACGAGGCCGTCGCGTTCGACCGTCGGGCGGTCGGCAGCGAAGTAAAGCGGCACGATCTCGATCTTCTCGCGCAGAATGTATTGCCAGATATCGAGCTCGGTCCAATTCGAGAGCGGAAAGACGCGGATGCTCTCGCCGCGGTTCTTGCGGACATTGTAGAGCGACCAGAGCTCAGGCCGCTGACGCTTCGGGTCCCAGCGATGGTTGCGGTCGCGGAAGCTGAAAATGCGCTCCTTGGCGCGGCTCTTTTCCTCGTCGCGCCGGGCGCCGCCGAAGGCCGCGTCGAACGCATATTTATCGAGGGCCTGCTTCAACCCTTCGGTCTTCCACATGTCGGTGTGAAGCGGGCCGTGATCGAACGGGTTGATACCGCGGGTTTCTGCCTCGGGGTTCTTGTAGACGATCAGCTGAATGCTGGGGTCGGCCGCGACCTTGTCGCGCAGCGCGTACATATCCCGAAACTTCCATGTCGTGTCGACGTGCAGCAGCGGGAAGGGCAGGGGCGCCGGATAGAACGCCTTCTTAGCGAGGTGCAGCATGACGGCGCTGTCCTTGCCGATCGAATAGAGCATGACCGGTTTGTCAGCCTCCGCGACCGTCTCGCGAAGGATGAGGATGCTCTCCGCCTCAAGGCGATCGAGATGGGTAAGCTGAAGCATTCGGGCCAAGCGTTAGCGTGGCCGCCGAGCAAATCAAAATGCGAGCGTAGGGCGTCCCGCTCTGGGCCAGCTAAGGCTTAGAGACAGGCCTCGAGGTAAGGCTGGTCGAAGCCGAACTGCTTGGCCTTGTCGAGCGTGTACGGGCGGAGGCCCATCGACCGATATTCGCCGAGGATCTTCCCGTCCGCGGTCTCGTCGAGATATTCGAACTTGAACAGCTCCTGGGTGACGATGACCTCGCCTTCCATGCCGATCACCTCGGTGACGTTGGTGGTGCGGCGCGAACCGTCGCGGAGACGCTTCACCTGGACGATGAGATCGACCGAGTCCGCGATCTGGCGAGAGATCGCCTCCTTCGGGATCTTGATGTCGCCCATCATCACCATGTTCTCCATACGCGCGAGACACTCACGCGGGGAGTTGGAGTGAAGCGTCGCCATCGAGCCGTCGTGGCCCGTGTTCATTGCGGCCAGGAGGTCGAAACACTCCTGACCACGAATTTCGCCGAGGATGATGCGGTCAGGACGCATACGCAGGGCGTTGATGACGAGGTCGCGAATGGTGATCGCGCCTTGGCCTTCGAGGTTCGCGGGACGGGTTTCGAGCGGCAGCCAGTGCGGCTGCTGAAGCCGAAGCTCGGCCGCGTCTTCGATGGTGATCACTCGCTCGCCGGGGTCGATCATCTTCGACAGAGCGTTGAGCATCGTCGTCTTACCCGAGCCGGTACCGCCGGAAATGATGACGTTCATGCGCGCCGCGCCGGCGATCTTCAGCACCGTCGCCATCTTCTCCGACATCGAGCCGAAGCCCTTCATCATGTCGAGCGTGATCGGCTTCTCGGAGAACTTACGAATCGAGATGGCAGTGCCGCGAAGCGACAGCGGCGGAACGATGACGTTGACGCGGCTGCCGTCCTGGAGGCGAGCGTCGCAGAGCGGGGTCGTCTGGTCGATGCGGCGGCCGACCTTGTTCACGATGCGCTGGGCGATCTGGAACAGATGCTCTTCATCGCGGAACTGGATCGACGCGATTTCGAGCTTACCCTTGCGCTCGACGTAGGTCTGGTCGGGACCGTTGACCATGATGTCGCTGACCGCCGGATCGGCGAGCAGCTCTTCGAGCGGCCCGAGGCCGAGAAGCTCGTCGACGAGAACCTTTTCGAGCGCGAACTGCTCGCGGCGGTTCAGGTTGATCTTAAGCTCGGTCAGGACTTCCGAGATGATCGGGCGGAATTCTTCGGCGAGCTCGTCTTTCGACAGAGTCGCCGCGGCTTCGGGGTCGACGCGCTCGAGGAGGCGCGGGAGCACCTGTTCCTTGATCCGGTGGACGGAGGCTTCGAAGCCCTCGCTCTTGCTGCTTCCAGCCTCGCCGCTGGCGTTCTGGCGGGCGGTGAGCTTGTCCATCGCGCCGAGAGGCGCGGAGCCGCCGCCGCCGCCATGGTCCGAAACCGGAGCCTCGATTGGCGCATCCAGATCATCGAGTGGCGGAAACTGATCGCCGCCCTGGGGTTGTTCGAGAGCCTGGGTCTTGCCCGGACCGCCCTTCATGGGCTTGGCGACGCCGAAACTCGGACGTCCGCCGCCACTCATACCACCACGCTTGCCGAATGCGCTCATTCCACCCGTTCCACTTGCGGTTTCCGCGAGAATGGGTGGTTGATACGGCCTAAACTTTTAGAAAAGCCTAACTGCGTTAATCACGCCGTATCGGAGAAGATTAACCAGCGCTCTCCGCGAGCACGGTCAGGCCGCGCTCGCTGACCTCTGCAAAGCCGCCGGTAACCGCGATTTTCTCCGGCTGGGCATTGGCCGCGCGATAAACGGCAACTTCGCCGTCCTTCAACGTCGTCATGTAGGGCGCATGGCCGGCCATGACGCCCTCTTCGCCCTCGGTGCCCGGGACGACGACCATGTAGACGTCGTCGGACATCACCAGCCGGTCCGGGGTCACAAGCTCAAAATGCAGATCGGCCATCAATTCTTGCTTTCAATTGCAGCGTCGAAGGCCTTTGCGGCTTTCTCAAACTTGTCGCGGCAGCCGGTGTTGCAGAAGCCGACAACCTTGCCCTGGTAGAGCGTCAAGCTGTCCGCGCTGACCGGATCGCCCGACCAGGGACAGACGTCATTGACGCAATCTTCGAGGCGAAGCTCGTCAGCCAGGGCTTAGGCCTCCTGCGCCAGCTTCTCGGCCTTGGCGACGGCCTCGTCGATTCCGCCGACCATGTAGAAGGCCGCTTCCGGAAGATGATCGTATTCGCCGTTCACGACCGCCTTGAACGAGTTCACGGTATCTTCAACCTGCACGAACTTGCCGGGGATGCCGGTGAAGACTTCGGCGACGTGGAACGGCTGCGACAGGAAGCGCTGGATCTTGCGGGCGCGGCTGACGGTGAGCTTATCCTCTTCCGACAGCTCGTCCATGCCGAGAATGGCGATGATGTCCTGCAGGCTCTTGTACTTCTGAAGCGTCGCCTGGACCGCGCGGGCGGTCTCGTAATGCTCCTGGCCGACGACGGCCGGGGTGAGAACGCGGCTGACGGAGTCGAGCGGGTCGACGGCCGGGTAGATGCCAAGCTCCGAAATCGCGCGGCTGAGCGTCGTCGTCGCGTCGAGGTGGGCGAACGAGGTCGCCGGCGCCGGATCGGTCAAGTCGTCGGCCGGCACGTAAATGGCCTGCACCGAGGTGATCGAACCCTTGTTGGTCGAGGTGATGCGCTCCTGAAGCGCGCCCATGTCGGTCGACAGGGTCGGCTGATAGCCCACGGCCGACGGAATACGGCCGAGCAGCGCCGACACTTCCGAGCCCGCCTGAGTGAAGCGGAAGATGTTGTCGACGAAGAAGAGCACGTCCTGGCCTTCTTGGTCGCGAAAATATTCGGCCTGGGTGAGACCCGAGAGAGCGACGCGGGCGCGGGCTCCCGGCGGCTCGTTCATCTGGCCGAACACGAGCGCGACTTTCGAGCCTTCGGGCGTCGGGTTGCCGTCCGCGTCCTTGGCGATGACGCCGGCGTCGAGGAACTCGTGATAAAGGTCGTTGCCCTCGCGGGTACGCTCGCCGACGCCGGCGAACACCGACACGCCGCCGTGGCCCTTCGCGATGTTGTTGATCAGCTCCTGGATCAGCACGGTCTTGCCGACGCCAGCGCCGCCAAACAGGCCGATCTTGCCGCCCTTCGCGTAAGGGGCGAGGAGGTCGATGACCTTGATGCCGGTGACCAGGATCGCGGCTTCGGTCGACTGGTCGACGAAGGGCGGGGCCTCAGCGTGGATCGAGGCCGACATGTCGCTGCCGATCGGGCCGCGCTCGTCGATCGGCTCACCGATGACGTTCATGATCCGCCCGAGCGTCTTCGGGCCGACGGGGACACGGATCTGCGAGCCGGTGGCATTCACGACCTGGCCGCGCGTGAGGCCGTCGGTCGAGTCCATGGCGATGGTGCGGACGACGTCTTCGCCGAGGTGCTGGGCGACTTCGAGGACGAGGCGGTTGCCGCCATTGTCGGTCTCGAGCGCCGAGAGGATCGGCGGCAGCTCGCCTTCGAACGCGACGTCGACGACGGCGCCGATGACCTGGCTCACGCGGCCAGTGAGATTGCTCGTCGCGGTCGTCGCGGAGGCGGCGGCGCCAGCCTTCGGCGCGGCTTTCTTGCGGGTCTTCGTCTCGGGGGCGGCGGTTGCCATCTCTTGTCTTCCTTGCCTTCGGTTCGGTTACAGCGCTTCGGCGCCGGAAATGATTTCGACGAGTTCGGTGGTAATCGCGGCCTGGCGCTGGCGGTTGTAGATGATGCCAAGCTTCTTGATCATGTCGCCGGCGTTGCGGGTCGCATTGTCCATTGCGGTCATCTGCGAGCCATAGAAGCCGGCATGGTTCTCGAGCATTGCCCGATAAATCTGCACCGCGACGTTCCGCGGGATCAGGTCGTTGAGGATGTCCTCTTCGTCCGGCTCATATTCGACGGCAGCGAGAGAGACCGGGCCTGTTGCCTTGTCATCCTCGGCGCGCGGAGCGACCGGGATGATCTGGTCGACCGTCGGCTCCTGAACCAGAGTCGAGCGGAAGTTCGCGTAGGCGAGGTGCACGACGTCGATGCCGTCGGTCACGTAGCGATCGATGATGTCCTTCGCGATCGCCTGGGCGTCGGCGTAGGACGGGTTCTTGATCTCGCTCGTGTCGAACTGGGCAATGATGCCCTTCGGATAGAAACGCTGCAGCACCGGGCGGCCCTTGCGGCCGACGATGTAGAAGAACACCGACTTGCCCTGCGACACCAGGTCATCGGCCTTCTTGCGCGCGGCACGAACGATGTTCGTGTTGAACGCGCCGGCGAGGCCGCGGTCGCTGGTCGCGACGATGATCAGGTGCGTGTCGTCCTTGCCGGTGCCGACGAGCAGCTTCGGGCTTTGCGGGCCCGGCGTGATCTTCGCGGCGAGCGAGGACACGACCTCGGTCATGCGCTCCGAATAGGGCCGCGCAGCCACGGCGTTTTGCTGGGCACGGCGCAGCTTCGACGCCGCGACCATGTTCAGCGCCTTGGTGATCTTCTGCGTCGACTTCACCGAGCCGATGCGGATCTTGAGGGCCTTGAGCGATGCCAACTCAAAGCCTCCCCATGATCAAAAACACGACGACCAACGGAACGAGGACTGCACTCACCTTAGCAAACGCAAACCATCGTTCCGCGTTCTTCACGACTTGATCGCGCACGTCCGGTTGAGCGGTTTGAGCCACAACGACCAGAAGCTTTGCGGGCAGCAGGAAGAGAAAGACTCCTAGCGCGATTATCGCGAGACCACAGATCAGCTCCACAATTGTCATTGCTGCAAACCTTACGCGAACTGCTTGCCGAAGGCGCCGAGCGCGTCCTTGAGCGCGGCGGCGGTGTCGTCGTCGAGCGCCTTGGTATCGCGGATCTTGGCGAGGATCTCCGGCTTGTCCGAGCGGAGGTAGCTCAGCATCGCACCCTCGTAGCGGACGACGTCCTTGGTATCGACGGTGTCGAGGAAGCCCTGGGTACCGGCGAAGATCGAAGCGACCTGCTCTTCGACCGGCATCGGCGCATATTGCGCCTGCTTCAGCAGCTCGGTGAGGCGAGCGCCGCGGGCCAGCAGCTTCTGGGTCGAGGCGTCGAGGTCCGAGCCGAACTGCGCGAACGCTGCCATCTCGCGGTACTGCGCGAGCTCCAGCTTGATCGAGCCGGCGACTTTCTTCATCGCCTTGGTCTGTGCAGCCGAGCCGACGCGGCTAACCGAGAGGCCGACGTTAATCGCCGGACGGATGCCCTGGTAGAAGAGGTCGGTTTCGAGGAAGATCTGGCCATCGGTGATCGAAATCACGTTGGTCGGAATGTAGGCCGACACGTCACCGGCCTGCGTCTCGATGACCGGAAGCGCGGTCAGCGACCCACTGCCGAGGCTGTCGTTCATCTTGGCGGCGCGCTCGAGCAGGCGGCTATGGAGATAGAAGACGTCGCCGGGATAGGCTTCGCGGCCCGGCGGACGGCGCAGCAGGAGCGACATCTGGCGGTAGGCGACCGCCTGCTTCGACAAGTCGTCATACACGATGACGGCGTGCATGCCGTTGTCGCGGAAATACTCGCCCATCGCGCAGCCGGTGTAGGGCGCGAGGAACTGCAGCGGAGCCGGTTCCGACGCGGTCGCAGCGACGACGATGGAATATTCCATCGCGCCATTCTCTTCGAGCGCGCGGACGATCTGGGCGACGGTCGAGCGCTTCTGGCCGACGGCAACGTAGATGCAGTAAAGCTTCTGGCTCTCGTCCTTGCCCTTGTTCGCGGCCTTCTGGTTGATGAAGGTGTCGAGCGCGACAGCGGTCTTGCCGGTCTGGCGGTCGCCGATGATCAGCTCGCGCTGGCCGCGGCCGATCGGAACCAGCGCGTCGAGCGCCTTGAGGCCGGTCTGCACCGGCTCGTGCACCGACTTCCTCGGGATGATCCCCGGCGCCTTTACCTCGACGCGGCGGCGCTCGATGGCTTCGATCGGGCCCTTGCCGTCGATCGGATTGCCGAGGGCGGCGACGACGCGG
>Ga0268266_10002858_pt1 | contig 17992 bp, 13 predicted proteins | sample KBSS13metaG_FD_190356 | JGI IMG/M metagenome (GOLD analysis project Ga0268266, IMG submission 190356) | Switchgrass rhizosphere microbial communities from Kellogg Biological Station, Michigan, USA - KBS S1-3 metaG (SPAdes) (version 2) | ecosystem: Host-associated > Plants > Roots > Rhizosphere...
GGCGGCGGAGGCATTGCGGCGCTTCGTGGCTACTCTCCCTGGGGACACCCTCGCGTGGATTGCAAACGACGGGCTTCAGGCTGTTCAGAAGTGTGCAGAGAATCCTCCGGACGTGATCCTGATGGACCTGCTCATGCCCCGTATGGACGGCGTCGAAGCTACGCGGCAGATCATGACCCGCTATCCCTGCGCGATCCTCATCGTCACCGCTACCATTCAAGGAAACTCCGCAAAGGTGATCGAGGCGCTGGGTGCTGGAGCCCTCGATGCCGCGCCGACACCTACGTTTTCGCCGGACGGAACCCTCGAGAAAGCCCAGACGCTTAGGCTCAAACTTGACGCCGTACGTCAGTTGGCGTCAGAACGCCGGGCAGTTTCCGAGACGCACCGGATCACAAAGAGCCCAGTGATGACTCAACCTTTGGTGGTCCTCGGCGCGTCCGCCGGTGGGCCGAGTGCTCTGGCCGCGATTCTGTCGCGCCTCCCACCAAGTTTTCCTGCTCCCATTGTCATCGTGCAACACATCGACGCAGAGTTCGCACCCTCGATGGCTAGTTGGCTCGCTGATCAATGCGCGATTCCAGTGCGCGCGGCCTTGCACGGAGAACATCTGCGGCCGGGCGCGGTCCTTGTGGCGGCAACCAACGATCACCTGGTCCTCCTCGACGGGCAGCGGATTGGCTATGCCCGAGAGCCCGCGCAATGCCTCTATCGGCCATCGATCGACGTCTTCTTTGAAAGCGTCGCGCGCCATTGGAGGGGGAACATCGTTGCGGCCCTGCTGACGGGAATGGGGCGGGACGGGGCGAAAGGGTTGAAGGCACTACGCGACGCCGGCTCCCTGACCATAGCCCAAGATGCCCAAAGTTGCGTGGTGTACGGAATGCCGAAGGCCGCCGTCGACCTCGGGGCGGTTTGTGAGACCCTTCCGCTTGAAAGAATCGCTGCGCGGATAACGTTTGCCATTAGCCTTACTACTGGAGATGCCGCAGGTCGAGTTCCCGTGTCAGCTCCAGGGCGACATTAAGTGGTGCTGCCGCTGCCGTAGATCTAGCTCAATAGCGCCACGCGTTTCAGGCAGGAGATACAAGGTCACCCGTCGAGCGCCTGTTGCTACATGGCCTCTCTCTATGTCTAGTCAAATTATCTTCTGATATGCAAGCGCTACGTGTCAGGTCATACCGTGTCATCGCTCGATTTAAATTTCGGCGGGTTTCCACACAAACGTCACAGCTTCGCCAGCGCCGAGTTTGTATTGAGCAAACTGGTTGTGCCAACCAACGTTGAACTGCACAGTTCCGTCGCTTGAATTCAAGACGAGTAAAACGAGCGAACCGTCAGGATTTTGGAACGCGACATCTTCGAGGCTGCCTTGGCCGAATGTGTTGGATTCGATCCGCCGGGCCCCGGTTTGCACGAATTTGCTGGCGTGGCCGAGCGCCGCGTAGTCCACCGTGGGTTTCACCTGAGCAGGAGAAGTCGACTCGTCTACAACGATTTCGCCGCGACATGTCGTGCAGCCGCCGAGATAAGGCTCGTGATTCTGATTGAGCGCGAGGTTCCACAGGATCACGCTTTTTGCCCAGTGGCGGGCGACATTGATGACCAGTTGAACCTGCTGTTGGAGCATTTTCCCTTTTTGCCAATCGCCGCCTGAACATTCGGTCATCCAGATTTCTTTGGTCGGGAAACGCTGGTGAAGTTCGTTCTGTGCGGTTGAGCTGCCGCCGTAGCAGTGCGTGGCGATACCTCCAGCGAAGCGCGCCGCGTTCGAATCGTTAAGAACTGCAATGGGATAATCGATCAGGTCCCAGTTGTGGTCGAAGATCAGAATTTTCGAGCTGATTCCTGCTTTCTGGAATGCGGGTCCGAGATGGTCGCGTAAGAACGCAGTCTGTTCGCGCGCCATCATACCGAGGCCGGGATAGTCATGCGGGACGTGCAGCGGTTCATTTTGCATCGTCACCGCGAAGATCGGAATGCCTTCGGCTTGGTAGGCTTGGATGTATTTGACGAAATATCTGGCGTATGGATCGTAAGCCGATGGCAGAAGCGAACCTTGAATCATCGAGCCGGAGGTCTTCATCCAGCCGGGCGCACTCCAAGGCGAACCGATGATTTTGATCTTAGGATTGATCGCGAGAATTTCTTTCAGGACAGGCAGGATATCGGCACGGTCGTGGTCGATCGAAAAGTGTTTCATCTCGGGATCAGTTTCGCCTTCCGGCATTTCATCGTAACTGTATGTGGTCAGCGCGAAATCGCTGGCGCCCATGGGCTGGCGCAGCATGCTGAGGCCGATTCCCTTTTGCCGGTCGAAAAGCATGCGAAGCGCATCCGCGCGCTGCGTATCGGTCAGCTTGCGCTTGAGCAGATATGCTGACGATTCAGAGAGCGACGCGCCGAAGCCGTCAATCTCCTGATATTTGGTCGCGTCGTCGACGAAGATCGTGAGGGCGGGCGCGCGGTCCGTTCGAAACGAGATTACCGGTTTCTCGGCAAGCGATTCGCGCTTTTCCTCCGACGACTGAAAGACGCTGATAGGTACCGAGGAAGCTTTTCGATCCTCGGATTGTGCCGAGCTTGAAGTCGTAGCGATCAACGACGTCAGGCAAAGCAGTATCATCTGCCGAATGTGCATATCTGTGACCTCAGGCGCTTCATTCGATTTCGGCGAGCTTATTGGAGCTGAGCCCGACGAGGTTAAACCAAAATTGCGAAGCCATCTCAAATGAGAAGCCCCTCCGGAGGTCCATTGACCCGGAAGGGCTTCTGTTCGACCTATTGAACCGAACTGATTCTCGTTCACTCAGAAAATGAATTTCGCTCCAAGCTGAATCACGCGAGGGCTACCCACGCCGGTGTATGTGTTAAGCGGAGCGCCCCAGTTGGACGGCTTGGTGAGGCTGAACGCAGTCCCAGGCTGCCATTGCCACGGGCCATTAATGTCGTAGGTGTAATTAAGGCTGTTAAAGTTGGGATGGTTAAACGTATTGAACGTCTCTAGCCGAAGTTGAATTGAGTACCGTTCCTGAATCGGAATGTTCTTGAAGATCGAAGTATCCCAATTCTGCATTCCGCCGTTGCGAAGTGTATCGCGCGTGCCCGGTATGCGCGTCCCGATAATTGGGAAGACGGGATTCTGATTGTTATCGAACGTGTAGTAGTAGGGAATGATTCCCCACATGTTCCCGCCGTCCAGGGCTCCCGGCTCACCAGCCCAGTTGTTTGCGGTGTCAAAGGGCGTGCCGCTCGCGAACTGTACGACGCCGCTCAACTGGTAGTTATCGATCAAGTAGGACAGCCATTTTGCCCCACCCAGTCGCTTAGAGAAATTGGGGAGATCGTACACATAGCTGGCCGCAAAAACGTGAGTGCGATCCCAACTCGCAGCCCGATAGCCCAAAAGGCGCGCATTGAAAGGATCTTGATAGTCTTCGTCGGCGTCGGCAGTGGTCAGCGCCTTGGAATAGGTGTAGACCGCGCCAAACGTAAAGCCCCTTGTAAATCTGCGCTGCAGGGAGACTTGCAGCGAGTTGTAATTGGAGGTTCCATCCCACTGCAGGTAGGGAATCTGTCCGTATCCTTTATAAAGAACCAAAGGCGCGTTCGTATACGAATTATGTCCGAGCGCGCAAATACCGCTGTAGCTAAACCCAGCAGCAGCATACTCGGGCATAAGGTAGGGGTCGGCACCCACGGTGCCGTTCCAGCCGCAGGCATTCGGATCCTGAGCGGCGGCTGAAAACGCAGTACCGTAGGGAATGGCGTTGATGTCGCGAGCGGTTATAAGGTGGCGACCGACATTCCCGACATAGGCCACGTCAAGCGTCGTTCCCTTGAACAGTTCGTGCTGAATTCCGAGGCTGTAGCTGTAAACGGTTGGGACGTGCCCGTCCCTGGAAGCGCCGACGATGTGCTTGTCACCTTGCACGAACTCGGAGAAAACATCGGCGGGAGAAAGAGCGTCCAGGTTACCGGCAGGCAACTGGGCAGTCTTGACCAGGTCGGGATTATTAAAGACGGTGTTGAAGATCAAGTTGCCTTGCGAGCGGTCATGCATCATGCCGAAGCCGCCGCGGATTACGGTTTTGTGGCTGCTGAAAAGGTCATAAGCGAAACCGAAACGGGGTTCCGGCATTACACCGCGATCATTCCATCCGCCAGCCGGGATCTCGTTATTCTTGGTATACCTCATTCCATTCAGTGGGTCGCCGCTGCCGGGAATAATGTTGCCGCCGCTATCGATTTGCACCGCATTCGCGGGATCGTAAGAGGCCGGATCGAACAGAGCGACCTGATTCTTGGCATCGTATTGCGGCGGAATCCAGGCGAAACGCATGCCATAGTCAAACGTCAGGCGAGGAGTCACCTTCCAAGTGTCCTGAACGTAGAACTCGAGCTGGTTATAGCGGAAATAGCCGGTCGGACGAGATGAGTCCTGTTCGAATGAATTGAACGAGCCAAGAAGCGCGCTAGCGAGGGGATCACCCAAGGCACAGGGGTCCAGGGCAGCCGGACAGCTGGCCGGGGCGGTTGGTCCCGCACCAAAGCCGATCTGCCCATTGGCGTTGCCCCACGCAATCTGGTCCTTGCGGCTACGCTGGTAGAAAATCCCAAACTTTAACGTGTGGCTGTTTTTGATCCACGTCAGGTTGTCGTTGACATTGATGGTGGTGTTGGCTTGCTTCCAGGGGGTGGCACCCAGGTATCCACCGCCGAAATTGACATTCTCGAGGTCGCTGAAGTTCAAGTCCGGGATCGTGTCGGAGGGAAAAAGTAGGGGCAGTGTTATTCCGTTTTGCGCTAGTGAAATATTGTTATTTGTGCCTTCTGCCAGCGACAACGTGTGGCTAGGGCCAACCGAAAATTCATTGACCAAGGTCGGACTGAAGGACGCGATCAAGTTGATGGAAAGGTTCCAACCTGGGTGTTGCTGTCTGCAGCCCCCTGGGAAGTTGACTGAGGAAGCGCAAGCAAAGATTCCGAAAGGGCCAGGGAAAGGAACAAACGGCGCAGAAGTGGTTTCCGCGTTGTGGATGTAGCGCCCGAAGATCCGATATTTGTCGCTGAACTGGTAGTCGATGCGCAAGATATCCTCGCGACGAGGATCGGATGCGGAAAGGGCTTGGACATAATTGTAATTCTGCCCGCCGACCCCGAAACCGGTCACGTTAGGTTCGGGGAAAAGGCTAAGGATTTTTTGCATGTTCGTGAAAACAGCCTGCTGGGCGGAAGAGAGCTGTGTCGGATCAATCTTGTTGTTGGTGATGCCCGGCCCGGAAATCACTACAGGTTTGCCCGTCCCATCGGTGGATTGGGAGAAGTCTCCCTGCCGTTCCAGGTCCGTCGGCGTGTAGAACGTTGTGGTCCCGCCGATTGGGATGAGTTGCCGGTAAAATTCCTGGTTCCAAAAAACGAACAGTTTGTTTTTAAGGATCGGGCCGCCGATGTTGTATCCAACGTAGTTGTAGCGATAAAGCGCGGGAGTGTTCTCGTTTCCCCCGGAGATTTGTGCCCCCTTAAGGAACGGCTCGTTGGCGTTGAGGCTTTCGTTGCGATGGAAGAAGCGCGCATTTCCGTGCCACTGATTGGTGCCGGACTTCGTAACGATTGCGATCTGGCCGCCGGCCGCCTTGCCATACTCCGCCTGATAATTTGACGTCAAAATCTTCACTTCTTCGATCGCGTCAGGATTAATCGTGACGTGCGTTCCACCATTGTTTCCTGTATCCACGTTAGAAGCCCCGTCCAACGTAAACTCGTGTTCGTTCGCGCGAGTCCCATTGATATTCATGGCGTCGAGGCCGCCCGTTCCAGACGCGTGGCCGTCAAAGCTGCTAATAACGCCGGGGACCAACTTCATATAGTCGAGAACATTGCGGCCGTTCATAGCCACGTCATTCAGCTGTTTACCGGTAATCAGGTCGGAGCGCTCGCCGGAATTCGATTGGAGCTGAATGAGTCCCGCATCGGCCTGCACGGTCACACTGTCCGTTACGGTGCCCATGGATAGAACGAACTCTCCGGCATTCACGCGGTCCGCAACGCTCAAAACCACGTTGGCCTTTTCTAGCTTGCGGAAGCCCTGCATCTCGACGCTGATCGTGTATTTGCCCGGAGGCATGCTCGCAAACACGAACTCACCTGTTGATTCCGTGTTTGCCGTCCGGCTGACTCCTTTATCCGGCTCCGTGGCCACTACCGTGGCTCCTACGACCGCCGCACCGCTTGGATCCTTCACCGCTCCAACGATCGTGCCTGTTGTCACCTGTGCATGGGTTACGCCTGTGCATGCCAACACGGCGACCGCCAGCAACAGACTTGCTGCCACTTTTATTGAAATTGAAAACATCCCCCATCTTGACCCCATACGTGTTCTCCTTCCCGGTTAATTCCGGACCGCGCAAGCCGCGTTTGTCATTCCCTCGCCCCAAGCGAAAGCAGCGGACTGTTTGCACGTAGCGTTACCTCTGCTAACGTGGGAATCCGGACAAACGTTTGTTTTGCGCTTTGTTCTCCACCCCTGGAGTTACCGCCATTGGGCCTCAGCAAAGAAACTGTTGTCAAGCAGAAATTTTTTGCATAAGGTTTAGACAAACGTTTGTCTAATCGCATTTTTAGGCCAATTCACGGGAAAAACAGAAAGTGGGAGGGGCGGCGGCTGTCCGCAGCCAGATAGCACTCCTGGTTGGCCCTTTGTCCGCCCTTTCACGCTAAGCTTATGGTTCGTATATCTACTACGGACGTCTCCATGCCCGTTAAAAAAAAAGACCAAACCGCTGGTGACCGGCCAGTCAGCCTGAAAATTCTTGCCGACTATCTCGGTCTTTGCCCTGCAACGGTTTCCGTCGTTCTGAACAATGTTCCCGGCCGCTCGATTCCTCATGAAACGCGCGAACGGGTCCGGGCGGCCGCCCGCAAGTTCAACTATCAACCCAGCCTGCTCGCGCGCTCGTTGCGCAAGCAGCGGACATTTACCGTTGGCGTTCTCGTGCCGGAACTTAGCGACGGCTATCACACACTAGTCATGAGCGGCATTGGCGACCACCTGATGCGCGAAGGCTATTTTTATTTCAGCGCGCACCATCGTCACAAACCGGACCTCATTGAAGAATATCCGCGGCTGCTCCTCGGACGCGGCGCCGAAGGAATCATCGCTATAGACACTTTGCTAGAACACCAACTCTCGGTTCCGGTGGTAGCCGTCGCGGGCCACAAGAAAATCAATGGTGTGACCAATGTGGTGCTCGATCACAAGCGTGCGGCCGAACTGGTGATTCGCCATTTGTATCAGCTCGGCCACCGGCGGATCGCCTACATGCGCGGACAGCCGTTCAGTTCGGATTCAGACGACCGCTGGCGCAGCATTGTGGCCGTCGCCCGGGAATTGGGCTTGGAAGTTTCGCCTGAACTAACGATTCAGTTGGAACGCGATTTGACTTCGCCCGAACTGGGCTACCCCGTAGTGCAGCAACTGCTTCAACACCGGAAAAAATTCACCGCGCTCGTTTCCTTCAACGATATCGCAGCCATCGGCGCGATCCGCGCGCTGCGCGACGCGAACCTTCGCGTGCCGGAAGACGTCTCCGTCGTGGGCTTTGATGACATTCACGTCGCTGCATATCATAATCCGCGGCTGACGACAGTGCGCCAGCCGCTGCACGATATGGGAGAAACGGCAGCGCGCATCTTGTTGCAGCGCATTCAAGGCTTCAAAGACTATCCCGAAGACTTCGCTGTCGCGCCTGAACTCATCATTCGCGAAACCACAGCCGCGCCCAATCGCAGCCGGCGCCCATCTCCGTAACGATTGTCGAGGCCGAACGTCATTGTCATTCCTCACCCGCACTCTCATCAGGACGTCCGCCGGTTCGATTGTCCTACGCAGGCCGAATTCGTAGGCAGGGCAACCGGTCTGGCTAGGTGCATTGTGGAATCGCGCGGAGCGCCAAGCGGTGACGCTACGCGCGGCGTGCAAGGCTGAACTTGAGGGGCTCATTGCAGTCCGGCGTCGCGATTGCCCCATCTGCCCAATCTTTGGGGCTTTACTAGCAATTTGGAGCATGTACAATTCGCGCACTTACGCGGAGGCTTCCATGGTGCGCAATTACCACTCATGTTCCGTTTTCCTCTGCTCTTTTCTAGCCGTGATACTCGCAGCCGCCACACGCGCGCAAAGCGTCCCGCCCCGGCAGCACGTCAATTCAGAGCGTCTGCAATCTACGCTGGTCAAGCTCAGCGAGTACGGCCGCAATCCCGAGGGAGGCGTCACTCGCCTCGGCTACTCCGAGACGGACATGGCCGCGCGCGAATACGTCATCGGACTGATGAAAGATGCCGGCCTCGGCGTTCGCATCGATTCCGCTGGCAACATCTTCGGCCATCGTGATGGTTCGGAGAAACTGCCAGTCATTCTCTTCGGCTCTCACATTGATTCCGTCGTGCATGGCGGCAACTACGATGGTGACGTCGGCTCTCTCGGCGCCATCGAAGTGATTCGCGCCTTGAACGACTCGCGCACCAAGACCCGCCATCCTTTGGAAGTCGTCGTTTGGACCAACGAGGAGGGAAACCACTTCGGTATCGGGACGCTGGGCTCGGGCATCGCCGCCGGACTTATTGGAGTGGAGATACTCGATCGCAAGGATGACAAAGGCGCTACTTTCGCCGAATGGCTGCGCCGTTACGGTCAGGATCCCGCGAAGCTCGCCGACGCGCGCATTCCCCCAGGCGCGTTAGCCGCGTCTCTCGAGCTTCACATCGAGCAGGGGCCGACTCTCTATGAGAAAAAGGTCCCGATCGGCGTGGTACAAGGTATCGTCGCAGTGCGGCGCTGGGTCTGCGTGGTATCCGGCTTTGCGAACCATGCCGGGACAACGCCAATGAATCGGCGGCACGATGCACTCGCCGCTGCGTCGAAGGATGTGCTCGCCGTGCGCGATGTGGTGCGCGGTGAGGCGGGAACGCAAGTCGGTAACGTCGGTATGATGAAGGTCGAGCCTGGGGCTCCCAACGTCATTCCCGGTCGCGCCGAATTTCCCGTCGAGCTGCGTGACCTCGACGACGCGAAAGTCGCGCGAATGTGGGACCGTGTGTCCGAGCGTCTCCGCCAGACGGATATGGAGGAAGGCGTCAAGACCCTTTGCCAGGAGACCGACGCAGTCAATTCCGCTCGCGCGGCTGCGAATGTGCAAGCCGCCATTCGCGACGCGGCAAATTCCGCCGGGCTCGCGAGCATCGACTTGCCGAGCTTCGCCGGTCAGGATTCGCAAAATATCGCCAAGATCGCGCCAATGGGAATGATCTTCATCCCCAGCAAGGATGGCATCAGCCACTCGCCGGAGGAATATTCGTTGCCTGAGGACATCGCTAACGGTGCGGAAGTGCTGTACCGTACTGTGCTGCTCCTCGACAAGCGCCTTAACCCCTGATCTGGAATGGGCATGCAGTTTCGCGCCCCACCGACCACTCGGTTCCCGACAATTCTCAAAAACTGCATTGCTTCTTGTCTTCGCCAGTTGGGTCGACAATACAAAGGGAGCAACCTTAAATTTCCCAGGAATAAACGTCTAGAATCTGCCTGAAGATGAGCTTGACGGACGGCCCCAACCTGCGCGGCAAACGTGAGATTGCAGGCAGATCTGTAGTTCGTGAAGTCGAGCCGATATTCCTAATTTCTGGTCGATATGCCCTGCCAGCAAAGGAACATTTATCACGAAACTCCCCGTTTTTCGCCTGTCAGCAGCCAAAGCGTCGTAAGCTGCTTAAAGAGGTTTAAGCCGCGTGTCGGACACTCCAATCGAAGCGAAGCGAAAACGTGAAGAATTGAAGGCGAAAAGGGATCAACTTTTCGAACAATATTTGCAGCACCCGATGGACACTCGCCTGGCGTTGGAAATCAAGGCCATCGATGATCAGATCGCGGAACATGAAGGACGACGGGAAGCGAAGACAAGAAACCGAACCTAAGCTCTGACCAAATGACCCTTCAGCTACTTACGAGCTGCAGTTTCATTTTCAATATGTTTCCTCTGGCATCTTTCGTGTTTATCGTTAGCGGGAACTCGACTTCACCATCGGGAGCTGGCTTCACGGAAGGCGTATCGTCTATTAATTGCCAGCCAGTGGTTGGATGGTGATTGCCGCGAATTGTCCGAACGCATCTCGCCTTGTTATCAATCACTCGGATAGCCAGGGGCGCCGTCATCTTGTAATGTTCGACCATCCGCCAAAACTGATCGAGTCCGTCATATGTTTTCAATTCGCCTGTGACCAGGTCGGTCAATTCTGGCAGGATGATGGTGAAATCGTCGATTGCTTGCGGCATTTCCTACAATTCCCCGCTGGTTCAGGATTTTCGGGACTTGAAATTTGCCGAGGATTTCTCGGTGTCGTTAACCGTTACGTGGTTCCCGATTTTGCATTGGCGGTCATTTTTTCCGTACGAAAATGGAGAGGGTCTCTCAGGCTTTGCAATTCCCGGTAGTAGTAAAGCGCAGTGGGCCGCTTTCCATTAAACCTCAGCTTTTTCAGAAGCTCTATTTCTTCTTTGGTGGCACTCCCGCTGAGCGAACTGTTCTTAAGGAATTCTGCGAACCCAGGCTCCTCCCCCGCCTGAGCGGCTCTTGTTTCAACAAACTCAAACCTTTTGGGATCTCCCGATGCGATTCTTCGATTTAAGACAATCTCCATCGCGAAAGTCGCTAGATCGACGTCCCAAGATTCAATCAGCGGCTCCAGGAACGAAACACAGTTTTCCGGCGACAAACTGAAGATGTCCGTGTCCAGAAACTCGAGCAGGGTAACACGTGTCTGCTCATAGCTCCGGCCAGAAAGTCGAGACACCAAATGAAGCCACTGTTCACTGTTCAATTCTTCTTTCACAACATTCTTGATCACATCCAAAAGCCTTTGCGTGACGAGGCGCTCCAGTTCCCCGAAGGGCTGTTTCTCAAATATCTCACTCACCTCTTTTTGTTTGTCGGGCGCGCACTTGCGCACAATCAATTCTCGTATTTCTCCAAACATCGGCTTGGGCACGCCCGCCAGTTCTTTCTTCAATTCTTCCCTGCGCTGGAGCTCTGCCAGCTTGGCAAGCCGGTCGCTCGGAAGCTTTAGAACCTTCGCCATTTTCTGGTAGATATCCGTCCGGTCCGGCGCCGGAGGTAGCTTCTTGCGAGTCAAGAGCTGTGAAATATAAGAGTTCGTGACTTGAGCGGCGGACGCCAGATCCTTCTGCTCAAGACCCAGTTCCTCTAGTCGTTGTTTAATGACTTGGCGAACGTCCACGACGCCCTCTTTAAGTTGGAGTAACTACGATAGTTAACTTCACAAAATAATCCCAGATTCTACTTGACAAGTCAAGTGAATTCACTCACTGTGGTTAACAGACCAAGGAAACCTTCATAGCTAGTTAAACCATTCGCGGTTATCTGAAGTACCTTTGGCATCGAGAAGCAAGGAGAGTGTCATGTTTGCACGCCGAGTCAATATGCATCTTAAGCCCAACAGTGTCGCGGAGTTTACCCAGAAGCTCGAGAAGGACATCCTTCCCCTGCTTCGCAAACAGAAGGGATTCCAGGACGAAATCACCTTTGTCGGCCAGGGCGGCAAGGAAGCGTTCGGGATCAGTTTGTGGGACACGGCGGAGAATGCCGAATCTTACAATCGCGGGACGTACCGCGAAGTGACGAAGTTCCTCGCCGCGGTAGTCGATGGAGCGCCCCAAGTCGAAACCTATGATGTCGCAAACTCAACGTTTCACAGGATCGCTGCGGCCGCCGCAGCCGGCTAGGACCGTCAGTTCTTTTCACTCACTGGGGGCGGCCTGTTCCGCCCCTCCTAGAGTGAAATCCAGCCGCAAGTTTGCAGTTGATCGAAAAGGCGGTCTACCGCCTGCCGGTTGAGTGAGGGGCCATGCAACATAAGCAAGTGCAAGTTAGAGTCGAGCGTCATGCTTGTCTGAGTATGGCGGACGGCCCGCAAGCGCACGTCCGGGAACGCAGCAGCCATCAGAAATTTACGGTTGATCTCAACAGTATCGTCTCTGCTGCCCACAGACTACCCGCCGAGGTAGCACCGCCGCCGCGCGTGTGGCGTTCTTTGTGCCTGCAATTGGAGAAAGAAGGCATCTTCAGCGCTTGTCCAAAAAAGACCCTGGGAACTCCAGCCTTCAGGAACTACAAAGAGCGCGGGATGGCGGCCATGCGAGAAGAGGCCCTGCGGCAGGGTGAAGCTAAATTCCGCGCACTTGTAGAATCTATCGCATCCGCCATTTTCATTAGCCGGGGCAACCGCCTGCGCTACGTAAATCACGCAGCCGAGATCATTACGGGATACGGGAGAAAAGAACTCCTGCGGATGGCTTTTCAAGATCTCGTTGATTGCGACGAGTCGGAAGTCTCGACGAGCCGGAAACGGCCACGGGCAGAGCAAACCGGGCTCGCTCGGCAATGCGAGGTCCGAATTTCCACGAAGAATCACGAGGAGCGTTGGCTCGATATCACCGCAACGCTGGTGGATTTTGATGACGAGCAGTGCGAGATGATTTCAGCTTTCGACTTGACCGACTTCAAACGCGCGGAAGAGCGGGCACAGGTTTTAGCTGTGACCGATTCCCTTACCGGTCTCGGCAACTATCGTCGGATCCTGGATGTCTTAGGCACGGAAATCGAAAGATCAGGACGGACGGGGCGTCCGTTTGCTGTTCTGCTGCTCGACGTGGATGGTCTCAAGGACATTAACGACCGCTACGGCCACCTCGCAGGTGGCCGGGTCCTATGCCGGGTCGGTGACGTACTCCGACTGGTTTGCCGCGCGATCGACACGGCAGCGCGATACGGCGGAGATGAGTTTGCCGTCATCTTGCCTGAGACAAATGCCAGTGCTGCAGCGCGGGTCGCCTCTCGCATCCGCGAGCGCATGGCAACGGACACTGCACAACCGGCGCTCTCCGCAAGCATCGGAGTGGCGGTTTACCCGCGTGACGGTGAAACGATCGAAGGCTTACTGCAAAAGGCAGACTATGAGATGTATGCGATGAAGACTGGCCGTACGGCGCAAATTTCTTTGCCCGTCGCCATGTGAATCGCCAACTGCTCGCTGGGTCAGTGAAGTATTTTGCAAGAGAGGAAGCACGGGGCTCAAATCAGCCACTCGGAAGGACGAGAATTTAGAGGGAATCGATAAAGGGGAGTTTATGTACTTATTGACATGGATTGTTATAGGCGCGGTTGTCGGATGGGGAGCAGGAAAGATTTTCCAGGGTAATGGCTATGGCCCACTTATGGACGTCCTCATGGGCGCGGGCGGAGCCGTAGTCGGCGGATTCACAATGAGCCTCTTAGGCGTCGGTGGGTATGGTGGAACGATCATCACAACGCTGGTTGCAATGGTTGGCGCAGTTCTCCTGACTGTGGTGTCCGCTTACGTGAACGGCCGACGGATTCTCGCGCGTCAGCTGTAGATAGTATCGGCACGCGAAACATACGCGGAGGCGCTCAACCCGCTAAGGCGTAGGTCAACGCCATTGCGCGCATTCAAGCGTCTAGAAAGCTCAAAATGCTAGCCACTAACAAGTCGGGAACTCTCCTGATAAGAGACAACACGCCTTTGCCAACGGGCATGGCGATCGAACGTGACGTTTTCCTTCCTGGTTGGAAAGCCGTCAAAGATTTGGACGCCTATCAACTTGGCCAAAAAATCGAGGGAGCGAAGTGGAACTTCTTCTACTTGGCCGGTGAAATCAGAGTTACCGTCCTGGGTAGCGACAGGTTAGCAACCCTTCGCAAGGCAGTGAAGCATGTACTGGCGAAGCGCGTCGACCAAAGGTTTAACTCGTTGCAGATTACGAACGTCGTTGCGAAACGGTTTCTCGGCATTCCTTTCGTGAAACTTGCCGCCCATTCCCGCCATATCCAAGAAAGTGTTTTCCTGGTCCCAACAAAGGAAGTTCTTTGGGGAACTCGACCCCTTGCTGCGCCAGAAATTGGCTCGCCCAGAAGTACGTAACCATATCAGACGGAAGCCGTAACAAGGCGACATACGGCTTTGATTTCAAGTTCTTAGGAACTCGCAGGGAGAGACAAAATGAAAACGTTGCGCGGCTCGGTTCTTTGCTTTGTGGTTCTGCTCTTCCTTGTTCCTTTGCTTAGCGGACAGGACCTTTCCAAGTATCGGGACTTTACGCTCGGAATGAGCTTGACCAAATTGCTGGAGCGTACTGACCAAAAGATGACCCATGTAAAGACGATTCATAGCCGCCCGGCGCTGATTGAGGAGCTCAACTGGTGGCCGCCGAAAGCCTCCGGGACGTCCCTCCAATCGGACAGCGTCGAGCGAGTTCTCTTTTCTTTCTATAACGGCGAGCTCTACAAGATTTCAGTGACCTACGATCGACTTTCCACGGACGGGCTCACCGAGGAAGACATGGTGAGGTCGATTTCAGTGAAGTACGGCCATGCCACGATTACCGCGCCGGAACTCGACCCAGCGGTGAACGGGCGCTATGACTCGAAGCAGAAACCCGTAGCGTCTTGGGAAGACGCGCAATATTCGGTCAACCTGGTCCGGTCATCCTTCAATGATGTTTTGGGTCTAGTTGCTTTTTCGAAGCGAGCCAACGCAGAGGCCGAAGCTGCAATTGCGGAAGCCATGAAGCTTGACGAGCAAGAGGGCCCGAAACGGGAAGCCGAGCGCCTGAAAAAGCAAATGGATGATCTGCAGGTGAAACGGGAGAGGAATCAAATAAGTTTTCGTCCGTAGTGGCAAGCAGATTGTGGCGCGAGTCTCCAGGAGGTATGCCTCACCCCGGACGACCGGGTAGACCCGCTGCAGTTCTGCGCTTTGAACTGGTAAATCAAGAATTCTTGTCACGAAGATAGGAAAAAAATGTCGGAGGAGAATAAAGTTTTCCAAGCAAAAAGTCCGATTCTTATTGACGCTTCATTTAACCACAGCGACGCGGGCCTGTCGTCCGATCACGAAGTCATCGATATGGTTCCGATCATGGTGGAACAGAAATCTGTCCCGATAAGGCCGATGCATCCGCGCCCGGTACTGCCAAGCAGGGTCGGTATCATCGGGAACTATCTTCCGAGACGGTGTGGAATCGCAACGTTCACCACGGATTTGTGCGACGCGCTTCACGCGGAATACGGCACTGCCGAGCTGTTGGCATTGCCGGTGAACGACACGGAGGAGGGATACAAGTATCCCTCGCGTGTTCGATTCGAGCTCTCTCAGGACGACTTGGTTTCCTATCGGCAGGCTGCGGACTTCTTGAATTTCAGCAACATTGATTTGGTTTGCCTGCAACATGAATATGGAATTTTCGGTGGGCCGGCCGGCGCACACATCCTCGAACTCTTGCGGCGCCTCAAGATACCGATCGTAACGACGCTGCATACCGTGCTCCGCGAACCAGATGCCGAGCAGCGCAGGGTGATGGAGGAAATCACCACGCTATCGGATCGTGTGATTGTGATGAGCAGGCAATCCGCGGAGATTCTCGAGGACGTGTTTCGTGTGCCAGTTTCGAAAATCGATCAAATTCCGCATGGCATTCCCGATTTGCCTTTCACGGACCCCACTTTCTACAAGGATCGCTTCGGAACAGAAGGAAAGGAGGTTTTGCTCACGTTTGGCCTGCTATCTCCGAACAAAGGCGTAGAAGATGTCATTCAGGCTCTGCCGAACATTCTGTCGCGCCACAGCAATGTCGTCTACATGATTTCCGGCGTCACCCATCCACACGTCTTGCGGCACGAAGGTGAGAAATACAGGCAGTACTTGCAGAACCTGGCTCGCAACCTCGGAGTTGAGGCCAGCGTCATCTTTCGAAATCGTTTCGTGAGCCCACAAGAGTTGGTTGAATTGATCGGAGCGGCCGACATTTACATAACGCCTTACAAACACGAGGGACAAGTCGTTTCCGGCACGCTGGCCTACGCATTGAGCGCTGGAAAGGCCATCATTTCCACTCCCTATTTGCATGCTACTGAACTATTGGATGAAGAACGCGGGGCCCTGGTTCCTTTTGAGGATTCGCAAGCCATCGCCGAGAAAACGATAGAGCTACTGGACAACGGAACCGCGCGCCATGCCATGCGGAAGCGCGCGTACCTCTACTCTAGGAGCATGGTTTGGGATCGCGTCGCTCGCCAATACATGGCGAGCTTTGAGCGCGCGTATAACGGCCGTTTGCGAAGGCCGCGCGCTACGTTTTCCGCCCAGAATACGGAAAAAGCGCTCGACCGGCTTCCGGTTGTCAAACTGGACCACCTGCATCGGCTGACCGATCACACCGGAATAGTGGAGCACGCTGTTTTTGTCGTACCGAACTACCCGGAAGGGTACTCAACCGATGACAACGCACGCGCGCTCATCGTGGCAATTTTCCTGGAAGAATTTGGGGGCGCCGCTCCAACAGGAGCTCTTGACCTCGCTTCACGCTATTTGGCTTTTTTGTGGCTGGCCTTCGATCCAGTGAGCAAGAGATTTAGGAACTGCCTCAGCTATGAGCGGCAATGGCAGGAACCGGAAGGTTCAGAAGACAGCCACGGGCGAGCCTTGTGGGGTCTCGGAACCGTTCTTGGTAGAACCAGGACAGCGGGACTCAGAGGAGCCGCTAGGCGCCTGTTTGAGTTGGCCATACGCACGGCTGTGGACTTTAGGAGTCCGCGAGCCTGCGCTTTTGCATTGCTTGGGCTTGAAGAATATTTCGAGTCGTTTCCAGGAGATCGCGCCGCTCTGAGTGCGGCCGATGCGCTAGCTGCTCGCCTACTCGAGTCATACCATACCAATCGTTCGCCTGACTGGAAATGGTTTGAAAACGGTCTCGCTTACTCAAATGCTCGCTTACCGCAGGCACTGATCCGGTCGGGGACGCGCACCTCGAACCAGACAATGGTGCTTGCTGGACTCGAAGCGCTGGATTGGCTCACAGCGATTCAACAATGCGAGACCAAGGGCCATTTTGTGCCGATCGGATCGCACGGCTTCTATTCGAGGAAAACCGAAAAAGCTCGTTTCGACCAGCAGCCTATCGAAGCCTGCGCCAGCGTTTCAGCGTGCTTGCAAGCCTATCGCGCAACCGGAGAGGGCCGCTGGCGGAAGGAGGCGTGGACTGCCTTCAATTGGTTTCTGGGCGATAACGACCTGCAGATTGCACTCTATGACGCCACGACCGGCGGCTGTCGGGACGGATTGCACCCGGACCACGCCAATGAAAACCAGGGAGCAGAATCGACGCTGTCTTTCCTGATGGCGCTCCTGGAAATGCGCAAGTTGGAAGAGTCACACATTACAGATGGCAAATCCTGAGCGGCCTGCACTTGGCTCGTGAATGACGTGCCATCCCCGAGAGAGAGTTTCTCGCAAACAAGTTCCTGAAGAGAGAGAATGACCGAACACAATAGTTTGTTTCACCGGCACTCCGCGAACCCCATCCTAACCGCTAGAGATTGGCCTTACTCGATGAACAGCGTTTTTAACGCTGGCGCCGCACTGCTGCCTGATGGGTCGACGCTGCTACTCTGCCGCGTGGAAGATCGCCGCGGCCTTTCTCACCTGTGTGTAGCGCGCTCAGTGAACGGCGTCGATCACTGGCAAATCGATAGCGAACCGACACTCTTGCCCGACGCGGAGAAATATCCGGAAGAGCTATGGGGCATTGAAGATCCACGTATTACCTACGTGCCGGAACTCAAGCAATATGCCGTGGCCTACACGTCTTACTCGCGAGGCGGCCCTGGTGTGTCACTGGCCCTCACTAAAGATTTTCGCGTCTTCGAGAGACTCGGCGTCATCATGCCGCCGGACGACAAAGACGCAGCGCTTCTGCCCCGAAAAATCAACGGATTCTGGGCATTGATTCATCGACCGATGACACCTCTTGGAGCTCATATTTGGATTTCGTATTCTCCCGACCTGCGGCACTGGGGCAATCATAAGCTCATGCTGGAGGCACGCCGCGGCGCGTGGTGGGATG
>Ga0268266_10002859_pt1 | contig 17986 bp, 11 predicted proteins | sample KBSS13metaG_FD_190356 | JGI IMG/M metagenome (GOLD analysis project Ga0268266, IMG submission 190356) | Switchgrass rhizosphere microbial communities from Kellogg Biological Station, Michigan, USA - KBS S1-3 metaG (SPAdes) (version 2) | ecosystem: Host-associated > Plants > Roots > Rhizosphere...
CAGCCTGTCGCCGGTGGATGCGCCCTTCATGGTCACCGCACCGGGCTCAACACAGGCGTTGGCTGTGATCAACCACGGCGCCACTCCCGAGAGCACCGTGTACCTCGCGCCGCTGAGCCAGGTCCATGATGCGCAGACGGCCTGGGTCAAAATTGCTGATGTGCCTGAGGCGGTGGCCAATGTTGCCTTGCGGGGTGACGACATCTATCTGCTGAGCCACAAGGATGCCTCGCGTTACAAGATCCTGCGGATGAAGGCGAGCGATCCTGACTTCGCACATGCACAGACGGTCGTGCCGGCGAGCAACGTGGTGATCCAGGATTTGGGTGTCGCACAGGACGCGTTGTACTTCCGGGTGCTGGATGCCGGTGTACAGAAGATCCGCCGGCTCGATTTCAAGGACAACAAGGTGGCGGATCTGCCCAAGGCGCCTGTCGGTGGCATCGGTGCCTTTGCCACCTCCCCCGACGTGGCGGGCATGCTCTATCCCGTGCAGACCTGGATTTCGCCCCAGCGTTGGATCAAGTTCGATCCGGTCGCGGGGCTGGCGAGCGATGCGGGGCTGATTCCGATTTCGAGCGTGGAAACGGGCGCTTATCAGGCGATCGAGACGCAGGCCAAGGCGGCGGACGGCACGATGATTCCGCTGTCCATTGTGAGCCGCAAGGGTGTTGCGTTGGATGGGACCCATCCGACTTTGCTCACGGGTTATGGGGCGTATGGGATATCGCTGACGCCCTCGTTCCTGTCGGGGCAACTTGCGTTGTTGGAACATGGCGGGGTCATAGCTGTTGCGCATGTGCGGGGCGGCGGGGAGTTTGGCGAGGATTGGCACAATGCGGGTAAGCAGGGTACGAAGCCGAATACCTATCGGGATTTGATTGCGTGTGCGGAATATCTCGTGAGCAAGGGGTATACGACGCCTGCACGGCTGGCCATTCGGGGCGGCAGCGCCGGGGGTATCACGGTTGGGATGGCGCTGACGGAGCGGCCGGATTTGTTTCGGGTTGTGTTGAGTGATGTTGGCGACTCCAACGCGCTGCGGGCCGAGTATGAGACTGACGGGGATGCCAACTCGCTGGAGTATGGGAGCGTCAAGACGAAGGCGGGGTTTGAGGCGCTGCTGGCGGTGGATGCGCTTCATCATGTGAAGGATGGGACGGCTTACCCGGCTGTGTTGCTGACTACCGGGATCAATGATCCGCGGGTGGCGCCGTGGCAGCCGGGGAAGATGGCGGCGCGGCTACAGGCGGCCAACACCGGCGGGCGGCCGGTGTTGTTGCGGGTTGACTATGATGCGGGGCACGGGATCGGGTCGACCCGGACGCAGCGGGATGAGCTGCAGGCGGATCAGGGGGCGTTCATGCTGTGGCAGATGGGGGACCCGGAGTTCCAACCCGGCGCCGCCGCAGCCGGGACCGCGAGCAGCCCTCAGCGTTGAGAAGCGGTTGGCCGCGGGGGGCGGCGGTTGGGCGCGGGGACGGCGGCTGGGCGCGGGGACGGCGGTTGGGCGCGGGGACGGCGGCTGGGCGCGGGGGCAGCGGTCGCGGCGGGGGGTTAGTTGAGGAGCGCACGGAGCTTGGCCAAGTCGGCGTGGCGCGTGGGGATGTCGCTGCGGTTGGCGGCGGTGCGGAGGTCGCGCAGCATTTCCAGCGCTCGCAGGAGCACTGACAAGGGCGGGCCGCTGGCGGTGACGGCGGCGAGGTGGCGCGTTTCCATTTCCTGCGCCGGCTCCTCGATGAAACGCTTCACCAGCGTGTCATGGTGTTGGGTGGCCGTTTCGCCAAACAGATCGCACACTTCGAGGTACGCCCGCGCATTCTGCTTGAACCAATCCGCCTTGGAATGCTCCGGCGCCAGCGCCAGCAGCTCATCCAGCAGACTCGTGCGCATCATGCAGTCACGCAAGCGCGCCTGGTCGGAGGGCAACATGAACAACATCTTGTCCATGAGCAATTGCGCATAGTAGGGATTGTTGGCCCGGCACAATCCCAACAGCAGGTCGATCTCATTGATGCCTGCGAAGTCGCCGGCATTGGCCCCCCGATACTCCTGCCGCCCTACCCTGTAGGGTTTGTAGTACGGCCGTACCGAGTAGAAAAATCTCTGCACATCCAGCTTTTCAAACAGCCGCGCGTTGAAACGGATCACATCTCTCAGTGCATCTTTCGCAGTGTCGAACATGACGTCGGCGACCGGACTGGAGACGCCGAGGCAGGAGATTTTGGTCAGCGCCTCGGCCACCCGCTGCAGCGACAGGATGCCGCGGGTGTTCTCGTCTATGAACAGAAACTCATCCGGCAACGAAGTGAAGCTTTTACGCAGACCGGCTTCGGCCTTGTTATGAGTGGCCAGGTGAGCTGTCGCGAAGCGCGGCGCCATTCCAAGCGATGAGCCGACATGCAGAGCCAATGAAGAGGCCTCAACAAACGGGGACTTCTCTTCGTGCTGCGGATTGGTCAGCTCGTGGCGGCGAAGCGCGCCCAGGTACATGCCGACGCTGCCGAGGACACCGAATGCGTTGTCGAAGCCATCGCCGGTGTTGCCTTCGGCAAGCAAGGCGACGACGTGCTCGTGACCTTCATCCCGCAGCGTCGCCTTCAGAGAGTCACCGCAGCCCTCAACCTGCGCCCGATCCTCCTGGGCGAAATAGAGATTTTCGAGCTCGGTATTGAGCTCGACAAAGGAGGTCCGGATCCAGCGGTCGAAGCGTTCTGAGTTGTTCATGCGGGTATTGTGGGGGGCCGGCGGCAGGACATTGTTCCGCCCGTGCTGGCTCCGCCGCAAGACGCAGAACGTTCGGTTTCCCCGTCAGGCCGATTTGCTGCGGGTCGTGCTACCGGCATGCGGGGGTGCCACCGGGCCTCTTGCGGCTGGCGGTCGTTGCAGGCGGTCGCCAGCCCAACGCCGGTCGGCCGCGGAACACCTGCTAGGAACTGCAGGACAGCGCGGAGCAGCCGGCTTTGTGGCGGGCCCATTCGGGGCGGCGCTGGGCCAGGTCCTGGTGCTCGGGCTGTTCATCGTAGGGCCTGGCGAGCACCTGCAGCAGGCGCTCGATCTTCGACACATCACCCTCCGTGGCGGCGTCGATCGCCTCCTGTGCCTGGTAGTTGCGCAGCACGTACTTCGGATTGGCCCGATTCATCCGGGCAACGCGCTCCTGCGCCGGCATGGCCTCCACCTGCAACCGGCTCTCATATCGCTCGAGCCACCCGACCAGCCGCGCTGCATGGGCTGCCGATGGCTCGCCGTCCTGATAAAACGCCGGGCGCAGCGGCTCCAGGTCCGTCGGGGATGCCGTTGCCAGCCCACGGAAAAACAACGTCATGTCGGTTTCTGTCTGCTGCAGGATCCCAAACAGCTCCCGCACCAATTCCTCATCTCCGTCCCGATCGAGGGTCGTCAACCCGAGCTTCTCCGCCAACATCCGGCGCCACGTCGCCGTAAAGACCTCCGCATAGACCTCGAGCCCATGCTCGAGCGCCGGCACGGAGTCGATCAACGGATTCAACGCGTTGGCCAGCCGCGCCAGATTCCACGCAGCGATGTCAGGTTGGCGCCCGTATGCATAACGCCGTCCCGGCAAGTCAGTCGTGTTGGGCGTCCACGCAGGGTCATACCCTTCCAGCCAACCATACGGCCCGTAGTCGATGGTCAGCCCCAGAATCGACATGTTGTCCGTGTTCATGACCCCATGGACAAAACCAACTCGCATCCAATGGGCGATCAGGACCGCGGTGCGCCGGCAGATTTCTTCGAACCAGAGCGCATACACCTCCGGCGATGGCGTACCCAGCTGCCGGAAATGTTGAGTGATGATGTAGTCGGCGAGACGCTGCAACAACTCGTTCTCACCGCGACTCGCGTGAATCTCAAAGTTTCCAAACCGCACAAACGACGGCGCGACGCGGCAAACCACCGCGCCCTGCTCGGGCTGAGGGTCACCGTTATAAAACATATCGCGGACGACAATGTCGCCTGTGGCGACGAGGCTCAACGCACGGGTGGTGGGTACGCCGAGGAAGTGCATAGCCTCGCTGCAGAGAAACTCGCGTACAGAAGAGCGAAGCACTGCCCTGCCGTCAGCCGTGCGGGAATACGGGGTGGGCCCCGCCCCCTTCAATTGCAACTCCCAGCGCTCCCCGAGCGGCGTCAACTCACCCAGGGTAATCGCCCGCCCGTCTCCAAGTTGGCCCGCCCAATGACCAAACTGATGCCCGCCATAGCGGGCAGCATAGGGACGCATGGTGGGAGCCAGCCGGTTGCCGGCGAGGATTTCAACCGTGGCCTGCGTCGGGCGCGACAGCCCGAGCAGCGCGGCGCAGTCATCCGACCACGCCAGCAGGCGTGGCGAAGAAACCGTAGTCGGCGCTACCCGCGAATAGGCGGCAGCAGCGACCTGTCTGACGAAATTCCGGCTCTCGGGGTCGGCCGGTAAGCTCCGGGTAAAGCTGTCGTCAAATTCGAGGGCCGAAAGATCGGCTGTGGCTGAATGAACGGCCGGGACTCGGGGCGAAGTGGGTTGCATGCTGCAACCCTAACCCGAAGTCACCCGCCAAGCCATCGGCATCGCTGTCGTATGCGGACTGCGTATCGGTCGCAGCATCGCCCGGCTCATCCAGTATCAGATCCCGCGCGATCCCTAAGGACGCGCCGATCGCAATGGCCACCACGGCCAGAAGAGCAAACAGCAACGCACTGGTCAGCATCAGATGTGTCATCTCGTCGGCTCCGATTGTCGCTCTCCGGAGCCAGTAGCAAGATGCGCACCTTCAATGATTGTCGCGGGGAATCCCGAACGTCTGGTCGATCTTCTGGTACTTTTCCGTGCCTTCGAGGATGGCACCCGTGCCCAGCGAACCGACGACCCGACGTTGTATCTCCTGCCAGGGTGTCTGCGACACCGGGTATTTATAACCACCCGCTGCCTTCAACGCCTCGCCGCGGGCTTTCAATTCCGCATCGGATACCAACACGTTGGCTGTGCCTTTACGCAGATCGATCCTGACCCGGTCGCCTGTGCGCAGCAACGCAAGTCCCCCATCGACCGCAGCCTCAGGCGAAGCATTGAGGATCGAAGGCGAACCCGAGGTGCCCGACTGCCGTCCGTCACCGATGCAGGGCAGCGCAGTGATGCCCTGTTTGATCAGATAGGATGGTGGCCGCATGTTGACGACCTCCGCAGCGCCCGGATATCCAACGGGTCCGGCGCCCCGCATGAACAGAATGTCCCGTGCGGTGATTTCCTGGGCGGGATCGTCGATCTTGGCGTGATAGTCCTCGGGACCGTCGAACACAACCGCACGCCCCTCGAACGCCTCCGGGTCCTTCGGATCGGACAGGTAGCGGGTGCGAAACTCCTCGGAGATCACGCTGGTCTTCATGATCGCGGACTCAAACAAGTTGCCCCGCATCACAATGAAGCCCGCATCGCGCTTGAGCGGATTGGCAAACGGCCGGATGACTTCCGGCAGCACAATGGAGGCTTTGCCACAGTTCTCGCCGAGGGTCTTGCCGCTGACTGTCATCGCCTTCTCGCGGATGAGACCCTGCTTCATCAGCTCGCTGACAACAGCCGGTACTCCACCCGCGTGGTAATAATCCTCCCCGAGGTACTCACCCGCAGGCTGCAGGTTCACGAGCAGCGGGACCTTGTGACCATAGGTCTGCCAATCGTCGAGGCTCAGCTCCACGCCGAGGTGCCGCGCGATCGCCGCAAGGTGAATCGGAGCGTTGGTTGAACCGCCGATGGCGGAATTCACCACGATGGCGTTGATGAACGCATCGCGGGTCATGATGGACGAAGGCCGTACGTCCTGCTGGACGAGCTCCACGATGCGCTTGCCGGTCTCGTACGCGATGTGCTGACGCTGCCGATACGGCGCAGGGATCGCTGCAGAACCAGGAAGCTGCATGCCGAGCGCTTCGGCCAGCGAGTTCATGGTCGTGGCCGTACCCATTGTGTTGCAATAACCCGTGGACGGCGTGGACGAGGCCACCAACTCGAGAAACCCGGCATAGTCGATCTCGCCGGCCGCCATCATCTGGCGCGCTTTCCATATGATCGTCCCCGATCCGGTGCGCTCGCCCTTGTGCCAGCCATTGAGCATCGGCCCGACCGACAGCGCGATCGCAGGTATATCAACAGTGGCCGCCCCCATCAGCAGCGCCGGCGTGGTCTTATCACAGCCGATGGTGAGTACGACCCCGTCGAGCGGATAGCCGTAGAGCACTTCCACCAGCCCCAAATACGCCAAATTTCTGTCGAGTCCGGCGGTCGGTCGCTTGCCTGTCTCCTGGATCGGATGCACCGGGAACTCGATCGCAATGCCTCCGGCCTCGCGAATCCCCTCTCGGACCCTCTGAGCGAGTACAATATGGTGGCGATTGCAGGGCGACAGGTCGCTACCGGTTTGCGCGATGCCGATAATGGGCTTGCCGGATTGCAACTCCTCGCGTGTCAGCCCGTAGTTCAGATAGCGCTCGATGTAGAGCGCGGTCATATCGGGATTGGCGGGATTGTCGAACCACGCGCGCGAGCGCAATTGCCGGCGACCGGCTTTCGAATCTGTCATGAACCTGCCTCAGTGTTAACTCATATTATATCCTGCCCACACGGACTCGTAGGAGGATTCCTACAGAGGGGTGGGATGACGCTCCATTGTTGGGGCACTTATGTTGAGCCATGCTCGAACGTCGGCGGAATACGCCGGATTGAGGGGACTTATGGCCCGCGAAGTTGCAATCACACGGATCCCAGGGACGCAGCCAGCGACTACCCAAGCGACGCCGCTCGTCAAGGGAAATTTCTTGAGGCCTCTGTACCTGGTTCCGCATCGTCTGACCCCTGCAGAACGGCATCGCCGCATCAGCGAACTCGCCTACCGGCGAGCCGAGATGCGCGGCTTTGCACCCGGCCACGAGCACGAAGATTGGCTCGAGGCTGAGCGCGAAGTCGATGCCGGACGGTTCTGAAAAAGTCACTGTCGATCGCAATACCCAGCTCGCCGTAGACCGGACGATCCTCGCGGCCGAGCGCACCTACGCCGCCTGGGTGCGAACCGGGCTCGCCGCCCTCGCGAGCGGTGTTGGTGCACGTGCCCTCCTCGCCGGCACGCTCCCGAGTTGGTTCGGCGGTATCACCGGATCGGGGCTGATTCTCTTCAGCGCGTTCTGCTTCACTGCCGCGGTGTGGAGGGAGTTGACTACCGGCGCCTCCCTGCCCAGTGCCGACTTCCAACGCCTGCCTGTTGCATTGCTGTTGGCAATCAACGGGTTCCTGGTCGTCATCTCGCTCGCTGCCCTGGTCGGGATCTGGCTGTTGAAAGCTTGACCGTCGGGAACCCGGCTCGAGCTCACCCGTTGAGGTTGTCAGTAGATGATAAGACGGGAGTGACTGACATGATTCGTGCCGGAACTATTCTGACTCTGACAGCCGTTACAATGTTGGGACTGGCGGGCTGCAACCAGGCGAAATCGCCCGAGACGGTGCAGGAGAATGTGGCCAAGGCCACCGACAAGGCCGCAGAAAATGATGCGAAGGCTGCGGACAAGCTGGCGAGTGCCGATGCGAGCGCGGACAAGACGGTGGGCGAGGCGCAGGCCAAGGCCGATGAGAAGACTACCGATGCGGCCGGCGATGCGGTCATTACGCAGGCGGAAGGCGATCACAAGGTCGCGATTGCGCAGTGTGAGTCGCTGTCGGGTCAGGCACAGAAGGACTGCAAGAAGCAGGCGGATGACCAGCTCGATGCGGTGAAAGCCAAGGTCAAACAACTGAAGAAGGACGCGGGCTGATCACAGGATCCACATTCCACCACTGCGGCAACAGTTTGCGCACCTTGGAATGGGTAAACCTGTCGTCGATCAGGTAGAGCACGCCGCGGTCCGTCGTCGTTCGAATGACACGGCCCGCGGCCTGCACCACCTTCTGGATTCCCGGATACAGGTAGGTGTACTCGTAGCCTGAACCGAATCTCGTTTCCATCCGGCGTTGCATCTCTTCATTGACCGCATTCACCTGCGGTAATCCCAGGGTCGCCACGAAGGCTCCGATCAGGCGGGAGCCCGGCAGATCCACACCTTCCGCGAAGGCACCACCCAACACTGCAAATCCAACACCAGCCCCTTCGGGGACGAAGCGCGACAGGAATGCTTCGCGCTCGGGCTCGCTCATTCCGGAGCGTTGCTGCCATGTTGGGATCTGGGGATACCGCTCGGCAACCAGTGATGCGACCCGCTCCAGGTAATCGAAGCTGCTGAGGAATGCCAGGTAGTTGCCGGGTTGAGTGGCGTACTGCCGGGCCAACAGGTCGGCGATGGGTGCGAGGGAGCGGCTGCGGTCCTTGAAGCGTGTGGAGATTGAGCGCACCAGCTTTACGGCCAGTTGCTCCGGTTGGAATGGGGACTCCACATCGAGGTAACCGCAGGTTTGCGGCAATCCCAGGATGTCGCGGAAGAATTCGTGAGGGGCCAGGGTTGCTGAGAACAACACTGCCGACTGTGCGCCGGTGAAACGGGAGGTCAGGAAACGGGCGGGGACCAGGTTTCTCAGGCACAGGATGGATTGGTTGGGGCCTTGCTTCGTGACTTCGTACAGGGTGCTGGAGTCATAGTCGGCGGCGAGGCGCGCGAAACTCAGGGCTTCGAAGAAGAATGCCTGCAGGGCTTCGTTCTGGCCTGCGTGGGTGCTCAGGTAGTCCACCAGGATGGAGATGAGTCTGTTGAGGGCTGTGATCAGGTCTTCCGGTGGCTCATCGTAGATCTGGTGTGGGTGTTCCTGGGCGGCGTTGATGTCGCTCCAGATGCGGCGCACTGGCTCGAAGGCGCCGGGGAGCAGATGTTGGACTTCGGTCAGGGCGTTGAAGTCGAGCTCGGAGGTGTACATGGTGCGTGCCCGTTCGACGAGGTTGTGAGCCTCATCTACGAGGAGGCAGACGCGCCATTCGTGGGTGATGGTCCAGCCGAAGAGCATTGCACTTCTGTCGAAGTAGTAGTTGTAGTCGCCGACGACTACATCGCTCCAGCGGGCCAGTTCCTGACCCAGATAGTACGGGCAGATCTGGTGGCGGAGCGCGACCTGGCGGACGGCTTCCTGGTCGAGGAAAGCTACGGTCATTGCTTCGTCGCGTGCGGCGGGGAGGCGGTCGTAGAAGCCGCGAGCCAGGGGGCATACGGCGCCGTCGCAGGGCATGCCGGGGTTTTCGCAGGATTTGCCGCGGGCTACTAACTCAACTACGCGCAGTGGGAGGGGTTGGAAGCGCCGGAGGGCGTCCAGCGCCAATTTTCGCTGCGATGTTTTGGCGACCAGGTAGAAGATCTTGTCCAACGGTGCCGCTTTGGCAGCAGTGGACGCGCTGGGGACGCCCGCGTTCGGCGCATCAGCGCGACCCGCCTCCGCGCGGGCCGACCGTTGGCTGCGTGCCTGCGGCGATGTGATGCTGGGGGCGACATCCGGTGTTGAGGTGTCTGGGACGGGCGTGGCGGCTGTGGCGGCGCCCATTGCCTTTAGCGCGGGGAACAAGGTGCCTACGGTTTTGCCGATGCCAGTGGGGGCTTGGGCTAGGAGCGCGCCGCCTGAGCGGACGCGTTTGTAGACGGCGCGGGAGAGTTCGCGTTGGCCGCCGTGGAAGTCTGTGAAGGGGAAGCTCAGGTTGCGGAGGGCTTCGTCGCGTAGCTGGCGGTGGGCGGTTTCGGACTCTGCCCAACTCACGAATGCCTCGCAGTGGGCAGCGAAGTGTTGTTCCAACTCTGCGGCTGACTGCTCTTCCTCCAGGACAGTTTCGCGTTCGCTGCCGACGTCGAAGTACACCAGGGCCAGCTTTACCTGGTTGAGGTTTTTCTGCTTGCACAACAGCCAGCCGTAGATACGCAATTGGGCCCAATGGAGGGCGCGGTGGTTCTCCGGCATGCGGTTGAGGTCGCCGCGGTAGGTTTTGAATTCCTCCAGGCGGTTTGCGTCAGGGTCGTAGCCGTCGGCACGGCCGCGCACGCGGAGCAGACCGTGGTCGCCTGCCAAGGTCACCTCAGTTTGGAAGGACGTGCCACGGCGGGCGGCGATGGTGCGATGGCCGGCCATGCCTTCGATGGCCGAGGGTGACGGGGTGAAGCGCATGTCCAGATTGCCGCGCTTCGCCGTGAATTCGCACAAGGTGCGAACGGCGACTTCGTAGCTCAAATGCGCACCTGCGGTGAGAAACCCGGGACGAGCCCGTCAGGCGACACCGTCTCGGCGGCGTGCGCCTCGGCTGCAAGCCATGACACGTGGCAAACACTGACGGGGATGCCGTGGGCGATGCAGAAGGTTAGCCAACGGACTTGGTTGTCTTGGAGGCGGTCGCCGGGGCCTTTGACTTCGATCAAACGGTAGCGGCGCTCGTGGGGCCAGAACTGCACCAGGTCAGGCAGGCCGCAGCGGTTGGCGCGGATGTCGGAGAGGATTCGGGTGAAGCACGCCTTTAGATGCTGGGGTGGCAGGCAGCTCAGGGCTACTTCGAGCAGGGGCTCGGTGATGACACTCCAGAATACAAACGGCGACTGGATGCCCTGCTTCTGCTGGAAGTTGCGGCAGATGGTGTCGCGATAGGCGTCGCTGTCCAATTGGGCGAAGCACTGTGCGAACTGGGGCTCGCGGCGGCTGCGGAAGTCGGGGGCCAGGAGATCCGCGGGGGCGGCTTGGAACTCGTGGAAGAAGGCGCCGGCCACCGGCGCGAAAATGGCCTGCCAGCACAACAGGCCGAACAGGGAATTCAGTAAGCCGTTCTCGACGTAGTGAACGGGGGCCTCGGGTATTGAGAGGGCTTCGCCGGTGGCGCCCTCGAGGAAGTCGGGTCGCTGGGTAACGGGCAACACGAGTTGGAATGTGGGCCAGCCGGGCGGGCGGCGGCTGCGCGAGGTTTTCAGGCCGGCCTTGCGTTGTAGGCGGGGCCACATGCGGGCAATTTGTTGGACTTCGATTTCGTCGGCGGGCTGCTCGCGCACGAGGAAAGCGAGTTGCATGGCTGAATCGATCGAGCCCAGCCGCTCCAACAAGCGCACGCAGCGCAGGCGGGCGCCGGTGTATTGGCAGTCGCGATACAGGGCCAATGCGCGAGTGAGGTCTTTGTGCTGCTCGTAGCATTGGGCGATCTGGAATTGCAGTTTACGGCGGCGGCCTTCCAGCCAGTCGTTATCCGAGATGGGCGGTGGCAGGGCTTCAACGACTGTGGCGAGATCGTCGGTTTCCTCGAGGAGTCGGCGACATTCGAACAACGAGTGAAAGGTGTCGATGTGCTGGCGAGTCTGAAACGCGCGCGTGGCGGCATCGCGGGGGACTTGCTCGTATTTGAAGATACCCAGGTCGGTGAGGACGAACTCGGACCAGTCCTGGTCGAAGTTGCCGAAGAACAGCAGGCGTAGGCGATCGCACAGAGGTTTGACGACGACTCGGAAGATGACGTCGGGCGCGTCAGGCCACCACTCGCTGAGCCGACGCGGCTCCAGTGGCACAGCATCGAAGCTAAGGAGCATGTCGGCTTTTCGCGCGCGCCGAGGCGACGCCGGCAGCGGAACGGCCCCGCCACCGCCTTGCACGCTACCGCGCAGGCGATCGGTGGGGGCGGTGTCGTACCCAGGGGTTGGCCCACCAATCGAACCACCGGCGGCACCGATGATGCACCGCGTGTCGACTGGCGCGTCAACCGAACTAACCGAGGCTACGGGTGAGCGTCGGACCCCAGCGCGCGCGTCTGTGGGGCAACCAAACACCTGCGACAGCTCGGCCTTCCTCAACACCCTCCCCAGCTCAGCGACCGTGAGGACGGGGGTGCTGTCCAGCCACCCTGCTTCCATTAATGCGGTGGCAGCGGCACGGGCGCAGCCGATCTCTTCGTATCTAAGCTTTTCGGTGCGGAACAGGTCACCTCGGCGACCCAGCATCCGGACCAGGAGGGCTGACGATTGCAAGGGCAGCCGCTGGAACCGCTCGATGAATCCCACCTCCGTCTCGTTGAGCAGATCCCCATAGCGCTGTTGTAGCCAGCCGAGCGCGGTGGTGAAGTTCTCGAGGTAATAGAAAGGACGGGGATGCGGCATAAACGAAGCGTAGTGTTTAGGTTGGCGTAGCGTCCATCCAGTCCTTAGCCTCACTTTGTACTGTATAGTGTCCCTGCATCCATTTGGGGGCTTGGCATTGAAGCGCGTTGCGCTTGCGATTCTCTCTTCCGCGTTGTTCAGCGTAGCCGCAGCCGAAGAAACTGTCGTCGTCACGACCGCTCGCGTCCCCTCGCTCATTGGCGACGAGCCCATCCGCATCGAGGCCGTGCCGTCCGAAGAGATCGAAGAGAATCTCACTGTTCAGCCCGGAAACATCTCTACTCTGCTGAACGAGCTTCCCAGCGCTCGCATTCAGGCCGCAGCGCCTGGGCTCGGCGGCGTCGGTCTGCAGCTCCGAGGCATGCCGACACGACACACGCTCGTGTTGACCGACGGGCTGCCCCTCCTTGGCGCTGAATCAGATGACTTTGGGCTTCTTCAGACGCCACCCTTGGACCTCCAAAGAATCGAGCTCATCAAGGGCTCTGCATCAGCGTTGTACGGTGGCTCCGCGCTGGGCGGCGTTCTCAACATCGTCTCTAAGAGCCCCAAGGCAGACTCAGCGGTACTGGCAAACGCCACCTCCAGAGGCGGCCGCGACTTGGAAGCGTTTCTGACCAACGACTCACTCAAAGAGTGGTCTGGGACGCTTACGGCTGGCGTGCACGACCAGTCCAGGGAAGACGTTAACCACGATGGCTGGGCTGACATCCCAGGATTCCGTCGTTACTCCGTGAGGCCACGGATTTGGTGGGACCCGGGCGACAATCAGTCAGTGTTTTTCACAGGTGGCATCACCGAGGAACGTCGCGAGGGAGGCACGCTGTTGGGTCAGGGGCTACCGATCGGGTTGGCACCTGGGACGCCCTTTGCCGAGGTATTGCGCACACGTCGCTTCGACGGCGGTGTGGTCGCGTATTGGAAGCTGAGCGAAGCGCTAACGCTGAACAGCCGTGTCTCAGCGACCTCGGCTAACTTGGATCGCACTTTCGGCGCACTGCGGGTACCTTCGACTCAAACCACGATTTTCAGTGAGCAGTCCTTTACCGGCGAGGCCGGTGGACATCAATGGGCTGCGGGCGTCGCATTCCAGCACGACGCTCTGCGGGTGGAGTCTGTCGGGGGCGTGGGATACACCTATAACGTCCCGGGTGTGTTCGTGCAGGATGAATATTCGCCGGCCACGTGGATCAAACTGGCCGCGGCGGGCCGTGTTGACTCCAACAACCAATACGGAACCTATGCCAGCCCTCGCCTCTCGGCACTGTTCCGACAGCCGGGAAGCCCGTGGAGTCTGCGTGCTTCGGCCGGTGGCGGGTTCGCAGCTCCGACACCCTTCGTGGAGGAAGTTGAATCGACCAGCCTGGGCGTGCTCGAACCACTGCGGGGATTGCATGCCGAACGCTCCTGGACCGAGTCACTGGACGGCAAATGGGCCCAGGATGAGTGGGATGTGAATGTCAGTGTGTTCAATTCGGTCATTCGCAATCCCCTGGAGACCCGGCCGGCGGCGGGCAACCGGAGCGCAGCGCAGGGAATCCCGGGAAGCGCCACCGGCGCGACCTGGGGCAACCGGTTGGAGCTGGTGAATGACACGGAAGCCCGCAAGGCGCCCGGGGGTGAGGTTCTGATCCACTACGTCGTGGGGCCCCTGCAGATGATCGGCTCCTGGAGTTATATCAACGCGACGCAGAATGCGTTCCTCGTGCCGCACCACTCCGCCGAGCTCGGGGGCATCCTGGAAAGCGACCAGCTGGGTCGAATCGGCCTCGAAGCCAATTACATCGGCGTGCAGCGCTTGGAAGACGATCCCTATCGCTCGTTTTCCCAACCCTACATTACAGTCAATGCGCTGGCGGAGGTTCGCTTCAAGGGCTTCTCGGTGTTCATCAATGCCGTCAACCTGACCGGCACGCGGCAAACCCACTACGACCCCCTGCTGAGACCCGCACCCGGTTGGGGCGGAGATCCCATCACAGACGTCTGGGCGCCCCTGGATGGACGCACCTTCAACATCGGTATCCGCACCGGTGTGCAGGATCAGCCGCAAATCGCACCCGATACCGTGCCCCTAAAATAGTAAGATAATGAGCGCATGAAAAAAATCACCTTCCTGCTGACACTCGCTGCTGTCTCCACCACCTGGGCTGCCACTCCGGGGCCCCTGCCACCCAAGGCCGATCAGGATCTCGGACGCGACCTCCTGAAGGAGCTGGTGGATATCAACACCACGCATGATCACGGCTCGACGGCCGCTGCGCAGGTGATGCAGCAGCAGTTATTGGCTGCGGGTTTTGCGGCTGAGGACGTGGTGCTGATTGCGCCTGCCGACAAGCCGATCAAGGGCAACCTCGTGGTCCGGTATCGGGCGAAAAAGACCGGCACGAAGCCGGTGCTGTTCCTGGGCCACCTGGACGTGGTTGAGGCCAAGCGGGAGGACTGGAGTACCGACCCGTTCCAACTGACGGAGAAGGACGGTTTCTATTACGGCCGTGGCAGCCAGGATATGAAGGACGGCGTCGCCGCGATGATGGAGACATTGATCCGGCTCAAGCGCGAGCACTATGTGCCGGGACGCGACCTCATCGTGGCGTTCACTTCCGATGAGGAAGCCGGCGGCGATGCAAACGGCCCGGCCTTTCTGTTGAAGGAGCACCGCGATCTCATCGATGCAGCGGTTGCGGTGAACCTGGACGGGGGTGGCGGCAGCCTGAAGAACGGTGAACGGCTGTTCTACGAGATCGGGACGAGTGAGAAGGTGTATGCGACCTTCACGCTCGAGACGACGAGTCCGGGTGGGCACGGATCACTGCCGGGGCCGGACAATGCCATCTATCGCCTGACGGACGGACTGAGCCGGCTGGAACAGTACAAGTTCCCGTTGATGACTACCGCCACGACGCGAGCGAGCTTTGAGAGGTTTGCGGCGTTGGAGACGGGAGCTGCGCACGATGATCGGTTGGCGGTTGCCAAGGAGACGCCTGATCCTGAGGCTGCGGCGAGGTTGAGTGAGAATGTGAAGCTCAATGCGCAGCTGAGAACGACGTGTGTTGCGACGTTGATTTCAGGGGGGCATGCGGAGAATGCCCTGCCCCAACGGGCCAAGGCGACAATTCAATGTCGCATGATGCCAAACGATACGATTGAGAATGTGCAGACGTTGATTACCAACGCGCTGGCGGATCCCAAGATTTCCATCAAGTTGGATGCGCCGCCGATTCTGAGTCCGGAGTCGCCGCCGACGAAGGAGATCATGGATAAGGCGACCCAGGTCGTGCATTCCATGTGGCCCAAGGTGCCGATCATTCCGACCATGGCCAGTGGGTTCAGTGATGGGCGGCAGACGCGGACGGCGGGCATTCCCACCTATGATTTAGGGGGATTGTGGATGGATGTCGATGACAATCGGGCTCATGGACGGGATGAGCGGATCGGGGTGCGGGAGTATGACGAAAGTGTTGAATACACTTATCGGTTGATGAAGGCGTTTGGGGCGAAGTAGGACGTGAGTCCGCAGTTGCCCGATGTGTCCGAGGGGCACGGGGCGGGGGTCGACGCAGCCGCGGTTGCCAGCGGCGTGTCCGAGCGGGCACGGCGTGGAGGTTGGCGCGGCTGCAGCGGTAGGCCGAGGGCCGGCTACGACGTTTGAACTAGCCGATGGCTTGCTCGGAGCCTGACGCATCCCGGGCGACAAGGTCTGTCGCCGGGGCGAAGCGGACTTGCCCTCGCTCATTGCGCTTGGCGTCGTAGCAGGCCGCATCGGCGGCGGCCATCCAGGCTGCGGTGCTTTCATAGCCGTTGGTGATCGTGGCGACACCTAAACTGGCGCCGATGGCATAGGTCTTCCCGTTCCACTCCACTTCCAACGGATTGAGCACCCGTTGAATTTGAAGCGCCACAGCGCGGGCACGCTCCGGCGTCACCTTCTCCAACACCACCGCAAACTCATCACCGCCGAGGCGCGCGACCGTATCCTTGTTGCGGATGTTCTCGCGGAGAACCTCAACAACACGCCGCAGCACGGCATCACCGGCGGCATGGCCCCCCAGGTCGTTGACCGCCTTGAAGCGATCGAGGTCCACGGCAACCAGCGTCGCCGGCAAAATCAGCAGCCGCGCTCGATCGAACAACACCTGCAGCCGCCGCTCAAACTCAAAGCGGTTACAGGCGCCGGTCAGGACGTCATGGGTCGCAAGGTGACTGAGCTGGCGATCGCGCTCGTACGTTTCGGTGGCGTCGCGAAGCACGAGAACCGCCCCAACAACCTTGTCACTCTGACCGAACACCGGCGTCGCAACCTTCGACACATACCGTGCGCCGCCATCCGGCCGATGTAACAGCACAATGTCGGGAGGCCTGATGGTCTCTCCTGACTCGATACACTTGCCGAGTGTCGTCTGCGCAACCCGCGAGGTGCGTGGATCCGTCATCGCAATCACGTCGTAGAACTTGCGACCCTCGATATCATCCAGCGACTGACCGATCAGCTCGTGAGCAGCCGCATTGAGGTAAGTGATCTGACCATCCGCATCAGTGGTGATCACCGCATCGGCAATCGCACGCAGCGTCGTCCTCAGGCGCTGCCGTTCGGCTGCCAACTCGCGGGTCGCAGTCCGTCTCTTGTCGGTTGCGAGTCCAACAGCAACCGGCGGCAGAATCGTCGCCGCCAACGCCAGGAACGGCAGCATCGGCATCGAGCCATCCAACACGGTCGGCCGCAGCCCCAGGCTCCACAGCCCGATCATGAGCGCCCCGCAAACCCCCGACAACACAGCGGCCCCGAAGGAACCCACACGAAACGCCGCTATGGTCAGAGCCACGGCTGCAACCACAAACGGGAAACGCAGATACCGAACGCTCAAATAGGTCGAGACCAGGCAAAACGCGGTCAGTGTCAGGTTCTCGGCGAGGAAGCGCCTGCAGATCAGGCGTCGTGCCGTCTTCGTGCTGTAGAGGTAAACCGGCGGCGCGCACAGGCAGCTGCCGATGGCACCCGACAGCCACCAATCGACACTGGCTTCGAACAGCGGCACCCCAAACTCCGAGTGCACCAGCAGCCCACCCGGAAATGCCGTCAGGGAGGGTACGGCGAAGGCAAACACACCGGCCATCCGCAAGCCCTGGTGGAACGAGATGTTGGGCAGGGGAAATGTGAGCCAGTTCCGGAAAACCCAGGCCGTCATGCCGATTTCGAGCGTGTTGACGACGCTCATGGCCGTCGAATAATGCAGGGGCTCGTGAACACTGAGCCAATTGGCGCAGGTGCCGGCAACAATGATCGCGGCCAGCGCGGTCACCCAACGAACGTGCGGCAAACGCACCAGGAGCGCCGCGGCCAATGCATTGCCCGGCCACACCACATCTGACGCCTCCGTTACGCGCGACAGGCTGGTGGCAGCAAAAGCAGCGAGGAAGAAGGCCCCCGCAACCGCGAACTCACCCAGAGGCAAGCGACGCAAGAACTCAATCCTCGTGGGTTAATCTATGTTTCCCCTGGAGATTAACCTTAATAGCGCACCATCGCCGAGCGCTGCATCGCATTACCTGAACGAAATAACCCTGCATCTGATCGCAGTGCAGCAATCGAGCCCGTTGCAGCGATTCGCTGAGCACATCCTCGAGATCGACCTCGGTCATGACCAACTCACTGCTGTTGACACGCGAGTAATCGACCAGCGCGCCGAGCTGCTCATTCAGGGTACGGGTGGCGCCGATGATCCGCTCGAGGTGCTCACGGCTCTCGTGATCGAGCACCGCACCCGGAGAGCTTTGCAGTAGTTGCGCAAAGCCATCGATGTGCATCAGCGGCGCGCGCAAATCGTGCGCGATCGCGTAGGTCAGCGAGTCGATCTCGCGGCCGGCCGCGCGCAGCGCTTCCTGCAACCGCTCATTGCGCGCCTCGAGCTTGCGCATG
>Ga0268266_10002861_pt1 | contig 17964 bp, 15 predicted proteins | sample KBSS13metaG_FD_190356 | JGI IMG/M metagenome (GOLD analysis project Ga0268266, IMG submission 190356) | Switchgrass rhizosphere microbial communities from Kellogg Biological Station, Michigan, USA - KBS S1-3 metaG (SPAdes) (version 2) | ecosystem: Host-associated > Plants > Roots > Rhizosphere...
GTCTAAAGACCCGATTCAAATTATTGAAGGTAACGAAAAAGTTGTTCGCCCTCGTTTATCTGATGCTGAATTCTTCTTCTTACAAGATCAAAAGCAACCGCTTGCATCTCGCAAAGAAAAATTGGCTAACATGGTATTCCAAGCACAGCTTGGTACGCTTTGGGACAAATCAACACGTATTGCTAAACTTGCTGTTGCGTTGTCTCCAATTACTGGTGCAAACCCAGCAGATGCTGAAAAAGCTGCATTACTTGCTAAATGTGACTTAACTTCAGAGCTTGTTGGTGAATTCCCAGAACTTCAAGGTATTGCAGGTACTTACTATGCACGCATTGAAGGTGAAAACACTGAAGTTTCAGAAGCTTTAGGTGAGCAATATTTACCAAAATTTGCTGGTGATGTTTTACCAAAAACCAAAACAGGTACAACGATTGCTCTTGCTGACCGCTTAGATACCCTAGTTGGTATTTTCGGTATTGGACAAGCGCCGACAGGTTCTAAAGATCCGTTTGCTCTTCGCCGTTCAGCAATTGGTATCTTACGTTTAATCATTGAAAATGAATTAGATATAACAATTGAAGAGCTAGTTAATCTTGCACTTCAAGCTTATGGCGACATCGTTAAAGACCACGACAAGACTCTTGCTGATGCGGTTGCATTCTTGGAAGGTCGTTATCGTGCTAAGTACGAAGACCAAGGCGTTGCCGTTGACGTACTTCAAGCTGTTCAAGCACTCGCACCGAAGTCTCCACTTGATTTTGACAAGCGCGTAAATGCAGTTAACCACTTCCGCACATTACCTGAAGCTGCTGCACTTGCTGCTGCAAACAAACGTGTTGCTAATATTCTTGCGAAAGAAGCAGCCCCAGAAGGTTCTGTAGTTGAAGCAAACTTGGTTGAAGATGCTGAAAAAGCATTATTCGCTGAACTTCAAGCAGTTACCCCTGCTGTTGAACCATTACTTGCAGCAAAAGACTACACTGCTGCCCTTTCTAAACTTGCAGCACTTCGCGCGCCGATTGATGCATTTTTTGATGGCGTAATGGTAATGGCAGATGATGCTGACCTGAAGGCAAACCGTTTACGTTTATTGGCTCAGTTACGTAATTTGTTTACTGCTGTGGCTGATGTGAGTGTGTTGCAGGGCTAAGATTATATAGAAATTAATTTTTGTATAATTAAGCTTTATTAAAACCATGTTTTCGATCTAAATCGGAAGCATGGTTTTTTAATACTTTTATTTTCTAATTTTATTCAAAATAATAAATGATTAATTTGTGAACGCTCAATAAATAACAATTATTTACTTTTATTTTAGTTAATCCATAATTCAACCAGTTTTAACAAATAATTACCTAACTTAATAAAGAATGATTGCAATGAAAAACTTAAATTTATTACTCATATCAACATTATTATTTACTGGATGTGCAACGACTAAATCGATTCAATATCCAGCAGCGGGAAAACAAACCTCTCTTTCTGTTTCTTCAGAACAACTTTCTTCAATGACTGAATCAGGTGCAGGTGATTACTTTGTAAAGGAAAGTCAAATATTAGTTGGTGATGCAAGTAGTGCTTCGGCCAGTCCAGTTTCTGGAATGTTTGGCCTTATCGGAGTAGGAGTCGCAATGGCAATTGATAAAAATGCAAATAGTTCAGCTATTGAAAAAAGCTCTATCAATCAACCTATTAAATTTGACCAATTAACAAATCAAAAAATTAACGATTCTCTCGCTCAAAATAAAGCAGATCCTACACTTAAATTATTAGATTTAAATCAGACATCCGAAATTAAAATTGTGCCTTATTCACGCCTTTCTTTCCGTGAAAAGCCAATTGTAAAAGTAAATTTTGGTCTAAAGACCCAATTTAAAAATGCGGCAGACAATAATGCAGATACAAAACGCTTATATCACTATGTAAGCAAGGAACGTATTTCTTTAGCTGAATGGGAAGCTCAAAATAATTTATTATTTATGAAAAAAGCAGATCAAGCATTTGGCGCTCTTAGCCAAGTATTCACTTTAGATTTACAACATCAATTAAATTTAAAAGCATTTGATGAGAATAAGCAAAAGAACTGTAAAACTAATGCAGATACATCCTTAGTTTCTTTTATACAGACTCCTGACAATTTATGTGTTGGTGTAGTTAAAACAAGTAAAGGAGATGTATTCGAAAATAGTATTTATATTGTTGAGCAATAATAAAAATTAACCAAAAGACTAGAGAACTACTTAAATTTAAGTAGTTCTCTAATGTAATCAAACAAACTCTTTAATTTCTTCTAAACTTTTCGATGGCTCAAACCACATGAAATCATAATCAGCCACATCTTGAATATAAAACGGATCATTTTTCATGATTTCTTCGGCTTCTTGAATGGAAGAACTTAAAACTAAAATTATCCCACCTACTCTATTTTCTCGACGCCCTGATGCCAGAAATTTCTTCTGCTCATAATAATGATCTAAAAAAGCAATATGCTCCTTGAGTACAGCATCAACTTCGGCTAATAGTTTTTTATAGGTCAAGGTAACAACAATCATCTCATTCTCTTAAAGTAAGCAGCACATGACATAACATCAATCTACAGATAGTTTAATGATCTATAGCTCATTCGATACTACGCCTATTCCCCCAGTTCATCCACATTAAAACTTTTTATAATAATGACCCTACACAGTAGCGCAATAATTAATTCAATTCCCTAACTTGTTTACGACGTTTATTCGTGTAAGTATTTTTCGCAGATAAGTCTTTATAATAATTTGATGTTTTCAAAAAATATCGTTATAAATTAGCTGCTTTTATTAATTAAGATTATATAAATGAAAAAGAATATTTTATTACTTGTTATTTCTATCTTATCCATTGGACAAATAGCCTGTTCTATAAATCCTCATCGGATCACTTTACCTGATACTACAAACCCTCCTGCTATAGAAAAGATTAATGTGGTTGGAATGTCTCGAAGTGAATTTCTAAATAAATTCCATCCGCCCGTAGTAAGTAGACTCATTGGTGATAAAAGGATAGATACGATCACTTATTATAAAATTAACAATAAACCAAAAGCATATGGAATGGCTTTATATAACGGCTTAGTAGCGAATACAATCGTGTCGACATTACACAATATAATGCCGAGTGAATTATCACTCGATTCCGTTGACGAAACAGTATCAATCTCAGACTCCGCACTTAACAAAGAGAAAGTAGTAATTGAGATTACGTATGATTCCTCTAGTCATATTGAAAAAGTCGAAAGAGTAGAATAATTTAATTTTAAATCTTTATTTTTTGGCTATAACCAAACTTTTCATGGTGAAATTAATTAAAGTAAATTCTAAAAACTATTGAGGCATGCTGATTTAAGTGACTTTTTAATGAAATTAATATTCTCACTCTTAAATCAGCGCTCAATAACTGTCTCATTATTATCCACTTAGCTTGGTACAAGAATTATTTTTCCAATTCATCCACACCAAACTCCCCACAATAATCACTCCACCCAGAAGCACCATCATTGATGGTTTTTCATTTAAGAAAACGACTGCCAAACTCATGGCGACAATCGGCGAACAATACAAAAAATTCGATGCAATCGTTAACGGCATATTTTTAAGTACATAGCCCCAGAGTGCATAAGCCATCGCACTAGGAAAAATACCCAATAAGACAACCGACATATTGGCTTGCCAAGTGGCATGTAAAATTTCACTAGGCAAATGAGCACTATAAAAAAGTAAAGGAATGGTTCCGAACCAGATGATGTAGCACATCATGCTCAAGGCATCATAATTTAAAGCAAATTTCTTATATAAATTAAAATAAAGACCCCATGCAATTGCAGCTAAAACAATTAATAAACTATAAGGGCTCGGTACACCAAAACCATGATCTCCACTAACCACCAACACGGCGCCGCAAAGACCGAGCAAAATACATAACCATTGTTTGAAACTAATTTTTTCCTTAAAAAGCAAAGCTGAAATAATAAAAGTAAATAAGGGAATAGATTGACTCAAAATACTAGATGCGACTGCAGTTACATATTGCTGCCCCGTATTTATAAGCAAATGATGAAGCGTTACAGAGAAAAATCCTAATACAGCAAGTGCAGGAGCATCTTTCCACTTTAAAGGTTGAATGCCTTTTTTCATAATCAATAAAAGTAAAAAAAACGATGCAATCAAAAAGCGGAGCAAGGCAATATGCTGCGGTGTATATGAATGCAAAGCACTATGTACGCCAATAGGTGAATAGCCCCAACAAAAGACGGTCACAGCAATACATAAATAGAGCTTAAATGCGGGAGGCTGGGTTTCGGCAGCAAGAGAAATTGCCATGTTAAATCTGCACTAATGAAATGGAACACTTTCATCATATGCGCATAGATAGTTGAATAAAATTAACTTATATTGAGTCAAATATTCATTAAAAGTGAATGATAAAATATGGATATCGCACAGTTAAAAATGTTTCAGACCGTGGTTGAATGCGGAACAATGGCTAAGGCATCAATGCAACTACATTGTGTACCATCCAATATCACAACGCGCATTAAACAACTCGAAGAAGAACTAGGCGCACCGCTGTTTTATCGAGAAAGAAAAAGTTTAAAGCTCACTCCCTCTGGAGAAATTTTTCTTAATTATTGCCATAAAATTTTAGCGCTATGCGATGAAGCAAAACGTAGTATTCACCCTGATGCACCACCCTCTGGTCCATTAAAAATTGGGGCTATTGAATCTTCTGCCACAACTCGCCTACCCAATTTACTTGCGAAATATCATCAACGTTTTCCAGAGGTTTCCATTCAAATTATTACAGGCACATGGAAACAGCTATTAGTCGATATTTCTCAACACAAACTTGATGGTGCAATTGTCGCGGGCAATATCGAGTTTCCTATGCTGAATAAACTTAGTATTTATCAAGAAGAAATGGTCTTGATTGCATCCCATTCTTTGGGAGAGATCCACAACCAAGAAGACCTGATTGGTAAAGAAATTTTTATGTGGACTGAAGGCTGCCCTTACCGAGCAGCTCTTGAAGAATGGCTTAAGCTCAAAAATATTTCACTTCCAATTACTAGCATTACCAGTTATGCCACCATTATCGGTTGCGTCAGTGCAGGCTCTGGGGTGTCTTTGGTGCCGAAGAGTATTTATGAACAATATAAAAATTTAACCAATATTCGAGGCTATAAATTTGAACACCTTGCCTTTATGCAGAATCAATTTTTTTGGCATAAAAATGTGAGCAATCATAAAGCCAGAGACATGTTTTTAGATTTAATTAAGTCTGAATTTTGTTTATGAGTCATTGGGATAATTACTTTATTGCGATCAAGTGATGATTTATCGTAATCAAATCGTATGGGTTTTATCTCATTGCAGTACAAGCTTTATTTTTAACAGTAAGATCACCACTTCATCTTTTGATTCTGGTTGGGGAGATTTATCCAAAATGAAAACCATACACATTTTATGTATTGCGACCTCTATGTTGGCTTCATCGACCTTATTTGCTGAAACAACGCAACCACAACAAGTGGGTGAAACAACCTCCAAAGCACAACCTTATGGTGATAACCCAAGTTTAGGTCGTGTATTGTTATATAAAACTGGAAAAGGCATACAAAATTTAGGAGACTCTATTCAAGGAGCTTCTGAAAAAACTTCAAATAAAATTAGTGAAAAGTGGAAAAACACCAAAGAATTTACAGCTGAAAAAGCAGAAGTCGTTCAGCAAAAAGCAGATACAGCCAAAGCTTTTACAGAAAATAAAATAGATCAAGCGAAGCAAAATATTACCAGTAGTCGAAACGGTGAAAATATCCCAATTGAACAAGGTGAGCTAAGTAAATCGAACACAACAACTAACTAATTTGCTAAGACAGCGCGATAAATTCGCGCTTTTATAAATACAGATATTCATTTAGAACTATTGATCATCAACTATAAAGAGCTAGGAATCTGCCTTATGAATAGTCAAAAACTTCTCTTTTCAACACTATGCTGCTTAGCATTAACTGCATGTGCAACCTCTACACCTCCTTCTTCATCTTATTCTCAGGCACAAGTTTTAGAGCAAGATACCAATATCGAAGCTTATCCATCAACTACAGGTAATGTAGCCAAACTCATTAAACAAGATAAGCAAGCTTGTATGATTGAATTTACGGGATATTTAGGGGGCGGACACGTTACTGAACACTGGGTATTTAATGATAAGGGTCTAATTTCAGCCACATCATTTACCCAACAATATCCTGATGAATCAGGCATATTAAATCAGGCAACTAACTCTACAACCAAAAGCTCAACGACTTTTAATATTCAAGATCCAGAAATTCAGAATAATTTCAAAAAACTTCAAAATAACTTTAATCCAGCAAATTTAGAAAAGTGTCATTAATACTTTTTCATAAAAAGCCCGTTGCAAAAGCTGCCTTCTGCAACGGGTTATAGCTATTTTAAAAATTTCTTGGACCTAATTTAAAAAATTATAAATAAGCTATTAATTAATGGTTAAACCATTTGTTGCTGCCAGTAAATCAATACGTGGGAAAACCAAGCCCGTTCTTGAGTCAGTGATTGGCTTACCTGTCGTTTTTAAACGGCTGATGGTTTGATCAATACTTTCTGTTGGACTTACGCTATTCGCTCGTAATAAAGCAATCGCACCGGCCACATGTGGTGTTGCTTGGGATGTACCACCCATAGTGTAGCCACCCGCGGTAATCATTGCCCCCGGTGCTAATAAAGTCACAAGGCTACCACCATTACTGAAGCACGCTACTTTGTCTGCTGCTGTTGTTAGGTCAGAACATTTCACAGGATTCCCCCATGACACCCCCCCAATATTACTGTCATAAACAGCACCAACTCTTACTGCACCAGCAACACAGGCAGGAGATGAAATTCCATCTGAAAATGCGTCATTGCCTGAAGCGACTACAGGTACCACACCAGCAGCTCGTGCATTAGCAAATGCTGTTCCATAACTGCTGTCGCTACACTCCGAAGTATATTTAACACCTGGTACGCCAAGGCTTAAGTTAACTGCTTTAATATTATAGGTTTGTGCATTATTTACAGCCCAGTTAATCCCTGCGAGGATATCACTATCATAAGCTGTGCTTACCCATTTACCTTGGGATCTGACCTTTCTAAACACATCAATGCCTATAATTTTGGTCTTGGTGGCAACCTTAGACACAATACCTGAAACATTACTACCATGCCCATCATCATCTAAAGCACCATCATCTGGTGCACTATCAAATGAGTAAACAACGCGACAAGTATTTGACGGTGTATTTACTGCCGTACAACCAAAATCAGAATGAAGATAATTCACCCCTGTATCAATCACGGCCACACTAGAGCCTTCACCAGTGAAACCATTGGTATTTGCTTGTGGTTGATTAATTAAAGGTAAACTTTCATTGGTCGTGGTTTGATTAATACGATTTGGATAAACCGCTTTAACATTCGGATCATTGAGCAAAGAGACCAAAGCTTCGCGGTTACTAATCCGATAAAAAGCTAAAGGCAAATTATTGTAGTCCCGAAGTACTTGAACACCACCAGCACGGTTAAACCTTGCCTGTAAATTTTTCTTATTTGTTGCAATATAACTTCGCCGTTCTAACCCGGAAGGCACGCTCACCGAAGCAATATTGTATTCAACAATTAAATCATTCGAATCATTATTAACCAAGGCATCTAAATCGATTTTACCCTGAAATACTTTTTGTTTTGCTGCCTGATTTAATCGCTGTTTAGCACCTTTAGAATCTAAAGGAAGAGCTGATGCAGTTGTACTTAAAATCGTACATAGACCTAATAGAAATAACGTTTTACTTTGCATTATTTTTCTCCGTAGTTTTTCAACTAACAATTTACTTATTTCGCTTTTATTTCATTTGCTGGATCTTTTTCTGGATCAATCGGTTGAATTGAAAGATCACTTTTTGTGTCATAAAAAGGAACAGTATCAGCTGATACCGATTGTGGATGAGTTGAATGTTGAGATAGATTTTTAGGTTGAGTAGGCTCCTTAAGTTTAGAAAGAAAAGACGATGTGTCTGGTTGTGGCGAATTCGACTCATGTAAAGCAGAATTAAACACATCAGATGCACCACTTGTGGGCTTTAAATAGAGAACAACGGCGATCAAGCCGACTATTACAAGAAGGGAAGCAATAATTTTCATCTGTCATATCTCTGTTTTTTTGTTTATAGATATCTATTTTTATTTTTGATTATTTGAAATAAAGCAGCATTTCTTAATATATTTTTCATGTGAAAAATATATTTAATGAAATACATAACCACTAAAAAGTTAAAATAACTTTATCCCGAATAAGCAAAAATACAGTTCTGCCCTGTACGTTTATATTTCTGGCAGAAGATGGTTCAAAAAAGTGCTAAAAAGCGCCTTATTCTCATAATAAGCAATAACTATGCCGTTTACTCCAATAAATAATGAGATTTACATCACATTTAAAGATATAGAGAACAAATTCGAAAAAATGAAATGAAAAAATTAAAAAATATTTTTTAAAAAACTAAATAATAAGAACTCACTTTGCTTAATTAGATTTTCTAATAAATAAATGTTCTTTTTCACTTTATTATTAATTTTTATTAATCTCCACAATTCCTCCCTAGTCTGTTTACTCAACGTAACACTGTTGTAACGTTTTGATGAAGTCAGTTCCCAAGCCCATATTTCCTTGGCTATGATTCGTTTGCGTTTATGAAATACCTCACTAAAAGGGTATATTCTTTGAAGGATATCGCAATGAAAATGATGAAAACAGCTATCGTTACTGCAAGTGTTCTTGCTTCTGCTTCTATTTTTGCACAAAGTGCGGGCGTTAATGCAGATGCTTCTGCTCAAGTAAATGTACAACCGGGTGGTCTTGTTAGTGGCGTAGCCAATACAGTCAAAAATACTGCACACACTGTAGGTAGCACAGCAAAGCATGCGGGTCATGTCGCTGCTGACACTACAGTTAAAGCAACTAAAAAAACAACAGGAAAAGTGACTGAACTTTCTTCTAAAGCTGCAAATGGTACAAAACACATAGCAACTGAAGCTGCAACGGGTACCAAACACTTTGCTACCGAAGCTGCGACAGGTACTAAAAATGTAGCGACTAAAGCTGCAACTGGTACTAAACATTTTGCTACCGAAGCAGTAACAGGTACTAAAAATGTAGCGACTAAAGCTGCAACTGGTACTAAACATTTTGCTACCGAAGCAGTAACAGGTACTAAAAATGTAGCGACTAAAGCTGCAAACGGCACTAAAAACCTAGCAGTTGAAGCTAAAGCTGATACAAAAGCGGGTTTTAATGCTGTAAAGACTAAAGTTACAGAAAAACAAGCAGACCAAAAAGAATTTACTGCTGAAAAACAAGCTAATGCTCAAGCGCATGTAGATGCAGTAAAAACTCGTGTAGCTCAAAATCAAGCTGAGCAAAAAGAATTTGTAGCTGATACTAAAGCTGATGCCCAAGCACAGTTGAATGCAGCTCAACCAGCACATGCAATTAATGCTCAAACTGGTGTAAATGTTGGTGTTAACGTTGGCCCTGTTGGAGTTAACACAAACGCAAATATAAACGCTGGTGCTCAAACGTCTACACAAAAAGCTGAAAAGAAATCTTGGGTTAAAGGTCTTTTCGGTACGAACTAATATCTTATACATAAAAAAGGGCAATTCATTGCCCTTTTTTATTGCTTAAAAATCAAATGTTCAGCTGGTTTCAGTTAAAACCAAACCTGCACGCAAACCAATTTTCACATTTGGATTTGGAAATAAAATCCAGACTTGATCTTGCTCAACAACATAATTACCAGAAGGTTGAGCTGCAATGATTTCACCTTTGGTAAAAGTCGAAAAATTTGGTGCTTCAGCCGATAAGTTCATCTGAAAATCTTCGTCTTTTTTAATTAAAGAGTCCGATACTTTAAAGACCCGAATTTTTGTTTTATTACGTGGTGGCAAGGCTTGCTCAGAAACCACATGACGAATCACTTCATCAATTGCAGCAAACTGGCTCAAGTCATTTTGTCCAAATGGTAAGGCTTTGCCTAACTCTAAAGTTGCGCTCGCAACTTTAAAATTTTCACTGGTAAAATGCGTAAAGGTTTTACCGACCGCATTGTGGTAAACCAAAGCATCCAAGTCAGCTGCTTCAAGGCTCGCTGTCAAATCTGCATCATAAGCATGTGTTTGATAGGGAAATAAAGCAAACGTTGGCAACAAAGAAGCACGAATTGCGGTGTGCAAATCATAGTGATAACGTTTTGCTTGGCTTGAACTTTCCTGAAAAAAAGTCGTGACCACTTGCTCTAAAACTTCAGCACGTTTTGATTCTTCAGTCACAGGTAGAGTTTTATACCCACCACAAAACATTCGATTTACATCGTCATGCACATAACGTTTACCTTGACGCATTGCATAAGGATTACCCAGTACAAACAGTAATCTCACAGCAAGGTTTAAACGTCCCGCAAATAAATCTGTGCATAGATGAGATAACAATTCAATTGGTGCTGTTTCATTACCATGTACTCCAGCTGACAGTACGACAGCTTTGTCGTACTGTGCATTTGGTGTACATTCAAGAATCCCCTCACCTAACCAACGCCAAGAAAAATTATCTTGTTTTCCTTCGCGGGTTTTAGGCTGCTCACCTTGTAAGGTTAATGCTAGAAAATCTTGCATGTCACCTCCTCATTATTTTTGGAAAGGATAAACGGAACCTAAACCTAAAATTTTGGTCAGTTCATCGAGTGCCATACGGCTTTCCATTAACAAATGTGGATCAGCCAAATCTTCTTGAGCTAAACGATCACGATAATGTTTATCTACCCATTGATTGAGTGTGCCAAACAATTGATCATTCATTAATACTTTTGGATTTACAGCATTTAACTCAGTTTCGTTTAAAGCTACGCGTAAACGTAAACATGCCGGACCACCACCATTACGCATACTTTCACGTAAGTCATATACCTGAATAGCATCAATTGGTGTGCCCATCTGAACCATATCGTTCAGATAACCCCAAACTGCCTTATTCTGGCGAGACTCTTCTGGCACAATAATGGTCATTCCTCCATCTGGACGAGTTAAAATCTGGCTATTAAATAAATAAGTTGCTAGGCATCATCAACAGTAACGCGGTTTTCAGGAACTTCAATCGAGATAAAATCTTCACCGATGCTTGCCATTTTCTGACGAATTTCAGCAAAAGCTTGATCTTGATTTAAGAATGCATGTTGATGATGGAATAAAACCTGTTGGTTACTTACCGCAATAACATCGTTATGAAATACACCCTGATCAATTACATCCGGATTTTGTTGAATAAAAACGGTATGCGCATCATCTAAACGATGCAAACGTGCAATTGCTTCACTTGCTTCACGCGTCTGACGAGCTGGATAGCGCTTTGGTCCAGGTAAACCATTATTTAAATGTTGTTGACCATAAACAAATACTTGAACACCGCGCTTAGCATAATCACCACCTAAGCGATTGTGATTTGCTGCACCTTCATCACCAAACAAGGCCACTTGTGGCAACGCTTCATGGTGTACAAAATGACGTTCATTTTTAAAGATCGCTTGTAGGACCTGACTTGTAGTTTCAGCTTCAATTGAACGGTGAAACTTGTTGTTAAGGTTCGCTGCGGTAAAATGCACGCGTTCATCTTGGCTATCTGCCGAAGGTGAAACAGTTGCCGCATTTGCAGTCCACATTGGTGAAGCTGAACTTAGCGATGATATAGTTCAGGTGAAATGACGCATTGCTTGAGCAACTACGCTAATGTCATCTCCTGTAAAACCTAAACGGCGTAACATTGGAACATGTGGGCGCTCATGCGGAACAAGCACACCTTGTTTCATTCCCATGTCAGCCAAGGCTTTCATCTTTAGCAAACCCTGTTTAGCTGCTAATTTTGGATTCGAGGCGTTATTACGATTTTTTGTCGATGCTTCATTACCAAACGACAAGCCCGCGTAGTGATGTGTTGGTCCCACCAAACCATCGAAATTTACTTCATATCCTTTCATTTTTCTTTCCCTAGTGTTTAAGGCAACACAATCCCTGGAGATAATTTTTCTGGTAAGGTTAAGCTGTCACTTTCAAGTGAAGCCATTGGCCAAGCACAATAATCAGCTGCATAAAAGGCACTTGCGCGGTGGTTACCAGATGCACCGACACCACCAAAGGGTGCAGCACTTGAAGCACCTGTTAATGGCTTATTCCAGTTCACAATACCGGCACGCGCTTCAATAAGTACTTGATCAAACAGTGCACGTTTTGGTGAAACCAGACCAACAGACAAACCAAAGCGAGTTGCATTCGCAATTTTTAATGCTTCTTCAAAGTTGTCATAACGTTGAATCGTCGTAAGCGGACCAAAATATTCTTCATCTGGAATATCCGTGACGCCTGTTACATCAACAATGCCTGGAGTAAGTAACGAACTATCTTCTTGTGGACGTGTCATTGGCAACAAGCTTTTTGCACCAAGCTCAAGCAATTTTTGCTGAGCAAGCATCATATTTGATGCGGCAACTGACGAGATAACACCACCCATAAATGGTTGTTGCTCATCATTCCAACGACCAACTTTTAGATTTTTAGCAACTTCAACGAAACGTTGAATAAATGCATCACCTTCTGCACCATTTTTTACCAAGATACGGCGTGCACATGTACAACGCTGACCCGCCGAAACAAATGCAGATTGAATAGTGAGATTAACTACAGCATCGACATCGATAATTTCATCAATAATCAATGCATTATTGCCGCCCATTTCAAGCGCAAGGATTTTCTCAGGTGCACCCGCCATTTGCTTATGCAAGTGATAACCCGTGTTTGCACTTCCGGTAAACAATAAACCATCAATTTCATGTGAGGCAGCTAGCGCTTCACCAGTGGTACGACCACCTTGCACCAAGTTCATAACACCATTTGGCAAACCAGCTTGCTGCCAAAGTTTTACAGTTTCTTCAGCAGTCCAAGGTGTTAATTCGCTTGGTTTAAATACCACGGTATTACCTGCCAATAATGCAGGAACAATATGCCCATTTGGTAAATGGCCCGGGAAGTTATATGGACCGAAAACTGCAAGCACACCATGTGGACGGTGACGTAAAGATGCTACACCATCGGCCATTTCAGTTGAGCTTTCACCTGTACGCTGATGATAAGCACGGATTGAAATTGCAACTTTGCCAATCATTGATTGAACTTCAGTTAGTGTTTCCCAAAATGGCTTACTGGTTTCTTGGCTAATCACTTCTGCTAAATGCTTTTTATTTTCTTCAAGCAAAGCCGCAAATTTTTCAACAATCGCTACACGTTCTACAAGTGGTAAACGTGCCCATGCTGGAAATGCAGTACGCGCTGCCTGACAAGCTTGCTCTACATCAGCAGCAGTTGCTTCAGCACCGGACCATACAGTTTGGTTATCAACTGGATTTGTTTTTTCAAATGTTGTGCCGCTGCCTTGTAACCAGACACCGTTTATAAATAAAGAGTTTGACATCAGGATACTTCCATTGGATTTAGTGATAACACACGAACAACGTGACCTTCTTGTACACCGAGTTTTTCAGCTTGTTCATGTGTTAAATTTATAGTGTTATCAACAAGATCAAGCTTCATCAACATTGCCTTATAGTCATGATAATTATCATTGGCAACGAGATATTGGGTCTTACCGACCGCAGCTTCACTTGTAATTTTGACGTTTAAGAACTGACTTTCTTTTACTGCCCGCAATTCATCAATATTGGCTTCAATGGTTGGACCCGCATCAAAAATATCGACATATCCTTGATAGCGTAAGCCTTCTGACTCAAGCACATGGTAAGCAGGCAAAGTTTGTGGATGCATTTTTCCAATCACCTCTTGCGCATCTTTCGGCAAGAGATCTACATAGACTGGAAAACGTGGCATAAGCTCTGCAATAAATACTTTTTGCCCAATTCCACTTAAATAGTCTGCTGTTGAGAAATCCATATTAAAGAAATGGTGACCAATCGCATCCCAAAATGGAGAACATCCATTTTCGTCTGAGAAACCACGCATTTCAGCAATTAATTTTTTCTCGAAATATTGCTTAAAGGCAGCAATAAACATAAAACGGATTTTCGATAAGAACTTACCGTTTTGGTTTTCACGACGCTCTGGATCTAAAAATAATGTACAGAGTTCGCTACTGCCCGTTCTGTCATTACTCAAAAATAAGGTTGGTAATGACTTATAAACGTTTAATGCTTTTGAAGCGTGTACTTGAGTACCAACATGAAAGTTGTACCACGGCTCAATGAGTCCTACAGCAACTTCAATTGCGCTTAAACCAATAACACGTTGAGCTTCTGTATCTTCGAGAACAAACAGATAGCCTTGTTCACTTTTATGGACATTGCCATTTAAAGTATTGCGAGTACGTGAAATTCGAGCCGAAAGTGTATCCATATTTTGTGGCAAGGAAGTCAGGCCAACACCCGACTTACCCGCTAATTTATAAATATCTTCAAGGTCTCGAAACTCGGCATGACGGACGATCATCATGGCTAGCTTTCCTTTTTTTTATTTAGCCAATTTAGCCAACGCTCTTTTTAAACGAGCAATCCCTTCATCAATATCTTGTTCAGGAATAATAAGCGACGGAGTAAAACGAACCACATTCGGGCCTGCAATTAAAGCAAGTAAACCTTCTTCACCCGCCCAAGTCGTAATATCTTTAGCTTTCCCTGCATACTCAGCTTTTAATTCACAGCCAATCAATAAACCTTGACCACGAATTTCTTCAAAAATCTGATGTTCAGCGTTTAATGCATTTAGTGCATCGAGGAAATATTGATGACGATGCTTCACACCTTCGAGTACTTCAGGCGTATTAATAAACTCAAATACTGCACCTGCAACCGCACTTGCTAATGGGTTACCACCATAAGTCGTACCATGTGTACCCACTGAAAAATGCGGAGCAAACTTATCTGTTGTTAACATTGCACCCACTGGAAAACCACCGCCTAATGCTTTTGCAGTCGTTAACACATCTGGAATAACGCCAGAGTTCATGTAGGCATACAGTGCACCTGTACGGCCTACACCCGTTTGCACTTCATCAAAAATAAGTAACGCACCAAATTCATCACACAGTGCACGTAAACCTTTTAAAAATTCGATGTCAGCAGGAATAACGCCGCCTTCACCTTGGATCGGTTCAACAATGACTGCACATGTTTGCTCATTAATCACCGCTTTTGCAGCTTCTAAATCATTAAAGGCAACATGGTTGATACCGTTTGGAAGTGGTGCAAAGTCTTGTGAATATTTAGGTTGACCACCCGCTGAAACGGTAAATAAAGTACGGCCATGGAAAGCATTATTAAATGCCACAATCCCACTTTTGCCAGCAACGCCGCTATCTAAACCAACTTTACGAGCCAGTTTTAATGCAGCTTCGTTCGCTTCAGCACCTGAGTTACAGAAGAAAACCTTATCTGCAAATGTATTATCGGTGAGTTGTTTTGCAAGGCGTAGAACGGGTTCATTTGTATAACCGTTACCTACATGCCAAAGTTTTGTTGCTTGTTCTGTTAAAGCATTCACTGCCACTGGATGCGCATGACCTAATGCGTTTACTGCAATCCCGCCTGCAAAATCAATATATTCTTTATTTTCTTGATCCCAAATACGTGAACCTTCGCCACGTACCGGAATGAAATTTGCCGGTGCAAAAACTGGAACCATCCAGTCGTTAAAGTTGCTTCGAGTTACAGAAATTGGCTGTTCCATGCTTACCTCAGTATTTATTTAATATATTCGATAACACTTAATTTTGAATAATTCAGAAAAAGGGGCTGAACAAATAACCCTATAACATCCTTAATATTTGCTCAGACCACTTTTCCTAAAAGTAATTTCCGCAGATTAGCCTGGGAAAATACCACGCTCTTTACGAGCTTTTAAAATACGCTCACATGCCAAGATGTAAGCTGCTGTACGTAAAGTACAAGCGTTGCTGTTCGCTGTGTTCCAAACGTCATCCATAGCTTGAACCATCAATTTGTCTAAACGCTCATTGATTTCTTCTTCAGTCCAGAAGTAGCTCGCCATGTCTTGAACCCATTCGAAATAACTTACAGTTACACCGCCCGCGTTACATACAACGTCAGGTACTACAACAATGCCACGCTCAACTAATACGTCTTCAGCTTTAGGATAAGTCGGGCCGTTCGCACCTTCTAAAATCAACTTAGCTTTAAGTTTTTCAGCACGTTCAACTGTGATTTGACCTTCTAACGCAGCAGGAATAATGATGTCTACATCTGCAGTCCAGAAATCTTCATCAGCAATTGCTTGCGCGCCAGCGAAACCACCAACACCACCTTGGTTTGCATTTACGTGTTCACGTAATGCAACAAGATCAATACCATCAGCATTGAAAATTGTGCCAGTGTGATCTTGAACGTGAGTGATTTTTGCTTTTGATTCAACAAACAAGAAAGCAGCTTCACTACCTACGTTACCAAAACCTTGAACAGCGATTTTCGCGCCTTCAATTGGTAAATTGATTTTTGCAGCTACTTCGCGACCTGTAACGAATACACCGCGACCAGTCGCTTTAACACGACCTAAAGAACCACCTAAGTGAACTGGCTTACCAGTTACAACACCAGTTACTGTGTAACCTTGGCTTGTAGAATAAGTATCCATCATCCAACCCATGATATTGGCATTTGTACCAACGTCTGGAGCTGGGATATCTTTTTGAGGCCCGATAATGTGACCGATTTCAGTCGTATAACGACGAGTTAAACGCTCTAATTCACGATTAGATAATTTACGTGGATCAACACGGATACCACCTTTTGCACCGCCAAATGGCAAGTTCAAAACAGCAGTTTTAATTGTCATCCATGCAGACAACGCCATAACTTCGTTCAAATCAACATTCGGATGGTAACGAACACCGCCTTTACCAGGACCGCGAGACAAGTTGTGTTGTACACGGTAGCCTTCAAAGTGCTGAATAGAACCGTCATCCATTACAATTGGCACGTCTACAATAAGTGCACGTTTTGGACGTTTTAAAGTGTCGATAAACTCAGCTAAGTGGTCTAAGTACGGAGCAACACGGTCAATTTGTGCCAAGTAAGTTTGCCATGCATCGCTGTGTTCGTTTACGTATGAAAGATCTGACATCTTTTTTCCTATATACCTTCATAGACTCAGATTTGATAAATCTGTAATCTTTATTATTTAGCAACTAAAACCCTGAAATAACAGTACCTTAGTTTATTTACTAAATCTTTTGCTCTTCTAAAGCATCAGATTTTTTAAATTCCATTTGTTGGTACTAAAAGTACGATCTACTTTTATATACCGATATCTTTTACAAGTTTTCTTTTGTCTAAATTGCTGTTTATAAAGAGAGTTTTATAAAAGCAAAAAACTAGCCACAACCCACTAAAACCAGCCGGCTGAAATATAAATACAAAAGAAGTGACATAACCGTTTGGGAGTTAAAAAGAACTATGATTTACAAAAACCATGAGTCCATAAAATTTTTTTGACTAATCGATAGATCCCTCCATTAGTCTTTTTAAAATAAACTTTGTTCAATAATCCTACAGATTAATTATTTCCACACATACTGCTTAAAATTAAGCCGCAACATAGATATAAAATCTTCCAATAAATATAGCATAGAGCAAGCTCATTTAGAACATTTTAAAATAAATAAGAAGAGAAAAAATAATCAAATCGAACTGACATTTATAATAAAAAAACAACAAATATTAACAAATATTGTACTAAACCTGTTGGTATTACACAAATTATTTATTATTACGGTTATTTATAATTATATGAGTTGTAAGCTTACGTTAATTGA
>Ga0268266_10002863_pt1 | contig 17953 bp, 14 predicted proteins | sample KBSS13metaG_FD_190356 | JGI IMG/M metagenome (GOLD analysis project Ga0268266, IMG submission 190356) | Switchgrass rhizosphere microbial communities from Kellogg Biological Station, Michigan, USA - KBS S1-3 metaG (SPAdes) (version 2) | ecosystem: Host-associated > Plants > Roots > Rhizosphere...
GGAAGACAGCGAGACACGCGCCATGTGCGCCCGGCGGCACAGTACCGGCCAGGGCATCGTCTCGCCGCCGGCGCGCACCTGCCCGTCGGCAAAGACCACGTCTGCGGCCTCGCAGCCAAAGGTCCGTGCGCAGAGTTCGGCCAGGCGCGCGCGGATCGTCTGCGCCGCGTTGAATGCGGCCATGCCGTTGAGATCGGCCCCGGAAGACGCTGCCGTGGCCGAAGTGTTGGGCACCTTGTCGGTGCGCGTCGCAGTGATCCGCACCTGGTCCAGGCTCACGCCAAGGGCCTGCGCCACCACTTGCGCCACCTTGGTATAGAGGCCCTGCCCCATCTCGGTGCCGCCGTGGTTGATCTGGATCGAGCCATCGGCATAGACATGGAGCAGCGCACCGGCCTGGTTGAGATGCGTGGTGGTAAAGCTGATCCCGAATTTCACCGGGGTAAGCGCCAGGCCCTTTTTCAGGATCGCATTTTCGGCGTTGAACGTGGCGACGTGCGCCTGCCGCTCGGCATAGCGCCCTTCCGCCTGCAACCGGGCGATGAGATCGGGCGCGATGTTGTCGGCCACCACCATGCCATAGGGCGTCACGTCGCGGCCGGGGCCATAGAGATTGGCCACGCGAACCGCCAGTGGATCGAGGCCCAGGTGCCCGGCCACTGCGTCCATCACCCGCTCGATCGCCAGCATCCCCTGCGGCCCGCCAAAGCCGCGAAAGGCCGTGGCCGAGACCATGTTGGTCTTCAGCCGCTCTGAAACGATTTCCACCGCCGGCAGGTAATAGGCATTGTCGGCATGAAACATCGCGCGGTCGTTGATCGCGGGCGAAAGATCGACCGTGGCGCCGCAGCGCGAGGCAAGCATCAGATGCAGGCCTTCGATCCGCCCCGCTGCATCGAAGCCCACGTCGTAATCGACCAGGAAATCGTGGCGCTTGCCAGTCTGCACCATGTCGTCGTCGCGGTCGGCGCAAAACTTGGCCGGGCGCCCGGTGTGATGCGCCACCAGCGCGGCAGCGGCGGCATAGAGCGCAGCCTGGCTTTCCTTGCCGCCAAACGCGCCGCCCATGCGCCGCACTTCCACCGTCACATCGGCCGAAGACAGCCCCAGCATGTGCGCCACCAGATGCTGCACTTCGCTGGGATGCTGGGTGGAAGACAGCACAAGGACCTGCCCGTCTTCCAGCGGGCGGGCCAGCGCGATCTGCCCTTCAAGATAGAAATGGTCCTGCCCGCCCATGGCAAGCTGGCCCGCCAGGCGATGCGGCGCGCCGGCCAGCGCGGCCTTGGCATCGCCGCGCGCCATGCGCTGCGTCGGCTCGATCAGGCTTTGCGCGGCGCGGGCCTGCTCAACCGTCAGGATCGGCTCCTGTCGTTCGTAGCCGACCTGCCCCAGCCGGGCCGCCTGCCGCGCGGCACGGCGGCTGGTCGCGGCCACCAGGAACAGCGGCTGGCCCAGCCAGACCACTTCATTGTCGGCCAGCAGGCGGTCATCGCCCGCCACGGGCGAGACATCGTTGGCATGGGGAATGTCGGCGGCGGTATAGACCGCGACCACGCCCGGCGCCGCGCGAACCGCGTCAAGGTCCATCCCCGTGATCCGCGCCCGCGCCTCGCTCGACACGCCGAACGCAAGGTGCAGCAGATGCGGTGCCTCGGGCTCGTCGTCGATATAACGCGCCTTGCCCGCCACATGGAGATGGGCGCTGTCGTGCCGGTGGCTCTCTCCCACGACGGGGGTCGGTGCTCGAACCGTCAGGTCAGCCATGGGCCACCTCCTGCACGCGCACGGCCTCGCCCTGCGCCTGGTGCCACAGGCGCCAGACCAGATTGCCGGCCGCTTCCAGGCGATAGGCAGCACTGCCGCGCACGTCGCTCAACGGCGCGAAATCGGCGCGGATCGCTTGTGCAGCAGCCGCCATCGTTTCGACGGTAAACGGTGCGCCCGCCAGCACGGCTTCGGCCTGCGCGGCACGGCGAGGCGTAGCGGCCATCCCGCCAAAGGCCACGCGCGCGGCCGTAATCGTGCCGCGCTCCACCGTTAAACGAAATGCCCCGCAGACAGCCGAGATGTCGCTGTCGAACCGCTTGGACAGCTTGGAGATATGCACCACGTCTTGCTGCCCCGGACGCGGCACGAACACGCTTTCGACGAATTCGTCGGCCGCGCGGTCCTGCTGGCCATAGGCGATGAAGAAGTCCTCCAGCGGCATCGTGCGCCGCCCACGCACCGAGCGCAGGGTCAGCGTGGCGCCCAGCGCGATCAGCGCCGGCGGCCCATCGCCGATGGGCGAACCATTGGCGATATTGCCACCCACCGTGCCGGCATTGCGCACCTGCAGCCCGCCCAGCCGCCGCACCAGTTCGCCCAGTTCCGGGCTGAGCCCGGCCAGCGCGGCATGGGCATCGGCATAGCGCACCGCGCCGCCCAGCGTGATTCCGTCGGCGCCGTCCTCGATCATGCCGAGTTCGGGCACGTCGCCCACGAAGATCACGGTTTCCAGGTCGACCAGCTTCTTCGTCACCCACAGCCCCACATCCGTGGCACCTGCCACAATCCGCGCGCGCGGGTATTGCGCCAGCAGCGTTGCCAGCGCGTCGGCGTTGTCGGGAATGAACCAGCGGGCAGTGCGCCCATCCGGCAGCGTGGCATGGCCGCAGGCAGAGCCCGCCCCGCCGCGCAGCATGGCCAAAAGCGCGGCATCATCCTGCGCCAGGCACGAATGGCGCTCGCCCGCGTCCAGCAAAGGGCCATAGCCGGTGCAGCGGCACAAGTTACCGGCCAGTACATCACCCACCGGCAGGTCGCACCCCACAGCCCCGATGGCTCGTCCATGCAGGGACATGACAAAGCCCGGCGTGCAGAATCCGCATTGCGAGGCGCCGTTGCAGGCCATGGTCTGCTGCAACGGGGTCAGCCGCTCACCCAGCCCATCCACCGTCAGCACAGCCTTGCCATGCAGCATCGGCAGGAACTGGATGCAGGCATTCACCGCCCGCCAGGCAAGGCTCGTGCCGTCGGTGCGCGGCGTTCCCACCAGAACGGTGCAAGCGCCGCAGTCGCCTTCGCCGCAACCTTCCTTGGTGCCGGTCTTGCCGGCACGGCTGCGCAGGAAATCGAGCACGGTATCGCCCGGCGCCACACCGTCCAATTCCACCCATTGCCCATCGCAGACAAAGCGCAAGCTCATGTCAGCTGCCCCGATAGGTGGAATAGGCCCAAGGCGAAGCGAGCAGCGGCACATGATAATGCCCGCCGTCGGCCACGCCGAAATGGATCGGCACCACGTCGAGAAATGGCGGATCGGGCAGATCGTGCCCTCTTGCGCGAAAGTATTCGGCCACATGGAACGCCAGGGTATAGGCCCCCGGCTCCAGCGCGGGAAAATCGCGCAGCCGCCCATCGGCGTCGGTCTCGCCTTCCGCCAGCAGACTGTCTGCCGACCACAGCATCACGCGCATCGCGCTGGCCGGGCGGCCGCTCGTGGTATCGAGCACATGGGTGGAAAGCGTGGTCATGCCGCTGCCTCCACCGCCGACGCCGGGCGCGGCCATTCCCCGACGAATTCCTCCTCGTCATAGGCGATGAACTGCGCCAGCAACGCCTCGCGATCATCGAGGAACAGCTGGTCGGCAATGCCGCGCACCAGGCGGGGCAGCGCGTTCTTCATGCCCGAAAGCGCCGAGGCAGACAGCCCCAGGCTGATCAACGCGGAATAGTTGAAGGCAAACAGGCCATGCAGCAGCGCCGCATCGGCCGGCGCGCGCGGGGTGAACTCAAACGCCGGGCCAAGATAGGGATGCGCATCGATCAGCGCATTGCGTTCGCCCTCCGGCATCGCCACCACATCGCCCCACAGCGCGATATGCGGCGCCAGTGCGGCCAGTTCGGGCCGCAGGCGTGGATCGGATATCAGGCCCGTGGACAGGATCACGAAATCGAAGGCAAAGCGATCGTGCGGCGTGGTGACGATCACCTGCCCGTCTTCATGGGCCACCTCGTTCCACGGGCTGCCCAGATGCAGCGCAAAGCCCGGCCAGCTTGCCGCGCGGTTGAACGTGTCGTTGGTGGGTGGCTGATTGTGCGACAGGAACGCGGCCATCGCGCGATACTTTTCCGCGTCGCTCAAGGCAGGATAGCGCGCGGTAAAGCCCACGCGCTCCATGAAGCGGATCGGGTTGATGCGCGGCAGCGCCTTGCGCCGCATGAACACATGCACTTCGCCCACGCCTTGCGCCAGCGCGTGATTGGCATTGTCGAACGCGCTGGCCCCGCCGCCCAGGATGCCGATGCGCTTGCCCTCAAGCGCGGCCAGGTCGATCGGCTCGCTGGTGTGGGCATAGGCATGGCGCGGCAGGTTTTCGCGGATCATCGCCGGGGTATGCCATTCGCCGCCGCCCTGGATGCCGGTGGCGAGCACGACCTTGCGCGCCAGCAGCGTGGCGCCATCGGCCAGTTCCACGCGATAGACGCCATCGCCCGCCGGCGTGATGCCCGTCACCCTGGCGTCGTTGCGCAACGGCAGGTTCAGCACGCGGCGATACCAGCGCAGGTATTCCATCCAGACCCCGCGCGGGATCTTGTCGAGCGCATCCCAGGCCACTGCGCCAAAGCAGGCGGTGAACCAGGCCTGCGGGGTGAGCGCGGGAAGGCCGTAGTCGATCGGCGTCAACCCCTTGGGCGTGCGCAGGGTGATCATCCGGGCATAGGTTTCCCACGGGCCTTCAAAGCCTTCGGGATTTTCGTCGAGCACGAGGATATTGTTGATCCGCTCGCGCTTCAGGCCGAACGCGGTGGCGAGGCCACTCTGCCCGCCGCCCACGATCACCACGTCATGGACATGACCTTCCGGGTGCGTGCGCGGGCGCGTCCAGTCCGGGCCGAAGCTGTCCACCAGCGCCAGTTGCTGCGCGAGATCGGCTTCCAGCGCGGCCAATGCTACGGTGTCCACAGCGTGCAGGTCGCTCATGCCAAATCCTCCAGTCCCAAATCCTCCAGTCGAAGCCGGGTGATCTTGCCGATTTCGGCAAGCGCCGTGGCGATTTCGGTGTCGGTGTCGTTGCGCGCGCGCGCTTCTATCGCAGAGAGAATGCCGGCCTTGTCGGTCAGCCGCACGCAGATGATGAAGGGCATGGCGTGCGCCGCGCGATAGGCGGCGTTGAGCGCGTGGAAGCGATCAAATTCCTCCGGCGTCAACCGGTCAAGCCCGGCAGACGCCTGCTCGGCGGCAGAGGCCTGCGTCAGCGTGCCATCGATCGCGGCCTTGCCCGCCAGTTCGGGGTGCGCGCGGATCAGGGCGAGTTGCTCCTCCCGCGTGGCGGCATGGACCACCGCCATCAGGTCGGCATGGCGGTTGCCCGACGACGGCGCGGCATCGGCACGCTCTTCCACCCAGGGGGAATGTTCGAACAGGGCGGTCAATGGCTGTCCCCTTCCAGGCTGACATGAGCCGAAACGACTTTCCAGCCATCGGCGAATTTCACCCAGGCCTGGCTCTGCCGCCCGCGCCGCTCGGAACCTTCGCGAAAGAATTCGGCATCGGCGGTGGCGAAGTTTTCGCCATAGACCGAGATCGCCACGCGCCCCAGGCGGCGTTGCGGCGAACCGCCGCGCCCCTTGCGGAAGGCGCGGATCGCCGCGATGCCATAGAGAACTTCGCCCACGCCAAACCGGTTGGTGGTGGGGGCATCGTGAAACAGCGCGTCCATCGCGGCGATGTCATCGCTCATCAGCGCGCGTTCGTAGGCGGCAAAGGCCGCTTCCACTTCGGCCAGCGCCACGGGATCGTTTATCGTCATGCCACCTGCTCCCGATAGGGGTGGGTCGCTATCCAGTGCCGGGCAATGTCCAGCCGCGTGGTTATCCAGCCGCGCCCATCGGCCATGACATGATCGACGAAACGCGCCACGGCCCGCGCCCGCGCCGGCCGCCCGGCAATGCGCCCGTGCAGGCCGATGCTCATCATCCGCCCGCCTTCCTCGGCCAACTGGTCATAGGTATCGCGCAGATAGCGGAAGAACTGCTCGCCCTCGGTAAAGCCATTGAGCGCCACCATCTTCATGTCGTTGGCATCGAGGCTGTAGGGCACGATCAGTTGCGGTCGGCCATGCTGCGTATCCCAATAGGGCACGTCGTCGGCATAGCTGTCGGCATCGTAGAGGAAGCCACCTTCCTGCGCCACGAGCCGCGCGGTCTGCGGGCTGGTGCGGCCCTGATACCAGCCCAGCGGGCGGCTGCCGGTCAGCTGCGTGTGCAAGGCGATGGCCTGGGCGATATGCTCGGCTTCCACCTCCTCCGGCACATATTGATAGTCGATCCAGCGGTAGCCGTGGCTTGCCACTTCCCACCCCGCTTGAAGCATCGCCTCCACCGCCGCCGGGTTCTTCGCCATGGCCATGGCCACGCCGAACACCGTCACCGGCACGCCGCGCGTGGCAAACAGGCGGTACAGCCGCCAGAACCCGGCGCGGCTGCCGTATTCGTAAAGGCTTTCCATGGCCATGGCCCGCGCGGCATGGCGCGCTGCACCAACCATGTCGGACAGGAACCCTTCGGACATCTCGTCGCCATGGAGGACGCTGTTTTCCGCGCCTTCCTCGTAATTGATCACGAAGTTCACCGCCACGCGCGCGCCACCCGGCCACCGCGCGTCGGGCGGCGTGGCGCCGTAACCGACCAGGTCGCGCGTCATGGAGCCATCACCTCGTCCCACGCCGCCAATGCAGCGGGCACGGCAGCGCCCAGCGGCAAGCGGAAGCCCTGCGCCGCAAGGCAAGCCTCCAGCGCGGCGAGCGTCAGCAGGACCTTGTGCTTCATGGCGTTGTAGCCCATCGCTCCCAGGCGCCAGACCTTGCCGATCAGCGGGCCGAACGCCGTGCCGATCTCGATCTCGAAATGCTCGCGCATCGCCCGGCGCACGGCCTCGCCATCCACGCCTTGCGGGATAGTGACGCCGGTCACGTTGGTCATGCGGTGCGCGTCGTCGCCAAACAGCGTCAGGCCCATGGCACGCAGGCCCGCGCTCATCGCCGCGCCGGCCGCCTTGTGCCGCCGATAGCGCGCCTCCAGCCCTTCGCCCAGCGCCACCCGCGCGCATTCCCGCGCACCATAAAGCATGGTGGTCGCCTCGGTATGGTGGTTGAGGCGCTTGTCGCTCCAGTAATCCATGATCATGGCCAGGTCGAAATAGTTCGAGGGGATGCGCGGCCCCGCGCCGTCCACGGCATCGGCAGCGCGGATGCCTTTCTCGTCATGGCGCCGGGCAAAGATCGCCTCAGCCGCCGCATCCGAAACGGTGATCGGCGCGCTGCCCGAAGGGCCGCCCAGGCATTTCTGCAACCCGCCGGTCACCACGGCGGCGCCCCAGCGGTCGGTTGCAATCTCCATGCCGCCCAGCGTTGCCGTGGCATCGACATAGACCAGCGCGCCCACGTCGCGCGCCACCGCGCCGATACCGTCGAGCGGCTGGGCCATGGTGGTAGAAGTATCGCCGTGCACGGTGCAGATCAGCCGCGGCTCCACCCGCAAGGCCGCCGCGCGGATCGCTTCCATCGGCACCACTTCGCCCCACGGTGCGTCCAGGGTTTCGAACTTCGCGCCGATCCGCGTGAGAATTTCCTGCAAGAGCAGCCCAAAGCGGCCGAAATTCACCACCAGCGCGGTTTCGCCGGGCTGGATCAGGCTGACCAGCGCCGCCTCGATTCCCGCGCGCGCGGTGCCATCGATCAGCATGGTCCAATGGTTCTGCGTTCCGAAGATCGGCCGATAGAGCGCCATGACCTGGTTCATGTACCCGGTCATTTCCGGATCGAACTGGCCCAGCAGATCGGCACTCATCGCGCGCAGCACGCGCGGATGGGCATTGACCGGCCCCGGCCCCATCAACAGGCGCTGGGGCGGATCGATTTCGCCAAAGAGCAGGGGATCAAGCACAGGATGCTCCCAGATTGTCGATGAAGCCGAGCATCACCGCCAGCGCTTCTTGCGCATCGGCCGGTTCGACATGTTCGGCGGGATTGTGGCTCACGCCATCGCGGCAACGGATGAACAGCATGGCCGTGGGGCACAAGTGTGCCAGATTCATGGCATCGTGTCCCGCGCCCGATACCAGCCGATAGGCCCGATGGCCGGCCGCGACCAGCGCCGCTTCCAGGCGGTCCATCAACACCGGATCGCAGGGCGACGGCGGCAGATCGTGGATCAGCCGATGCTCCAGCCCCAGCCCGCGCCGCGCCGCAATGGCGGCAAGTTCCGCCAGGATCGCCGCCGCCGCGCGGTCGCGCCGCGCCGCTTCGCCCGCGCGCACGTCGATGGTGAAGCGCACATGGCCCGCGATGACGTTGGCCGCGCCCGGCGCTGCCTCTATCCGGCCAACGGTCGCCACCAGATCGCTGCCATCGGCACGCGCCAGCGCTTCGATTCCCAGGATCATTTCGGCAGCGCCTGCCAGCGCATCGCGCCGCAGCGGCATCGCGCTGGTGCCGGCGTGCCCGGCCAGTCCCTGCACCACCACTTCATGGCGCAACTGCGCGGCAATGCCGGTCACCACGCCCAGCGCCAGCGCTTCGGCTTCCAGCACCGGCCCCTGCTCGATATGCGCTTCGAGATAGGCCAGCGCACCGGGATGGCGCGCGGCGAGCAGCGTATCGGGCGAGAGGCCCCATTCGCCCAGCGCCTGGGAGAGCGGGATCCCGCTTGCGTCGGCCATTGCCGGCACGCTGTCGAGCAGCCCGGCCGCCGCCTTGCTAGTCAGCATGGCGGCGGCAAAGCGGCTGCCTTCCTCGTCGCCAAAGGCGATCACCTCGATGGGGAAAGGCGTCCGGCGCCCCGTGCCATGCAGCGCGGAGACGCATTCGATGCCCAGCATCACCCCCAGTGGCCCATCGTAAAACCCACCGTCGCGCACGCTGTCGATATGGCTGGCGATGATCAGCGGGGGGCCATCGGCAGAGCCTGCATACCGCCCGACCAGGTTGCCTGCGCCGTCCACGCGCGTGGCCATGCCGGCCTCTTCCATCCACGCCGCCACTTGCGCCACGCTGGCGCGGTGCGCGGGAGACAGCCATCCGCGATAGAGGCCGCCCTCCATGTCCGAAAACGGCGCGCGGCCCAACGCCCGGCAGCGCTCAACCGCACGGGCTCCGCCGCTCACCATGCCGCCACCCCGCCATCGCTGCGCGGATCGGTCGCGCCTTCCAGCGCGCCATCGGCGTGGCGCACCAGCGCGCCGGCATGGCCCATCATCGCGGTCAACGGCCCGACACGCTCCACCACATGCCCCGCTTGCTCCAACGCGGCATAGATTTCGGGGGCAAAGCCGTCCTCGATCTTGAGCGTTGTGCTGTCTTCGCCCCAGGTTCGGCCCAGCAGCCAGCGCGGCGCTGAGATGGCTTCAGCCAAGTCCATCCCATGCCACACATGGCGCGAAAACACGGCGGCCTGCGTCTGCGGCTGCCCTTCCCCGCCCATCGTGCCATAGGCCATCACGCGGCCATCGCTCAGCTCTGCCAGCGCGGGGTTGAGCGTGTGGAACGGCTTGCGTCCCGGCTTCAAGGCATTCCAGCCATGCGCGGCCAAGCGGAACGAGGCGCCCCGGTTCTGCCAGGTGATCCCGGTCTGCGGCAGCACCAGGCCAGAGCCGAACTCGAAATAGGTGCTCTGGATGGCCGAGACGACCTGCCCCTGCGCATCCACCGCGCCGAACCAGCAGGTATCGCCCCACTGCGATGGTTGCGGCCAGGGCAGCGCCTGGGCCAGATCGATCCGGGCGGCCATGGCGTCGAGCGCCGCGGCATCGTCCAGCAGGTCTTGCGCCGCCACCGTCATATAGGCCGGGTCACCGCAATGCGCGTCGCGCCACAGGAACGCCTGCTTGGTCGCTTCCACCAGGGCGTGGACATGGGCAAAGCCTTCGCCCGCACTGCGCCCGGCCCGCTCGGCCAGAGCCAGGATCAATAGCGAAGCGACGCCCTGCGTGGGCGGCGCACTGTTATAAAGCGTGCCGGCCTGAGTCTCGACCGAAAGAGGCGCCGGCCGCGTGGCGCGATGGGCGGCAAGATCGGCCGCGCAAACCGGGCTGCCCAGCGTGGCGAGGTCTGCCGCCACGTCTGCCGCCAATGCGCCGCTGTAGAAATCGGCCGGCCCCGCCTCTCCCAGTCGGCGCAAGGTGCGCGCCAGCGCAGGCTGGCGCAGCATGTCACCCTCCCGCAAGGGCCGGCCTTCAGGTTCGAACACCTGGGCATAGGCGCCCGGCTGCGTGCGCAGGTCCGGCCCCTTGCTCACGGCCAGCGCGGCATGCCCGGCGGTAACCGCCACGCCCTGCTCGGCATGGGCAATGGCCGGCGCCAGCAAGCGCGACAGCGGCAAAGGCGCAGGCTCGCTCGCCAGAACCGCTTCCCAGGCCGAAAGCGTGCCTGCCACGGTGTTGGCCGCCAGCGGCCCGCGCCAGGGCACGGCGGTATGTCCGGCATAGAGATCCAGCGTTGCGGCCTGTGCCGCCCCGCCCACGCCATGGACCGAATGTACGCGCCCGTCGGCCTCGCGGATCAGCCAGAAGCCATCGCCGCCGATCCCGGTCATGTGCGGATAGACCACGGCGAGCGTGGCCGCGACGGCGATCGTCGCCTGCGCCGCGCTGCCGCCGTCCTTCAGCACATCGAGCCCTGCCTGCGCCGCCAGATAGTGTGGCGCGGTGACGATGCCGCCCTGCCCGCGCACGGTGTGGAGCTGGCCCATCATGCCCTCCTCAATTCGGCAGCGCGGCGATGAACGCGCGCACGACGGTGGCCGAATTTACCGATGCCACATGATCGAACACATATTCCATGTTGCGATCGGCGTCCCCGCCGGCAAGGTCTGACAGCGAGCGGAACACGATGGCGGGCACCCGGTTGGCATAGGCGACCTGGATCACGGCGGCGCTCTCCATGTCGAGCAGGCGGGCGTGCCAGGCGCGGAACAGATATTCGCGGAACTGGGCGTTGTCGGCATAGACGCCGGCCGAAACCCCGGTGCCGCCCACTTCCACCTTGGGATCGTGGGGCAAGCACAGCTTGGCTTCCGCACTCATCGCGGCCGAAGGCGCCACGCAGCGCTTGAGCGTGAGGCCCGCCGTCACCTTGCGCGCCAGGGCGACCAGGGCCGGATCGGCCGGCAGCAGGATATGGTTTGTCGCCGGCTCGGCCGCATTGCCCACGCGGGTGCCGTTGGGAAAGATGAACTGCCAGTTTTCCGGCGCGCCGGCGGGGCTGGGCGATGGCGTCTGCCAGCCATGGTCGGTCTGGCGGGCAAACATCACTTCCAGGTATTGGCCCCACTGCTCGGGCACGGAAACGTCGCCGATGTTGAGCGCCGGGTCCACCCCGCCGGCCACGCCTGAAAAGACGATCCGCTTCACGTTGAAATGGTCGATCGCCAGTTGCGTGTTCATCGCCGCATTGACGATCGAGATGCCGCTGGACATCAGGATCACCGGCCGCCCGGCCAGCGTGCCCAGCACGATCTCGCGGTCATTGACTTTCACCCGGCGACCGTGGGTGATCACGGCAGCCATGGCTTCCCATTCGGGCGCATAGGCCGTCAGCACCAGCGTGCGCGGCGTGGGATCGAGCACGGTGGCCGCAGCCTGCGCGGCCTGCGGCGTGGCGATCAGCGCCGCCGCTGCGGCGAATATTGCCTTGAGCTTGCGCATCACGCCGCCCCCATCCACACGAACCGCGCCACGAACAGCGCCGCCAGCACGAACAGGAACCAGTCGCTCTTGCGCGCGCGGCCGCGCAGCAGGATCAGCACGGCGTGGGCGGTGATGCCCAGTGCCAGGCCATTGGCGATCGAGAAGGTCAGCGGGATCATCGCCACGGTCAGGAACGCCGGGATCGCCGCCATGGGATCTTCCCATTCCACCTCCGTCAGCGGCAGCAGCATCAGCCCGCCCACGATGATCAGCGCCGGCGCCGTGGCCGCCAGCGGCACGAGCTGCGCATAAGGCGCCACGAACATCGTGGCAAAGAACAGCACGCCCGTGACGATCGCCGTCAACCCTGTGCGCCCACCCGCCTGCACGCCGGCCGCGCTTTCCACATAAGACGTGACCGTGCTGGTGCCGGCCATGGCGCCCACCATCGTGGCCACGGCGTCGGTGATCAGGATGCGGTTGAGGCCGGGAATGCGGCCCGCCTTGTCCATCAGCCCGGCGCGCTTGGTCACGGCCACCAGCGTGCCGATATTGTCGAACAGATCGACAAACAGGAACACGAAGACGATCTCGACCACCCCGCCCGAAAGCTTGAGCACGCCGGGCAGGTCAAGCTGGAACGCCGTGGCCGTCAGCGCGTCGAGCGAATAGGGCTGCGGCGTCACATGGACCATGCCGGAAAACCAGCCCACCAGCGTTGTCGCCACGATGCCCAGCAGCATGGCCCCGCGCACGTTCCACACCGAGAGCGCGCCGATGATCAGCAGGCCCAGCAGCGCCAGCGCCGGCCCCGCGCTCTTGAGATTGCCCAGGGCCACCAGGGTCGCGGGGTTGCCCACCACGATTCCGGCATCCTTCAACCCGATAAAGCCGATGAACAGGCCGATGCCCCCCGCCACGGCGGCAAACAGGTAGTTGGGAATGACCGAGACGATCAGCTGGCGCACGCCCGTCAGCGTCAGGATAAGGAACACGAGGCCCGAAATCATCACGCAGCCCAGGCCCACCTGCCAGGGCACGTGCATCTGGCCCACCACGGTGAACGCGAAATAGGCATTGAGGCCCATGCCCGGCGCCAAGGCCAGCGGGGTGTTGGCGGCAACGCCCATCAGGATCGAGGCAAACGCGGCAGCAAAGCAGGTTGCCGCCGCCACCGCCGCCACTGGCATCCCTGCCTGCCCGAGGATGGAAGGGTTGACCAGCACGATATAGGCCATGGTCAGGAACGTGGTGGCCCCCGCCACCACTTCGGTACGCAGCGTGGTGCCTCGCCCGGAAAAATCGAAATAGGCGCCGATCTTCTGCGCCACGCTGTCCGTCATTGCCATTCCCCTGAGATTTCCCCCGGCAGGGTTGCTCCCGCAACACCTCGTTCTTCCAGCATTTGCGCACAGGCGAACAGCGCTGTCTCGCCAAAACGGCGGCCGATCAATTGCAGCCCCAGCGGCAATTGCCCCGGACGATGGAGCGGGACGCACAGCGACGGCAGCCCCAGGAACGTGATCGGCTGCGTGTGAATGCCAAGATCCGCGCGCGCCGGCACCATGGCCCCGTCGATCATGATGCGCGGATCGGCAATCGGTGGCGCGACGCATGGCGTGGCGGGCGCCAGCAAGACATCGACACCGGCTTGCTCCATCATGGCATCGACATGCGCGCGCGCTTCTTGCCGCAGGGACTGTGCCGCTTGGTAGAGCGACGTGGGCAGCAGGCTTCCGGCAATCAGCCGATCGCGCACCGCCGGGTCATACGCCATCGCCCCGCGCGCCAGTTCGGCCCGATGCAGGTTGCCGCCTTCATAGGCCGTGATCAAAAACGCGGCAGAGCGATAGCGCGCCAGATCGGGCAGAGTCAGGCACGGCCCATCGCCCACGACGGCAGCAATCGCTGCCGCCTGCGCCGGATCGCGGTTCTCGGCAAAGCGCCCACCCAGCGCACCCAGGCGCGGCAAGGCCGGCGCGGCGTCATCCGCCCGGCCCGAAAGCACCTGCCACACGGCGCGCATATCGGCCAGGTTGCCGGTGAACGGGCCGATGTCGTCAAAGCTGTGGGCAAAGGGAAACGTGCCTTCCCGCGGCAGATCGGCGTGGGTCGGCTTCAACCCAAAAAGCCCGCACAGGCTTGCCGGCACGCGGATCGAGCCATTGGTATCAGACCCCAAGGCAAAGGCGAGATGCCCTGCCGCCACCATCGCCGCCGATCCGCCCGACGATCCGCCGGCCAGCCGCGTGGGATCGTGCGGATTGCGCGTGGTGCCATGGCGCGCGTTGATCGTGGCAAAGCCATAGGCGAACTCGTCCATGTTGAGCGTTGCCACCAGCACCGCGCCCGCCTTGGCCAGGCGCCGCACGCCTTCCGCATCGGCCTGTGCAGGCGCAGCCGTGGCGCGCACGGCAGAGCCTGCCGTGGTCACTTCGCCCGCCACGTCGAACAGGTCTTTCACACCATAGGGCACGCCGGCCAGCGGCCCCGGTTCGCGCCCCTGGGCCACCAGGGCATCCACGCGCGCCGCTTCGTCCAGGGCACGGGTGGGCAGCAGGCGGGTTACGGCAACATGGTCATCGGCGGCAAGGCGATCCAGGGCCGCCTGCGCCAGATCGACTGCACGCACGCGCCCTGCCCGCACGGCAGCGGCTTGCTCCAGCGCGCCGATCACGCCGGCTTTCCGGCAAAGATCGCGGCGTGGCGGGCCAGCAATTCCAGATTGGCAAGCACGCCCGGCAGGCAAGGCGCAGGGATTCGCCAACCCTGCCGAGCGGCGCAAGCCTGCGCATCAGCCTCGCTGCGCGGCAGGTTGGGCACGGGAATTTCGGGCGTGTCGGCCATGGTGCCATCGTCATAGCCGCCACCCCCCTATCGATCCAACGCAATGATCGGAATGGATCGTTGCAAAAATGAGAGCGGGTGCCCTCTCGCACGCGCAGAGCACCATGCTCTGTCGGCTAGGTCGCTTCAGATTTGCGCCATGCCGCCATCGACGAAAAGTTCGATGCCGTTGACGAAGCTGGCCTGGTCGGAAGCGAGGAACAGCACCGCTTTGGCGATCTCTTCGGGCTGACCGACACGGCCGAGCGGCACTTGCCCTGCCATGAAGTCGAGCAGGCCCTGCTGGGCGGCAGCGTCAGGACCAGCCAGTTCAACCAGACCCGCCGTTTCGATGGGACCGGGGCTGACGGCGTTGACGCGAATCCTGCGGTCCTTGAGGTCAAGAATCCAGCTGCGGGCGAAATTGCGCACGGCCGCCTTCGTCGCCGAATAGACGCTGAAGGCCGCCGTCCCGGTGATCGCCGTCACCGAACTGGTAAGGATCACCGACGCGCCATCGCGCAGCAGCGGCAATGCCTTTTGCACGGTGAACAACACACCCTTCACATTGGTGTCGAAGGTCTGCTGGTAATGCTCCTCGGTGATCGCGCCCAGGGCGGCAAAGCTGCCGCCGCCCGCATTGGCGAAGATCACGTCGATCTGGGCGTGCTGCTGCTGAACGGCGTCATACAGGCGATCGATGTCGGCAAGGTTCGACATGTCACCGCGCACACCCGTAACACGTCCGCCAATGGCTTTCACCGCCGCATCCAGCGTTTCCTGACGGCGCCCGGTGACGAACACGAAGGCACCCGCGGCCGCAAAGGCTTGCGCCGTTGCAAGACCGATACCGGAGGTGCCGCCGGTCACGACCACCACCTTGTCGTTGAAATCCTGTGTCATGGTTCTTGCTCCTGTTGCGTTGATCGGTGCGCTGCACCGGTGAAAAGACATATGAATGCGCACCGATCTTGGCTGTAGTGAGCAAAAACGATACTTATCGTTCCATTCAAGGAACGATGATGCGTGACGATCTCAACGACTATGCCTATTTCGCCGAGGTGGTGACGCATGGCGGTTTCGCCGCCGCTGGCCGTGCCCTGCGTGAGCCAAAGTCAAAACTCAGCCGCCGCATCGCCGCCTTGGAGGCGCGGCTGGGCGTCCGCTTGATCGAGCGTTCGAGCCGCCGCTTCCGCGTGACCGATGTTGGGCAGGCATTCTACGAACGCTGCCGCGCCATGATCGACGAAGCAGAGCAGGCCACTGCATTGGTGGCTGCGGCGCAGTCCGAGCCGCATGGTCGCGTGCGGTTCAGTTGCCCAACCGGCCTGGTCGAGATTCTCATGCAGATTTTGCCAGGGTTCATGGCGCGATACCCTCGGGTGCATTTGCAACTGATCGCCATCGACCGGCCGGTGGACCTGATCGAAGAGCGGATCGACCTTGCCCTGCGCGTGCGGGTGGCGCTGACCAGCGATGCGGCGCTGACGATGCGGACATTGGGGCAATCGGCGCGCATTCTGGTGGGCAGCCCGCAGATGGCAAATCGCGTCGGCAGCGATCTTTCAGGCCTGGCCAATGTGCCGACGCTGGGCACCAGCGACGAGATCGGCGAGATCGAATGGATGCTGGAGAATGAAAATGGTGCCACGCAGCGCTTCTGCCATACGCCGCGCATGACTTGCGGTGACCTTGTCGCCATGCGCAAGGCTGCGATCCTCGATCTGGGCGTGGCACTCTTGCCCGATCACGTCTGTGCAGACGCTTTGCGGCAGGGCCTTCTGGTGCATATCCTGCCGGAGTGGCGGGCACAAATCGGCATCGTCCATCTTGTCTTCACGACAAGGCGCGGCCTGCCGCCAGCGGTCCGCGCGCTGATCGACTATCTGGCCACGGCATTTCCGAAATGAGGAAAGCCCCCTGATCGACCGTCAGGATGGTTTGCCATAAGCTCCGCGCTACTTCTGCGCGCCAACCTTCTCCAAAAATGCGCGCGTCACGCCATTGGTCCAGCCAAACCCGTCCTGCAGCGGATATTCCCCGCCGCCGCCTGGCGCATGGGTTTCCACGTCATACTTCTCCAGCATCTTGCCCGTGGCGTCATAGGCCGCCTGCACCGTTGCCAGCCACCTCTTGGCGATCGCGCCGGCAAGATCGGCCTGCTCGTAGCGCATCAGCCCCTCATAGCCGATCCATTGCAGCGGCGCCCAGCCGTTGGGGTCGTCCCACTGCTGCCCGGTGCGCAGCGGCGTGGTGCGCAATCCGCCCGGCGCCAGCAGTTGCGTGCGCACAAGCTGCGCCACCGCGCTGGCCTGGTCCGGCCGGGCCAGCCCCACGAACAGCGGATAGAGCACCGCTGCCGACACGCGCGGGCTGGGCTTGCCGCTTTCGCGATCCCAGTCGGCATAGCGGCCCTCGCGCGCCACCCACAGCCAGCGCTGGATCGCCCGGCCGCGCGCCACTGCCTGGCGGGCGAAACTGGTGGCGCACGCGCTTTCGCCCACGGCCGCGCAGCGCTGGGCGATGGCCATTTCCTGCGCCCAGAGCAGGCTGTTCAAATCGACCGGCACGATCTGCGTGGTGCGGATCGTTTCCAACCGCGCCGGATCGGCCAGCCAGCGCGAGGAATAGTCCCACCCGCTTTCCGCTCCTGCGCGCAAGTCGGTATAGACCTCTTGCACCGGCCGCCCCGAAGCGCGCGCGGTGCCCACGTCCTCTGCCCAGGATTCATCGCGCGGGCCGGGGGCATCGTCCCAATAGCGGTTGAGCAAGGCACCATCGGGCATGCGCACCACGCGCGCGGCCGCACCCGTCTTGCGCGCCGCGTCCGCGCCTTTCATCCAGAACGCATGCTCGCCTTTCAACGCCGCCAGGTGCCGGGCTTCTGTCGCCGCATCATGGCGCGGATCGAGATCGACCATCAGCGCCAGGAACGGCGGCTGCGACCGCCCGAGGTAATAGGTTCGCGTGCCATTGGGCACGAAGCCATAGCGCGCCACCAGGCTGTCGAAATCGTCGAGCATGCCCGCGATCAGCTGGTCCTGCCCATCCGCCTTCAGGCCCAGCATGGTGAAATAGCTGTCCCAGTAATAGATCTCGCGAAAGCGCCCGCCGGGCACGACATAGGGCTGCGGCAGGGCCAGCGCGGTGGAGCCGGGCGGCGGGGTCAAGGCCGGCCGCGTCAGTTGTGGCCAGAGCGCGGCGATATGCGCGCGCATGTCGGGCTTGGCGCCAGTCTCCGCCGGCACCACGAAATGCCGCTCCACGAATGCGTGCAGGGCCTGCGCGCCCTTGGGTTGCTCCGCCCGGTAGGCCGCCATCACCGCATCGGGCGCCTCGCGCGCGGTGGCATCGGCAAAGGTCTTGCTGTCGGGAAAGATGCGCGCTTCCTGCACGGCGGCAAACAACGGGCCGTACAGCACTTGCGGCGGCGGTGGTGGCGGCGTTGGCGCCGCA
>Ga0268266_10002864_pt1 | contig 17951 bp, 10 predicted proteins | sample KBSS13metaG_FD_190356 | JGI IMG/M metagenome (GOLD analysis project Ga0268266, IMG submission 190356) | Switchgrass rhizosphere microbial communities from Kellogg Biological Station, Michigan, USA - KBS S1-3 metaG (SPAdes) (version 2) | ecosystem: Host-associated > Plants > Roots > Rhizosphere...
CTCCTCGGAGCGCCGCTCGCCATCACCTCAACATCGTGCAATACAGGCAGCCCTTCCTTCACGGGCGGTCTCTGCGTCCCCAACTACAACCCAGGCTTCACCGGCTCTGCCAGCATCAACGGCGGCTTGTCCTCAGGCAAGGGAACAACGGCAACGACCGCGGTCTCCTACATCAACAAGGCCGCCTTCCAGCCGGTACCCGCCTTCACCTTCGGCAACGCCACCCGCAACGGAGCTTATGGTCTTCGCTCGCCCTTTGTCTGGAACCAGGACGTCACCCTGCGCCGCACCTTCAGCGTGTGGGAGAACCTGAAGCTCCAGACCGCCATCTCCGCCTTCAATGTCTACAACACCGTCAACTTCGGTGGAGTCACCGTCAACTACGACTCCGCTGCCTTTGGCACCGTCACCAACCAGGCCAATGCTCCACGAAAACTGCAACTGGAAGCTCGCGTCACCTTCTGAAACACGATTCAGATGCAGTGCAAAGGCCGCCAACAATGGCGGCCTTACTTTTTATTCGTTGCCCTCTCCAGTCGCCGCTTCGCATGGCGCGCCCGAGCTTTCATGGCCGGCGTCCCATTTCGCAGCGCCTGCTCGATCATCTCGTCGGCCACTCCGCGCAGCGAAGCTTCCTCACAAGCCAGCAGTCCAATGCCCTCGATTGCCGAACAGCGCGTAACGTTGCTCTCATCCTCGAACAGAAGTTCCATCAGACGAGCCGCACGCAATCTCTGTTCACGCGTGTGTGCCGTTCTGGCAACAACCAGCCCCAGATGCCATCGTGTCCGCGACTCGTCAGGGCTCAACTCCGCCAGCTGCCCTGCAAGCTCCTCTGCGTAGTCCCACAAAACCGTCGGATCGTTATCCGTGATTCTGCGAGCTACATCGGCGGCTCGTTTACGAAGCTCCGCCTCGTCACCGAAGATCGCGGCGACCAGAGCCTTCACAGCTTTGCGATGATCTTGTATCTCCCCCGCGGTCCGCCTCGCTCGTTCCAGACTCCACCGACCGGAGATCAGCAAGCGCACGACGTCGGTTTTCACCGCGAACTAATCCTTGACCGCAATCCCCTGCAGCTCAAACCGAGCTCCGAACAATAAAGGCCCGGAGCCTAGAAATGCTCGAGCAGGAAGTTTGCCCGTAAAGTAAGTTCGGTAGATTACGTTGAAGCGATCGAACAGCGACACATCGCTGCAGAAGATCTGCAACGAGACCAGATGATCCATCGTCAATCCTGCCATCGCCAACACGCGCTGAATCTCCTGCATCACCAGGTGCGCCTCTTCCTCGGCCGTGTCTGGAACTTTGGTTGTCCCCGCAATCAGTCCGATCCGTCCGGAAAGATAAAGCGTCTTGCCGTCAACAAGAACGGCGTCGGAAAAAGGCATTGCAGGATTACTCGAGAAGTATTCGCGGCTCATAAGATCTCTGCAGTTTACAGCACACATCTGTACAAATGGCCCGGTCATCGCTGGGCCATCGCAAGGTTCGTTTCGTCTAATTCTTAGAAACCGGAAGCAATCGCACTCGCACGGTGACGCGGTGTATGCCTCGTAGACCGCGCTACGGAACGCGTCCTGACTGTACGTACCCGTCCATACTGCCACTCGCGCACCGGTCCCACATCCACATGCACAAACTGGCTCACGGGATAGTAGCCAACCCCGCCCGCATGCAGACTTAGAGCTGTATCCCGCAATCTTGCTGTGGTGACGCCGGGAACACGAATGTCGATCGCCTTCGCCAGCATGTGCTGGCTGTGTTCTGCAACGCCGGAGTTCGCCGATCGCGACCGCAGCAAGCTATTGCTCCACGGTGTCCTGTATCCGCAAACGATATCGATCACGCCATCCGGGCGGCCCAGCCTCGTCATCAACGTATGCAGCAGATCGAACTCTTTCGGATCGTAGTCGCTCTCATTCTGAGTGCGGTGATCCCGCAAAAAATAATTGAGCCTGGCAATAGCATTCGGCAGATACGTGTCGCCCACCCGATACACCACGTCGATAGATTCACCTGTATGCAAGTGATGCATCCGGAGATGATATTGCTCCGCTCCGCCCATACTCGCATCAGCATCCTTGGCCTTAGCAACATCGCCTGACCCTATTAGGATCAGCATTAAGAAGGCAGCAAGAAGGCCTCGTTTGTTCAGTATGTGCATCTGTGCTCCCAGGGGTAATTTGCCGTGCTAAAAATTGGAGAACCGAAATGCGATTCGCCATTCTCCATTTGCCTCTTCCAGTCTATAAAACAACGAGCATTGAGGTAATACCCGGATGTGTAACTTTTATGTAAGAAGAATGTGATGCCCTAAGTCACTCCAGATGTTGGGCTTGCCTTCCTCGTTCTTGTCGGCAAAACCATCCGTTAGACTGAACTCTATGGTGATGGATTCCGTTCAGGTCAGAGTTCTGAGCTCACTTATAGAAAAAGAGATCACCACCCCGGAGGCTTATCCGCTTTCGCTGAACGCTCTGGTGAACGCCTGCAATCAGCGTTCAAGCCGCGATCCGGTGCTCCAGCTCAGCGAAGAGGAGGTTCGTTCAGCACTCAATGACCTGAGCGATGAGGACTTCGTCTCTACTTTGCATGATGCGCGCGTTCCAAAATACGAGCATCGCATCCGGACAGTCTTGAATCTGCGTCGGGATGAGACCGCCGTTCTATGTCTGCTGATGTTGCGTGGCCCGCAGACTCCCGGCGAGCTTCGCGGCCGATCCGAACGCCTCTATGCATTCGATGACATCGCATCCGTACAATCCACGCTCGACCGTCTCGCCTCTCGCGAGATGCCTGTGGAGACCTCTGGAACCGCCCCCAACACTACCGGTCCTCTCGTCGCCGCCCTTCCACGTCAACCAGGCTCACGCGAAGTTCGTTATGCGCATCTGCTCTCCGGTGTTCCAGAGCTTTCCCATCAGCCACGGTCGGCGGCCGTAGACTCCGACACCACCGTGCAGGTCAGTCGCCGGGCTCAGCTAGAATCAGAGATAGCCCGCCTCAACGAGGCTATTGTGGCGTTGCAGGAAAGAGTGGCAACGCTTGAGGCCAACCCTGATGGAAGCTTCCCTTCTGCTGAGCCGTCTATAAAGAACTGAGTATCGGTACGGTATGTCGAACACGCGTTCCATCCCGCTGGGTGCCTCTCCTGACGAACGAGATCTCACGCGATGGCAGGGCTACGTGCGGTCCGAACAGCTCTCGAGTCTTCTGATGCAGATCTCCGATGCGGTGGTCTGCATCAACCTCGATTGGCAGATTACGTTCGCAAATCCGGAGGCAGTGAAGATCCTCCAGATCGAATCGCATCACATCGAATCAGGATCGATCCTGGAGATGCTCCCTCTGTTCATGGAACCGGAGGTAGAGCGTTATTGCCGTTCCGTCATGCAGAACGGCGCTCCCTCACACTTTGAACACTTCAGCACAGATCGCGATCTCTGGCTCGATATTCAGTTCTTTCCCGTCTTCGATGGAATCGCGATCCTCGTCCGCGACATCACCGACCACAAAGGAGCACAGCTCCTTCGTGAATCCGCCTCCCGCCAACTGCTCCAGGTGCTCGAAGCCACCAGCGACGCGGTGGTCAGCGTAAACCGCGAAGGCAACTTCACCTTTCTTAATCGTTGCGCGCGTAAGTTGCTGGCTGCCAAGGGAGATCTACTCGGCAAAAGCATCTGGAAGGAGTTCCCCTACGCGCGGCACGGGCGATATCGCGACCACTTTTCACGCGCCATGCGCGAAGGCATCGCGGGAGACTTTGAAGACTTCTACCCTGAACCTCTGAATCTCTGGCTCTCCATTCAGATTCGTCCCTCGGACGAGGGCGTCGTTATCTTCTTCCGCGACATCACATCACGCCGTACCGCCGATCTGGCCATGCGTCAGCAGACCGATCTTCTCTCTGTCGTGCAACAGACCGCGCGCGTCGCTACGTGGGACGTGGATCTCTCGACCGGCAGGATTACCTACAGCGCCGGCTCCTATCCTGTCTTCGGACATGCGTTTGAAGAACTTCCTGATCTACGAACCTTCCGGAAGTATGTCCTCGCCGAATACCTCTCTGTCATCGACGATCTTCTGCTGCAGACACGTCAAACCGGCGAGACGATCATTACCGAGTTTCCCATTCGTACCTCCGACGACTCTCTGGTATGGATTGAATTTCGCTGCGAGGCGCTCATCGTAGACGGTGTTGCCGTCCGCCTGCGCGGTCTAGCCATCGACGTCACCGACCGTAGAAAGTCTTCCGACGCCCTGCGACAACGCCAGGAGGAGACCGAGCGTCAGCGCGCCGAGCTCGAAACCATCTATCGCACTGCTCCCATCGGCCTTGCTCTCTTCGATCCGGTTGAGTTTCGTTACCTTCGGGTCAACGATCGCCAGGCACAGACCCTCGGCCTTCCTCGTGAAAAAATTCTTGGCCGCCGCATCACTGAGATCGCTCCTCTCAAAGGAATTGAAGACCTCTTTCGTGAGGTCGCGGCTGGGAAGATTATCCGCAACTATGTCTTCGAAGGGGAACTCCCTACCCGTCCCGGGGAACATCGCTTCTGGAATGTGAACTACTCCCCCATTTATGGTCCCAATGGCAAGGTCGAAGCGATCGCCGCTGTCATTCAGGAGATCACCAATCAGAAGAAGGCAGAGCATGCGCTGATTCAGAGCGAGAAACTCGCTGCGGTTGGACGCCTCGCAAGTTCCATCTCGCACGAGATCAACAATCCTCTCGAAGCGATTACGAACCTCCTGTATCTCGTCGATACCTCAGAACACCTCCCGGGCGAGGTCGCTGGGTATGTCAAAACCGCGCAGAGCGAGCTTTCGCGTGTCTGCCAGATTGCGACCCAGACCCTCCGCTTCCATCGCCAGGCAGTCAGCGCGACGCTCGTTACCCCCAAAGACCTTGTGAATGCCGTCCTCTACCTCTATCACGGACGTCTCCTCAACTCGGGCATTCAAGTCGAGACGGACTTCGCAACTTCGTCGCCTATTCTCTGTTTCGAAAACGATATCCGTCAGGTCCTCAATAATCTGATCGCAAATGCGATCGACGCCATGCGCCAGGGCGGCCGGCTCATCGTCCGTGCGCACGAGTGCACCGATCACTCCGCAAAGGAAAACCCGCGCAAGGGTATCCGCATCATCATCGCGGACACCGGTCATGGCATGCCGGAAGCTATCCGCCGCCGGATCTTTGAGCCTTTTTACACAACCAAGGATCTGAACGGAACCGGCCTCGGCCTCTGGATCTCCTCCGGAATCGTCGACCGTCATCAGGGCAAACTCACTCTGCGCAGCACAGACCATCCCGTTCATCACGGCACCGTCTTCGCGCTCTTTCTTCCCTTCCTCGATGAGCTCCAGCAATCCGAAGCGTAAGCGCCCCAAAACCTTGTCAAGCCCGGACCTCATCTAACTCGCACACATCAAGGAACATTCATTTGCCGATCAGTTCCCTTCATCTTGCTAAACTAAATCCAGCAACATAAAAGCCCGGGAGAATCTCCCGGGCTAACTCTTTTGTATTCAAGATTTTGAGCTATAAACCGTTCAGATGGAATACTTTACGCTTGAGTTTTCAACCAAGTTGCACAACCTAAAGGGCTTGTTCCCTCTGGAGGAGGGGGAGGGGTACAGCTACATCTCGGCCCAGCGCCGCAACAGATTGTGATAAATCCCGGTCAGGTTCACCCCGAGTGGACTTCCCGGAAGCTCGACCGCCAGCTTTTGAATGGTCTGATCCAGATCGAACAACATCGTGCGATCACCATCGTTGCGGATCATGCTCTGAATCCAGAAGAAGCTCGACACTCGTGCACCGCGTGTCACCGGCTCCACGCGATGAAGACTCGTTGCCGGATAAAGGACCATGTGACCAGCAGGCAGCTTCACACTGTGAGCTCCATAGGTGTCTTCCACGATCAATTCGCCGCCATCGTAGTCTTCCGGCGCAGTCAGAAACAGAGTCGCGGAGACATCCGTGCGAATCCTCTGCCCTGAGGGAACCACCGAACGAATCGCCGTATCCACATGGGTTCCAAAACGGCCGCCTCCACGATAGCGATTGAACATGGGAGGAAACACTCGCAGCGGCAATGCGGACGACATGAACAAGGGCGAGCGTGCCAGTCCCTTCAAGACGGCCTCTCCAAGCTCTAGAGCGAGTGGAGAAGCTTCAGGAAGCTGTTCATTTTCCTTAACGCTCTGCGCCTGATAGCCCGCTGTGACCTTACCGTCCACCCAGTTCGCAGCATCAAGCTTCGCGCGCATCGCAACGACTTCGCTTGCGTTCAGAATATTTGGAATCGTAAGTAGCATCAGATTTTCCTGACTAAGATGGTACGGATGAGACGAGAGCAGCGGAGAGAAACCTCGCTCCGCTGCTCCTCTTCGTCCACCCATGGTTAGAAGTGTGCGTTGAAACCGAACTGGGCATTGAATCCCTCGCCAGGAATCAAGTGATTCGGATGCGGCTGATCGATATAAAACTTGTTCGTCAAATTGACCAGATTCGCCTGGAAGTCCAACCGATCGCTGATAGGCCTGCGCAGCATCGCATTGAAGATCCAATACCCGTTCATTGCCTTGAACGCCAGCGGAACATCGCTCACCGGTGTAGGACCGTTCGTAAGTGGAACCGCATTCATGGCCGTCGAACTCGCGCGGCGCGGCCCCACAAAGTTGCCGCCGAATCCGCCCACAAACCGCCAGGGCAGATTATGCGTCACCCACAGATTTCCTGAATTCTTCGGCACATTCGCCAATGGAAAATTGTTAGGCGAAATGAAGTACGGATAGATACCAAAGACAGGATCGTTCGGCTTGTAAAGCGATCCAAACGGAGAAGCATTGATGACGCTGTTCGTAACAATTCCATTCAGGTACGCATAGCCGAGAATGACATCGAAGTGCGATGCCAGATGTCCCAGCGCTCCAACCTGGATGCCCTGCACTCTCTGGTTGCCAACGTTCAGGACTTGAGTTGTGTCCGCAGGATTGGTCTCGTAGACATTCGACTTGTTGGTGCGGAAGTAAGCTCCATTGACATTCAGCTTGTCATGCAGCAGATCCCACTTCGTGCCTACCTCGTAGGTCTCGTTCTCCTGAGGATCCTGCACCGCATTATTTGCACTCAGAGAGAGTGACTCTGCTGCCGGGTTGAACGAGGTGCCGTAATCGAAGTAGATGCTGCCGTTACGACGCGGCTTGACGACAATCGCACCGCGGTACGTCGGTTGTTGAATCAGCTGTGACACCTCTGGCGCTGTGGCCGTCGCATCCACAAAGGTATAGAAGTAGTCGAATCGAACTCCACCGGAAAGCTGCAGCCACTGCGTCAACTTCAGCGTATCCATGCCAGAGATGCCGTACGCGTTCGAGGTCACATAGGTCCGTGCACCGATCGTTGTGGGAGCCGGCTCAATGTCCTGTGCGCTCGGGTTGAGTACCGGGGTAAAGATCGCCGAGCTGCGAGTGATGCTCTGCGGTCGCGAGCGTTCCCTTCCACCTTCGACCGTGAACACGAAGGTGTTCTCAATCGAATGGATCTTCAACCGGCCAATCGCCTGCGTCTGTTCCCAGAGAATATCTTCCGTCGAGTTGCGATTGATGACATTTCGCCGCGCCTTGACGTTTCCGAGCGGCGTATTCACGTTGTAACAGGGTGTAGAAGCTGTCGGAGAGCACGTCGCCAAGCCGACTCCATTCACCACGGAAAACGTAGGAGTCGTGTTCACCTGCGGCTCCACGATACTGACATTGCGAGGATAGTTTCCCCACCGCAGCGTCGACCGCACCAGAAGGCCGTTGGCGAAGTCGTGCTCAATCTTGCCCGTTACGATATCAGGATCGGTATGCAGATAACTGCCGTCCTGATATCCATAGTAGGTTTTGCGATCCACGCGAGCCGCCTGTAGACCGAAATACGGCAGGCCGTAGTCCGGAATGCTGTCTTCGCCCTCGTGAAGATACGAGATCGAACCGCGCGTCGCACTATGCAAACCAAATGCGATTGAAGGAGCGATACCAAATCGTTTCGTCTGCGCATAGTTTCGCTGCGCCACATTCGTTTGCATTCCAACTAAATTCACTCGGAACGCAGAACCCGGAATGAAATCATCCAAAGGAGCATTCACATCGGCGGTGAGCCGACGCATCGCGTTGGTGCCAAGCTGCAGATTGCCACGCACAAAATCATGATCTACAGGAAGCTTCGATTCCTGGTTGACAACGCCACCTGTTGAGCCTCTGCCAAACTCCACGCTCGCCGGCCCTTGCAGAACCTCAATCGCTTCATAGTTGAACGCATCGCGATAGTAGGAGCCGAAATCGCGGATGCCATCGATAAACATGTCATTGCGCGCCGAGAAACCGCGAATCGTCAGGTTGTCGCCCTGCGCTCCACCCTCGCCGGCGGCAATGCTCACGCCCGGCACATTGCGCAGACCATCGCGCAACGTCGTCGCAGCCTGCTCCTGCATGATGAACTGCGGAACAACGTTTACTGTTTGCGGCGTGTCCGTAAGAGGCTCGGTGAACTGTACCAGACCAATCGAGTTTGGAGACGTGGTGACATCGACTGAATCTTTGGCCTGAATTCCTACGACCAGCGTCGTCTGGTCCTGAATCCGGTAGTTCAGGCCCGTTCCTTCCAGCAGCTGACGCAGTCCCTCTTCCTCGGGGAAGAGCCCAACCACACCTTTGGTTTGGAATCCCGCCAGAGTTCCCTGTGGGATATCCACCTCCACGCGTACTCCCGCCTGCTGCTCAAAGACCTTGATCGCCTCATCCAGATCACCGGGAGCAATGTTGAACTTCTTTACCGGAAGATTCGATGCTGGAGGATTCGCAGCTCCCGCAGCGCTCTCGCTCGATTTAATCGCACCCTTCGCCTGCGGACTCGCCCCCATCACCGCATAGGCCGCCAGTGTTCCCGCCGCGAGCCATCCGCGTGAACCTTTGAACCTGCGTCTCAAACCGCTGCTTCTTGCGTCCCGCTTCATCTCGAGTTCTCCATTCCGGTCGCGCCTTCCCAAAAAAGGGCGCGGAAAGCCATCGCCGCTCGTGCCATCTTTCAAACGCTGCGCGAGCGACCAGACCAATGCTTAAGAAATGGAGAAGACTGAAACAGGATCCCGTTGAAGATGGTCAACGGCAAACCTATAATCGCAATCAATCTACGGTCGGAAAACTGTAGACCCAGGTCCTCGCGGTCTCCGCCAAGAGATAACCCGCGGGGATCTGCCTTCTAACCCCACTTCAACGACTAAATATTCCCAGGACCCAAACGCCAGAAGCCCTATCTTCAACAGTAAAATCGCGATGTTTCGAATATAAGACACAATCAGTCGCATATCAATAAAAATATGCGACAAATTTAGTCTTAGATATGCTCGGCTATCCAGAATCGGAGATGGTGACTGTCTGGACTGACGTTAGTCCGAACGTAGTGGTGCCGTTCAAGATCTGCGACTGCACAGGCTATGAGGACAAGAACCGTCCCACTGGCAGCAGATGCAGGATCTGGCGATCTCCTCCAGCTCGGCGGAAGTAGGGACCGCAATCCTCTCTGATATGAAGTGCTGTCATACGATCTTGCCTTCCCAGGTTCCCGCCTCGGCTTTCTTTCTCGGCGTCACGTTACCGGCTTTGGCATTGCTTGTAGGGGATGTTGATGCATCGCAAAATCCTGTCAACTCCAACCCTGGTTAACCTCAACAAATAACACCACTTCCATTTGCCGATGAGTTCCGCTCACCCTGCTAAACTAAAACCAAGTGGAAGAAGAGCCCGGGGAGATATCCCCGGGCTAACTGTTTCTGATTCAACATCTTACCCGCAAACCATTTAGATGGAATATTTTAGCGTAGTGGTCCCGACCTAAGTGCTGCATAATGAATATTATGCACAAATAGAGGGGGAGGGCATCAATCAAAAAGGGATGACCTCGCAGGCAGAGCATCCTGAAAGTTGCTCAACCCTACTCCGACCAGGCGGAACCTCTGTTCCGCTCCCAGGCTCACTCTCTCCCGAAGAGACAAAGCCATCGCCGTAAGCTCCTCGCACGACTCCGGCGGGACGACAGGAGTATGGCTGCGCGTCAGGATCTCGAACTCGCGCGTCTTGAGCTTCAACACCACGGTTCGTCCCACGCGCTCCTCCTTGCGGGACGCATTCCAGACCTTCTCGGCCAGACGCCGGATCATCTCCTCCGTCTCGCCCAGAAGAAGATCGCGCTCGAAGGTATCCTCCGCCGAGATAGACTTGGTCGGCCGATTCGGAATTACTCGGTTGTGGTCAATCCCGCGAGCCAGATCGTAGAGACGCCTGCCATATCGACCGAACTGCTCCTCGAGCTTGGCAGCCTCCAGTCCCTGCAAGTCGCCCACGGTAGCGACGCCGATCTGCTTCAGGCGCTCCTCCGTGACCTTGCCGACGCCGGGAATACGACCCACAGCCAGCGGAACCAGAAATGAGTTCACATCGTCCGGCTGAATGACGAACAACCCATCGGGCTTCCGCCAGTCCGAAGCAATCTTCGCCAGAAACTTGTTCGGCGCGACTCCCGCCGACGCCGTCAGATTCAGCTCCTCCCGAATCTCCCGCCGGATCGTCTTCGCAACCATCGTCGCCGTCGGCAGATTCAACTTGTTCGCCGTCACGTCCATATACGCCTCATCCAGCGAAAGAGGCTCAATCAAATCTGTGTGCCGTCGGAAGATCTCACGCACCGCAGACGAGACTGCCTTGTAGCGCACAAAGTCAGGAGGAACAAAGATCGCATCCGGACAAAGCCTCTCAGCATGAACCGCCGCCATCGCCGAGCGCACGCCGTACTTTCGCGCCTCGTAGGAAGCCGCACATACTACCGAACGATTTCCTCGCCACGCGACGACCACCGGCCTTCCACGCAGCTTCGGATCGTCCCGCTGCTCGACCGAAGCGTAGAACGCATCCATGTCGATGTGGATGATCTTGCGTACCGCGGGAGCAGTGCCTCGTTCCGCTTCGAGCTCGCCTGTCATCACTCCGGGACTCTCCTGCCAGCCAGAGCAGCATAGGAATGTCCTAGATCTTAAGCGAATGAAGAGCGAAAAGAAAGCGTGTCGAACGAGACCGTGACGGTTAAGGGGAGAGCACGTTCAGAAGGTTTCGTCCATTGGCCTCAACAGCCCGCTGCGGCATTCCTGAATGTTCCTCTCGCTGTCACATATGTCCGTAAGTCCATTTATACGGTTACTTGACAGTAATTTCAAAAAGGGACTAGTTTCATAAGTGAATTTTTAATCCCATTCATCAAAATTTTTGAGGTCGGTTTTGTCTATATATGTTCTGAAGACCGCGGGTTCGCGTCGGCTTGTGCGGCTCCTTGCTGTAGTCATGTTGCTGGTGATGCCCGTTGGAATGTTTGCCCAGGAGTTTCGTGCGACCATCAGCGGCACGGTTACAGACAATTCAGGCGCAGTGGTTCCTCATGCTTCTGTCGTTGTAACCAACATGGACACGGGCGGCCAAACGCGATTGCAGAGCAATGATGCCGGATCCTATGCTGCTCCCTCCCTTGCACCGGGCCGCTACTCCATACAGGTCGAGGCGGCGAACTTCAAATCTGTCTTGCGCAATGGCATCACGGTGCAAGCGGGCGATCATCCTCAGATTGACATGCAGCTTCAGCTGGGCGAGGTGTCGCAGAGTGTTGTCGTCGATGCCGATGTTCCTTTAATCGACACAACAAACTCGGCAATCGGTCAGAGCATTGGCATTAAAGAAGTAGAGGATTTGCCACAGAACGGACGTACGCCGGTGGTATTGGCGCAGCTCGCGCTGGGTGTCTCCAGCACACAGGCGCCAGGACAGGTCCGCCCTTTTGATAATGGTGGAGCAGCTTCCATCACGATTGCAGGCGCGAAGAACCAGACGACGGAGACTCTTCTCGACGGTTCGCCCGATACAGACAGCCAACTGAAAGTGGCCTACAGCCCGCCGCAGGATGTTGTGCAGGAAGTGAAGGTCTACGCATTTCAAGCGGACGCAGCTTACGGACACTCCGGCGGCGGAGTAGTGAATCAGGTCACCAAGGGTGGAACCAACAGGCTGCATGGTTCGGTCTACGAGTACAACCAGACTGCGGCTCTGACCGCAAACAACTACTTCAGCAACCGCAACGGAGTATCGCGTCCGAATACGCACTTCAATCAGTATGGTTTGTCGATGGGCGGACCCGTCTGGATTCCCAAGGTCTTCAATGGCCGCGACAAAGTTTTCTTTGAATTCTCCTGGGAGGGCATCCGGGATTCGCAGCCTGCGGGCGGCTATCTGCATGTCCCTACAGCAGCCGAGAAGCAGGGCGACTTCAGCGACCTGCTGGCAGCAGGTGGTTCTACTTACACCATCTATGACCCGAGCACAGCTGTGACGACAGGCGGCGTGACGCGGCGCACAGCATTTGCCAACAACAAGCTGCCCAGTGTGAATCCCATCGCTGCAAAGCTGCTCTCGTACTATCCCGATCCGAATGTCCCGGGAGCGACAGCGCTCACACTGAACAACTACTTCAGCAACTTCAACAGCACGGACACCTACGATAATCAGTTCGGCCGTCTCGATTTCAACATCGGAGCGAACAACAAGCTGTTCTTTGACGTCCGCCACAATCAAAGGGTGCAGACGACTTCGGACTACTTCCATAATGATGCGACCGGAGCTCTGCTCACGCGCACGAACTGGGGCGCGGTTGTCGATGACGTCCACACCTTCAACGCAACGACGGTAGCCAACGTGCGATTCAACTGGACGCGTTATGCCTCGCTCACCGGAGGGCCGACGCAGGGCACTGATCCAGCCTTCGTTGGATACTCCGAGTCTCTGAGCCAGGGCGCAAATATTCAGCAGCTTCCAAGCGTCGCACTCACCAGCACAAACTCCTGCAATAAAACCGGCACGCAGACTACGTATGCCTGTCTCTTCACTCCAAACAACACACCCAATGCGAACTGGAACGATGTGTTTCACATCTTTGGCAGCGTCAACAAACTCGCTGGAAATCACTCGCTCAAGTTCGGCGCGGACGCTCGCGAATACCGCATCGAAAATATCTCCTACGGTTATCCGACGGGGCAGTTTATTTACAACACTGACTTTACCCAGGCGGCAAGCAATTCCAGCTCTGCTCCGTTCGGGCAGGATCTGGCGGCGTTCGAGTTGGGTCTGCCGACCTCAGGAAATATCAACAGAAATGTATTTACTGCTACGTGGAATCGCTACCTCAGCCTCTTCGCACAGGATGACTGGCGCATCTCGCGCACTCTGACCATCAACGCAGGATTGCGCTTTGAGCATGACTTTCCAATGTATGAGCGACACAACCGCGCGATCAGCAGCTTCGATTCTTCGCTGACGACGCCGCTCTCCTCGGCAGCGGCTGCTGCTTACAGCGCAAATCCGATTCCTCAGATTCCTGTGGGACAGTTTGCGGCTCCCGGAGGAGTGGTCTATGCATCGAACGCGAGACCGCAGCTCTACAACACGAATTCCTATACCTTCAGCCCGCGTGTGGGATTTGCGTGGACTCCAGAGCTTTACGACGGCAAGACGACGATTACAGGCGGTTTTGGAATCTTTGTCTTCCCGGTACAGAACCTTGCAACCATCAACAGCACTGGCTTCAGCCAGACCACACCTTACGTTGCTACCAACGACAACTACGCCACTCCGGCAACGACACTGGCAAATCCCTTCCCGACTGGCCTGCTTACGCCGCAGGGCTCCTCAGGAGGAGCCGCGACAAATCAGGGCCTGAGCACCGGCACCTTCAATCAGCACATGAAGAATGGCTACTCCGAACGCTGGGCTCTGTCACTGCAACAGCAGCTGGATGCTAATACGATCTTCCAGCTTGCCTACATCGGCGCACAGTACGTCAAACTTCAGGTCAGCAGTATGCCTCTGAATCCGATCCCCGCCAGGTACCTAAGCTCAAGCCCTGTACGCGATCCGAACGTAGTGGCGTTGCTCAACGGTTCGGTAGCGAATCCCTTCCGCGGCCTCCTTCCTGGAACGACTCTGAACGGGAACACGATTCCGCGGGGTCAACTCCTTACGGCCTACCCGCAGTATCCGATCAATGGCCTTACCCTGCAGGCGATCCAGAATGGCAGGTCCAGCTACAACAGCATGAATGCCCGTGTACAGCGCAGGCTTTCGCATGGGCTGACGTTTATCGCAAACTACACCTGGTCGAAGAATATCGAGCAGACCACACGTCTGAACGATTCAGATCTCAAATATGAGAAACGCATTGCCAGCTTCGACTACACCAACAAGCTTTCGATCGCGAGCGTGTATACGCTCCCGTTCTCTGCAACCGGCGGGGATAGCTTACCTAGTCATGTGGCCCACGCCGTACTGGGCGGATGGGCCATAAGCGGCATCTACACGCTGCAATCCGGCGCACCGCTTGCCTTCGGTAACCTGATCTACTACGGCGGCAACCTACGACTCAATCCGCGCGAGACTAATGTTGCGGCGTTCGACACAACGCAGTTCGATAGGGCTGCCAACGATCAGCCGTCCATCTCGGTTAACGGAGTCTCGGTCCAAACCAATATTCGAACGCTGCCGTCGACCTTCTCGCAATATCGCGCAGACCGTACCAACAATCTGGACACGTCGGTCGCACGTCAGTTCCGCTTCCGCGAGTCTCTGACCGCCGAGATTCGTGGAGAGGCCTTCAACTCACTTAATCGTGCACAGTTCGGCAGCCCGAACCTGTCACCCACTGCAACCAGCTTCGGCCAGATCAGTTCGCAGGCGAACCAGCCCCGCATCCTTCAGGTGTCGGCACACGTTCGCTTTTAGCTGACACCCTTCTGCGCTCGATGGAATGGCCGGATCTACTGATCCGGCCATTTTTTTTGCATACCAAACCAGCAAGCACATCCACCTGCTGGCTCTCTATAATCTTCGCTATGGCGACTGCCCTTACAGCCGAAGAACAGATTCAGACACTGCGCGAAGAGATTCGCCACCACGAACACCTCTACTACGTTCTCGACGCTCCCGAGATTACAGACGCGCAGTACGACGCCCTGATGAGCCGCCTGAAGAAGCTGGAGCAGGAACACCCGAAGCTGATCACAACGGACTCTCCCTCGCAGCGCGTAGGCGGTAAGCCTCGCGAGGGCTTCGCCAAAGTTGCACATTCGCGGCCCATGTTGTCGCTGGACAACGCCTACAACGAAGAGGAGCTAAAGGCCTGGGAACAACGCGTACGCGCCGGTCTTCCATCTTCTGAGGTGATTCGCTTCGTCTGTGAGCTCAAGCTCGATGGCCTGTCCCTGGCGCTGCAGTATAACGACGGAGCCCATGGCGATGCGCATCTTGAGCGTGGCCTCACTCGCGGCGATGGCACCACCGGCGAAGACGTCACCACAAATGTAAGAACGATTCGCTCCGTTCCCCTGGGAGTGACCGCAAAGAAGCTTGAGACGGCACACCTGCCGCAGAGCTTCGAGGTGCGTGGCGAGGTTGTTCTGCCGCAGACTGCATTTGTGAAGATGAACGAGGAGCGGGTCGCGCAGGGCATGGCTCCCGCCGCCAATCCACGCAACGCAGCCGCCGGAACCATCAGGACACTGGAACCGAACATCGTCGCCCAGCGAAGACTCGACTTCTACGCGTATTTTCTTCTCCGCGATGGAGAGACACTGCTTCCCACTCACACCGAGACACTCGAGGCCCTGAAGACCGCAGGCTTTCGAGTAAACCCTCACGCCAAACCGTAAAAGACATCGCCGCCGTTCTGGACTTCATAGCCAAAGCAGAGCCCCTGCGCGAGACCCTTGGCTACGAGATCGATGGCGTGGTTATCAAGGTGGACTCGACCGCGCAGCAGCGCCGGCTCGGCTTCACCGGAAAGGCACCTCGTTGGGCCATCGCTTACAAATTCGCCGCACGAGCCGGAATTACGCAGCTTGAAGATGTTCTCTTCCAGGTAGGGCGCACGGGAAAAGTCACACCTGTAGCTGCGCTCGCACCGGTGCTGATCGGCGGAACCACGGTCACGCGGGCCACTCTGCACAACGCTGATGAGATCGAACGTCTCGGCGTGAAGATCGGTGATTATGTGCAGGTCGAGCGCGGCGGAGACGTCATCCCCAAGATCGTAACCGTCGTGGATGACAAGCAGCATCCGCGTGGCAGGAAGAACATCTCCTTCCCCGCAAACTGTCCCATATGTGCCAGTGAGTTGATGCGCATCGAAGGCGAGGTCGACTGGCGCTGCGTCAATAGCTCCTGTCCTGCACGAGTGCGCGAGGAGCTATTGCACTGGGCCGCACGCGGCGTGATGAACATCGAAGGTCTCGGCGATGCGATGGTGGCGCAGCTGCTCGGGCAAAGCGTCTCTTTCACTGACGATCCGGAAGCCGTCACCGAAGAGGGCGCGCCCATCACAACCCGCAGGCCTCTCATCCACACCATCGCCGACCTCTACCGCCTGAAGCGGGAACAGCTTATCAGCTTGGAGCGCGTGGGCGAGAAGACCGCGGATGCGCTGCTTGCCGAAATAGAGCGCTCCAAGAACGCCGGCCTTGCACGCGTGCTTCTTGGCCTTGGCATTCGATTCGTCGGCGAACGAACTGGCCAGTTACTGGCACAGCGCTTTGGGTCGATGAAAGCTCTGCGCGACGCTTCTGCCGATGAATTGGAGGCCGTAAACGAAGTTGGGCCGAAGGTCGCTCAGGCTATCGTCGAGTTCTTCGCAGTCGAAAAAAATCTGCAGCTCATCGACGAGCTCGAATCGCTTGGGCTCAAAATGACTGCTGAAAAGAAGATCATCGGCACTGCTCTGGAGGGCCTAACCTTCGTCCTCACCGGAACCCTGCCGACTCTGACGCGCGACGAGGCTAAGGAGAGGATCGAAGCCGCTGGAGGCAAGGTTTCAGGCAGCGTCAGCAAAAAAACTGACTATGTCGTGGCTGGTGACGAAGCTGGATCGAAGCTCGACAAGGCGCAGGCCCTAGGCGTGAAGGTGCTGGACGAACCCGCTCTGCTGGAACTGCTGAAGGGCTGACCGCAGATTCAGCAGGCAGCCCTTCCAGTGGCTATTTCGCGGCGTTCTCGATCTCGCTCCACTCGCTATCGCTCAGCTTCACGTCCCCCGCGCCGATGTTCTCTTCAAGATGCTCGACGGACGATGTACCGGGAATCGGCAACATCACTGGCGAGCGGTGCAGCAGCCACGCCAGCGAGAGCTGCGAGACGGTCGCATTATGGCGCTTCGCCGCCGCATCCAGTGCTCCACCGGGCTGCGTAAGTTTTCCTGCTGCTACCGGGAACCACGGAATGAACGCGAGATTGTTCTTCTCGCAATACTCCAGCACATCCTCATGGCGGCGGTCGGAGATGTTGTACTGGTTCTGCACGCTGACGATCTCGATCACCTTCCGCGCCTGATCGATCTCGTGCGGCTTCACCTCACTCAGTCCCACATGGCGAATCTTGCCCTGCTCCTGCAGCTTTTTGATGGCGCCAAGCGACTCCTCCACCGGAACCTTCGGATCGATGCGATGGAGCTGCCATAAGTCGATGCGCTCCGTCTTCAACCGGCGGAGGCTCATCTCCACCTGCTGCACGAGGTACTCCGGCCTGGCAACCGGAAGCCACCGATCCGGGCCTTGGCGCGTCAGGCCCGCCTTTGTAGCAACGATCACGCCGTCTTTATAAGGAGCAAGCGCCTCGCCGATCAGTCGCTCGCTTACCTCGGGACCGTAGGAGTCCGCCGTATCGAAAAAATTGACTCCCAATTCAACGGCGCGGCGCAGAACCTTCTTTGCGCCCTCAGAATCTTTTGGCTCGCCCCATATGCCCTTGCCCGTAATGCGCATCGCGCCATATCCCAGCCGATGGACCGGTACATCTCCACCGATCGAAAACGTTCCACT
>Ga0268266_10002865_pt1 | contig 17943 bp, 12 predicted proteins | sample KBSS13metaG_FD_190356 | JGI IMG/M metagenome (GOLD analysis project Ga0268266, IMG submission 190356) | Switchgrass rhizosphere microbial communities from Kellogg Biological Station, Michigan, USA - KBS S1-3 metaG (SPAdes) (version 2) | ecosystem: Host-associated > Plants > Roots > Rhizosphere...
GAGTGCGCGCTACTCGGATAATGATCCCCACGAGTTCAATCCGGCCAACAACCTGTGGGGTGGTGCGGCTTCACTGACACGGGTGATCTCGAAGACGCAGAGCGCATATGCCACCGTGAGTCGCGGTTACAAGGCGGGTGGTTTCAATTTGAGTGATGCCATCCTGCCCAGCCAGATCGAATTCAACCCCGAATCCGATATCAATTTCGAGGTCGGGTACAAAGCCGAGTTGTTTGAACGGACCCTGCGCGTCAACACTGATGTGTTCTACATGAGGCGCAAGTCGCTCCAGGTCAAGACCAGCGAGCAACTGGATCCCAGCAACCCGGATACGTTCACGCTGTTCACGGGTAATGCCGACAGCGGATTCAATTACGGCCTGGAAAGTGAAGTGCAGTGGCAGGCCACGAAGTCGCTGGTGTTGGCGGCGTCGCTGGGACTGCTGCAAACGCGGTACCACGGTTTCATCCAGGATGACCAGCAGCTGCCTGATCGTGCGCTGCCGAATGCGCCGCCGTGGCAGGCTGCTGTCAGCGCGACCTACCGCGATCCGCGTGGGCCGTTTGCTCGCGTCGATGTGACCGGCATGGGCAGCTACTACTTCGACCTGCCGCCGAATTGGACGACTTCGCGGCCGTATGGCCTCGTGAATGGACGGCTCGGCTGGGAGACGCAGCGCTGGTCTGCGAGCCTGTGGGGTCGCAACTTGCTGGACAAGAAATATGCCGTGCGGGGGTTCTACTTCTCGGATACCCCGCAGGACTTTCTCGCGGACCCGCCGGTCAACCGCCTCTATACCCAGTTGGGTGACCCTCGGGCCTGGGGCGTGAATGTCAGTGTCAATTTCTGATAGGAGTGCGCCGATGGATATTGCAGTGGAGCTCAGCCTGTATCCGCTCAACGCGGACTACATTCCGCCCATCGAGGACTTCATTGATCGCCTGAATGCGCATTCGCAACTGAAGGTGGTGACCAACAGCCTGAGCACGCAGGTGTTTGGTCCGTACGAGGTGGTGTTCGCCGCGCTGACCCGCGAGCTGAAGGTGACCTTTGAGAACAATGACAAAGCGGTGTTTGTCATGAAGGTGCTGGGGCCGCTGACTGCGACATGAACGACGTCAATCGCGCAATCGATTCGATCTGGAGCGCTCTGGCGGCGACGTCGCCAGCTGAAGCGCTGTCGGTTGTGCTCGGTCTCGCCTATGCGGTGTTGGCCATCAGGAAAAGTCGTTGGTGTTGGGTCGCCGGCGGCATCGGCTCCGCGATTGCGATCTACCTGTCGCTGGTGGCGCGCCTGCCCATGCAGGCGGCGCTCAATGTGTACTACGTGGTCATCTCCGTGTACGGCTGGTGGCATTGGACGCGTGAGGAGGAATCCCGGGGAACATTGGCGGTCACCACATGGCCGATCCGATGGCACCTTGCAGCATGCGCGGCTGTCGTCCTGATCAGTGCCCTCACGGCACGCTGGCTCGCCCACACCCAGGCGGCGTGGCCGTTTCTGGACTCCCTCACCACCTGGGGCAGCCTCTACGCCACCTGGCTCGAGGCGCGGGTCAAGCTGGAGAACTGGCTGTACTGGATCTGTATTGATTCGGTGCTAGCCTTTTTATTTGCCAGTCAGGGACTTTTGTTATTTGCGCTATTGTCTGTGCTGTATCTGGTTTTTTCAGCGGTCGGCTTTATCAGATGGTTGAAGACCTACCGGACGACTCCCGTACCCGCGAGCTGAAGCTCGCCGAAGCCCTTTCCCACGTCCCGGGCTACATTCCGGGTCATCCCGCCGTCGAAGTTGTTCGCCTCTCCGGAGGCAGCATCAATCGCAGCTACAGCGTGCTCACCCCTGCCGGGCGCTTCGTTTTGCGCCTGAGTCAGGGGCCCGATGCCTGGCTGACGTCGGACCGGTCCGTGGAGCGGGAGCTTCATCGGATTGCGTCCAAGGCCCACATTGCTCCGCGGATCGTGGCCGCGGACCGCGGTGACTGGTGGATGGTCACGGAATACGTCACCGGCCGGTTGTGGATGGAACCGGACTTTGCCAACCCCCAGAGGCTCGCCCGGCTGGGGGACACACTGCGGCGCCTGCACCAGCTGGCGCCGCCAGATACCGGCCGCTTCGACTTGCTGCAGGCCCTGTCACGGTATGTGGAGCGGGTAGGGGCCGAGGTGAGCTACCTGGACTGGGCGGCCGCCGCCTGGCGGGTTTCGGGCGCTGAGGATCGGCCGCTGGCGATCCTGCACCATGACCTGCATGGCTCGAATCTGATCGAGACGAGCGATCGCCTCGTGCTCATCGACTGGGAGTGCGCGGCCGTCTCCGACCCTTTGCTGGATGTCGCCTGTATCCTGTCGTATCACGAGTCCGCGCGGCCGTATGCGTCCCTGCTGCTGCAGCATTCGGGGCTCGACGACATCACCTCCCGCCAGCTCGCCGCGGCGGTCTGGCTGTTCGACCTGCACACCTATCTTTGGTACCGAGAACGCCGTCTGCGCCGCTCAGCCACCGAGGCAGAGCGAGAGCACGAAGACCAGCTGGCCGAGCGCCTGCCCAGAACCCTCGAAGATTGGCGCCTGGGTACCAGTTAGAGCCGTGACTGGCGCGGGGTCCTCTGAATCCGGCAAACTATCGGACTGGGGTCCATCCGGCCCCCTATTCCCTGTATTTTCGGAAGGTGAGTTCATGGCGCTATTGCGTGTCGTCGATCGCGACGGGGTCGAGCATGAGGTGGATGCGAAGCCCGGATTGAAAGTCATGGAGACTCTTCGGGAGCTCGACTACGGCGTCGCGGCCATTTGCGGCGGCATGTGTTCCTGCGCTACCTGCCACGTGTATGTGGACCCGGAGTGGGTTTCGAAGCTGCCCGCGGCCATGTCGGACGAGAAGGAGCTGCTCACGGAGCTCTCGCACCACGAATCCAATTCCCGCCTGTCGTGTCAGATCGAGTTCACCCAGGAGCTTGCGGGCCTGCGGGTGACGATCGCTCCCGACGAATAGAGGCCCTGATGTCCACCTCCAGTGTTCAAGTTGAGACGCGCGGCGCGGTTGCGCTGGTGACGCTCAATCGTCCTGACAGCTCCAATACTCTCAACCTGGAGATGGCCATGGACCTGTTGGCCGCAGCCATGACGTGCGGTCGCAATCCGGCTGTGCGGGCGGTTGTGTTGACGGGCGCCGGGCGTCAGTTTTGCTTCGGCGGTGACCTGCGTGCCATGGCGGCCCGCGGCGAGGGTGCCGACGGTTACCTGCGGGAGCTGACCGGTTACCTACATTCGGCCATTTCGCACTTTGTACGGATGGATCCCCCGGTCATCGCCGCCGTCAACGGTACCGCGGCGGGTGCGGGTGTTGGGTTGATGGCCATGGCGGATCTCGCCGTGTGCGGCCGCAGCTCCAAGATCAGTCTCGCCTACACCGGTGTTGGTTTGACACCCGACGGCGGCACTTCCTTTCTGTTACCTCGCACTATCGGCGTCAAGCGCACGATGGAGCTGCTGTTGCTCAATCGCGCGCTCACTGCCAACGAAGCGCACGAATGGGGTCTGGTCAACTCGGTGGTGGACGATTCTGAAGTCGTGAACGAGGCGTTCAGGCTCGCCGAGCGGCTCGCCTCGGGTCCGACCCAAGCGTTCGGCAAGACGAAGCGCCTGTTGGCTGCCTCGCTGGCAGGTTTCGAGTCGCAGATGGTGCTCGAGAGTGAGACGATTGCGGCCCAGGCGGTGACTCCCCAAGGGGCCGAAGGCATCAATGCGTTCATCGCCAAGCGCAAACCCGAGTTTCGCGAATGACCTGGGTCGTTATTGCGTTTGTCGTGGCCGCGGCCATCATCGTGGCGCGCATCTTCTTCAAGATCAAAAACATCCGCAGCACCAAACAGGAGAGCTGGGATGCGCGGATCATTGAGCAGCTGCGCTCGAAGGGCTATGCGCCGTTCAATGAGTACAAGGTGGATTTCTTCCTGGCACTCCCCGATGAGGGGGCGTGTCAGCGGGTGCGCTCGCGCCTCGAGTCGGACGGCTTCACGGTTGATGCCAAGCCGATGACCGAGAAGACCGATCTGGCGTTCAGCCTGCATGCCTCCAAGTCCATGCGCCTGATTGTCCCTGACATGCAGGCGCTCAGTGCCCGCCTGGATGCACTCGCGGCGGAGTTCGGCGGGCGCTACGACGGCTGGACGGCTTAAACTCCGGCCCGGGGCCCGGAGTTACTTCTTCTCGGTCTGCCGCTTGACGGCTTCCGCGGCGGCCGCAATGGCCGCTGGATCACCGAGGTAGCGACTGCTGATGGGGTTCAGTTTGGCATCCAACTCATAGAGCAGCGGAACGCCCGTGGGGATGTTGAGCTCGACGATGTCCTTTTCGGACACGTTGTCCAACATCTTGACCATGGCACGCAGGCTGTTGCCATGAGCCGCAACCATCACGTTGCGACCCGCACGCAGCTCCGGCGCAATTCGGCTGTGCCAATACGGCAACACGCGATTCAACGTGTCCTCGAGAGACTCCGCGGCCGGTAGCTCGGCGACATCGACATTTGCATAGCGGACGTCGTGTGAGGGATGCCGCGCGTCGCTGACTTCGAGCGCCGGAGGTGGAATGTCATAGCTGCGGCGCCAGATTTTAACCTGCGCCTCGCCGTGTTTTTCCACGGTTTGTGTCTTGTTGAGTCCCTGCAGGGCGCCATAGTGCCGTTCATTCAGCTGCCAGGTGCGCTCGACGGGAATCCACATCCGGTCCATTTCATCGAGCACGATCCACAGCGTGCGGATGGCGCGCTTCAGAACGGACGTGAACGCGATGTCGACCGCGATCTTTTCCTTCAGGATCTCGCGGCCGGCCTGCGCGGCCTCCTCGAGGCCCTTATCGGACAGGTCGACGTCGTGCCAACCTGTAAACAGGTTTTCAACGTTCCAGACACTCTGTCCGTGGCGGACCAGGATCAGTTTCCCGGGCATATTCGGCTCCTCAGTCGACATCGACACCCCCATATATCACAACGTCAGTCCGCCAGCTTCCGAACGGATTCCAGACCTACCGACAAGGTGGCAAAGTCACCGGATCCCGATGCCTTCATCTCGGTGACGGTCCGTTGCCACTGCGCGAGGTCATCGCCGGCTGCTTGCAGCCACGCGGCGACGCGAGCGTGAGCCGCACCTTGATCGGTCTTGGACAACACTCGTTCAGCCAGGCGCCGGTGGATCCGCATCGCCCCGTCACGCAGGCCGGTGCGAGCAATCGCCTGCCAGGTGCCGTCGACGGAGAGTTGCTCGATCTGGTCCCGCAGCCAGTCCAGACCGACACGGGTGCCGATCTCGAAGTAGACACGCGCCGCTTCCACAACACTCACTTTGTGCTCGGTTGCGATTTCGACAATGTCCAGGGCGGCGTTGTGGGCCGGCAGGCTCGCGATCCGCGCCGCCAGGGCTGCGGGTACCCCTGCATCAACATGCTCCTTGCGGACTTTCTCGAAGCGTTCCCGGTCCGAGCCGCCCACGACGTTGATAATCTCAGCCTCGAGCTGACGTACGCCCTTGCGGAACTCCGCCACCGCCGCATCAACCTGTAGGCCCTTCCTGCGTTGAGACAGCAGCCAATAGGTGACATGGCGCAGCAGGCGCATGGTTTGAAAGGCCATCGAGTACTGCAACTTCGCCGGAATCTTCGTGTCCAGCGCCTCGATTTCCGCCCAGGTGGTGCGCATGTCGAAGATCTCACGCGCGGCCGTGTAGGCGCGGGCGATCTGCGCGGGTTGCGCGCCGGTGTCTTCCTGCGCGCGGGGCACGAACGCGGGGCCCATGCGGTTTACGAGACTGTTGGTCGTTGCCGTGGTGATGATTTCCCGGCGCAGGCGGTGCTGCGCAATCTGCTTGCTGTACTTCTCCTGGATGGGCTCCGGGAAGTACCGCACCAGCTCGTTGGACAGGTACGGATCTTCCGGCACGTCGGAGGACAGCAGATGGTTGGTCAGCCAGATCTTGCTGTAGGCCAACAGGATCGACAGCTCGGGTCGTGACAGGCCCACTCCGCGCTTGCGCCGATCGGCCAACTCGTCGTCGGCTGGGAGGAATTCCAGCGCTCGATTGAGGTCGCCGGAGCGCTCCAGCGTACGGATCAGGTGCTGGTACTCGGGCAGACGAGCGCGTGCCTGCAGCTCCAGCGTGCTGATTGCCTGGCTCTGCAGGTAGTTGTTGCGCAGGACGAGCCCGGCCACCTCGTTGGTCATCCTGGCGAGCAGCTTGTTGCGATCGCCGCGGGTGAGCTTGCCGGCCGCCATGAGCGGGTTCAGCAGGATCTTGATGTTGACTTCGACGTCGGAGGTGTTGACGCCGGCCGAGTTGTCGATGAAGTCGGTGTTGAGACGGCCTCCGGCGAGCGCGTATTCGACGCGGCCGCGTTGAGTGAGTCCCAGGTTGCCGCCTTCGCCTACAACCTTGGCGCGCAGCTCCACGCCGTTGATTCGGACGGCGTCGTTGGTGCGGTCACCGGCTTCCGCGTTCGATTCTTCGCTCGATTTGACGTAGGTGCCGATTCCGCCGTTCCACAACAGGTCGGCCGGCATCTTCAGGATTGCACGGATGATGTCGTTGGGAGTGGCAGTGGATGCCGCGATTCCGAGCATGGCGCCGGCCTCGGGCGAGAGCGTGATCGTCTTGGCAGTCCGCGGGAAGACGCCGCCACCTTTGGCGATCTTCTTGCGGTCGTAGTCGTCCCAGCTCGAGCGCGGGAGATTGAACAGCCGCTCGCGCTCCTCGAAGCTGGAGGCGGAGACTGCATTCGGGTCGAGGAAGATGTGGCGGTGATCGAATGCCGCCAGGAGTCGAATGTGGCGCGACAGGAGCATGCCGTTGCCGAACACGTCGCCTGACATGTCGCCGATGCCCACGGTTGTGAAGTCTTCCTTCTGGATGTCGACGCCGATCTCGCGGAAATGACGTTTGACGCATTCCCAGGCACCACGTGCCGTGATCGCCATCTTCTTGTGGTCATAGCCAGCTGAGCCACCCGATGCGCAGGCATCGCCCAGCCAATAGCCGTACTCGATGGAGATGGCGTTGGCGATGTCGGAGAACGATGCCGTGCCCTTGTCGGCGGCTACAACCAAGTAGGCATCATCCGTGTCGCGACGAACGACCCGCGGGGGAGGCACTATCTTGCCGGCGACAATGTTGTCGGTCATGTCGAGCAGGCTGCGAATCAACGTCTGATAGCAGGCGATGACTTCGGCCTGTATCTCTTCGCGGGTTCCGTTGGGAAGCCGTTTGCAGACGAAGCCACCCTTGGCGCCGACCGGAACGATGACTGTGTTTTTGACGTTCTGTGCCTTCATCAGGCCCAGAATCTCGGTGCGGAAATCCTCGCGCCGGTCGGACCAGCGGATGCCGCCTCGGGCCACGTAACCCATGCGCAGGTGTACGGCTTCCACACGCGGGCTGTACACGAAGACTTCGAACTTCGGGCGCGGCAGGGGCAGGTCGGGAATCTTCGACGGGTCCAGCTTGAACGCAACGTAGCTCTTGGGCTGGCCGTCGAGCAGCTGGTAGTAGTTGGTCCGGATCGTGGCCTCGACCAGGTTCAGGTAGCCGCGCAGGATGCGGTCTTCGTCTGCGCTGGCAACCGCATCGAGATCGGTGCGGATCTGGCTGACCAACTTGTCGGTGTCGCGTTTGTTGGCCTGCGTGTCGGGGTCGAAGCGACGTTCAAACAGGCGAACCAGGTTGCGAGCAATGGCGGGGTTGCCGGCCAGCGTTCTTTCCATGGAGGCCTGGCTGAAGGGGACGCCGGTTTGCAGCAGATAGCGGCAATATGCCCGCAGGACCACAATCTCGCGAGCCTTCAGACCGGCAACCAGCAACAAGCGGTTGAAGCCGTCGTTCTCGATATCGCCACGCCAGGCAGCGAGGAAGGCGTCAGAGAAGTCGGCTTCGACTTTCGCGATTTCCACGGGCACGCGGTCGCGGTGCTCGACTTCGAAGTCCTGGATCCACGCGCTGCCGCCTTCGGGCCAGGTCAGCTCGTAGGGACGCTCTGAAATGACCCGCAGGCCGAAGTTCTCCAGCATCGGCAGCAGGTCGGAGATGGGCACCGGCTCGCCGAGCTTGACGATCTTCAGGTGCACGCGCTCAGGCTTCTGCTCGGGCGGCCGATGCAGGTTGAGGCACAACGTTGAGGGTCGCTCGCGGAGCGATTCGAGGTCGGCGATGTCATCCAACGCATCGCGTGGCGACACGTCTTCCTCATAGCTCATGGGGAAGGCGCGGCGATAGCGGTTGGCGAGCGCGATGCCGGCGGCTTCGCCCTTGTTTTCCACGACGATGTCGCGCAGTCGGTCTGACCAGGTCAGGGCGGCGTCGGCGATCCGCTTTTCGATCGCCATGTAGTCCACTTTGATCTTGTTGTCAGGATCTGTGTGGACGACAACGTGGACACGTGCGTGGTTGGATCCGGAAATCTGTACCTGGGTCTCGACGCTCGTGCCCTTGAAGCCATCGAGCACGATCTTCTCGAAGCGCTGGCGCACTTCGGTGTTGTAGCGATCGCGCGGGACGTAGATCAGGCACGAATAGAACCGATGATAGGGGTCGCGGCGGACGAGCATGCGCACGGTGCGACGCTCGTACAGGTTGACTACGCCGCGGGCGATGCGAATCAGGTCGTCGACGCTCGCCTGGAAGAGCTCGTCGCGTGGGTAGGTTTCCAGGACATTGAGTACCGCCTTGCCGTCGTGGCTCGCGGAGTCGAGACCGAAGTATTCGATGACTCGGTCGACCTTGCGCCGCAGGACGGGGATATCGCGTGGCGTGCGATGGTAGGCGGTGGAGGTCCAGAGGCCCAGAAAACGATGCTCGCCGTTGACTTTGCCACGATTGTCAAAGGTTTTGACGCCGATGTAGTCGAGGTACTCACCGCGATGCACAGTCGCTGTTGAGTTGGCTTTGGTCAGGATGAGGAGCTCGGCTTCGCGTGCCTTGGCGCGAATGTCACCGCGCAGGGTGACTGCGCCGGCCTCGCGCGTGCCGCGGCCGGCATGGCGGAGGATGCCCAACCCTGAGCGCGGGTCGGGGACCAACTTGTCTTCGGTCGAGCCGCGCTCCAGGTCGTAGTGACGGTAGCCCAGGAACACGAAGTGCCGGCCTTCCATCCACTCGAGCAGGCGGCGACCTTCGCTGATTTCATCCGCGGGCAGCGGCGGTGGGTTGGATTCGAGGTCGGCGGAGACGCTCTTCGCCTTCTCGCGCATCTTGGGCCAGTCCTCGACGGCAACGTGGACATCGGCGAGTGTTGCCTCGATGTCTTCCTGCAGCTTGGCGAGCTTCGCGGGGTCGTTCTGCCGGTCGATTTCGTACATCTGCCACGACTCGGCGTGGATCTTGTCCGAGCCGTTCGCGCCCAGCTCCACGATCTTGCCGCGGGCATCGCGATGGATGTCGAGCACCGGGTGGACAATCATGTGCACCGAGATCTCGGCGCGGCGCAGGGCGATGCCGATCGAGTCAACGAGAAAGGGTGCGTCGTCGGTGACGATCATCACCACTGTGTGGGCTGAATCAAAACCATCCGACTTGGGGTCGGGGTTGAAGATGCGAATGAGAGTCTGGTGTGCAGGCTTGCGCTCCATGCCGAAGGCGAGGTGGTCCATGGCCACCCGGGCCAGCGCCGCCGGGGTGCGTTCCCGCAGATCTTCCTCGCCGACGCCGCGGAAGTAGGAGCGGACGAAGCGCTGTTGCAGGTTGCTTTGAGCCTTGGCGGACTTGCCGGCCCCGGGCGCCGCCTGGGCGATCCGCTCAATCAGCGCGACTCGCGCCGGAGGAATGCTGTGCAGAAGACGACTGTCTTCGGGAGTGACCTGCGCGTGCATATCAATTGCCTTTGTCAAGATCTCGAATGACCGCGGCCAGGAAGCGAGCGGCCTCGCCACCTGTGATACAGCGGTGATCGAATGTGAGAGAGAGTGGCATCCGCAGATGCGCCTCGATGTTGCCAGTCTGGTTTGCTATTACGTCGTGGCTCAGGCGGCCGCAGCCTAAGATAGCCACGGCCGGCGGAACTACGACCGGTGTCGCATAACGGCCCGCGATCATACCGAAGTTGGATAGCATGAAGGTGAAGTTACGCAAGTCTTCGGGGCTGACAGCGCGTTGGTGGGTGTCGCGCTTCAACCTGTCAACATCCCGTCGCAATTGCGCAACGGGACGGCCCCGAATGTTGCGGATGACGGGGGCGATGAGGCCGTCGGGAGTGTCGACTGCGATTGCGACGTCGATCTGGCTCAACACCTGACGGGTGAGCGATTCGCCGTCGAACCAGGCGTTCAGGCCGGGTTCCGCGGCGCATCCTTCGCCTATGGCGCGCAGGATGCGGCTGGTGATGTCCTGTTCGGGCTGCCAGTCGTGCAGGTCGGCGTCATCGAACAGGGTGCAACCCATTACATTGTCGCGGCTGGCGGTCATGGTTTGCGCCATGGCACGGCGCAGGCCGCGGAGCCGCTCGCCTGACAGGTCGTGTTGTGCGCCGTCGGTGTTGCGATGCGGCGGGACTGGCGGTGTCAGTGAGCCGGGGCGCTGGGTGCCGGGCACCGCGGTCGTCGTCACGTCGGGGGCCGTCAGCGAGCGGATGCCTGGGTCGCCGGGCGATGTCAGCGAACTGCTGCTCAGCGGAACCGATTGCAGTATGTCGTCGACCGTGACCAATCCGCCGCGGCCGGTGCCGGTGACCCGCGTTATGTCGATGGCCAGGCGCTTGGCGAGCGCGCGGGCGGCCGGGACGGCCCGGACTCGGTCCGCGGAGGTTGTGTTAGCGCTAACCTCTCTGTTGGTTGTCTGGCCGAAGGCGAAATCATCGTTGTCGATGGGCATGCTGCCGACCACGGTGCCGGCGTCGGCCACCAGGTCCGGCTCAAACTCAACCAACAGGCCGCCGGTGGCGACGGTGTCACCCGGGGCACCGTGGAGGGTCTTGATGACACCGGAAAACGGCGTCGGGACTTCGACAATGGCCTTCGCGGTTTCGACGGCGAGCATCGGGTCGTCGGCGTTGACGTGGTCGCCGGGTTTGACGTGCCAGCGGACAATTTCGGCCTCGGCGAGTCCTTCGCCCAAGTCTGGAAGATTGAAGATTTTCATACTACGCGGCCAGGGTGGCACGGATTGCGTCGGTGATTCGGGCGACGCTCGGGATGTATTCGTACTCCAAGCGCGAGAGCGGGATGATGGTGTCGTAACCCGTGACTCGCCTGATGGGCGCATGCAGGTCATATAACCCTTTCTCCGCAACAGTGGCCGCGATCTCCGCGCCGATGCCGCAGTTGCGCGGCGCTTCGTGGATGATGACGAGCCGGCCGGTCTTGGCCACGGACTCGAGGATGCTGTCATGATCGATCGGAGCCAGCGTCGCGAGATCGATGACCTCGCAACTCACCCCGTCGTTCTCCAACTCCTGCGCGGCTTTCAAGGTCTCTACCGTCATTGCGCCCCAGGTAACCAGAGTGATGTCGGATCCCTCACGCAGCCGGTAGCAGACGTTCAACAACATTGCCTGACCCTCGTCGGCCACTTCCTGACGGGCCAGCCGATACAGCCGGACGGGCTCGAGAAAGATGACCGGGTCCGGGTCCCGGATCGCCGCCAACAACAAACCATAGGCGCGGGCAGGCGAAGAGGGGCAGACAACCCGCAGGCCGGGGTGATGCGCCAACATGGCCTCCATGCATTCGGAGTGATGTTCCGGGGCGTGAATACCGCCGCCGTGCGGCATGCGTAAAACGATGGGGCACGACAGGCGGCCGCGGGTTCTGTTGCGCAGTCGTGCCATGTGGTTGGCGATCTGATCCATGGCGGGATAGATGAAACCCATGAACTGGATTTCCCCAATCGGCCGCAAGCCCTGCGTCGCCATGCCCACGCACATCCCGGCAATCATGCCTTCGGCGAGGGGCGTATCCTGCACGCGATCCTTGCCAAACTGCTCCTGCAGACCGGCGGTGGCCCGGAATACGCCGCCATTCACGCCAACGTCCTCACCGAGGACTACGACTGAGGGATCGTGGCTCATCTCCCATGCGTGGGCGCGGGTGATGGCTTCCAACATTGTGAGGTTTGCCATGGACGCTCAGTGGCCGTGCTTGTTGGCGTAGCGGCGGGCCATTTCGCGCTGCTCGATCAGGGCGGGTGTCGGCTCGGCGAACAGGCTGTTGAACATGGCGTCCGTGGTTGGCTTGGCGCCGCTCAGATATTGATCTACAGCGGCTTCGATCTGACGCGCGCAGTCGGCTTGCAACTCTTTCTCCTGGGTGTCGTCCCAGGCGTTTTTGCGGGTGAGATACTTACGGATGCGGAGCAGCGGCTCTTTGCCCCAGGCCTCGTCGAGTTGGGCTCGCGGGCGATAGCGGCTGGCGTCGTCTGCGGTGGTGTGGTCGCTGAGGCGGTAGGTCAGGGCCTCAACAACTGTTGGGCCGCCGCCGCGACGGGCTCGCTCTACGGCTTCTCCCACGATGTGACGAACTGCTATGACGTCGTTGCCGTCGACTTGTACGCCGGGGATACCTGCGGCGATGGCTTTTTGCGCCAGTGTGCGGGTGGCGGTTTGGCTCTCGATGGGTACGGAGATGGCCCAGCCGTTGTTGACTACAACAAACACGGCCGGGAGGTTTCTCGCGCCTGCGAGGTTGATTGCTTCGTAGAAGGCGCCTTCGGAGGTGCCGCCGTCACCTATGTAGGTGACCGAACATCGGGGCTCGCCCTTGATTTTGAATGCCATGGCAACACCTGCGCCATGCAACATCTGCGAGGCGATCGGGATGCACCACGGGAAGTCGTGACGGGGGACGCTGAAATCGCAGCCGCGCTCGTCGCCGCCCCAATAGGTCAGAATTTCGGACAGCTTCACGCCGCGCCAGATCTGGGTTCCAATTTCGCGGTAGACGGGGGCGAGGACGTCTTCGGGGCGCATGGCTGCGCCTACGGCGACGTGTGTGGCTTCGTGGCCGAGGCAGGAGGCGTATGTGCCGATCTTGCCGACGCGCTGGAGGTTGACGGCTTTGGTGTCGAACGCGCGCACCAGCGTCATCAGGCGATACATCTTGATGAGCTCGGCGCTGTCGTGGGCCAAGGCGGGCGCGGGTTCGCGGAGGTTCCCTTCCGCGTCCAGGAACTGGTGGTACTCGATCTCGAACTCAGCGACCTTGGTCAAAAATGCCCCCAAACGGCAGCCCGGGATCCTTTCCCCGGCGCCTCATTTACGGGGCGCGGATTATACATGACGTGGGGCGGTTGCCCCGTTTCGGGGCATGGGGTTGGACGGTGGGCCCACCAGCGCGTCCGCGCGGAGGCGCTTGCCGGTGCTTGGAACAGCCGCGGCTGGGCGTGGGCGGCGGGCGCGTGAGCCGCAGTCGGCATCTGAATTCCAGGCGCCGCCGCCACGGCGGTCGTGGGCGGACTCTTTAGACGCGCGTGGCTGGTAGACGGGCGTGGTTGGCCCCATTTATCAGGCGCGGGCGGCAGCAGGATGGGCGGTGCGCTCGTGCTGCCGCAGGTTTTCACGCAGAATGTCATCGGACCCATTTTCTTCGAATAGTTTGCGCCTCGAGTACGACCCGGCTTTACCGATTACTGCGCATCGAGGTGAGATTCTCGAGGCGTTGGCGCGCCATCCGGTTGTGGTGGTTTGTGGGGCGACGGGGTCGGGGAAGACGACGCAGTTGCCGAAGTTTTGCCTGGAGGCCGGGCGGGGGACGCGCGGGCTCATTGGGCATACGCAGCCTCGGCGGATTGCCGCGCGTGCGCTGGCGGCGCGGCTGGCTGAGGAGCTGGGCACGACGATTGACGTGCCGGGTAAGCGGAAGGGGCGCGCTGTCGAGGGTCGTCGCGGACCGCCGGCATCGGGTGATGCGGGGGCCGCCGTGATCACGTCCGATCCCGCCTCAGTTGGGCTGGTTGGATACAAGGTTCGGTTTAATGATCGGACGGGGCCTAACACTCGCGTCAAGCTGATGACCGATGGCATCCTGCTCAAGGAGCTGGAGAGCGATCGGCTTTTGCGTCGGTATGACACGCTGCTCATCGACGAAGCTCATGAGCGCAGCCTCAACATCGATCTTCTCCTCGGTGTACTGAAGCAGATTTCCCCACGCCGCCCTGACCTGCGGATCATCGTCACGTCTGCGACGATCGACCCAGGCAAGTTTTCCAACTTCTTCGGCGGCGCGCCCGTGATCGAGGTCTCGGGACGCAGTTATCCAGTGGAAATCCGCTATCGGCCTCTGATTGGCGAGGACGAAGACGCAGCGGAGCTGTCTTTGCCTGAGGGTATCGTGGAAGCCGTGCGCGACCTCGACCGAAATGGCAACGGCATGCGTGGCGATACGCTGGTGTTTCTGCCGGGCGAAAAGCAGATTCGCGAGGCCGCGGAGGCGCTGAACAAAGCGCATCTACGTCACACCGAAGTGTTGCCCCTGTTTGCGCGGCTGTCATCGAAAGATCAAGAGCGCATATTCGCCACGCATACCGGACGGCGCGTGGTTCTGTCGACGAACGTAGCCGAAACCTCACTCACCGTCCCCGGTATTCGCTTTGTGATTGACTCGGGCCTTGCCCGCATTAGTCGTTACAGCGTCCGCGGGAAAGTGCAGCGTTTGCCTATTGAACACATCTCCAAGGCCAGTGCTGATCAACGCAAGGGACGTTGCGGACGTGAGGCTGAGGGTATTTGCATCCGGTTGTACTCGGAGGACGTGTTTGAACGTTCCGAGGACTTCACCCCGCCGGAGGTGCTGCGGACCAATCTCGCCAGCGTCATTCTTCGGATGGCGACTCTTGGGTTGGGTGAGCCGGAGAATTTCCCGTTCCTGGATCCACCTGACACTCGGCTTGTCAATGACGGCGTTCGGTTGCTCCAGGAACTAAAGGCCATGGACGAGGAGCGTCGAGTTACCAGCCTCGGCGCCAAGATCGCTGGATTGCCTGTTGATCCACGCCTAGGTCGGATGTTGCTCGCAGCGTCCCATCACAACTGCGTGACTGAGATGCTGGTCATCACGTCGTTCCTCGAGGCGCAGGACCCCCGTGAGCGACCTTCTGATGCGCAACAGGCGTCTGCTGAGAAGCATGCGTTGTTTGCTGATGCGCGGTCGGATTTCCTCACGGTGCTGAACTTGTGGAAGGCCTTTAAGGAACAGGCCGCGGCGGTTTCGGGTAGTCAGTTACGGAAGTGGTGCCGGGAGCACTTCTTGTCGTTTGTGCGGATGCGGGAGTGGCAGGAGTTGCATTCGCAGCTGTCACAGAGTGTGCGGGAGCTGGAGCTGCGACCGAATTCGACGGCGGCTAGTTACTCTGACTTGCATCAGGCGATTCTGACTGGGTTTCTGGGGTCTATCGGTAACCTGGACGAGAAGCGTGAGTATGACGGGCCGCGGGGGATGCGGTTTGTGATCGCGCCTGGGACACCGTTGGCGTCCAAGCCGCCTAAGTGGGTTGTGGCAGGCAGCATCGTGGAAACTACGCGGTTGTATGCGCGTATGGTGGCTGCGGTTGATTCGCAGTGGATTGAGTCGGCTGGGGCGCATCTCATCAAGCGCACTTACAGTGAGCCGCATTGGGTTGAGGGGCGTGGGTATGTCGCGGCTTTTGAGTCGGTTTCGCTGTATGGGTTGACGCTGGCTTCCCAGCGGCGCGTCAACTATGGGGTGATTGCGCCGGTTGAGGCGCGTGAGATTTTCATTCGGCATGCCTTGATCGGCGTTGACGAGCCTGCGCACCAAGCTGACGTGGTTGCGTTTGGTGGGGGCGCCAATGTTGGCTACGCCGCCGCCAACGAGCGGGGCGGGGCCCGATCTGGCGTTCGCGGGGCGCGGTGGGTTGAAGGCGTCGGTACCCCCTCAGGTGGCAACGTCGGTGGAGGCCGCGGCTTCGCCGGCAGTGGTGTGGTTGGCCGGGACGGCGATGGTGGCGCTGGAGGTCGCGGCGGTAATGTTGGGCGTCATGGTGCTGGCGTGGACCGTGGTGAAGGGGCCGATGCCCGTGGCCAGCGTGGGCGCAGCGGTGATGTTGGGCGCCATGGTGGCGGGGACCGTGGGCGCAATCGGCGAGGGGGGAGTGGCGCCATTCGTGGGGATTTTCTCCACGCTAATCGAAAGTTGCGCGATGAGGTTGAGGCGCTGGAGGCGAAGATTCGTCGGCGGGACATCCTTGTGGATGAGCAGGCGCAGATGGAGTTTTACGCCAAGCGGATTCCGGATCGCGTGACGACTGTGCAGGCGTTTGAGCATTGGCGCGCCAGCGCTGAACGCGAGAACCCTCGTGTGTTGTATATGTCGCTGGCGGATCTCATGGGGCGCGATGCGCCTGATGCTGCGCCGGATCGATTCCCCGATGATTTGCAGGTTGGTAGCAACCGTTTGCCGTTGCGGTACAAGTTCGAACCGGCTGAGCCCGACGACGGCGTGACGTTGGTTGTGCCGGAGCCGTTGGTGGACGCGCTTCAGCCGGATCGCCTTGCTTGGCTCGTACCGGGGATGCGGTTGGAGAAGGTGACAGCGGTATTCCGCGCGTTGCCGAAGGCGCTGAGGAAGCCACTGGTTCCCGTGCCAGATCACGCACGCGAGGCGCTAGCGGAAATCGGAGCGGATGTTGGTGACGAACTCAGCATAGGCGCGGCACTGGTCAGCGGCGTTGGTGCTGGCGCAAGGACGAGCGGCAATACCGTAGGCAGCGCCGGTCGCGGAGGGTCGGTGAGCTCCGGCACGAAGCCGGAGTCGGTGTTGCCGGGGTTTTATGAATGGCTGGCACAGTGGGTGACGCGGCGTGCCGGCGCGCCCGTTACTACTGCTGAGTTGGCCGCCTTGGCGCTGCCTGATTTTCTGCGTATGAACATTCGCGTCGTTGACGCCAATGATCGCGTGCTCGCGGAGGGGCGTGATCTTGCTGAGATTCGCAAGAAGCTGTACGGCTCAGGAGTTGCGCCTGCGAGTAATCCACGCGCCAGCGCTCCCGCGACAAACGGTAGCGGTGGGGCGGCACCGGATGCTCCGAAGCTGCATCGCCAGTGGGACTTTGGACCACTCGCTGAAAGCGTTGAGATCGAGCGCAACCGGTTGCGGCTTCTGGTCTACCCCGCCGTGGAAGATCGCACCGTCGGCGTCGCACTCGTGGAGGCGCGGAGTGTCGCGGATGCTGAGCAGATCTCCCGCGCGGGAATCGTTCGGCTCGCGATGCTGCAATTGCCTCAGCAAACGAAGTACGTTGCCAAGCGTATGGCCGACGACCGCGAGCTAGTGCTGCTAAGTCGCGGGTTACCGTTGGACGGGTCTGTGGCGGATGCGCTCGCGCGCCGATCCTTCCGCGAGTGTTTCCTGCCTGCAGAGCTGCCCCTGCCGCGCGACGAGAAGGCGTTCGCCAGTCTGCTGGACAGTCGGCGTTCACAGTTGAATGAGATCGCTGATCGCTTGTCGTCGATCGTGACCTTGATCTTCAAGGAATGGCGCGCTGTTCGTCTGGCGCTGGAGAAGCTGACTTCGCCGTCGTTCACCGTCGCGGTCTCGGATATCAACGCGCAGCTCAAAGCGCTGCTGACGCCTGGTTTCATTGAGTCGGTGCCGCGGCCATATCTGGATTACCTGCCGCGATATCTCAAGTCGATCGCGCGTCGCCTGGAGCGTCTGCCTGCCAATGCCAAGCGGGACGCTGAATTGGCGTCGAAGGTGAAGCCGTTTACCACGGCGCTGCAGGGCTTGCTGGCGCAATTGACGCGGCCCACCGTGCCACCCGAGCTATTTCAACTTCGATGGATGATCGAGGAGTATCGGGTTTCGCTGTTCGCGCAGGAATTGAAGACGATGATGAAGGTGTCGGACAAGCGATTGGCGGAGCAGCTGGAAGCTGCGCGAGTGGAAGCGCGAGGGTAGGCGGCTGGCGCAGACGTCCGTTGCGTCTGTCAGGGGCCGACACCGATCCGATA
>Ga0268266_10002866_pt1 | contig 17937 bp, 13 predicted proteins | sample KBSS13metaG_FD_190356 | JGI IMG/M metagenome (GOLD analysis project Ga0268266, IMG submission 190356) | Switchgrass rhizosphere microbial communities from Kellogg Biological Station, Michigan, USA - KBS S1-3 metaG (SPAdes) (version 2) | ecosystem: Host-associated > Plants > Roots > Rhizosphere...
GATCAGCTTCGCCATCTCGCTCGGGCTATTGGCTGGTGTTGCGGTGTTGGCCAGCTACATCCCCGCTCGCCGCGCAACCAAGATCGATCCGCTCGCCGCGTTGCGCTACGAATAAGCACGCGGATGGTGGACCAAGTTTAATCCTCCGCGCTCGGCCTCTCAAGGCATTGTCAACGATGCTGGATTGTCCGAGGCTGCGGGTATAATCCATCACATTCATGAAGCGCCAGCCACTCCTTATCTTCGGTCTGGCCGACAGCGGGCTGCCGCACAACGGCAAGAGTAACTAGCGAAAAATCGCCATTTCATCAACAACTGCAAACCGAGCTGGCCAGTTCCTAGTAGTTGTGAAATTGCCTGTTCTCGTCAACTAGGGGTTGTTTGTCGTCCACCTTTCTGCTTGTTGTAGCCGTTTGGGCTTCTACATATTTTTGCTGGCCTTCCTATCGACGTTTCCGGTTGTGATTCCCTTCCTGGTGATCAAAGATGTGAACTCGGCACTGCACGTATCGCAAGTAGTGAGCCTCGTGATGCTCTATCTTTCAGGTTATGGACTCGGCCGTTATGCACCGGCTTCCCTCCTTGGAAGGGCGGGTTAGTCGTAACCGTCATCGGTCTTGCAATGGTAGGAACCAAGATCGCATTTGGTGGATGATGCTCCGACGCCATCTAGGGATGCTGTTCGTCGCAATTCTGTGCGCCACTCAGCTAAAGGCCCAAACGGACGTCACCAAGCCGTCTCCTGCATCGGCGAATGCCCCAGCAAACGCGAATCCGTGGGAATTCGACCTGAGCCTGAACGGATACCTCGTGCCACAAGGGCAATCCTATTTTTCTCCGACGCTGACGGTGGACCGCTACAGGCTGCACATGGAAGCACGATACAACTACGAAGCCCTGCGGACGGCGTCGTTGTGGATGGGCTACAACCTGAGCGCTGGGAAAAAGGTTGTATTGGAAGCCACACCCATGATCGGCGGGGTGTTTGGAAACACGAATGGGATTGCGCCGGGGCTGCAGTTTACCGTCACATACAGGAATCTGCAGCTGTACAGTACGAACGAATATGTATTCGACACGACAACCAAGGCTGGCAATTTTTTCTACACGTGGACCCAACTGACGTACTCGCCCTCGGAGTGGTTTACTTTCGGTTACGTTGTGCAGCGCACGCGCGCGTACCAGACCCCGTTGGAAATCCAACGCGGTTTCCTGGTAGGAATCACGTACAAGAAAGTGGATTTCACAACACAAATCTTTAACATAGGTGAAGCCGATCCGACGACCGTGCTCTCGCTGGGCTACAGATTCTAGAGTGGCGTCATCTCCGCGAGTCGCCTGTCTAACAAGCCCAGCATGGCGCGTTTTTTCGCGCAACGCAGTGCGGGGTTTCCCCCAATTGGGCAGCTCCATAGGAGTGCGCTTGGTTTTCTTTTCAACGTCCTAGGGACGGCACATCACGTGCGTTACTCGCCATATGGCTGCTCCGCAACAACACGCCGCGACAATTGGTGAACTAGAAGTCGAAATCGACACACTGCTACAGGAGCAAGTAGAGAGTCTCGCCCGTCCTCTCCTCTCGATAACGAACGAGGAAGCGAGGAGGTTCGCCGTAGGCCGTGACAAGCTCACTGCACTCTTTAAGGAGCTCTCCTGCTTAAGAGCCTCAAGCTCAGCTCACCAGCCCAACAGCAGCACGCCCCAAATCAGCGATGATTCCGCTGTTGACGTAATATCGCCATTTCACCAAACTACTTTGCCTAAATGACCCTTTGCCCAGTAGTTGGTGAAATCGCCTGATCTCGACAATAATCAAAATCTTCCGACTCACAGCCAATGTGAGAACTATGAATCTTGGCGATGGCACCAAGCGCAAGCTGTTCGGGCGACTCTCAATTGCAGTTGGTAATAGTTTGCAGATCGCCGGAATCGTGGCTGCGTATTTTGCGTTGATCATCTCCCGATCGACAGACTCGACGGCTGTCGCTGTTCCTAGCATGCTAGTTGCCTGGCTTCTGCTTTACTTCTCCTCGCATGCAGTTGCGCACTGGTTGGTGGGCCGATTAGTGGGCATTCGGTTTCTGTTTTACACCGTAGGTGGAACAAGCAATCCCGAGGGCTGGCCCTTGGGAGTTCGTTGGGTTTTCATGCATCTTCCATTCTTGGGAGTGCAGACCGACAAAGTCTCAATGCAACGCACCAGCCCTGTTGGCAAAGCTCTTATGTGGTCTGCGGGGGTGACAGCTTCGGCCATCATTCCGACATTCGCGGCGTTGTATGCATGGATGTCCGCTGTTCCTTGGAGCGGCTGGTTTTGCATATTTGCTTTTGGCTGGGCATTAGGAACATTTGCAAGCAACTGGAGGAGTCCGACGGGAGACTATTCCAAGGCAAAGCGCGTTCTTGGGTGCCAGTAGTTGGTGTAATCGCCTGTTTGCCCCGCAATCGACTGATAGATTGGACTTGGCTATGCCTGATAATCTCCCGCAGGTCTCGCACGGAATTCGAGCAAAACTGGAAATGGCGAGGGTTGCACGTCTGGCTACGTTGGGACCAGAGCGAACGCCACAGATTGTTCCCATCTGTTTTGCCTACGACGGGTCAGTTTTCTATTCAGCGATTGATCGCAAGCCGAAGAAGGTGGCTCCGAGCCGGTTGGCACGACTGAAGAACATTGAAGAGACACCGCACGTAGCGTTGCTCGTGGATCAATACGACGAAGACTGGACACGTCTCTGGTACGTGCTCGTACGAGGAGAAGCAGAGCTGGTTTCTGCTTTAGCGGAACACAAGCGAGCGATTCGTCGCCTGAGATCAAAGTATCCGCAATATGACGCGGTTATACTCGCCGACGATGCTCCTGTCCTGCGCATTACTCCTGTGCGCATTACGGCATGGGGCAAGATTTAGAGCCGCAGCGGGCAAGTAGCCACTAGATTACAGTCATCCCAAAGTGAAGAAACCATTCTGTTCCCCCGGTACGGTTTGAGACGTTGGCTAGAATGACTCGCTGCCTTCCACAATGCGGCGTGGAAGCCAGCTTGTGTCTCCGATAGAGGGCTTGTTTCCACTCGGATTTGTTCTGGAGATCGGTCGCAGCTCTCTGCCAGTAGCCAGTTCCCAGCCAAGCCGTCAATGTTGGAGGGCGAAGTTGGTGAAATCGCCTGTTTTCGCTATTCAAGCCAGTAGCCCCAGAAAGCAAGACCTGCATTGACCGCAGCCAGACTCAGCACTAGCATCGTTGACTTTAGGCGCTACTGGACCGCTCCAACCCAAAACGCCTCGTACAGGAAAACCGGATGTCGCGTCGATGGAAAATCGTCCTTGCCATCATTCTCGCAATACCATTGGTGCTTTACGTCGCTACTGCGAGCCTGATCGGTAGGACGTTTGGGCGTAAGGCTGTCCGGCAGTTCATATCGGGCACGTTTCTGGGCACCAAAGCGCGGCCGCTCACCAGCCAAACTTTTGAGCCAACGCTTGTAAGGTTGGAGCGGGGAAAGTATTTGGTTGAAGGACTAGTAGCTTGCTTCTGGTGTCACTCCGAGCATGATGCGCTGACGCGGTTGCCCTTGGCAGGAAAATTAGGCGCTGGAGTGAACGATCCGGAATTTCCGAAGCCGATACTCACGGCTCTCGTCTTTCCTAACATTACTCCTGATCCAGAAACCGGAGCCGGCAAGTGGACGGACGATATGCTCGCCCGCGCCATTCGCGAAGGCATCGGACATGATGGCCGTCCTCTCATTCCGTTAATGCCTTACGAGAGTTTCAGGCACTTGTCGGACGAAGACTTGGCCTCCATCATCGTGTATCTCCGCTCGGTACCGCCCGTCCGCAATGCGCTGCCCAGGATGAAGGCCAAACTCCCGTTTAGTCTCCTCGTCAAGGGGATTCCAGAACCTCTAACTACATCCGTCCCACAACCTGATGTATCTACACCGATAAAACGTGGTGAGTATATGACGAAAATCGCGGAGTGTTTCGTTTGCCATGAAGGCGAGGGCTCAGATGGCCGCTCACTCCCGTTCGGCGGTGGTCATGTATTTGATGAGGACCCGAGTGGACCGGTTGCCGCTGCCAATCTCACGTCCGATGCAACAGGGATTGCGTACTACGACGAAAATATCTTCATCCGCGCTCTCCGTACAGGGCGGGTCGGAGCGCGTGAACTTAAGATAATGCCATGGAGGCGGTTCGGAAAACTTCCGGATGACGATTTACGAGCGATGTATGCGTATCTGCGGTCACTTCCACCAGTCAAGCATCGAGTGGATAACACCGAGCCTCCAACATACTGCAAGATTTGTCAGCACGAGCACGGCGCTGGAGCGCAGAACTGACATCAAAACCATTGCGTCAGAGGCCCGAGACGGTACCCGCCGCCGACAATCAATTGGCGAAAAATCGCCATTAGACTAGTTGACCATTGGTCATAGTGGTTGGGGAGTGGTTGGTGTAATCGCCTGTTAACGTCCAACTATGCAGACCGCACTGGATGCGTGCACGAACCGGACAGCTCGTCAGAACGGTGCTGCCCGGTTTTCGGCTCTAGTCCGACCTACAATCAACGCTCAATTAATGCGCACATTGTCGAACAACACGTCCATGCTAGCTGCGGCTTGACGGCTCGTACAGTTTGGGGCGAATCCCCTTGCGGCGAGCAGCTTAACTGGGGTTGTCGCTGGGTTTGTGTCGGGGGCGGAGTAGGGAATGTTTGCCGTTGAGGTGAGGCCAGAGCTTTCCGCACGGAAGGTAAATTGATGATTAGCCTGATCCCACTTCACTGTAGCCGTCAGTGACTCCTCGAAGCCGACCGTACCGAGGCTTGCTACGCCGAAAAACGCGTTCGGAGAGAATACGAGGGCAGTCACCAGCAATTCGCCTGCAGGAGTCGGCGGATCGTGTTCAACGATAATGAGGGCCACAACGTCATCCCTCGTGTCGCCTGTTCCGGCATTGAAGTAATTGCCGCCGAAGATCGTCTGACTGATGGAGGAATACTGCGCGGTGTTCGTCGGACACGCAACAGCATCGGCACGTTTGACTGTGAGAGTCGTTGTAATCGTGTTGATCGCATTCGGATTGATGAAGTACAGCTCCGCTGGCCCAAATTGACGGCCCACATCCGATAACCTATTACCGTAAGTCTTCACCATTAGTCGTAACTTATTGCCCTGGATTTCTCGGGCGCAATCCGGCAGGTTGAGTGAAGCATCAGTGTCAAGGAACACTGTGGCGGAACACGTGGGCGTCGTTAACCACTTCGAGCTGTCTAGAAATCTACCCGTGAACTGGTCATAGATTTGTACGGAAGTCAGATTCTGCGCAGCGCAAATCCCACACAGCAAAATCGTAATCGCGAAGCAGCGTTTCATATTCTTCTCTCCTTTTCTTCTCTCCTTGCATCTGGAGTAACACACCAAGAGTTTGTCGGCGGAGCGCAGTGCTTGGGGTCAGGCTGTGCTCTCTCCTCTGGAATGTATGTGGTCACACTGCTTCCCCTTGTGACATCTGACACGGACGATTTCTTGTCCATTTCGAGATAGTTGGCGTAGTTGGTGAAACATCGCCATTACACTCATTGACCCGGATTTTTGGCGAACAAACGGCGCAAACTGGTGAGAACGCCTGTTTACAACAGTTAATCATCAGAGCGCAGCGGACGACGCTTGAGAGAACTCCTGACTCGACGGCGCGGAGTGGGAAACCGAAGACGATGTCTATGATGCCTTATTTCGCGCTGTGCCGATGGTCCCATTTCTGCGAAGAAAGGGGGAGAAAATGGCTTGTTTTTCCGAGGCGAAGGAGCGCACAATCTTTGACCGTCGGGGCAAAAATGGAAATCCCGACTCAGAAAGGAGAAGACACAATGTCAAACCACTTCACTGGACTCAGCCTCGGGCCGCCGCTGGGCGATCAACGACTCGACCTCTGCGACCTGTACGCATTCCAGTCGCCTGCTGACAACAACAGAACCGTGATCATCCTCAATGCAAATCCCACTGCGGGCGCACTTCATCCCGACGCCATCTATCGCCTCAACATCGATAACGACGGCGATTACCTGACGGACATCGCGTTCAGCTATGTATTTTCAAAGCCGCAGAATGGCAGCCAGACGGTTAACGTGTTCGTAGCGAAGGGCCCGGAATCGCGCTCGGCTGAAGCGGTAGGAACAAAGATGATCGCTGACGCCGAGGTTTCTTTCGGCACCAATCCGAAGATCATCAAGTCGGGTTCCTACACTTTTTTCGCAGGCAGCCGTAGCGACGCGTTCTTTTTCGATTTCGATGGAATCAAGAATCTGTTCGATACCAGGGGCAAACGGAACTTCACTGAGCCTCATCTCGGCGGTAAATCTCCGTGGACCGGCGTGGACTCGAATACGGAAGCGAACGTGTTTTCGACTGTGATCGAGCTGCCGACGAGCGAACTCAATCCCAAACCCGAGATCCACATCTGGGGACGGTGCAGCGTGCGCGAGGACGGCAAGCTGATTCACGCCGATCGCGCCGGCCACCCGAGCGTGAGCAGCTTTTTCAACACCGACGACACCAAACTGGAATACAACGCGAGCGAGCCCGTTAACGACCGCAAGCGATGGCTCGAGCAGTTCGTGCATCTGATGGGGCATACGGGCAACTACACACGCGAGGAAGCGATTGCTGCGATCGACGCGGAGCGGACCCTTCCGGATGTGCTGAGTTTCGATCCGTCGAAGCCCGCGAAATATCCCAACGGCCGTGTCTTCACTGACGACGTGATCAATTACCGCCTCGCCTTCCTGACGAAAAATGAGTGTCCACCCACAGGTCTCAAGCCCCACACCGACATTCTGAAGGAGTTTCCGTACATCGGTACGCCACACTCGAAAAGGAACGAAATGGTTGCATAACTTCTCGCGAGAACTGTAGCGATGACTCTTCCATCGGCGGAAAGGAAGAGGGACTTATAGTTGTTCGTGCCCCGCGTGATCAGTTCGATGTGTACGCCCGTGCAGCCTGGGAATACTCCCAGCGTGGGCTTGGAGGCTTCTCCTCATTGCGATTGCGGCCTTGATTCATGATCGGGTCACCAAGGATGACAGGCTGCGAGTCACGTTAGGAGATATGGCAGAGTCGATGCATGCTGGTCGCTGGAACAGGGCATACTTCGGCAACTGTTGAAACATCGCCATTACACTCATTGACCCCGATTTTGGCGAATAAACGACGCAAGCTTGTGAGAACGCCTGTTAACGACAAGCATCCGCACTGAGTCAGTAACGTGAACCGTAGTTCGTCACCTTCCACTCGGTTCCTATACGTTCGACTTGGACCATGCCCTCACCCCAAATATCCCCCGCAGAGGTGTCCCTGTCAGGCCGGAACCTCCCCTTAAACAGGTAGAAGAGCACCACGGCGTTGCCCACGTCCTTGCGGTTTCTCAGTCTCAAGTCCAACACAGGCCGACGTTCCAGAGCAGCGTTGCAGAGCCCAGGAACTGTCCTTTCGTCCGCGCTGCACTTTCCGTTCCTCAGATCAGAGACAAACTGCGACGCTACTTTCTCCGGTGCTCGGTCTCGCAACGGATTCAGAACGACAAACCCCGTCACCTCTTCGTGAAAGGTAGGGCACGGACAAGAGGCTCCAAACAACTGAACGGAACTGCGCGAAAACTCTGGTCTCGAAATGAGTGCAATCACCGTTAGAGCGAGCACAACGGTGCCTGCGATTACCGTCAGAGTTCGGCTCACGCTGACATTAGACACCACGCACGCTCAGTTGGCGTAACATCGCCATTACACCAATGACGCCCATTCGGATGCCCATTTCCAGGTAGTTGATGTAAACGCCTGTTGAAAGCCGAGAAGTTCAACATAGGCGCAAAGGAATTGTGGTACGAGCGTTGGGTCTGGGCGTCATAGAGGTGAGCAATCAGAAGACCCCTTTCGTTTGGGACTAACGAACGAGAATCAAGTACGGAAGAAGGGAAAAATGCAACTTTACGGTCGCTGCGGTTAACGGAAAACGGTTGCAGAAACCGGTTCTAGCAAGCCGCTTTACAGTACCGGAGGGGGCCCGCCTTGTAAGCCACGTGGCTTTTTCCTTAGTAGTCATGATAGGTTTCTGGTTTTAGTTGCATCCACGATGTCAGGTTTCCTCACTGGCACATACTGCCGTTATGCCACACACCATGCGCGAGGTTGCAAGGCGAGCCGGAGTATCCCTAGCGACCGTTTCGCGTGTCCTGAACAAAACGCAACACATTTCCGAAGAAACTCGTGCGCGCGTACTAAAGGCAGTAGGCGAATTCAACTACTTCAAGAACGTGCACGCGCGGCGCCTGGCCACCGGGCGCAGTGATTTGTTTGGACTTGTCATCTCTGAGATCGCCAATCCGTACTTTCCGGAAATTATTCGAGGCTATCAGGCTATCGCTTGGAACCGCGGGTTTGATGTGCTGCTTTGCAACACGGAGTACGATAGCGAGCGCAACAAGGCAGTGATCCGAAAACTGAGGGAGGGCGATGTCCGCGGCGTGGCCATCGTCACCAGCTCGGTGGACCACGGCATGGCTTCAGAACTCACCGATACCGGGATACCCGTGGTCTTGTGCAACTCCGCTCCTGCCGCAAAATTGGTCAGCAACATCTGCATCGACTACGGACCCGGCATTCGGCAAGCCATTCAACACGTCGTTGAGCTGGGTCACGGCAGCGCGGCGGTGATTGCCGGACCGGCCGGCAACCGCACAGCTTTAGCGATCAAGAAAGCATTGGTTGCAGGACTCGCAGCACGCGGCTTGAAGCCGGTTTGCGTCCTGGAAAGCGACTATCGCGTGGACGCCGGCGCCTCGGCAGTTCGGGAGGTTGTGTCCCGCTTGCAGATTCCCACCGTGCTGTTCTGCGGAAACGACCTGATTGCCATGGGCGCGATGAGCGCGCTTGAAGAACTGCGAGTACAGGTGCCGGAAGATGTTTCGGTCATCGGAATTGACGATATTTTCTTTGCTTCCCTGGCGCGGCCTCCGCTTACAACCATAAGGGTTCCCCGGGAGCAGTTGGGAATCAAGGCCTTTGAGGCGTTGGAAAGAATGCTGAAGCTCAAGCGCAAGATTGGTTCGAATTACACGTTGGAAACAGATCTTGTCGTGCGCCGCTCCACGGCACCGGTTCGACAGCAACAACTGAAAATAAGTTCATAGGTTCACTCAGCTTTGATTTACTCCGCCATTCTCCGTATTCTGTCGGTCCTTCTTATCGCACCCACGCTTGGCGCGCAGGATGCTTCCGTTCAGGACCGAGCCCGAATTGGCATCTCGCTTGCGCGGCAAGGAAACCTGGCTGAGGCGGAACGGGAGCTTCGTGCGGCGGTCAGCGGGGGTCCTTCCGTCGCTGTTTACCGAGCACAGTTGGCATCTATTTTAGGGCTTCAGGGGAAATGGAACGAGGCGCTCGTATACTTTGAGCAAGCAGTTCAATTGGCGCCGGAGAACATCGACTTCCGACGGGAAACGGCTGCTGTGCAATGGCAGCTTGGCCTGATGCCGGCCGCCGAGAGCAATCTCCAGTACGTGCTGGCAAACCGTCCCGACGACCCGGGCGCGGTCTTGCTGTTGGGTCTGCTGAAGGAAAAGACGGGCGACTACGCGAAGGCTGCTGAACTGCTGTACTCACAGTTTGCAGTGGTGGCAACGCAACCTGAACGTACAGTTGCTTTGTTTCACTCGGTCGTCCGGAGTGGTCACCCCGACAAGATTGCAAAGGTAGTTGATGTTCTGAAGGCTCATCGGAACGACAAGATATGGGCTGGCGCCATCAGCCGATGTACACAAATCGCCGCGATGGGCGGGGATTTCCAGACGGCGGAAGCGCTCTTCTCTTTACTTCCCGCCGATGATCCAGAGCGGCCGGCGGCGGCCATACAGTTGGCCCTTCTTCTGTACCACCAGTCCCAAGTATCGAGGGCGAAGGAGCTCTTATTGCAGCTGAAGATACAGGGCGTGGTGAACGCTGATGTGGAGGCTCTTCTTGGAAACTGCTTGGAGTCTGAACGCCAGCCTGAGCTGGCGCTTGCAGCTTATCGTCGCGCAATCGCGGCGGCGCCTTCGCAAATCGACCACTATGAAGATCTGATATCCCTGTTGCTCTACCTGCGCAGAACTGGCGACGCGCTTGTCGCTATGAAACAGGCTCTCTCAGTCGCGCCCAATGATGCCCGCGCCTGGGTGTGGAAAGGTAATGTCGAGCTGCGCAGGAATGCCTACAAAGACGCGATGGAGAGTTATAGGCATGCTGTTCGCCTCGATGACGGAAATGCCGACGCACGGTTCGGCGTCGCTGCAGCCTACTATGTCACCGGTCAGATCGACGCTGCCATCGCAGAGTGCAAGGCAGGAATCCCCCGATTTCCAAATGATGCGCGCTTTTATGTGTCGTATGCCGAGATGTTGCTGGCCTCTCCCGATTCCATGGAACGGCACGCGCAGGCGAACGATCTTCTGGAAAAAGCCTTAAAGCTGAGTCCGCAGTCCGCACAGGCTCACTACCTGCTTGGTCAAATGGCGTTACAGGAGGGCCGATGGAAAGAGGCGGAAGAACGACTCTTGCTCTCGCTCCAGTCGGATCCCGATCGCAGCAAGACGCATTTCGCGCTCGCTGGTGTTTACCGCCGCACCGGTCGCACCGACAAGGCTGGCCAAGAGTTTGCGCTTTACAAGAAGTTGAAGGAGGTCGAGGACAGCGGTAGCACGGCTACATTATTGGTTTTGCCCAAAGAGCAATGAGACCGTCGTACATTCAGCGCCAAGAAAAAGATAACCGTTGCAAACTACTCGCCGGGCTCTCGCGACGCGGCTTTATGTCCGCGCTCTCAATCGCCGTTCTCGGCCAGTTCCTTCCTGCGAGAATTTACGAAGGCGACACATCGGCAAGCCCCATCTTTTCCGACGTTACCGCCGAGGCAGGCCTCACCTGGCGACACTTCAATGGATTTTCTGCGGACAGGCATCTAATCGAGGCCATGGGGGGCGGGGTCGGCATGGTCGATTTTGACAACGACGGACGGCTGGACATTTTTCTGCTGAACGGCGGTGAAACGCCTCGAGGGAAAAGCGATAGGCCGCTTCAGAATGCTCTGTATCGCAATCTAGGCAATGGAAAGTTTGTTGACGTCGCTGCCGACGCTGGCTTGGGCAAGCTCAAGACGTACGGCATGGGTGTGGCGATCGCGGATTTTGATAACGATGGTCATCAGGATATCTTCATCACGGGATTTCCGAATTGTTTGCTCTACCGCAACAACGGCGACGGCACCTTCACCGATGTCACCGCAGACGCGGGGCTTCAGAACGCTGGAAGATGGGCCGCGGGCGCCGCTTGGTTCGATTACGACCGTGACGGATTTCTTGACCTCGTCGTCTGCAACTACGCGGAAATGAAGTTCGAAGACGCCCCAAGATGCGAGTATCTGAACGTACGAACCTACTGCGAGCAGCGCGCGTACAAGGGAATGCCGTTGACGATTTACCACAACAATCATAACGGCACATTCACCGACGTAAGCCGGGCCTCAGGTCTCGACCGTCTTGTAGGCAGGGCATTGGGAGTTGTGGCGGTTGATATTGATGCGGATGGCTGGCCGGACCTGTTCGTCGCTCGAGATGCATCGTCAAATCTGCTGTTGTTGAACAAGCACGACGGCACCTTCGCGGATGCCGGAGTGGACGCGGAAATTGCATACGACAGCAATGGGAATGCGAAGGCCGGCATGGGAGCGGACGTGGGCGACGCGAATGGCGACGGCCGTCCGGACTTTGTGGTCACCAACTTCAGCTTTGAATACCCGTCGTTGTTTCTCAACCGCACAGGGCTTCTTTTCGAAGACCGTGCACGCGCATCGCGAATCGCCGGCGCTGCACGATTCGATGTGGGATGGGGTGTTCACTTTCTCGATTTTGACAACGATGGGCATCTCGACCTCATGCTCGCGAACGGTCATGTCATCGAGGTCATTGAAGCCCTGCAGCCCCAGGTAAAGTACAAGGAACGGCCTCTACTTTTGCACAATTTGGGCAGCGGGGAATTCGAGGACGTGAGTTTCAGGGCCGGCCCTGCATTTTCCAAGGGCTATCTTGCTCGCGGGCTCGCCATCGGGGACTGGAACAATGACGGGGCGCCTGATGCGATCTTTACTTGTATCGGTGACTCTCCGGTCCTTCTCAGGAATGAGGTGGGCCAGAAAAATTCCTGGATCGGCGTGCGCCTGACTGGGACCAAAAGCAACCGGGATGCTATCGGCGCCAAGTTAACACTCAGCGTCGCAGGCCTCAAACTAGTGCGCTGGGTGACGGGCGGCTCAAGCTATCTTTCATCTCACGACAAGCGCACCATATTTGGATTGGGACCGTTGGCACCCAATCAGACTGCGGATATCGAAGTCCTCTGGCCAAACGGGGCGCGACAGAACGCCACCGCTCTCAAGATCAACCGCTATCACGAAATCGTCGAAAAGTGAATTTTCACTTCGCCAACGGATGCACCGAAATTTCCTTAAAGTAAACTTCCGAACCGGGGTGGTTCTGAAGGCCGATGTAGCCGGAATCTGGCCGACGTCCTCGATCGGGATCAATGGATCCCGCGTGCTTCGGAGGGACCGGTTGTCCCTCTGTGAAGTCCGTGACTCTCACGCCGTTCAGAATTACTACCGTACGCGAGCGATCAATGGTTATCTCCATCGTGTTCCATTCTCCGATCGGTCGAATGGGGCGCGCCAGTGCCTTCGTGAATGTGTAAAGCACGCCGGTGCATGAGTAATCATCCGGCCAGTCGCCGATTTCGACTTCATAGCCGCGATTGATCGGCATCCAGGGCTCACTGGGCTTTTCAGGGATTCGGATGAAGACCCCGGAGTCGGCTTCCTTTCCCGTGAGCTTGAAGACGACGCGTACGGTCGCATGGCCGATCTTCGCTCGAGCGTACCAAAGCATGCCCATTCCGCCTTCAGTTTTCATCATCCCGTCCTTGACAACGAATGTTCCCGGGCCAACTTGTTCCCATCCATCGAGGTTCTTCCCGTTGAACAATGCCCGCTCTGATGGTTGGGCAAACAAGGAACCGACGAGGGCTGGAATCATCAGGACGATTTTGGCTGCGAGGCGACGACGGGCTGGCAGCTTCTGGCTCAAAAATCCCATGGCTCCCCGATTTCATAGCACGCGGCGCAAGTCGAGTCAAAGATGTGTATGTTGTCGAAAATGGAACCGGCGATTTGCCGCTGATGCTTGACAGTCAGTCTCCGGCAGTGCTAAAACGCTCCCGATGTAACCGCTTGCAGAAAGCGGTTTCAGCGAGGGCCCGTTGGGCGGACAAAGCATCCAGCGTCGCGAGATCCTCCGCTACATTGGGATTGCTGCAGCAGCGAATTCCTTCCACGGATTCAGTCGATGGGCTTTTGCCTACCCGCAAAACCATCCGCAACCGACGACCGTACAGTCCAAGTTCCCACAATACAAACCCCTTTTCTTATCTTCGGAACAAGCATTTTCCCGAGTTGTACCGATCAAACGACCACGATGCCAATCATCGAGTTCACCATGCGCACCTGCGATTGCATGCTGGGCAACTTCAAGAAGGGTGTTCACAAGCGCGCAGGAGATGAGCGGGCGAGTTGATGTATTGCTCCAGGCAAAGAACTGAAACCGATAGCAATAGGAGTTTTGTATGCGGAACATAGCGCGGGCATTAGCCGTTTGCACTTTCTCAGTCTCCATTCTAGGAAACGTGACAATGCTTCTGGCGCAGAGCAATAATGCGTCGATCACGGGCGAGATCACCGACCCCAAAGGTGCGGTAATCCAGGGCGCGCAGGTCGAACTGATCTCCAAGGACACGAAACAAGCTTCCAACTACGTGTCCGACGCCAACGGATACTACTCCTTCCGAAACGTCCTGCCCGGTACTTATCAACTCACAATTGCGGTGCCCGGTTTCGCTCGGTACACGCAGGACGGCATTCTCGTCCGAGTCGGTTATCCAATTCGACAAAACGTGCAGCTAAAGCTTCAACAAGCCTCTTACGGCGTGGAAGTCTCGGCAGATGCTTCGCCGTTGAACTTCGAAAACGCGGAACTTCGTGGCAGCATTGATCCGCAAGTCATTCGGGAGGTTCCGCTGCTCGTATCCGGGTCGACTCGTTCGGCGGCCAACTTTGCTTCGATCCTCCCGGGCGTGGTCCGTGGCAGCGGCGACGCAGCGGGCGCGCATGTCAACGGCGGCCAGTCGCAAACGGGCATCGTTGTGCTCGATGGCATAGCCTTGTACAACTCCTCTGGTACGCAGGGCCTCACGGGCGCGATTCTCGACTTTCCGCAATCACCTGATGTAATCAGCGAATTTCAGGTGCTCACCTCGAACTACGATGCGCAGTACGGAAGCGCGGGAGGCGTCACCATTGAAAATGTGAGATCGGGGACAAATAGTTACCACGGCACCGCGTTTGAGTACCATCGGAATACCGCTTTAAACGCCGTCCAATGGGGCATACCCGCAGACCAAAAGGCACAGGACATCGAGAATGATTTCGGGGGAAATTTCGGCGGCCCATTGAAACTACCCTTCTGGAAGGATGCGGACCACCGAACATTCTTCTTTGCTCATTTTGAAGCTTTCAAGATTCGGGGCGCTCTTGTCAGGCCTACGATCTCCATTCCTTCGATGGCGGAACGGCAGGGAGATTTTCGCGATTGGATTGACCCCGAGACCGGTGACCTCATTCCGATTTATGATCCCGCCACCCACGAGCAATTCATGGGTTGCGATGGCACAACCCCAAACGTAATCTGTCCCGACGATCCCCGCCTACAAAACTCACTTGCCCGTCAATGGTTCCAGTTTCTCCCAGAACCCACTTCTCCCGGTGCTGTTAACAACTATCTAGCGCCCGCCCAGCCGGCCTTCTTAGGCACGGATGCCTATAGCATCACCGAGAAAGTTGACCAATACCTAGGAGCGAAGGACCACATTTCGGAGATGTTCTACTATAAATACCTGCCGCGAACGACGTTTACAGCCCTTCCTGAGGTGATCAGCAATAGCGGCTCCTCGTACAAGCGGACATCGGTCTTACGTGTGAACTGGGACCACACCTTCAGTCCCTCTACCGTAAATCACCTGGGTTTTGGTTATCAGAATGACAAGTTTTACGGCGGCGGCATTGACGGGGCGTTCGCTGACCAGCTACCGCAGATTCCTGGAGTCGCAAGCCACGACTACCCGCCGGTGATCAGGTTCAACGACGAGTTTGAGCAATTCGGTACAGGATCGGGCGATCCGAATATTCAGCCTTGGCTTGCACCCGCCTACATTATCAATGATGCCGTTTCGATGACTCGTGGAAAGCACACGATTTCCTTTGGTGGCGAAATGCGATTCGCGCAGAACTCCGCCATCTTTCTTGGGGGGCAATCAGGTAATTTCAATTTCGCGCGCGGAACCACAAGCCTCAATCAGGTCGGAGGCAGCCCTGTCGCCAGTTTCCTGCTGGAGCAGGTGGATTCCGCCGATGCAACGTTCTACACCTCAACCAATATCGACGCTCGCACAAAAGGATTCATGCTGTTTGTCGGTGACACGTGGCGTGTTACGCCAAAACTGACTATTTCGCCGGGCCTCCATTATGAAGTGGACCCACCGCCACTCGAGGCCGACGATCGCTTCTCGTATTTTGATCCGAACCTTCCCAATTCCGGGGCGGGGAATCTTCCGGGTGCGGTTGCTTTTGCGGGCAGCGGTCAGGGGCGCTCCGGCAGGCGTTTTCCGGAGGATACCTGGTACGGTGGGATCTCACCTCGAATCGGCGTGGCATACGCGCTGACCGCTAAGACCGTCATACGTTCCGGATATGGAATGTTTCACGACAATGCCAACATGCCCGGTTGGGCCAGCGGAATCGCCCAAGATGGCTACAACGCCACCGCTGTGTTTAACAGCTCGCAAGGGGAAACCAAAGCAGCTTTTATTTTGAGTGACGGTTTGCCCTCCAACCACCCCACTCCGCCGAACTTGGTTTCCACTTTCGACAACGGAGGTAACACTCCTGTTTATCGGCCCCGCACCGCCAACCGGTTGCCCTATGCTCAACAGTGGAATTTGACAGTTGAGCATCAATTCACAGACCGCGACTATGTGTCGGCATCCTATGTGGGCACGAAGGGCACCCGGCTGTTGTCACAAATCGCTCCGATCAACGTGGTTGACCCGAGTTTTCTCTCGATGGGCGAGCAATTGAACGATGAGTTTCAGCCCGGCGACACCGAGCTAAACGGTGTGCCACTGCCATTTCCGGGTTTCGTGGAGACCATGACGGGATGTGCGCCATCGGTTGCGCAGGCATTGTTGCCTTTTCCTCAGTACTGCAACACCATCGCGGGTCTCAACGAAAACCAGGGCAGCTCGAGCTACCATGCGTTTCAGCTGAAAGCAGAACACCGTTTCAGCAATGGCTTGTGGGCCCTACTGAGTTACACCAACTCGAAGCTGATTACGAATTCCGACAACGCCGAGAGCCTTTTGAATCCAACGTACTTTTCCTCCTTCGAGCGGTCGCGCAATCGTTCACTCGCCATCGAAGATGTTCCGCAGGCGCTGAACATCGCCTATAGCTATGAACTTCCATTGGGACGAGGCAAACGCTGGGCCACCGATGGGCTTTCGAACGTTTTTCTTGGAGGCTGGACGTTCAACGGGGTGTTCCGTGCCCAGTCTGGAATTCCATTTCAGATTTCTTCCTCATTCTGCAATGTGCCATCCCAGTTCATTAGCTTCTGTTCTCCTGCATTACTAGCGGGAACGTCTCCGTTTGCGCAGTCTCCAAGCGATTTCGACCCCAGCCGGCCCGTCCTAAATGTGAACGCCTTTGAATCCGCCAGCAGTTTTAATTTTTATACGGGCCAAGGACCACGCGTTCAGAACTTCCGGCAGCCGGGCTATACCGACTTTGACATCGGCATTGCAAAGTCAATTCGCATCACCGAGCGCTTCACATTCCAGTTTCGTGCGGATGCATTTAACATTTTTAATCAACACTACTTCAATAACGTAGGAACGTTCATACAGTCCGGAGGATTGGGTGGAGCCGCATTCGACACCGATGTCGGGAGTCCCAATTTTGGCATGTGGAACGGTGTCGTCACTGCGCCGAGGAATATTCAGGTCGCAGGTCGCATTTCGTTCTGAAATTTCTGAAGCTTTCCAACTGATGACTGACAAAGGGTGACACCCCGGATTGCTAGGCCAGCTATGGGCTGGACCGACGGTCCAGCCCGATCAACAGGCGTTTTTCTACCGCTACTGGCGTCTCAAGCAAATGAGAGTGAGGAGACGAGGGAGACAGGTCACGTTGCTTCTAGCAGTGTAGATTTGCCCGTACCGTTTTCACCCGCGAAGAAGCAAACGCGGGATCGTAGGTTCATCTCTTCAAAACGCCGGATACTGGAACGGAGAACGGATAGCTCTCCCAATCATTCACTCGGTCGCGTAATAGTGTGATTCTCTTGAGCACGGGAAGAATTTTACGCAGAAATAGAGGGTCAATGAAATTAAGCGATTTCACCAACTACTGAGAAGCGGGCCGTCCGGGCAAGAATAGTTGGTGAAATGGCGATATTACGCCAACTGATCTTAGGCATTTCCCGCCAGCTAATCCCGCGGTGTTGGGGTACCCCAATACTTCTCCATCCAGTTCACCACTTCTTTGATCATCTCGTGTCGCGGGATGTTGTGTGACGCCTCATAGACTACGCGACGCTTGTGTTCAGCTGGCGTTCCAAGGAGATCGAATAGCGGTTCCTGCGAACTATCAGTAGGGAAAAAATAGTCGTAGCGGCCGTTGAGCATTAACACCGGCGCCTTGACGTGTGGCGCGAAGTTCACTGCATCCGCTTCAGGTCGCGAGG
>Ga0268266_10002869_pt1 | contig 17921 bp, 15 predicted proteins | sample KBSS13metaG_FD_190356 | JGI IMG/M metagenome (GOLD analysis project Ga0268266, IMG submission 190356) | Switchgrass rhizosphere microbial communities from Kellogg Biological Station, Michigan, USA - KBS S1-3 metaG (SPAdes) (version 2) | ecosystem: Host-associated > Plants > Roots > Rhizosphere...
CTCTGATCGCGCGCACCGCGAAGCTCGAGATGAAGGTCGTCGACGACTGTCTCGATCCGCCGCCGGCGGGCTGCACCAAGGACGGCAACCACGTCGGCTCGCGCTACATGGCGCAGCTGTTCGATCGCATCACGAACGGCACGAACGACACCGTCGATCCGAAGGCGAAGGCGCTCGGCATCCACGCGACGCCCGACGAGTGGCCGGTCGAGAACGGCGGTTCACCGCATCACGACTACTACGTGTTCGCGTACGACCGTGAAGAGAACGTGCCGCTCGCGTGGGCGAAGAAGCACGGCAAGCTGACGAAGGACTCCGACATCACCTGGAGCTGGCTGTCGATCTTCCACGTGCCGTCGATGAACGGCATGCTCACCGGCGACCAGGTTCGCGTGACGGTGACCGGCCGCGAGGCGATCGAGCGTTACCTGTTCGGCGATCCCGACCTCGGCGTGAAGGGCCTCGTCAACGAGGATGCGAAGTTCAAGCTCGACGACACGCACGAGATCGGCTTCGAGCCCAACGATCCACTGCCCGACGCGAAGGAAAAGCGCGTCATGTGGAAGACGTACTACCTCGAGCGCGCGGTGCGCCTGACCGGCTCGAGCATCGCCGACGCGGTCGGTAGCTACGATCCCAACACGAACCGACCGGTCGTCCTGCTCGACTTCAACCGCGGCGGCGGCCGGATCTTCGGCGACGTCACCGCGGCGATCGTCGGCATGAAGTTCGCGACGATCCTCGACGACAAGGTCAAGAGCGCGCCGATCATCCAGACCGCGATTCGCGGCGGCCGCGCATCGATCTCGATGGGCGGCAGCGACCCGCGCGTGATGGAGAAGGAGCGCGACGACTTGGTCGCGGTGCTCAAGACCGGCTCGTTGCCCGCGCCGCTGCGCGAGGCGTCGCACTCCGACGTCGGCCCGACGCTCGGCCGCGACGCGATCGCCAAGACGCGGATGAGCTTCGAGCTCGGCATCTTGCTCGTCATCTGCATCATGGTCGGCGTCTATCGCTGGTCGGGATGGATCGCGGTGTTCGCGGTCGTGTTCCACATCCTCATGACCCTCGCGGTCATGGCGCTGTTCGGAGCCACGCTGACGTTGCCCGGCATCGCCGCGATCGTGCTGTCGATCGGCATGGAGGTCGACGGCAACATCCTGATCTACGAGCGCATACGAGACGAGCTGAACCTAGGAAAATCCGTGCGTGGCGCGATCGACCTCGGGTTCTCTCGCGCGTTCTCGGCGATTCTCGACGGTCAGCTGACGACCGCCGCCGCAGGCTGGGTGCTCTTGCAGTACGGCTCCGGGCCCATCAAGGGTTTCGCGGTCATGCTGCTCGTCGGCGTGTTCACCACCCTCACGACCAACATCTGGGTCACCCGCATTCTCTTCGACTGGAACGTCGCCAGGAAGAAGGGTCACATTGCGACGATCTCGATCTGAGGGCTGACAGATGAGTGAAACCAAAGAGCCCGTCGCCGCGACCCACAAGCACAAGTTCCGTTACTTGTTGCCTCCGGGGAACAACTTCGCGTTCGTCGCGAAGTTCAAGATCTGGATGATCGTCTCGATCCTGCTCATGTGCGCGAGCATCGGCAGCCTGTTCGTGAACAAGGCGGTCCGCGGCGAGTACATGAACTGGACGATCGACTTCAAGGGCGGCACCGAGATCACCTTCGCGTTCCGCGACAAGGCGACTCACCAGCTGACCAAGGTCGATACCGGCAAGATCCGCGAAGCGCTGCAGAAGTCGGGCGAAGAGGGCCTCGACGTCTCCGACGTCTCGTGGGAGGACGACAAGGGCACGCACATCGACGGCATCGTCGTGCACTCGCCGCGGTTCACCGCGCTCAAGGAGAGCGACCAGGCAAAGGCGCTGTCGGACTTCCTGGCGAAGTTCAAGGACCGTCAGATCGACGGCGCGACCTGGTCGGGCGATCGCCTGTTCGTGCGCAGCAAGAAGCTGATCATGAACTCGTCGCCGGATTGTCCGCCGGAGAAGTGCCCGGCCGAGGCGGCCGCGGTGTTCAAGGCCGATGGCCTCGAGCTCAAGGAATGGCAGCCTGAAGAGGCGGCGCAGTACACGCACGCCGATCAAGGCACCGGCGAGTACAACGAGTGGTTCTCGATGTGGGGCCTCGATCGCGAGTACAGCAAGAAGATCGAAGCGGCGCTGCCCAACATCGAGGTCGACGTCCAGGGCAGCTACGGCGTCGGCGCCAAGGCCGGCTCCAAGCTGCGCGATGACGCGGCCAAGTCGATCGTGTTCGCGATCTTCTTGATCATGCTCTACCTCGCGTTCCGGTTCGACATCCGCTACGCGCCGGGCGCCGCTTTCGCGACGATCCACGACGCGGTGATGGTCGTCGGCGTCTTCGCGGTGACATGGCAAGACGTCTCACTGGTATCCGTCGCAGGCCTGCTCACCGTCATGGGCTACTCGGTCAACGACACGGTGATCGTGTTCGACCGAATCCGCGAGAACCAGGCCAAGCTCAAGGACAAGAAGGTCGAGCGCATCATCGACATCTCGATCAACGAGATGCTGGTTCGCACGATCCTCACGTCGTCGACGGTGTTCGCGACCACGCTGATCATGAACATCTTCGGTACGGGCGAGGTGAAGAACTTCGCGTTCGCGATGAACATCGGCGTGATCGTCGGGACGTATTCGTCGATCTTCCTCGCGGCGCCGATCTTCATGTACATCTCGCGCCGCTGGTACTCGGGCCCGCCGAAACGCCGCCGTGGCGTGGTGCACGACCCGGTTGCCGCGAGCATGGACGCGGCCGAGTAGCGCTGCTTAGTTAGCGACCTTCGTATACGCGGGATCGCACATCGCGACGCCGTCGACGAGTGAGAACTGCTCGACGGCGGCGGTGTTGTTCTGCGCGATCGTCGTCGTGACGATGTTGCCGCTCACCGTGTACGTGCCCGCGCTCGTCGGCGTCGTGAACGAGCCGTCGGCCGCGAAGGTGTAGCTATCCGAGGTGTCGCTCGGTGAGCCGACGGGGTTTCCGCTGGCGTCCGTGTCCTGCATCGCCTCGACGGCGGTCCACGTCGCGACGATGCCGGTCGTCGGCGCGCTCGAAGCGAGGTAGCCGTTGTCGCACATCGTCGTGCCGTTGCTGTAGAACGAGTCGAACTGGACCTTGCCGTACGAGACGTCGCCGGTCTCGGGATCGACGAAGCTTCCGTCGAGCGTGAGTTGCTGATAATCGACCGAGTACGATCCGGTGATGAGCGGCAAGAACCCGCCGCTGCCGGCCAAGCCGTACTGGAACCGGAGGTTGTTGGCGTCGAACTGATACTCGGTGATGGATCCGTTCGTGGCGGTGCCTTTCCACGTGCCGGTCGGCAGCTCCGGCGGCGTGTTCGTGGCACAGGCGGAGAGCGCGACGAGGACGGCGGCGGCGAGTTGGGTCTTCATCATGATGCGCACGAAGTGCAACCGCCGAACCAGCGCGATCTCGACGAAACCACTTGATATGCCATGCGTGGCGGCAGACCCAACCACTCGAGTTGCCGGCGATGTGCTCAGTCTGTTCGAGACGTGCACAGCCTCGCATCGCGCGGCCGGGGATCGCTTCTTTCGCCGGGATCACCAGGGATCTGGCGCGTTTCGATGTCAGAGCGACGCATTAGCGTGCACGCGTGCAAGCACGCCTGCGTTCGCTCGACGACCGGATCGTAGCCCGGTTGGCGCAGACGTTACGCGTGCGTTCCGCGACGGCGCGCTGCCTCGTCGCGCGCGGCGTGACCGAGCCGAGCCACGCGCAGGGCTTCATCGATCCACGGCTCGCGGCGCTGCGCCCACCCGCCGGACTCGCGGGCCTCGCGTCGGCCGTCGGCCGGATCGCGGATGCGGTGGTCGCGGGCGAGCGGATCGGCGTGTTCGGCGACTACGACGTCGACGGCGTCACGACCGCGGCACTGCTCGCGTCGTTCTTGCGCGCGGCCGGCGCGCAGGTCGAGGTCGCGGTCGCGCGGCGCGACGCGGGCTACGGCTTCACGCCGGACGCCGCCGCCGACTTCGCGCGCCGCGGCTGCGCGCTGGTGATCACCGGCGACTGCGGCACGAGTGACCTCGAAGCGATCCGCGCGGGCGCCGCGCTCGGCGTCGAGGTCATCGTCGTCGATCATCACACCGTGCCTGCGGCGGGCACCGAGCATCCGGCGCGCTCGCTGGTCAACCCGTTCCGCACCGACTCGACGTTTCCGTTTCGCGGCATGGCGTCGGTGGGCCTGTCGTTCTACGTGTCGGCGTCCGTGCGGACCGAGCTGCGCGATCGCGGCTGGTTCCGCACGCGGCCCGAGCCCGACGTCCGCGAGCTGCTCGACCTCGTCGCGCTCGGCACGATCGCGGACCTCGTGCCACTCACCAACGAGAACCGCATCCTCACGTCGCTCGGACTGCGCCGGCTGCAGACGCGCGTGCGGCCGGGCGTCGCGGCGCTGCTCGCGGCAGCCGGCGTCGATCGCGAGCGCGAGGTCGACGCGCGCACGGTCGCGTGGAAGCTCGCGCCTCGCATCAACGCGCCCGGGCGGCTCGGTGCGGCCGAGCCGTCGCTGTCGCTGCTCCTCGCCGACGCCGCGAGCGCCGAGGCGCGTGCGGCCGCGCTCGAGGAAGCCAACACCGAGCGCCGCGCGATCCAGGATCGCGTGATGACCGAGGCGCTCGCTCAGCTCGGCGACGCCGAGCCCGGCCCCGCGATCGTGCTCGCCGGCGAGGGCTGGCCCAGCGGCGTCGTCGGCATCGTCGCGGCCAAGCTCGTCGACAAGTACCAGCGCCCGGCGTTCGTGATCGGGCTCGATCCGGTGGCCGGCATCGGCCGTGGCTCGGCGCGCACGACCGGCGGAGTGAACCTCTACAAGGCGCTGACGCACGCGGCGCCGTGCCTGCAGCGCTACGGCGGTCACGCCGCGGCGGCCGGGTTCACGATCGCGCGCGAGCAAGTCGCGGCGCTCAAGGACGCGCTCGGCGATGCGTGCGCGCGGCTCGCCGAAGGCTCGGGCCCGGTGAGCGCGCACCTCGACGTCGATGCCGAGGTCCGGCTCGGCGAGGTCGACGAGCGGCTCGCGCAGGAGCTCGCGGGGCTGGGCCCGTTCGGTCAGGAAAATCCGGCGCCGCTCCTGGTCGCGCGCGATCTCGCTGTCACCGCCGCGCGCCGCGTCGGCGACGGCTCGCACTTGAAGCTGACCGTCGAGGATTCGCAGCACGTCGTGCGCGACGCGATCGGGTTTTCACTCGGCGATCGGCCGGTCGACGTCGGCTCGCGGATCGACGTCGCGTTCGTGCCGCGCGTGTCGACCTGGCAGGGCCGGCGCAGCGCCGAGCTCGAGGTGGCCGACCTCGCGATCCTGCCGTGCTAAGAGATCGCGTGTGAGCGATGACGACAACGAGCCGGTCCCGAAGCTGCCGTACGGCCGCGGCCTGCGGTTTTCCGGCCCCGAGCTGTTCCGCATCGCGATCACGATCGCGCTTCTGATCGCGATCATCGTGCTCACCAAGCCGTGCTCGCGCGCGGTGTCGACGTTCGTGACCGGCTTCGACGGCTCGGCGGGCTCGGCCGCGGTGAAGCCAGCGGGCAGCGGGTTCGGCAGCGCGCAGCTGATCCCGCTGCGCGGCATGTCCGACGAGCAGGTCAAGGCCACCGTCGAGCACGCCCAGCAGCGCAGCCGCTTCATGCACGGCGGGTCCGCCGAGGGCTCGGCCGTCGACGTCGGGTCGGCGGCGCCCTAACCGCGTCCTGGCGCCGCGGCTCTCGATGTAGCATCGAAGCTGCTTTGCACGCGCGGGCGTTGATAGCGATGGTGGTCGCCGCGTGCGGGCGCCTCGACTTCGCGCCGATCTCCGACGGTGGCGTGTCGCCGATCGACGGCATGACGATCGACGGCGCGACCGATCGCCCGAATCGCGCATTCGTCACGCCGAACATGTACACGGCGATGCTCGGCGGGCTCGGCGGCGCCGACACGACGTGTGGGCAAGTGGCCGCCGCGGCCGGGCTTCCCGGCGAGTTCGTGGCGCTGCTGTCGACCTCGAGCGTGAACGCGGTGGATCGCCTGGCGGGCTCGCGCGGCTGGATCCGCAGCGACGGCGCTCCGATCGCCGACGTCCCCGGCGATCTCTTCATCAACGGTCGCATGCTGAACCCGCTGGACCACGTGGCCGACGGGACGCGGCTCTCCGACGGCGCCGGCTTGAACACCTGGACGGGGGCCGACGACAACGGCTTCTTCGATCCCGTGTTCGGCTCGTGTGGCGACTGGGACTCGCTCGCGGGCAGCGGCGCGATCGGGCTCTTCGATCGCAGCGCGCCGTACGAGATCGCGACGAGCGGCGGGCAGCCGTGCGCGAGCCCGGGCCATCTGTACTGCTTCGAGATCGGCCACGCGTTCGCGGTGCAGACAACGGTGGCGAACGGACGGATCGCGTTCCTCGGGACCGCGACCGGATCGATCGGTGTCGCGGCGCTGAACGCGCAGTGCCAGACCGACGCGACCATGGCCGGGCTCGCGGGCACGTACCTCGCGGCCGTCGCCACGACGACGTCGTCGATCGCGTCGAGCTTCATGCCCGGCGCGCCGTGGCGCCGCGTCGACGGCACGCAGGTCTCGGCGAGCGATACCGCGATGTTCGACGGCACCGACCTCGTGTCGTTCATCAACCAGGCCGCGGACGGCACGTATCTCGCGGGCCAGTTCACGCCGAATACGAAGACCGGCGCGACCAGCGGCACCGCCGTCGGCACGAGCCAGTCGACGTGCGCCGACTGGACGAGCACGACCGGCTTGGGCGCCGGCGGCTCGCCGATCGACACGTCGTCGGGATCGTTCTGGGGCGGCACGAGCGCCGACTGCAGCCTGACGTACCCGACCGTGTGCCTGGAACAGTGAGCTCAGTGCGTCGCCGCGGTCCACGTGCCGTGGAACTCGTGCTCGCAGCTCGCCGACGCGGTGTCGGCGGTGTACGCGTTCTTCGCGCCGCCGTAGTACATGCGCGACTGGTGCGTGTCGGTCATGCACGTGCCGACGAGGTTCTCCTTCGGGCACGCGTGCTTCTCCCACTCGGCGTTGAGCTGCTTGCAGTCGTGCTCGTGGGTCGCGAGATCGCTCCCGTAGTCCTCGCACACGCTGCCGGTCCAGCAGCTGAAGCCCTCCGAGCGCGCCCCGTTGCAGGCGGCGAGGGCGACGAGTGCGAATGCGATCGCGCGCATCACCAGAGCACCGCGTGGCGAAGGACCGGCATCTGCGTGCGGCGGCGGGCGAGCGTCTCGCCGTCGAGCGTGGCGGCGACGACGCCGTCGCCTTCGGCGAGCTCGCCGACAATGGTGCCCCACGGATCGACGACGAGCGAATGGCCGTAGCTCTCGCGCTTGTCGTTGTGCTTGCCCCACTGCGCCGCCGCGACGATCCACACCTGATCTTCGATCGCGCGCGCGCGCATGAGCACGTGCCAGTGCGCGGCGCCGGTGTGTGCGGTGAACGCCGCGGGGATCACGACGACCTCGGCGCCCTTGTCCTTGACGAGCTCGCGATACAGCTCGGGGAAGCGCAGGTCGTAGCAGATCGACAGGCCGACCTTGACGCCGGCGATGTCGGCGACGACCGCCTGGTCGCCGGCCGCGGTCGCATCGCTTTCTTTGAGCGTCGCGCCGAGCGATGCGCGCGGACGCGCACCGCTCGGCTCGTCGGTTCCGGCCTCGGGCGGGATGTCGACGTCGAACAGATGGATCTTGCGGTAGCGCGTGGTCAGCTCGCCGCTCGGGCTCACCACCACTAACGTGTTGTACGTGCGCTTCGGATCGTTCGGCACGGTCTCGGGCGTGCCGCCGCCGATGAGCCACGCCCCGTGCTTGGTCGCGAGCTCGCGCAGCGCGCCCAGCACCGGTCCTTTGCCATCGAGAATCTCGGCGGCCGCGAACTTGTCGCCCTCGGCTCGGCCGAGGAACGAGAAGCATTCGGGCAGCACGATCAGCTTGGCGCCGCCGGCGGCGGCTCGACCGACCAGCTCGCGGACGACACCGAGGTTCGCCGCGAGATCGCCTATCGAGCGCATCTGGACGGCAGCGACGGGGAGCTTCCAGCTCATCTCTAGTTCGTAGCACAGGCGCTTCAGGTACTTCGGCCCTGCTTGAAAGCACTTGCTCTGCGATTTCGGCAGTGGTAACCAACCGTCGCAGCTTCAACCGTCTCTGGTAGGGGTGGCCTTCGGGCCGCCTTTTTTTGTCTCTACATGTCGCGCAATCCTCTGCATAACCGACTGATTTCTATCGTCGAGCCCGTCGTTCAAGGCGCTGGGCTCGAGCTGGTAGATCTGCGGTTTTTGCTCGAGCAGGGCGGCTGGGTGCTGCGCGTGCAGATCGACATTCCCGTCGATCGCATCACCGACGTGACCCAGGTCCCGAGCGATCGCGTGTCGCTGCTCGAGTGCGAGGCGATGTCGCGCGAGCTGTCGGCCGTGCTCGACGTCGACGATCCGATCGCGCAGGCCTACAGCCTCGAGATCAGCTCGCCCGGCATCGATCGGCCGCTGCGTACGGCCGCGCACTTCGCGCACTTCGTCGGTAGCGAAGCGAAGATCCAGCTCGCGATCCCGATGCAGCTCCCCACCGGCGAGCGCCGCAACTTCAAAGGGATTTTGAAGGGCGTGGCCGACGACAAGGTCTCGATCGATGTCGACGGCCAGCTGTTCGAGCTGCCGATCGGCGACATCGACCACGCCAAGCTCGTTCCCGACTGGGACGCCGTCATGCACGGCAAGTCCGGCGTCGGCACGGCGCATGCCCCCAAACCGATCAAACCGGGCCATCGCCCGTCGCAGAAGGCACAAAAGCACTAAGAGGAAACGCCATGGAAGCCAAACTCGACATGGTTCTCGAGCAAGTCGGCCGAGACAAGAACATCGACAAAGTCGTGCTGATCAGCGCGCTGGAGCAGGCCATTCTGACGGCCGCCAAGCGCACGTTCGGCATGAACCGCGAGATGGAAGCAAAGTTCAACGCCGAGACCGGCTCCGTGGACCTGTTCCTCATCGTCAATGTCGTCGAGGACCCCGATGACGCGATCGAGGGTCGCGAGATCACGGTCGATCAGGCGCACACGGCTGGCCTCGAGGCCGAGCTCGGCGACGAGCTGCTGTTCCAGGTGTTCTATCGCGCCGAGGACGACGACCGCGCCCGCGAGCAGGACGAGAAGTTCGGTCAGATGATCGACCTCAAGAACGCGTCGAAGAAGTTCGGGCGCATCGCCGCGCAGACCGCCAAGCAGGTGATCTACCAGCGCGTGCGCGAGGCCGAGCGCGACAACGTCTACAACGAGTTCAAGGACCGCAAGGGCGAGATCATCCCGGGCATCGTGCGGCGCTTCGAGCGCGGTGCGCTCGTCGTCGACATCGGCAAGGCCGAGGCCGTGCTGCCGATGCGCGAGCAGGTGCCGCGCGAGAGCTATCGCGTCGGCGATACGATCAAGGCCTACTGCCTCGACATCGACCGCAACGCGCGCGGTCCGCAGGTGATCCTGTCGCGCACGCACAAGGGCCTGCTCGAGAAGCTGTTCGAGCAGGAAGTTCCGGAGATCTTCGAGAAGATCGTCCGCATCGAGAGCTCGGCGCGCGAGCCCGGTGCGCGTGCGAAGATCGCGGTGAGCTCGCGCGATCGCGACGTCGACCCGGTCGGCGCGTGCGTCGGCATGAAGGGCAGCCGCGTGCAGGCTGTCGTGCAGGAGCTGCGCGGCGAGAAGATCGATATCGTTCCCTACGACGACGACCCGGCCCGCTTCGTGTGCAACGCGATCGCGCCCGCCGAGGTGAAGCGCGTGATCATCGATGCCGAAGGGCACCGCATGGAGCTGATCGTGCCCGACGACAAGCTGTCGCTCGCGATCGGCAAGAAGGGCCAGAACGTTCGGCTCGCGTCGCAGCTCACCGGCTGGCGCATCGACATCCACAGCGAGTCGAAGATCTACGAGCTCGAGCGTCGCGCGAAGGAGCAGATCGCCGCGGCGATCTCGCCCGAGTTCGACAGCAGCATCGCCGAGACGCTGTTCAAGCTCGGCTGGCGCTCGGTCGGCGAGCTCGCGCGTGCGCACGTCGAGGAGCTCGCGGGGCTACCCGGCATCGGCGGACCCGACGGTGCGCACAAGGTCATCAATGGCGCGAAGGCGTACATCGCCGGCGGCGGCCGTCGCAGCCACGCGGATCTTCGTAAGGAGACCGAGCGGCGCTCCGGCATGTCGGGCGATCAGCAGCTGATGGAGCTCGACGGCGTCGACGAGGAAGTGCTCGGCGTGCTCCACACGGCGAACATCCACTCGCCCGAGGACCTCATCAAGACCCCGATCGACCAGGTCGCGACCGCCACCGGGATCGACATGGGCGATCTCGCGCGGCTGCGGCAGCGCGCGATCAGCTGGCTGTCGGAGGTATCCGCCTGAGCCCGAAGTCGACCTCAGGGCACACGCCGATGCGGACCTGCGCGGGTTGCCGCACGGTCGATGCGCAAGCGGCGCTCGTGCGCGTCGCCTTTGCGGGATCGCACCTGGCGGTGGGGCGGGGACCGGGCCGTGGCGCATATGTCCACGCACGACCTAGCTGTTTGGAGAGTGCTGCCCGTGGAGGCCTGGCGCGCGCATTTCGCCGCGCGGTACCGCCCGGCGCGCTTGCCAGCCTCGTCTCGAACCTGTCACCAGGCGTCGACAATCCGTCGGCAAACCATGCTGGCCATGTGCCCGCAGAAGCTGTAGAAACAGCCCCACGGTCGAGCCAAGCGACCCGAGCGACGACCAAAGGATAACCGGAAAGCAGATGCGCGTTTACGAGATTGCCAAAGAGGTCGGGATTCCGAACAAGGACCTGATCGCGAAGATCCGCGCACTCGGCCTCGAGGTGAACAATCACATGTCCTCGCTCGACGCAGACGACGTCGCACGCATCCGGCGCTCGCTCGAAAAAGAAAAAGCATCGGTCGCGCCCGCTCAGACCCAGAAGCTGTCGACCGGCACCGTGCTGCGCCGCCGTTCGAGTGGCGAGCGTCCGACCGACGGCGATGACGTCGTGAAGACCGCGCCGTCGACGCCCGCTGCTCCGCCGCCGGTGATCCGTCGCCGCGTCGAGGCCGCGCCGGCCGCCGAGCCAGCGCCCGCGCCGGCCGCGCGTGGCGCGCACGAGGAGCGCACCCAACGCGAGCATCACGAGCCCGCCGTGCGCCGCACCGCGGCCGCTGCTGCGCCTGCACCAGCGCCGGTGACCGAAGCGCCGAAGCCGCCGCCGCCGCCGGCGCCTGCGCATGTCGAGCCCGTCGTCCGTCGCGTCGCCGAAGCGCCGCGCGAGGCCGCGCCGGCAGAGCCCGCGCCGCAACCGGCACCGCCGGCCCCGACGCCCGCGCCCGTGAAGCGTCCCGCGCACGACGAGACGCCCGCCGCTGCAGCGGCACCGCCTCCGCCCGCCCCGCGCCCGGCTCCGCAGCCGGTCGCTCCGCCGGCGATGGCCGCCGAGTCGGCACCGGCACCCGCGCGTTCGCGCGTGATCGTCGCCGGTCCGCAGGTCGTCGCGCGCGGTGCACACGCGAGCGAGACGGCCACCGAGCGCCCGCGTCCGGTTCCCGTCGAGCCGCCACCGTCGACGCCGCTTCCGCCGCGCGTCACGCCGGTTCGTCCGGCCGTCGTCGAGCAGCAGCAGCAGCAGCCGCAGCCGCGCGTCGAAACCGCGAAGGAGCCCGCGACGCCGCGCAGCCAGTTCGAGCTCGAGCTCGAGCGCGCCCGCGCGCGCACGGCCGACAAGCCGCGCGTCATCGAGATCGACATGACGAAGCCGAGCAACGGCGACACGGCCGCTCCACCGCCCGCGCGCGATCCGTCGCGCCCGGCCGTCGGCACCGTGATCGCGCTGCCGCCGCGGATCAAGATCACCGAGCGCACGCCGGTCGGCGGACGTCCGGCGCCCGGCCCGATGCCGGTCAACCCGATCCGCGATCGCTACAAGAACCAGCAGCAGCAGCGCCGTGGCCCCGGTGGCCCCGGCGGCCGCGGCCCGAACTCGATGATGGGCAAGAAGCTGCCCCTCGGTAAGAAGGGCAAGCAGACCGTCATCACCACGCCCGCCGAGCACAAGCGCGTGATCCGCATCGAGGACACGATCGCGATCTCGGATCTCGCGCGCAACATGGGCATCAAGGCACCCGAGGTGCTGAAGAAGCTTTGGGGCATGGGGATGACCGGCGTGAACATCAACGCGTCGATCGACTTCGATACCGCGCAGATCCTCGCGAGCGAGTTCGGCTACGAGGTGCAGAACGTCGCGTTCAACGAGGAAGACGCGTTCGCGCAGCCGGCCGATGCCGGCGGCGAGCTCGAGCCACGCGCGCCGGTCGTGACCGTGATGGGTCACGTCGACCACGGCAAGACGTCACTGCTCGACGCGATCCGCAAGACGCGCGTGGCCGCCGGCGAGGCCGGTGGCATCACGCAGCACGTCGCCGCGTACAAGGTGAAGGCGCCGGGCCACGGCGAGATCGTGTTCCTCGACACGCCGGGCCACGAGGCGTTCACCGAGATGCGCGCGCGCGGCGCGCAGGCGACCGACATCGTCGTGCTCGTCGTCGCCGCGAACGACGGCGTGATGCCGCAGACGCTCGAAGCGCTCAGCCACGCCAAGGACGCGAAGGTCACGATCATCGTCGCGGTCAACAAGATCGATCTGCCCGACGCGCAACCCGAGCGCGTCAAGCAGCAGCTCGCCGATCACGGCCTCATCCCCGAGGAGTGGGGCGGCGAGACCGCGTACGTCAATGTCTCGGCGCTCCGCGGCGAGAACATCGACAAGCTGCTCGAGGAGATCTCGCTTCGTGCGCAGGTGCTCGAGCTCAAGGCGAGCAAGGACAAGCCGGCCGCAGGTCTCGTCATCGAGGCACGCCTCGATCGCAACCGCGGTCCGATGGCGACCGTGCTCGTGCAAGAAGGCACGCTGCGCGTCGGCGACATCCTCGTCGCCGGCCGCACGTTCGGCAAGGTTCGCGCGATGCTCGACGACACCGGCCAGAGCGTCGATGAAGTCGGGCCGTCGACCCCGGTCGAGGTGCTCGGTCTCGACGGCGTGCCGGATGCCGGCGATCAGGTCAACGCGGCTGAAGACGACAAGGTGGCCAAGCAGGTCGTCGACTACCGCCGCCAGTCGCACCGCCGGCGCGAGCTGGCGTCGACCGGTCGGGTCTCGCTCGAGAACCTCATGGAGCGGATCTCCGAGGGCATCGATCAGAAAGAGCTCAAGGTCGTGCTCAAGGCCGACGTCCAGGGCTCCGCCGAGGCGCTCAAGGCCGCGCTCGTCAAGCTCTCGACCGAGAAGGTCAAGGTCAACGTCATCGCGGCCGCCGTCGGCGGCATCACCGAGAGCGACGTCAACCTCGCGAGGGCCGGCGGCGCGATCATCGTCGGCTTCCACGTCCGGCCGGCCGGCAAGAGCTCCAAGCTCGCCGAGCAAGAGGGCGTCGAGATCCGGCTCTACGACATCATCTACGACGCGCTCGACGACGTGAAGGCGGCGATGGCCGGCCTGCTCGCGCCGATCAAGCGCGAGGTCGCGATGGGCAAGCTCAACGTCCGCGAGACGTTCTCGATCCCCAAGATCGGCACGGTCGCGGGCTGCATGGTCACCGAGGGCAAGATCAACCGCAAAGCCCACCTCCGGATCGTCCGCGACGCGGTGCAGGTCTACGAGGGCAAGATCGGCTCGCTGCGCCGCTTCAAGGACGACGTCAGCGAGGTCCAGCACGGCTTCGAGTGCGGCGTGATGGTCGCGGGCTGGAACGAAGTGAAGCAGGGCGACGTGATCGAGGCCTACGAGGTCATCGAAGAAGCCGCCCAGTTGTAGCGGTGGCCGCCGCACGGTACGGTGGCCTGGATGTACGTCGGCATCGCCAAGATCGCGCTCGCGCTGGCCGACAGCCATTCGCTGAAAGAAAAGCGGATGGTGCTGCGCCGGATCAAGGATCGCGTGCGCGAGCGGCTCGGCGTGACCATCAACGAGGTCGGTGACGCCGATGCGCACCAGCGCGCCGAGCTCGGCTGCGCGGTCGTGTCGAGCGATCGCGCGAAGGCCAACGCCGTGCTCGACCACGTGATCCGCGTGATCACAGGCAGCGGCGGCGACCACATCATCGCGATCGCGCGGCGCGTCGAGACGTTCGACGCCGACAGCGTCGCGTATGCGGCCAAACCCGACGAGCCTGGCGACGACACGTGGATTCCCGACGCGTGGCGAGAGGAGCTCGACTCGTGAAGCCCAAAGGTGCAGGTCCGAGTGGCAATGCGCGGCGCGAGCGCGTCGCTCACGCGCTGCGCGAAGCGCTGACCGAGGCGATCGCCGCCGACGTCCGCGATCCGCGCGTCCACGCACCGCAGCTCCTGACCGTCACGCGCGTCGAGCCCAACGTCGACATGGCGGTGGCGAACGTCTACGTGTCGATCGTCGGCTCCGACGCGGTCGCCGAGGCGGCGCTGGCCGGGCTCCAGAAGGCCGCGAGCTTCTTGCGCGGGCCGATCGGCCGCACCGTCGGGCTCCAGCACGCGCCCGAGCTGAGGTTTCACCGCGACGTGTCGATCGACATGCGCGACAAGCTCGCCGAGATCCTGCGCGAGGACGAGATGAAGGCGAGGGCGGCCGGACGAGAGCCTGAATCGCCGACGACCACGCCGAAGCCGACGGAGAAGCCGTGAGCGTCGAGGAAGCCCTGAACAGCGCGTGCGAGAAGTTGCGCGCGAGCCAGCGCGTGCTGCTCACGAGCCATCGCCGGCCTGACGGCGACGGCACCGGCTCGATGGCGGGCCTCGCGTCGTTCTTGCGCGCGGCTGGCAAAGAAGCGGTCATCTACTCGGTCGATCCGATCGCGCGGCGCTACAAGTGGCTGCCGCTGGTCAGCGACACCGTGCACACGATCCCGTTCGACGAGCGGTTCGACTGCACGATCGTCGTCGATTGCGCCGACGTCTCGCTGCTCGGCGACACGCTGCCGCCGCCGGAAGTCTGCGGAACACTGATCACGCTGGACCACCACGCGAGCGGCCGCCCGTTCGGCGACATCGCGGTGTGGGACGCCAGCGCCGCCGCGGTCAGCGTGCTCGTTCATCGCATCGCGGTGCACGAAGGCTGGCCGGTCACGCCGGAGGCGGCCGTGCCGCTCTACGTGTCGCTGATCAGCGATACCGGCGGGTTTCGCCACGCGAACACCAACGCCGAGGCGCTGCACGTCGGCTCCGAGCTGATCCGCGCCGGCGTGGTGCCGGCGACGATCGCGGCCAGCCTCGAGGAGCGGCCGAGCCCGGGCAAGCTGCGCTTGCTGGGCTCGGTGCTGTCGACGCTCGAGCTTCACTGCGCGGGACGCGCCGGCGTGCTGAGCGTGACGACCGACATGGTCGAGGGCGCGCGCGCGTCGTGGGAAGACATCGAGGGCATGGTCAACTGGGCGCGCAACGCCGACGGCGTGCAGGTCGGCGTGCTGCTCACGACAGCCAAAGGCGGCGGCGTCCGCGTGTCGATGCGGTCGCGCAGCGAGCGGCTCGACGTCGGCAAGGTCTGCATGACGCTCGGCGGCGGCGGCCATCCCGGCGCCGGCGGCTGTCATATCAACGCGGATCTCGTGACGACCAAGGAGAAAGTCGTGCGCGCGCTGGATGCGGCATTCATCCGCACCACCGGCCGAATGAACGCGGCTGTCCCCGACAAAGATCGTTGATACGATCGCGCCATGCGTTTGCCCTGGGTGCTCGTTCTGGCCGCCGCGTGCGGACACAACCACGGCGCCGCACCCGACGCGGCGCCGGCGGTCGATGCCGCGCCGCCCGACGCCGCGTTCGAGCCGACGCTGTTCGACACCGGGCTGTGCGTCGATCGCGCGTGCACGCAGATCAGCCCCGGCATCCAGACGTACACGCCGCAGTGGCCGCTCTACGCCGACGGTGCGGGCAAGAAGCGCTGGATCTACCTGCCCCCCGGCACGCAGATCGACACGACCGACATGGACCACTGGCAGTTTCCGGTCGGCACCAAGCTGTGGAAGGAGTTCGACGCGCCCGACGCGAACGGCAACCCGGTGCGCGTCGAGACGCGCATCGTGCAGCGCATCGGCAGCGGCAACACCGTGGGCGACTGGTTCTACGCGGCGTACGCGTGGAACGCGACCCAGGACGACACGACCGAGGTCCCCGAAGGCGTCGGCAACGCGAACGGCACGATGCACGACATCCCGGCGCACGTCGAATGCACGACGTGTCACGAGAACTTCTCGCCGACGCGCGTGCTCGGCTTCGGCGCGTTAGACCTCGACGAGGCGCCGCAGAACCCCGGCGATGTCACGCTCTCCGATCTCGTCGCGAACGGCACGCTGACCGCACCGCCGGCCGCACCGGCTGCCGGTTCGGGAACGCCGTTCTTCCCGCTGCAGGCGACCGGCGACACCGCCGCCGCGCTCGGCTACCTGCACGCGAACTGCGGCCACTGCCACAACCCGACGTCGGCGTTCTACATGTCGCAGACCAAGATGTCGTTCCGGCTGAATGTCGCCACCGTCGGGGATACGGCCAACACGCCGGCGTATCTGTCGGCGGTCGGCCAGACCACGAACATGACCGTGAACGGCCACAACACGATCGTCGTGCCCGGCCAACCGGGTATGTCGGTGTTGATCGATCGGTTCGAGACGCCCATGGGCGCGTCGGGGTACACCACGTTGCACATGCCGCAGCTCGGCACCAAGACGATCGACCCCACCGGCGACGCGACCCTGCGCGCATGGATCACCGCGCTTCAGTGAACGGCGTCCTCGTCCTCGATAAGCCGCCGAACATGTCGTCGGCGGCCGCCGTCGATCAGGTCAAGCGCGCGCTCGGCGCCACACGCGCGGGCCACGGCGGCACGCTCGATCCGATCGCGACCGGCGTGCTCGCGATCTGCCTCGGCGAGGCGACCAAGCTCGCGCCGTATCTGCTCGCCGACGACAAAGCGTACGAGGCCGACGCGCTGCTCGGCACCGCGACCGATACGCTCGATCGCACCGGCGTGGTGACGGCCACGCGGCCGTACGACCACGTCACGCGTGACATGATCGATCGCGCGATCGCCGGCCGGCGCGGCGAGCAGCAGCAGGTGCCGCCGATGTACTCGGCGATCAAGCGCGGCGGCATCCCGCTCTACAAGCACGCGCGGCGCGGCGTCGAGATCGAGCGCGAGCCGCGTCCGGTGCGGATCGACCGGTTAGACCTCGTCGAGCTCGCGTTGCCGCGGCTGCGACTCGCGATCGCGTGCAGCAAGGGGACCTACGTTCGCAGCCTGGTCGCGGATCTCGGCGACGACCTCGGCTGCGGTGCGCATCTCGCCGAGCTGCGCCGCACGCGCAGCGGTCGCTTCGCGATCGAGGACGCCCAGCGGCTCGACGCGCTCGATCCGAGCCGGCTCGTCGGGCTGAGCGACGTGCTCGCGATGCCGGCCGTGATCGTGCCCGGCGCGCTGCGAAAGACCGTGATGGACGGCGTCCAGCATCCGCTCGAGCGGCTCGGCGCGCCGGCAGGCGAGCGATTCCAGCTGGTTGACGAGACCCGGACGTTGCTCGCGATCGCCCATAACGAAGACGGCCACGTGGTCTACGACCGCGTGTTCGCCGCTTGACGCAGGGCTGCGCTTCGCGCAAAGTCCGCGCCGACCACGGCATTCGTGCATGGCGCACGCGGCCGTTGGCGACTGAGGTACCCATGTCTGTTTCGACCGTTCGCAAGCAAGAGACCATCGGCAAGTTCCGCCAGCACGAGAGCGACACCGGGTCGCCCGAGGTTCAGGTCGCGCTGCTCTCCGAGCGCATCTCGCACCTCACCGAGCACCTCAAGAACAACCACAAGGACCACCACAGCCGTCGTGGTCTCTTGAAGATG
>Ga0268266_10002871_pt1 | contig 17908 bp, 17 predicted proteins | sample KBSS13metaG_FD_190356 | JGI IMG/M metagenome (GOLD analysis project Ga0268266, IMG submission 190356) | Switchgrass rhizosphere microbial communities from Kellogg Biological Station, Michigan, USA - KBS S1-3 metaG (SPAdes) (version 2) | ecosystem: Host-associated > Plants > Roots > Rhizosphere...
GGGCTGACCAAGACGTCGCGAAGCGTCATCCCGCGGTCCCGCGCACCCGGGGCGTACTCGGCGAGGTAGGTGTCAACGAACTTCCTGGCGCACCCGGGCCGGGTCACCACGCGGTCAACGACGAACACCGCACCGTCAGCCATGAACCGAGGTTAGGGACGCAGACGAACATGGCGCACGAGCGCTCCCGGCCATCGGGAGAGCACCTTTGACCCCGTCGCGCGTTGGGTGACCGTGGTGGGATGCCTGCAGAGTCGCCGGATCCATTCCTTCCCGTCAAGCTCGGGCCGGTGACGCTCCGCAACAGGGTCGTCAAGGCCGCTACGTCGGAGGGACGCTCGCCCGACGGCCTGGTCACCGACGAGCTGATCGAGTTCCACCGCGCGTTCGCCGCCGGCGGGGTCGGAATGACCACGGTCGCCTACTGCTGCGTCTCGCCCGAGGGGGCCAGCGCGCCGGGTCAGATCGTGATGAGCCGGGGCGCGGTCCCCGGCCTGCGCATGCTCACCGACGCTGTCCACCGTGAGGGCGCCGCGATCTCGGCGCAGCTCGGGCACGCCGGAGTGGTCGCGCCCAAGAAGCTGACCGGTGTCACCGCCGTCGCGCCGAGTCGGTTCATCAATCCGACGTCGTTCGCATACTGCCGGGAGATCACCCGCGACGAGATCCGCGTGGTCATCGACCAGTTCGGCGCCGCGGCACAAGTGGCGATCGATGCCGGATTCGATGCTGTCGAGTTGCATTTCGGTCATCTGTATCTGCCAAGTTCGTTTCTGAGCCCGCTGATCAACCGTCGCAAGGATGGCTACGGCGGGTCGATCGACAACCGATCGCGACTCGTCCGTGAGATCGCCGTTCGAGTGCGCGAGGTGGTTGACGGCCAGATCGCCGTCATCGCCAAACTCAACATGGACGACGGGCTGCCCGGCGGCATCTGGATCGACGAGGCGTTGCGCACCGCGCAGTTGCTCGATGCCGACGCCACGCTGGATGCGATCGAATTGACCCAGGGCTCATCGGTTTACAAGCCGATGTATCTGTTCCGCGGTGACGTCCCGGTGAGGGAGTTCGCACGGGTGATGCCTGCAGCACTGCGTCCGGGCATCCGGCTGGCTGGCAAACGCGCGATGGGAAGCTATCCGTACCGCGACCTGTACATGCTCGACGCGGCACGACAATTCGTCCCGGCGGTTGCCAACACCAAGTTGATTCTGCTGGGCGGTATCACCAACCGCGAGCATCTGCAGACGGGCCTGCGTGAGGGTTTCGACTTGATGGCCATGGGCCGCGCGTTGCTGCGCGAGCCGGATCTGGTGAACAAGATGATCGCCGATCCAGGGACCCGAGGCCGCTGCACCCACAACAACAAGTGCATGGTCACTGTCTTCGGCCGCACACACTGCGTGCTCGACCCTGATCAGCGGTACGGTCCAGCCGTGCCGAGTAGCGCCAGGGCACTACCCCTCGAGCAGTTGAGCTAGTTCGCCGCAGGCGTGCCGCCGGGCTTGGTGCGCGATATCGAGCATCGGCATCGTCATGAAGCCGTGGACACCGCCCTCGTAGAGGCAGCGTGCGATGAGCACACCTGCCGCAGTGCCCAGTCATCCGGCACCGGCTGATGGTGGATCAGCCAGGACCGGCAGTCACGATCGCGTTGCTCCCGCTGATGGTAATCCCGGCCTAAGGTTGTGGCTTGGGCGGACGAAGGCGCTACCGAACTTTGAAACGCGCCTGCACCACGTCGGCGGTCAAGCCGTAGTCGGTCAGCGAGTAGCGATGCTTGGGCGCACTAGGCCCGTGGCTGCCCTCGGCGTGGGCTTCTTTCATGGCTAGCACGGCCTCGTCGGTCAGCGGTAGGCCGAAGTGCCTATAGATGCCGCACGCGGTGCCAACTGGATCGGCGACGAAATCGAAATAGTCCACGTCGCAGAACTGGTCGGGATTGTGGCCGGCGCGGGAGGTGTCGAACCGTTCGATGGCTCGAGCCCAGGTGTCGAGTACGTCCTGGCCGATTTGGGGGCCGACGAAGGTGTTCGACCATCCCTCGGTGGAGTGTTCGGCCAGCGAGCACATTGATGCCAGTAGGGTTTCCGGGGGGCGATGGCACTGCACGATGAGTGCGTCCGGGTACACCTCCAGGATGGCGTTGAGCGAGAAGAGATGGCTGGGGTTCTTGAGCACCCAACGCTTTTGGATGTCGTTGAGCCCGATCAGCTGCAGGTTCTTGCGATGTCGCCGGAAGGACGGCGCCCAGTCCTGCTCTGCCAGCCATTGCGCATAGGTGGGCACATGGGCAAGTGATTCGAAGGACACCGAGTGCACGGATTGTCTAAGCAGCTGCCAGCATTCTTCGAGGACGTCCTCGGCAATGTAATGCAGACCTAGGAAATCGGGGTTCTCCCGGTGAGCCTTGGCGTAATAGGCTCGCAGTTGGCGGTATTCCGGAAAGGATTCCCACTGCTTGCGTGGCGGACGCGGCTGCGGGTACTCCGCAAGCCAAAGTTCCAGCCCTTGATGAGCTGGGTCGGCGCCGAGTAGACGGTGTAGCGCGGTGGTCCCGGTCCGGGGTAATCCCGTCACGAAGATGGGGCGCTCGATCGTGACGTCCGCGTGGGCCGGAAAGCGCTTCCGTGCCGCCTCACTGAGCAGCCTTGCCACCAGCCCGGCGCGCAGGTTGTGCCGCGTCATCGTGGCGCCCAGCGGCGTGAAATCCGCCTCGCGCGAATAGGAGTCGAGAAGTACCCCGAGCGCTTCGCGGAAGTTGTCGTCGTCGGTCCCGAAATCACTGTGGCCGGCTGCCTCGATGGCTTCGACGCACAGATCATCTGCGGTGCCGATGTCGGTTCGTGTTGTCATGCCTTGTACTCCCCACAGTTGACGTCAAGGGTCTGGCCGGTGATGGCACTGGCCATGTCGCTGATCAGAAAGAGGATGGCCGAGGCGACTTCGTCTTCGGTGACCAAGCGCTTCAGGTCGGAATTCGCCGCGGCGGCCGCATAGACCGCGTCGACGGAGAGGCCGGACTCGTGCGCCTGCTGGTCGAAGTAGGCCTGCAGCACTTGTCCCCAGATATAGCCTGGCGCTACAGAATTCACACGGATACCGGAACAGCCAAGCTCGCTGGAGAGCGACTGCGACATCGCCAGCAACGCTGTCTTCGCCAGTTTGTAGGGACCGTATATGGGGTCAGAATGCCTGATCACCATCGAACTGAGGTTGACGATCGATCCCTTCGATTCTGCAAGTGCGGGCGTGAAAGCCTGTGTCGTCCGTAGCGCACCGAGAACGGTCAGTTCGATGGAGTCTCGGATGTGGGCGTATGTGGTGTCGGCGAACGGCTTCATCGATGGGTACGTGAAGGCGTTGTTGACCAGGGCATCGACCTTGCCGTAGGCCGCCAGGGCCGATTGGGCGAGTTCGGCAACGTCGGTGTCTACGGTGATGTCGGTCGGCACAGTCACCGCGCGCCGACCCATGTCGGTGATGGTCTTGGCGACCTCTTCGAGGCGAGGGGCCGACCTGGCCGCCAACACCAGGTCGGCACCTTCTTGGGCGCATCGCCGCGCGAGTGTCGTGCCAAGACCGGGTCCGACGCCGGTAATCACAACGACCTTATTCCTGAGTAGAGCTGTCATTGCTCAGCCCAGCATTCGCTGACTGATTTGGGCTTGCCGCAACGCAATCCGGCTCTTCCAGTCCTCGTCGGAGATCTTGTTGTGTGCAAAGAACGGAAGTGTGGCGGGTATCGCGTCGAAATCGACGAGCTCGACTCTGGGTCCGTCGGTTTCTGTAACCTCCTGCGACAACCGTTGCCACCGGAACTGCAGATAGCCGCGCCGATGGCCCAGCGTCTCAACCCAATTCGTCAGTCCGGGGTTTTGATCAGCGACCACGATGCGAACCTTGCCGTCCGGGTCGACTTGCGTCTGAGCCCCATTCAGTGAGGTCTGATGGTTGATGTAGTCGAGCGAGGTGTACCACATGTTGCCGAGCTGAAATCCTTGATAGGGGGCGTTGCTCATCGGCAACGTGAGGATCAGCGCCTGGTCGGGCGTCAAGTCGAAATGTCCGGCCGACGAGTACTGGGTGGTCAGCCCACCGGGGGTGACGCGCGGGGCCACCAGGGTGTTAACCGGGAGGTTGAGGTAGAACCATTGTGGGAATTGCAGCCAGGTCTTCACGCGGTTGATCAGTTCGGATGCCGCAGTGGCGAACTGCTTTTCGACCAGCTCGCGAGTCGGTGGTGGCGGCGCCGTGCCGACGGTATCGGTGCGGAATACAGCCAGGGACCCTCGCCGCTGTGACCAGTCGCCGTACACCTCGCGGATCACCAGTTGCCCGGACCGTCGCGGCGTGAACCGCCATTCGAAACTGCCGTCGGGAGCAATATCGAGTTCGCGATCATCGAACGCGACCTCGCTGTCGGGCACGCTGTCATCGGTGTACTCACCGGCAAGATACTGAAAACTCAGATCGGTGGTGGTGCCGCGCAATCCGGTGACCACGTATTCGAAGCCAGCGCGCATCTTGGTGCCGAAATAAAGGGTGTCTGGGTTGTCAAGTCCCATCTTTGTGAATGGGCCAGTGCCGGAGAGCAGAAACGGATGGTCGGGGTGCTGATTGAACGCCAGATGTGTACAGGCTGCGACGCCGCCTGCCAGGTACTGCAAACCCTCGGCGAGGTCAGCGTCACCGTCGATGTGCGGTGCGGTCGCGATTAGCTGTTCGGCTTCGGCGATCGCGCTTGCAAATAGCTCGGAGAACATGCCTTCGAACGCTAGGTGGGGAGCGTGCCGGGTGGAACGGGAAGCGTCCGCTCAGCGGTACGCTTTCTCGGCAATGTTGGCCATTTCTACCCGGTTTATACGTGAACCGAGCCCAACGGGCGCACTGAATGCGCTTTTCTGGTTTGGCTCAGCGGATTTGGGGGATCTGCACTCGGTCAAGCTGGCGTCACGACGGTTATCTGTGCGCGGCGGTGCGCTCGGCCTGGAGGTGCTCGCTGCGTTGTTTCAGTGCGAGTGCGGTGTCGTCGAATGCGCGTTTCACCCAGGCGCCAGTCTCGGCCACGTGGTCCCCGAGGAACGCATCCGTGGAGTAGTAGCGGCAGTGGCTATCACCAACGGGCTCGATGACTTGGTCGCGTCGCGCGGCATACGGTGACTCTGCAGTTGCCCGCAGCTCCCAGGAAAGCAGACGTTCGGGAACGAATGCGCACACGTACTCGGTGTTGGGGAACGTGCCGCCCGCACCCGAGTAGTCAACGAGAACCATTTCTACTGCAGAGCCGATCGCCAGTGTCGATATCGCAGAGATGCAGAACGGATTCCATTGTCGGTAGTTGTCGAGGTCGGTGAGCACATCCCACACGACGCCGGCGGGGGCGTCGATCTCGACAGTGATGGAGCGCACGAGGGTGCTCGGGTCGTAGTTCGGGATAAGCGGATCAGACATCAAATCTCCGTGACGAGTCTTCCGAGAGCGCGTAGTTCGCTGCGCAGGCCTGCGGAGTCGAATGCTGGCACGGCCCGGCCTGCAGGCAAACGCGCTGTGCCGGTCAACGGGATGGCGGTGTTCGCCGGAATGCGTTAGCACGCCAACACGCCCGTCGACGCGACCTAGAGACGCCGATGTTCTATCCGTGCGGGATTGCCGCCGCAACCGTTGTCCGCTCAGTGGAACAGCGTCCGTTCGCGCAACGGCAGTGTGCTACAACAGATCCCGGCCGCCGCTCGCGCAGGCGGGGCACTGCCGGCCTTTGACGACGGCGGCCCAGCCCGTGCGGGGGCGTGATTGATGTGCTGAAAGAACGTCCGTATGCCCCGGGGCGCGGCTGAAAGGACCACGGGATGGTAGCGCGGAGCGCAATGCTTGAAGGTCGGGTAGCTGTCGTCACCGGTGCCGCCCGCGGGCAGGGGCGGTCCCACGCTGTGCGACTGGCCCGTGAAGGCGCCGACATCATCGCCCTCGACATCTGTGCCCCCGTGTCCGACACCATCACCTACCCGGCGGCCACTCCGGAGGACCTCGCCGAGACCGTGGATGCAGTCGAGGCTGAGGGCCGCAAGATTTTGGCACGCAGCATTGACATTCGCGATGGCGCCGCCACCGGTCAGGTCATTGCCGACGGTGTCGAGCAGTTTGGTCGGCTGGACATTCTCGTGGCCAATGCCGGTGTACTGAGTTGGGGCCGGCTGTGGGAGTTGTCCGAGGAGCAGTGGGACATCGTCATCGACATCAACTTGTCGGGTACATGGCGCACAGTGCGCGCCGTCGTCCCGGCGATGATCGACGCCGGCAACGGCGGATCCATCATCATCGTCAGTTCGGCGACAGGCCTGAAGGCGACCCCGGGAAACGGGCACTACTCGGCGTCCAAGCACGGCCTCGTGGGGTTGACGAATTCCCTGGCAATAGAGGCGGGCGAGTTCGGGATCCGGGTGAACTCCATTCACCCATATTCGGTCGACACCCCAATGGTGGAACAGGAAGCGCTGATGGGTCTTTTCGCGAAGTACCCGAGTTTTCTACACAGTTTCCACCCGATGCCGCTCCGCCCGCTGAGCAGCGAGGGCAAAACGAGCAATTCCGAAATCATGGCGCCAGAAGAAGTTTCCGATGTCGTCGTATGGTTGGCCGGCGACGGTTCCGCCACGCTATCTGGCTCTCAAATCGCTGTCGACCGCGGCGAGATGAAATACTAGCCATGGTGAACCATCGGCAGCGCAGAAATCTTCGATCCGCGTAGTTCCGATCATCAGCGACTGTAGTTTACCGGGTACCACCCTGTGGCACAGGATATCTCGACTCCGCGACATGAATCGCGGTGACACCGGGTTCGGAACGGCAGGCACACAGTGCACCCCTCCCGCAACCAGCGTCGCGTGTGCACTATGTACCGACGGAGTCGCCCACCGCTTCAAGTAGACCGGACAGCTCGTAGCACGCCTCGACGCGGGCGCGTTGAGCGACGTCGAGCATTGGCATCGTCATGAAGCCGTGGATGCCGCCCTCGTAGTAGCACCGCGTCACCGGCACATCCGCAGCGACCAGTGCGTCGCCGAACGCAATTCCCTCGTCCCGCAAAGGGTCGTGACCGGCGACAACGATGACCGCAGGCGGCAGTCCATGCAGGTCTGCGTTCAGCGGCGAAGCGTACGGATGCTCCCGGTCGGCGACGGAAGGCACGTACTGATCCCAGTACCACTGCAGCGCGGGACGCGGGTTGTAGTAACCCGTTCCGAACAGTCGATACGACTCGGTGTCGAAATCCGGGGCGATCACTGGGTAGAGGAGCAGTTGTGCCGCGAGCGCAGGTGCGCCGTGGTCGCGGGCCATCAGTGCGGTCGCGGCCGCCAGGTTGCCGCCTGCGCTGTCGCCGCCAACGACGATGCGCCTCGCATCGCCGCCGAGCAATTCGGCATTACGCGCCGCCCATTGCGTCACGGCGAAAACGTCCTCTGCGGCCGCAGGCCATCGGTCTTCCGGTGCTCGCCGATACGCCACCGAAACAACAACGGCGGGAATCAGATTCGTGAGGCTGCGACACAGGCCGTCGTGGCTGTCGAGATCGCAGAACACAAAGCCGCCACCGTGGGCGTACACCACAGTTGGGACAGGACCCGTCATCGACGCCGGGCGGTAGATGCGCACCGTGACGTCGCCCGCGGGACCAAAAACGAACGCGTCACGCACTTCGCCGACCTCTTCGGCCGTCGATGACGCAACAAAGCGCGACCGAATCGCGGCCCGCGCCTGCGCGCCGGTCATCGTGTGCACTGGCGGAAATCCTGCGTCGAGCGCCTCGATGATTCCGGCGATCTGCGGGTCTAAATCCATGCCTCGACTCTCGCTGTTCCCCTGCCCTTCGGGCGTGGGCCCACGTTCCTCACTCGCGTTCGACTTCGGGACTTCATGCGTATTGCAGCGCAGATTCACGAACCGGACGCATTGCGGGTCCGCCACGCAACGGCCGCACCTGTTGCAGTGTCGGTGCCACACGCTGCGGCCCGTCTTCGACGTTGCGCCAGATTCCCATCGCGGTCATCCGTACGGGTGCGGCCAGGCGCTGATCGAACGTCATTCGGTTCATCGGTCCGCAGACCGACACCGCCGCGACGGCTTCTCCTGGTCCACCGATTGGCGCTGCGACACAACCGAATCCGGGCAACGACTCTTCGCGCTCGAACGCCACCCCGTGTGCGCGAACCTTGGCCAGCTCAGCGCTCAATTGTGCGGCAGTGCCGATTGAGTACTTCGTTTTACGGGTCGCCAAATCGACGACGTCGGCGTCCCCGGTGTACGCGAGCATCGCCTTGCCGACGGCCGTGCAGTGTGCGGGCTGGCGTCCTCCGACGCGAGTGGGGATCGCAGCGGTCATCCGGTCGCCGATCTTCTCGAGATACACGACGTCGGAGCCATCCAATACCGCAAGGTGCACGACAAGCCCAGTGGCGCGGTGTAGGTCGTGCAGTAGCGGGATCGCTGCGCGGTGCAGGCGGTCCTGGTGCACTGCGAGCGATCCCAGTTCAACCAGCCGCATGCCGAGTTCGTAGTCGCGCCCGCTTCGGCGCAGCCAGCGCAGGTGCACCAGTCGCTCGAGCATGCGATGCGCAGAGGAGCGTGGCAGCCCGGTCCTCCGCACGATCTGGGCCAGAGTCAGCCGACCGGGGCCGTCGAAGGCGTCGAGCACCAGCGATACCCGGTCGATGACGGCACTCGGGGTTGGGGAATCGACGGTCACGGTCATGACGCCTCCTCGGCTATATGACTAATAGTAATATGCCTGTTTGTACCACACGGATGTGGCCCGTGTCACGCACTTGCAGCCATCGAGATCGACAAAATGGCGAGATCTACTCGCATTTATCCGCCGAAACGTGAGTTTGGGCGAGCGCGGAAGTCAGCCTTTGGCGGCGCTGCGACCGGCGCGGCGACCGTAGAAGCTGCCATCGCCGAGCGATATGCCGCTGGCATAACCCCACGCCGCCAGACCGGCAGCGGTGCGGCCCGCCGCGTAGAGGCCGGGGATCGGCTGCCCGCTCACGTGAAGCACCTCGGCATCGAGTGAGGTTTGCAGGCCGCCGAGGGTGAAGCCTCCGCAGCTCGCCCGCAAGTCGATGGCTCCGACGGGACAACCGATGGGGCGCAACCACTCTGGCTTCTTGTGCAACAGTGGATCCTCGCCGCGGGCGGCGGCGTCGTTATAGGCGCTGACCGTGGCCCGTAGCGACCCGGCCGGTAGGCCGATCTCGCCCTCGAGCTCCGCGACGGTCTCGCAGACCCACGTCGCCGGACGTTTGAGGATCGGTGTCGCGGAGGTGGCGGCCATCGCCTCCTCCTGGGCATCGCCGTCGATGATGAGGAAGGCCGTGTCGTCCTGGTGGTAGAGCGTGAGCTGCCCGATGCGGCCGGAGTACATATCCTCGGGGACATAGCGCTGCCCGCGCCCATTGACGAGGATGCCGCGCACCGTCTGCTGGGGGTCGATCAGAAACGCGACCTCAGTGGCGTCCATGTGTGCGAGGTCCGCGCCGAGCGCCTGCGCCATCCGGATCGCGTGGCCATCGTGCTGTTCGATCGACGCGGCCGGGCGGCCCGCGATCCGCGGCGCATACTGCGCGACCATCGCGTCGTTGTAGGCGAAGCTGCCCGCCGCCAGGACGACACCCCGCCGTGCGCGAACCGCGAAGGACTTGCCGTATTGCCGGGCGATCAGCCCGGCCACGCGGCCGTCGGACTCGACGACCAGCGACGCCACACGGGTGTCGTAGAGAGATCGCACGCCGAGCGCCGTGGCAGTCTCAACGAGTGGCTTCATCAGCATGAAGCCGCCGCTCTTCTCGCCGGCCCGCTTATCGGACATCTGCGGGATGTGGCCGCGCGGAGCAGGTTGGGCGATCGTGTTGAACGGGAACGCGTTTTCCCCGCCGGTGAACATCAGGCCCTGATCGGCCGGTGGCTCCCAGCCCGGCTCGCCCCAGAACTCCGGTTTGAAGGGCACACCACAGCCGACGAGCCAGTCGAAATGCGCGACGCTGCCCTCGCAATAGTCGGCGATGCGATTCTCGTCGGCCCCGGGTCCCATCGCCCTATTGAGAAAAGCGGCCATGTTGTCGACGGAATCGTCGAAGCCGCAAGCTTTTTGGATCGGTGTGCCGCCGCCGAGGTAGATGAACCCGCCGGCCATCGCCGCGGCGCCGCCCCAAGAGCCGGTGCGTTCGAGCACCAGGACATCGGCGCCGCCGCGCGCGGCCTCAACCGCGGCTGCAGCGCCGGCTATGCCGTAACCGACGATCACGACATCGGCTTCGTTGTCCCAGTCGCTCACCGACGACGCGGGGATGGGGATGACGTCGGTATCCGGGGTCATGGCCGCATGGCCGCCGGAAGGTCGGATACCCATTCGTGGCCCCAATAGCTGTCGGCGGTGATTTCCTCTGCGGTGTAATACGTTTCGTCGACGCGCATGCCGTCGGTGCCGAATTCGATGTCCCAGTCGCCCGGCGCGCGCACATAGAATGACACCATCTTGTCGTTGGTGTGCCTGCCCAATGTGGAGGACAGCTGGAAGCCGTCCTTGTTGACCCGGTCCAGCGCCTGTCCGACGGCGTCCAGACTGTCGACCTCGACCATCAAATGGATGACGCCGGGGTCGCGCAGGGTCATCGCCGGGCAGATCGCGAGGCTGTGATGGCGTTGGTTGATGCCGAGGAAACGGACTCGGAGCGGGCCGAACTCCGGCGGTGTCGGGACCCGGAACGCGCCGCGGGAGACGAAACCCAGTACGTCTGTGTAGAACTGAAAAAGCCCCGGCACATCGAGGGCCGGAAGCACGACGTGGCCCAAACCCTGTTCGCCCGTGACGAACTTGGCGCCGAACGGGGTCACCACAGGGCTGTGGTCGAGGACCGCGCCGTGGAAAACCTCCGTCGACGTGCCCGCTGGATCGTCGAACGCGATGACCTCCTCGACGCGCCGGGCGTCGGCCTCCGCCTGCGAAAGTTCCTTGACCGGCACTCCCGCGGCATCCAGCGCCGCCTTCACCCGTTCCAACGCGGCGTGGTCGCGAACCTCCCAGCCGACGGTGACGATCTTGTCGGTGTCCCCGGGTACCACGATGATTCGCGCAGCGCGCTCGTCCATGCGTAGGTACAGCGCATCCTTGTCCGGCCCTGCACCCTTGGCGAAGCCGAGCACGTCGAAGGCGAACTGTCGCCACCGTGGCAGGTCGGTCGCCTGAACCGTGACGTACCCAAGGCTTTTCAGATCACTCATTGACAACTTCCCTCAGATCATCGCCCGCAGCGGACCCTGCGGGTCGATGCCCAGCGAGCTGAGCGCGGAGGCGTGGTACACGGTTCCCGGCACGTGGATGGCGTGAGCCATGCCGGCGTGCGCATCGCGCCAATACCGTTGCAGCGGTTTGTCCATCCGCAATGCGTTGCCGCCCGAGCGGGCGAAGATTTCGTCGACCGCGGACACCGCGCGCCACACCGCGCGCACCTGCGTGCGCCGACCGGCGGCGCGGTCGGCGAACGTCACCTCGGCGCCCGAGTCGACGATGTCGTAGATGCGGTCGACGTTGGCAAGGATCTCCTGGCGGGCGGCGTTGATGTCGGCCGCTGCCTCGCCGACGCCATACATGACGTACGGATCGTCTTTGATGGCAGTGCCGTTGGCGCCGACGCGCTCGCGCTGATAGTCCAGGTGGGCGGCAAGAGCACCTTCGCAGATGCCGATGGTGGCCGAGCTGATGCCCAGCGGGAACATCGTCGACCACGGCATCTTGTAGAGGGTCTTGGTCATGCCGGCTTCGACCTGGGCGCTGCCATCCATGACCTTCATGGCGTGCATCGTTCGATACGCCGGAACGAACGCATCCTTGACGATGATGTCCTTCGACCCGGTACCCCGCAGGCCCACCACGTTCCACGAGTCCGGCACGATCTCGTAGTCCTTGCGCGGCAAGATCATGTGCAGCATCTGGGGCGGCATCAACGGCTTGCCCTCGTCGTCGCCGAGCATGGCGCCCAAGAAGATCCAATCGCATGCGTCGGTGCCGGAGCTGAATTGCCAGCGACCGTTGAAGATGTAGCCGCCGTCGACCGGGCGGGCCACACCCTGAGGCGCATAAGGGGAGGCGACCCACGTGTCGATGTCGTCGGCCCACACTTCCTCGGCGACCCGTGGATCGGCGTAAGCCAGCTGATAAGGATGCACCCCGACCACGCCGTTGATCCAGCCGGCCGCCGGGTCCAGCGCCGCGGTGGCCATCACCGTCTCCGCGAACTCGCGGGGATGAACCTCGAGTCCGCCGTGCTTCTCGGGCTGCAGCAGGCGGATTGAGCCGATCGACTTCATACTCTTGACGGTGGCGTCGGGCAGTTGACCGATCTTTTCGGCCTCGACCGCCATTTCCTTGAACTGGTCCGCCAGGTCCATCACCCGGTCGAGTACGCGCTCGCTCATTCGCTTTGTCCTAACTGTCTGGCCGTGATTAATGGTCTACCGCAGGTGATGGCCGGACCGGGGCCGATCCCGGTGAGCGGACCGAATCCAGGGCTAATACTCGATGTGGACATCGTCGCTCACGGGACGGGCCTGGCATCCGAGAATGAGGCCCTCAGCGAGGTCCGCGGGCTCGAGGATGTCGCAGCTGTCCATGTCGACCTCGCCCGAAACCACCGTGGCCACGCACGACCCGCAGTGCCCTTCCCGGCAGGAGTGCGGGACGTCGATCCCCGCCTCGAGCATGGTGTCGACCAGGCTCTTGTCACGTGGCCATCGAAGCCGGTGACGGGTTCCATCCAGATCGACCTCGACTCTGGTGTCGACTCGAGTGTCGCTTGATTCGACGTGGGCCATGAAGTGAGTGTCGTGCGCAGATCCGCTGATGCCGACAAGCGCGACCGATATCTGGGAGATCGCCGTCAGGGCGTCCGGTCACCGGGAAAGCAACCGGGTGACGCGGTCATTGCGACCTAGCGTGGCGGCGTGACCGTCTCGGCAGACCAGCAGCCAGTTCTCGACGCCGTCGTGGTTGGCGCGGGATTCGCAGGCCTATATGCGTTGCACAAACTCCGGTCGCAAGGGCTGTCGGTCCGGGTGTTCGAGGCGGCGCCGGAGGTCGGCGGCACCTGGTACTACAACCGCTATCCCGGCGCGCGGTGCGATGTCGAGAGTGTCGACTACTGCTACTCGTTCTCCGATGAGCTGCAGCAGGAGTGGACATGGACGGAGAAGTACGCCACCCAGGGCGAGATTCTCCGGTACATGAAGTGGGTCGCGGACAAACTCGACCTCCGCTCCGGGATCACGTTCAACACCAGGGTCACCTCGGCGGTACTCGACGAGGACACGCTGCGCTGGACGGTCACCACCGACGGGGGAGAAGTCATCTCCGCCAGGTTCTGCATCATGGCGACCGGTCCGCTGTCGGCAGCGTTGACGCCCGACTTCCCCGGGTTGCGCACGTTCGCGGGGGAGGTGTATCACACGGCGCATTGGCCGCACGAACCCGTCGACTTCACCGGTAAGCGGGTAGCCGTCATCGGCACGGGGTCGTCGGGCATCCAGTCGGTACCTGTCATTGCCGAGCAGGCCGAGCAGCTCTACGTCTTCCAGCGCACGCCGAACTACAGTGTGCCGGCGGGCAATCGGACACTGACCGCCGATGACGTCGCGGAGTACAAGGCGAGCTATGCCGAGCGGCGGCGGCTGTCCTGGCGCAGCGGCGGTGGGTCTCCGCACACGCCTCATCCGAAACTGACCATGCAGGCCACCGCTCGAGAGCGCCGTGAGGCGTTCGAAAAGCGTTGGGAGTTGGGCGGTGTGCTCTTCTCGAAGACGTTCACTGACCAGATGACCGACATGGCGGCCAACGAGGAGGCGCGGAAGTTCTATGAGGAGAAGGTGCGTGCCGTCATCGATGACCCTCAAGTTGCCGACCTGCTGATACCGACCGATCACCCCATCGGCACCAAGCGGATCTGTACCGACACCAACTACTTCCAAACCTTCAACCGGCCCAATGTGAACCTCGTCAGCGTGCGCGCGACTCCGATCGAGTCGATCGACACCACCGGCATCAACACCGCCGACGCCCACTATGACCTCGACGTCATTGTGTTTGCAACGGGTTTCGACGCCATGACCGGAGCCCTGGGGAAGATCGACATTGTCGGCCGGGGCGGTGCACAGATGCGCGAGCACTGGAAGGACGGTCCCCGCACCTACCTCGGACTCGGCGTCGACGGGTATCCCAACCTGTTCATCGTGTCCGGTCCCGGTGCGCCCGCGGTGCTCGCCAACATGGTGCTACACGCTGAAGCACACGTGAACTGGATCGCCGACTGCATCGCCCATCTCGATCAGCACGGGCATGCAGGCATCGAGGCGACCCCTGACGCGGTGGACAACTGGCTCGCCGAATGCGCGCAGCGCGCAGAGGCCACGCTGTTCACCAAGGCGAATTCCTGGTACCTGGGCGCAAACGTTCCCGGCAAACCGCGCGTGTTCATGTTGTTTCTCGGCGGGTTCGCGGTCTACAACGGTATTTGCGCCGAGGTCGCCACTGCCGGCTACAAGGGATTTCACCTCATCAAGGCGCCGTGATGTCGGGCTTGCTCGACAAAGTGGTGGTCGTGACCGGTGCCGGTCGCGGGACTGGCCGCAGCCATTGCGAGCGCTTCGCGGATGAGGGTGCCGACGTGATCGCGGTCGACATTGCCTCCGCGGCAACTGATCTGGGAGTCACCGCCGCCGAAGTCGAGAAACGCGGACGCCGTTGTGTGACGGGCTTGGCCGACGTCTGTGACTTCGAAGCGGTGAGCGCAGCGGTCGCGGCCGGGGTTGCCGACCTGAACCGGCTCGACGTCGTCGTCGCCAACGCCGGCATCCACACTGCGGGTGCGCCGACGTGGGAGCTCACCGAGGACGCGTGGCGCCGCACACTCGACGTCAACCTGACCGGGGTGTGGCATACGGTGAATGCAGGTGTGCCACACATCGGTGAAGACGGCGGTTCGGTGGTGATCATCAGCTCCACCAACGGTTTACGCGGGACCGCCAACACTGCGCATTACACCGCCAGCAAGCATGCGGTCGTCGGACTGGCACGCACTCTTGCCAACGAACTCGGCCCGCGCAGGATCCGGGTGAACACTGTTCATCCCGGCGCCGTGGGAACGGCGATGGTGCTGAATGAGGCGACGTACAGACGGCTGCGGCCGGACCTGCCGAATCCGACCGCCGAGGATGCCGCCGAGGTCCTCAAGGCGCGCAACCTGCTTCCGGTGCCATGGGTGGAGCCCGTCGACGTCGCCAATGCGGTGGTGTTCCTCGCGTCTGACGAAGCCCGCTACATCACGGGGACTCAGCTCGTCGTCGATGCCGGTCTGACGCAGAAGACGACATGACCGGCCGGCTGGCGGGGAAGGTCGCGTTGATCACCGGGGCGGCCCGGGGGATCGGGCGGTCTCAGGCCCTGCGGTTCGCCCAGGAGGGCGCCGACGTGATCGCGCTGGACCTCTGTGGACCCGTCGAGACCGTGTCGGTGCCGGCATCCACTCCCGAGGATCTGGACGAGACTGCGCGACTGGTTCGCGCCGCCGGTGGCCGGATCGTCACAAGCATCGTCGACGTCCGAGATGAGGACCAGCTGCGGTCGGCTACCGACGATGGGGTGACGAGGTTCGGCGGGCTCGACATCGTCTGTGCGACAGCGGGGATCACGTCTCGAGGATTGGCGACGGAGCTGTCAGAGGCGGCATGGCAGACGATGCTCGACGTCAATCTCGCCGGTGTGTGGCGCACCTGCAAGGTCACCGTCCCTCACCTCATCGCCCGCGGATCGGGATCGGTGATCCTGGTGAGTTCCATCGCGGGGTTGCGTGGCCTGCTCGGCGTGGCGCACTACACGGCGGCCAAGCACGGGGTTGTCGGCCTGATGCGCAGTCTCGCCAATGAGCTTGCCCCGCATGGCATCCGGGTCAACTCGGTGCATCCGACGAATGTCGATACACCGCTGATCCAGAATGCGGCAGTGGCGAGTGCATTTCGGCCCGACCTGGACCGCGAACCCACGCGGGAGGAGTTCGCCGAAGCGGCACGCTCGATGAACATGCTCGACATCCCATGGGTGGAGCCGATCGATGTCGCGAACGCGTGTCTGTTTCTGGCCTCCGACGAAGCGCGGTACATCACTGCGGCGACATTGCCGGTGGATGCCGGCGCGACGCAGCGGTAACGATTCACGAAGCAGGTCGGGTCAAAAACGCCATCACAGCGCTTTCGAACGCTTCCTTCGCCTCGATCATCGCCCAGTGCCCGCAGTTCGGGAACACGTGCAGCTCAGCGTTGGGGATGGTCCGCATCGGGATCAGCGCCATGTCCAACGGGCTCACCCGGTCGTCACGGCCCCAGGTGAGCAAGGTCGGCGCGGCCACCTTGTGCATCTGCGCCCATGGCATCGGCACATCGGCTGCCTTCATCATCGCCATCATCTGTGCGAACGCGGCCTTGCCGTACATGCGCCGCGCCGACGCCAACGTCTCTGGATCGGTGGCGAGTTTCCAGCGCTCCTCGATCAGTTGCTCTGTGACCAGGCTCTGGTCGTACACCATTGAATTGAGCCAATCGACAAGGCGCTGGCGGGTCGGCTCCTCCGTGAACTCCTGAAGCAGCCGAATACCCTCACTGGGGCCGGGGCTGAAGATGTTGGTGCCGATGCCGCCGATCGTCACCAGCTTGCCGATGCGGTCGGGGTGGTGGATGGCGAAGTTGATGCCGACCCCGCCGCCCATCGAATTTCCGACGATGTCGACGCGGTCGACCCCGAGAGCATCGAGGAACGGGCTGACTGCCCCCTGAGCCGTGACCATCGGATGCCCGCCGAAGTCATCGCTGACGCCGAAACCGGGAAACTCGAGGATCAAGCAGCGGAACCGTTCGACGAACGTGGGCAGCACTCCCCGAAAGTTGCGCCAGCCCGTCACACCGGGTCCCGAGCCGTGCAGGAACAAGAGGGTCGGGCCTTCGCCGGCGTCGTAGTACCGCAGGACGCCTGCTGGAACTGCGATCTCACGAAGGTCTTGCTCGGCGGCAGCGGCGACTTCAGATGAGCGCGTCACCCCGCCAGCCTGCCACGCCCGCACCGAACCTCACTGCGGTGTTCCGCTGACTGGGCCTCCAACTAACCGGCACACAGGTGAGCGCCGTTGTGAAGCCGCCGACTCCCGGTCACGCCTTCTTCTCCGATCCCGTTGTCCGGATAGGCATTCCGGGCGTCGAGTATTTCGCTCGCCCGTGGGTGCTAGGGCTGCACCATTTTGTGCTCGCCTACAAATAACGAAGGGGCACCCCTTGTGGGGGTGCCCCTTGCGTTTTCGGCGATCTACTTCACGTCGACGTAGACCGTCTTGTCGGTGACGGTGGTTTGCAAGCTGTCACCGGGGTTTCCGGAATCAGTCCTGCTGTAGGTCTGGCCGGGCCGCACCGCGACCACGGTTGCCTGGTCCAACGGGGTTGTCCCTACGCGGTTGACGACCACGTTGTAGCCGTCAGCCTGCAGCTGGTTGATGGTGTCCTGGGCGTTGCCCGGACCGGTCGGAGCGGCGTCCGCCGGTGCGGCCAGGCCAAGGAACGCGGCGGTCAATCCGCCGGTAAGTACAGTTGCGAATCCGAACTTCTTCATTCTGGGTGCCCTCATCTTTTCGTGCTTCTTCACTTGTTTCGGTTCGCTGCAGCTGAATTGTTCAACTCTCAAGATCACGCCTTTAATTCCATTGGCAGTATTTGATCGACGGTTGGCAGCAATAAATCTGTTGACGCCCGTGCTTGCTTGAGAAGACGCCATCGCAACCGGCTGGCATGATCATCCGATGGTGCTCAGCCCCAGCCATGACTT
>Ga0268266_10002874_pt1 | contig 17897 bp, 16 predicted proteins | sample KBSS13metaG_FD_190356 | JGI IMG/M metagenome (GOLD analysis project Ga0268266, IMG submission 190356) | Switchgrass rhizosphere microbial communities from Kellogg Biological Station, Michigan, USA - KBS S1-3 metaG (SPAdes) (version 2) | ecosystem: Host-associated > Plants > Roots > Rhizosphere...
CCTGATTCTGGCGTTGAGCCTTGCGCTGCTGCTCGTCGCGGGCGGCGCGCTCTGGTACATACTCCTGCAAACCGGAAAGCTGCCGACCCTGGCTTCTATTCGCAGTTCGCCTCCGGCTGAAGTGCAAAAGGCGCCCGCGGTCAAACCACCCGCGCCATTGCCGGCCCAGCCCACGCCGAAGGTGGCGCCTGCTCAGCAGCAGGCAGCGCCCCAACCCGCACCTTCTCCGGCACCCCAACAGGCTGCGCCGCTGGCGCCTTCCGCTTCACCCGCCGCGCCTGCTGTCCAACCAGCCGCGCAAGCGGCCGCGCCGATCCGAGAACCCGAACTGGTCTCACTTCGGGGTGGCAGCTTCGCCATGGGCAGCAACGAAGACGTTACGGAAAAGCCAATTCGTCAGGTGACGGTCAAGCCGTTTGCGATGGGGAAATTTCCCGTCTCCGTGCGGGAGTGGAACGCCTGCGCGGCTGCAAAAGCCTGCGGATTTACCGCGACCGGAAAAGACGACGCGCCCGTTGGAAACATAAGCTGGAGCGACGCAAAGCAGTATGTCGCGTGGCTCGCCGAAACCACCCGCAAGCCGTACAGGCTGCCGAGCGAAGCTGAATGGGAATATGCAGCACGCGGCGGCACGCAGACCAGATACTGGTGGGGCGATCAATTTCAGGCTGGCATGGTCAATTGCAAGAACTGTAGTGACATTCCAGTCAACGATCAGCCGGTCAAGGTAGGCAGCCTGAAGCCAAATCCCTTTGGGCTGTTCGATATGGGCGGCGGCATCGACCAATGGGTCGAAGACTGCTGGCACAGAAATTATCAGGGCGCTCCAACCGACGGGTCAGCATGGATCGAGAATGCATGTACCTCGAACGTCATTCGTTCCGGCTCCTGGAGGAACGATTCGAGCTATGCCCGGGCATCAAACCGCGGCAGCTATGACACCAACGTGCGATATCCCACCCACGGGTTCCGTGTCGCACTGTCCCCGAACTAGCGTGGAAGAGGACGACCATGAAATGGATGCGGTGGATCGTTCTCTCGGCAGCGCTCACTTGCCTGCCGTTCGCCGCCTACGCTCAGGGCAAGCCCGCACACAAGGATGCGCTTCTCTATTTCGTGTGGCCGCAGAACGGCACCGTCATCAAGGGGGGATTCTGGGCCCGCTTTGGTCTGCGCAACATGGGCGTAACACACGCGGGCGATAACTACGCAAACAGCGGCCACCACCATCTTCTGATCGACGTGAATGAGCCGCTCAATCCGAACGAGCCGATCCCGCAGGACAAGTCGCATCTTCATTTTGGCGCGGGCCAGACCGAAGCGCGGATCGAGCTTCCACCCGGCAAGCATACGCTCCAGCTCGTGCTGGGGGACGCCGACCACTTTCCGTTCAATCCGCCGGTGGTCTCGCAGAAGATTACCATTACGGTCAGATAGCGCGGGGCTCTCTCCGCCGACCTGAATCCTTGCGTTTCGAATTACCTGTTCTGGGTGATCGGCTGATTGGTGGTCCAGTCGAACGTACCCTGGTCACGCTCGTCGACCGCGTGCTTCCAGCCCTTTTCCTCCGAACGCCGCTTGAAGTTGATCCCCTCGGGCGAATGCCGGGTAATGCCGTCGAACACGGTCGCGATCATCTGCGTGCCCATCAGGCCCATGTTGTAGAGCGCCTGGTTGACCATCAGCTTCTGCATCATGAGCTGGTTCTGCGGCACCGTCGCCATCCGGTGCGCGAGCGCGTCCACCTCGTCGTCCAGCCGGTCGGCCGGAACGGCCTTCAGCACGAGACCGAGCGCCGCCGCTTCGACCCCGGTGATCTTGTCGCCGGTGAACAGCATGCGCTTGGCCTTCTCCGCGCCGAGCCGATAGACCCACATCGCCGTCGTCGGACAGCCCCAGACCCGAACCGGCGGATAGCCGATGCGTGCGTCCTCCGCCATGATGATCATGTCGGAGCACAGCGCGATATCCGAGCCGCCAGCCACTGCAAATCCATGAACCTTGCAGATCACCGGCCGTTTCGAACGAAACAGACTCATGAACTGATTGGTATTCTCGGACATGCCGGCGTAATCCTTCATCGGATCCCACGGCATTTCCTGCGTATAACGATTGGCCTTGTCGCCGGAAGCGTAGGCCGTCAGGTCATATCCGGCGCAGAAGGCGCGCCCCGCTCCCGCAAGCACGATCACGTGCGCGCCCGGGTCATGATCAGCGCGCGCTACCGCGTCCGCGAGCGCGCCCGGGAGTTCGTCGTCGATCGCATTCATGACTTCCGGCCGGTTCAGCGTAATGCGTGCGATGCGGCCATCCCGCTCATAGAGGACTTTGGGCATGATTGGCCTCCCTTGGGAAAGATCAGATCTTTGCAAAGTCGCCGTGGCGGCCCTTGCCGGCGGCGAAGCGCGCAGCGCCGCTGGCGCCTTCCTTGAATATGGCTTCGACACCGTTGGACCATTCCTGCCGCAATGCCTCGCGGACCGGCAGGCCGTAGGTCTCGACCACCGAGCGCCGATCGGCCCGCACCGCCGCCTGCGGAAACCGTGCGATCTCGCGCGCCATCGCTTCCGCCGCAGCGCGGGCGCCACCGCCCTCGACGACCTGCTCGCACATGCCGATGCGCAATGCTTCCTCGGCCGGCACCTTGCGCCCGGTCAGGATGATTTCCATCGCCCGGCCCTGCCCGACCAGCCGCGCCAGACGGACGCTGCCGCCGTCCAGCAACGGGATGCCCCAGCGTCGGCAATAGACGCCGAAATATGCGTTGTCCGCCATCACGCGGATATCGCACCACAGCGCAAGCTCCATGCCGCCGGCCACGGCCGGTCCCTCGACCGCCGCGATCACCGGCTTCGATAATTCCAGCCGGGTCGGTCCGAGCGGACCGCGCGGCGCGGGGTTTGCACCGGAGGGAAACGCCAGGCCATCGACGACGTGACGTTGAAAGGCCTCGCGATCGCCGAGCGTACTGGCGAATTTGAGGTCCCAGCCGGCGCAGAACGCGCCGCCCTCACCCCACAGCACGGCGACGCTGGCGGAATCGTCAGCGTCGAATTCCCTGAAAGCCTCGACCAGCGCGTCGGCACTGTCCGGATCCATCGCGTTGCGCGCTTCAGCAAACCGGCTGTGGATGACGGTCCACACTGTGCCCTGCTTTTCGATCCGGACCATCTGGCTTACTCCCTTAGTGTTTTGATTTGCGTGCGGCCTTCGTGTTCTTCGACCCCATCGGGGCAAGGCATTGCGCCAGCATCATGCGAAGCAGCGCCGGCGCGCTCGCTTGCAGAAAATCCAGCCGGCCCGCGATCTGCAGCACGAGTGCCCCGATCATCTGGCTGGTGAGCAGCGCGACCCACGGCCGAACCTCCGAAGGCTTGAGGCCGCGCACTTCGGTCAGCGGCACCGCGATGCGTTCCAGCACCTTCCATAGCGCCTGGTTGAGTTCTTCATCCGACGGCTTGCCTACGCCCAGCCGCTTGAGGCCGCGGAACGCATAGAGGCCCAGATTTATCTCGAAGCGGTGGTCGAGGTAATAGTTCAGGAACGCGCCGCAGGCCGCCTCGACCCGCGCTTCGGGCGTCCGCGCTTTTGCCACTGCCTCGGCAACATAGGCATCGAGCGCCGCCAGCGACTGCTTCAGCAGCTCGGCGTAAATAGCCTCCTTGCTGTCGAACAGCGGATAGATCGCGCCCGTCGTGCAGCCGGCGCGCACCGCAATGCTGCGCATGGTGGCGCCTTCCAGACCTTGTTCGGCGAATTCATCGCGCGCGGCGCGCAGCAACAGGTCGCGCTTCGCGTCCTTTACAACGTCGGACCAGTCCTTTGCGGCGGCTGCAGTCTTGCTCATGATAACAATGTTATCAAACAGTTTAAGGTGACGTCAATGGTAACGAAGGTTTGCGGAATTCGCCAATCCGGCCGCAAGCCGGGGCCGACCTCGATTGCATGGGAAGTACGAAGAACGCGGGGACGTCACCCTTGCAAATGACTGTGAGCGCAACGGCAAGTGATCGGAGCTGCGCCGACACGTCGCTGATCGCTCGCACCATCGTTATTTTCGATAGGCCCCTTGCGGTGTATTGTCGGTTGGGCAAACCCCGGCCGGCGGCACTCGCGAGAGCAATTCAACGCGCCGGGTGATTTCTTGTCGCTACATGCCGCTGAGCCGTGTCGCTGTACATCGAGGCAAAGAGGGAGGTAGTACGATGAATATTCGGCCCGACCCCACGTTTCACGCGTCGCCGAAGCTGGCCATGGAAGCTCCGCCGGAGAATTTCGCCTACGCCGTGCTGCTCAGCCCGGATTTTTCCAAGCCCGACGCACTTGCGGTCATCGACGTCAATCCGAATTCCCAGAACTACAGCCAGGTCGTTCACACCGTGACGATGCCCAATAAGGGCGATGAATTTCACCATTTCGGATGGAACGCCTGCTCGTCGTCGCTGTCGCCGCTGACGGGGCACGCCTTCCTCGAACGCCGCTATCTCATCGTCCCCGGCATGCGGTCATCCCGCATCTACATCATCGACACCAAGCCGGATCCCACCAAGGCGGCGATCCACAAGATCATCGAGCCGGAGGAGATCTTCAGGAAGACGGGATATTCGCGGCCTCACACCGTTCATTGCGGGCCGGAGGGCATTTACATCTCCACGCTCGGTGGCGGCGGCAAGAACGGCACCGACGGACCGCCCGGCGTCTTCATCATGGATTGCGAGACGTTCGAGGTGCTCGGACGCTGGGAGATCGACCGCGGTCCGCAAACCCTGCACTATGACTTCTGGTGGAACCTGCCGCGCGACTACATGGTGACGAGCGAATGGGCGCTGCCGCCGCAGTTCGAGAACGGCATCGTGGCGGAGGATCTGCTCTCCAACAAATACGGCCACCGCATCCATTTCTGGGACCTGCGCGCCCGTCGCAATGTCCAGACCATCGATCTCGGCGCCAACCATCAGATGGCCCTGGAAGTGCGGCCCGCCCACGATCCGGCACGCGAATACGGCTTCCTCGGCGTCGTCGTCGACACCACCAATCTCGAAGGCTCGATCTGGACCTGGTGGCGCGAGGGCGGCAAGTTTCACATCGAAAAGACAGCGACGATTCCGCCCGAGCCGGCGGCGAAGGACCAGCTGCCGCCGCTGCTGCAGGGCTTCGGCGCCGTGCCGCCGCTGGTAACCGACATCGACCTCTCGATGGACGACAAGTTTCTCTACGTCGCCTGCTGGGCCACCGGCGAGATGCGCCAGTATGATGTCAGGGAGCCACGCAAACCGAAGCTTGCCGGCTCGGTGCACATCGGCGGCATCGCGCGCCGTACGCCGCATCCGAACGGCAAAACCTTTGCCGGCGGTCCGCAGATGGTCGAGATCAGCCGCGACGGCAAGCGGGTCTACTGGACCAATTCGCTCTACTCGACGTGGGACAATCAGTTCTATCCCGACGGCGTGCCGGGCGCCATGGTGATGGCCAATGCGAAGCCGGACGGCGGCCTCGAACTGGCAAAGGACTATTGGGTCAACTTCCCCGACGGATACCGCACGCACCAGGTCCGGCTCGACGGCGGTGACTGTTCGACGGATTCGTTCTGCTACCCGTCGGCCTGAATTTGAGCGCAGCCGACTGGACACCTGCCTGGCTCTGGCTGGCTGTGATCGCGAGCGGCCTCTATCACGGCGTCAACCCGGGCATGGGATGGCCGCTCGCTGTGTCAGCCGGGTTGATGGAAAGGAGCCCGCGTGCGCTGGTGACCGCGCTCGGGCCGCTTACGGCCGGCCATCTGCTGGCGATGCTGCTGGTGATCCTGCCCTTCGCGCTGCTGGTAACTGTCGTCGAATGGCAGCGCACGATACAGATCGGCGCCAGCCTGCTTGTGGTCGCCTTCGGGCTTTACCGGCTCGCCAACCGGCGCCATCCAAGGGCGCTGGCGCGGATATCGCCGGCGCAACTGGGACTGTGGTCCTTCGCCGTCGCACTTGCCCATGGCGCGGCGCTGATGCTGGTGCCGATCTATCTCGGGCTCTGCCGGCAAGCCGACCTCGACCGCGGCCACGACGCCGCCGGCACGCTGATCAACGCCAGCCTCGGCATGGCTGTGCTGGTTGCCATCGTCCATGCTACCGCGATGATCGCAGCGGGCGGGTGCTGCGCGTGGCTCGCCTACCGCTATCTCGGTCTCAAGTTCATTTCGCAGAGCTGGTTCAATCTGGATACGATCTGGGCCGCCAGTCTCATTCTTGTGGGTGCGATCGCGCTGGTACTGAACCTCAGCTGATGCGGAAGCCGCCTTCAGCGCAACTTGTTCAACAGCTCCATCAAGGTCTCGCGCTCCTTGGCGTCGAGCGGCGCCAACGTCTCCTTCGTTATCGCGAGCGCGGCCGGCGCGGCCTTCTCGGCTACTTGCTGGCCGGCGCGCGTCAGGCTGACCAAAAGCCGGCGGCCGTCCTCGGGGTCCGGGCTCGTTTCAGTCAGGCCGCGTGCGGTCAGGCGGTCGATCACGCCCTTGATGGTGGCGACGTCCATCGCCGTCAGCCGTCCGAGCAGGTTTTGTGAACACGGTCCGGTCTCGGCGAGCTTCGAGACGGCCGCCCATTGCGTCGGCGTCAGGTTGATACCGATTTCGCGGGCGAAGATGGTGGCATGGCGCTGCCAGACCTGGCGCAGGATGAAACCAATCTGCTCATCGAGAATGTAGGACGGCCGCGCAGGCTTGACCGCTCGTTTCGGCGAAGCACTCCTGCCCATGTTTCCCGCCCCTTCCCTCGCCACCGGCTAAAGCGACAGATGCGCGTCCCGGATGTCCGGTCGCGCATCGAGTTCGGCCATCGTGCCGCCGAAGCAGATCTTGCCGCGTTCGATGATGTAGGCGCGGTCCGAGATCAGCCGCGCGAAATGCAGGTTCTGCTCCGAGACCACGATGCTGACGCCTTCCCGCTTCATCGCGAGGATGGCCTCGACCATCTGCTCAACGATCTTCGGCGACAGCCCTTCCGAGGGCTCGTCGAGCAGCACCAGCGACGGATTACCCATCAGCGTCCGCGCGATCGTCAACATCTGTTGCTCGCCGCCGCTCATGCGTCCACCCGGGCGGTTTCGCATCTCGCCGAGATTGGGGAACAGCGTGAACAGCTTTTCGCGGGTCCACTGTGGCGCATTCGGCCGTTTCGGCTGGCGGCCGACTTCGAGGTTTTCCTCGACCGTCAGGTCCGTGAAGATGCGCCGCTCTTCCGGCACGTAGCCGAGCCCGCCGCGCACGATTTCATGCGTCGGTTCACGCGAGACGTCCTTGCCTTCGAACACGATCCGTCCCGAGCGGTTCTCGACGAGGCCAACGATCGAACGGAACGTGGTCGACTTGCCGGCCCCGTTGCGGCCGAGCAGTGCCACCACCTCGCCCTCGCCCACTTCGAGCGCGATATCGAAAAGGATATGCGCCGGGCCGTAGAAACTGTTGAGATCGGCGACCTGCAGCTTCATGCGCCGGCTCCCTCGCGGTGGCGCGCGTCGTAGACCAGGCCCTCGCCGAGATAGATCGCGCGCACCTGCGGATTACCGCGGACTTCCTCGGGCGAGCCCTCGGCAATCAGGCTGCCGCGGTTCAGCACCAGGATACGGTCGGCATGTTCGAACACGATGTCCATGTCGTGCTCGGTGAAGAGCACGCCGATCGACTGCTCGCGCGCGATCTGGGCGGTGAGCCGCATCAGTTCGATCCGCTCGCGCGGCGCCATGCCGGCGGTCGGCTCGTCCATCAGCAACAGTTTCGGCTGGTTGGCGAGCGCGATCGCGAGTTCCAGCCGCTTGAGGTCGCCGTAGGCAAGCTCGCCGCAGGGCCGCCCGGCATAGGCGCCCATGCCGACGAGATCGAGCAGCCGGCCCGCTTCCTCGCGCGCGTAACTCGCAGTCGAGCCCCAGAGATTGAACAATTGCCGGCCATAGGAAACCAGCGCGACCTGCACATTCTCGCGCACGGTCATGGTCGGGAACGTCGCGGTGATCTGGAACGTGCGCCCGACGCCGAGCCGCCAGATCGCGCGCGGCTTCCGGCCCACCGTGTCCTCCCCGAGCAGAGTGATCCGCCCGCTGTCTGGAACGTTCTGGCCGTTGAGCATGTCGAAGCAGGTGCTCTTGCCCGCGCCATTGGGTCCGATCAGCGCCAGGATTTCGCCCGCGCGCAGTTCGAACGAAACGCCGCGCACAGCATGCACGCCGCCATAGGACTTGCTGAGATTCTGGACCGACAGCAATGTGGGAACCATGCTCATTCAGCCACCTCGACCCGGGAGGTGAGCAGCGCAGATTTCTTCTCGGAGGATCGCCAGCGATTCCGGATCGTCTCCAGCGTGCCGACGATGCCTTTCGGGAACGCCACCACCATCAGCACGATGAAGCCGCCCAGCACCAGTTTCGAAAGATCGGTCTGGCTGACCAGCCAGATGTTTGCCGCCTTGAACACGATGGCGCCGACGACCGCACCGGAAACCGTTTCGACGCCGCCGAGCAGCACCATGACCAGCGCATCGACTGACAGCGAGATACCGAGGCTGTCCGGGAACACGCTCCCCTTCAGATAGGCGAACAGCGCGCCGCCTATGCCTGCGACCGTGCCTGAGATGACGAAGGCAGTCCATTGCACGCGCTTGCCGTTGATGCCGATCGCTTCGCTGCGCAGCGGCGAGTCCCGCGTCGCGCGCAGTGCAAAGCCGAACGGCGAGAACACGATCACCCGCAACACGGTGACCGCAAGGGCTGCGATCGCCAGCGACAACCAGTAGAAACTGGCCGGGCCGGCGGCCCACTTGTCCGGCCAGACGCTCAAAATGCCGTTGTCGCCGCCGGTCACCGCGACCCACTGGAACGCGATCGACCAGACGATCTGGGCAAAGGCCAGCGTCAGCATCGCGAAATAGACGCCGGAGAGTTGCACGGCGAAGAAGCCAAATACGGCTGCGCCAAGCAGGCCCAGCAGCGGGCCGAGCAGCAGCGCGACGATCATCGGCAATCCCGCCGCCTTGGCGAGGAACGCGACACCGTATGCGCCGAGCCCGAAATAGGCGGCGTGGCCGAACGAGGCGAGGCCGCCGACCGACATCAGGAAATGCAGGCTGGCAGCAAAGATCACGAAGATCGCGATTTCCGAGCCGACCGTAAGCGCATAGTTGCCGGCGAACAACGGCAGCATGGCCGCCAACGCCAGCGCGCCCAGCGACGCCAACCGTTCGCCCGACGTGAGCGGCCGCCACGGGTTGACGGTCAGGCCCGGCGTCCGGCGCGCCGCCGCTTCCGGCTTGCCGAAAAGCCCCCACGGCCGCACGATCAGCACCACCGCCATCACCAGGAACACCAGGATGATGGAGATCTTCGGGAAAATCAGAATGCCGAAGGCGTTGAGCTCGGACACCAGCACGGCGGCAACGAACGCGCCGACAATGCTGCCGAGGCCGCCGATCACCACCACCACGAACACGTCGACGATGATGCGCAGGTCGAGCGCGTGATGCACGGCGTCGCGCGGAATCTGCAGCGCGCCGCCGAGCGCTGCGAGAAAGACGCCGAGCGCGAATACGCTGGTGAACAGCCATTTCTGATTGACGCCGAGCGCCGCCACCATGTCGCGGTCCTGCGTCGCCGCGCGCACCAGCACGCCCCAGCGCGTGCGCTGGAACAACAGCCAGAGTGCGCCGAGCACGATGGGGCTGAGCGCGATCAGGAACAGATCGTAGCTCGGGATGTTCTGGCCGAAGAAATCGACGGCCCCTCTGAATCCCGGCGCGCGGCGGCCGAGCAGATCGTCGGGCCCCCAGATCAGCACCACGATATCCTGAACCATCAGGGTCAGGCCGAACGTGGCGAGCAACTGGAACAGTTCCGGCGCATGGTAGATCCGCCGCAGCAGCACCATCTCGACCAGCACGCCGACGGCCGCGACGACCAGCGCCGCAACGACGATACCGCCCCAGAAGCCGAGCGCGCCGGAAAAGCGCTCGGTCAGCGTGAACGCCACGTAGGCGCCGAGCATGTAGAACGCGCCATGGGCGAAATTCACGATCCGCGTCACGCCGAAGATGATCGACAGCCCCGACGCGACCAGAAACAGCGACGCCGCGCTGGCGAGACCGGTCAGGAACTGAACGAAATAGAAGGCCATGGGCGGTCCGGGTTGGCACAGAGCGGGGCATTCATCCTTCGAGACGGCGCCTCGCGCTTCCTCGGGATGAGGTCGTCGGTCTTACCTCTCCCCGCTTGCGGGGAGAGGTCGGATCACCCTTGTGATCCGGGTGAGGGGGTACAGGTCCATCATCTGCCGCGACTCGCGGAGAGAACCCCTCACCCCGACCCTCTCCCCGCAAGAGCGGGGCGAGGGAGTAAGACGCATCAATCTTTCGGCCGCAGCTTCTCGACTTCGGCATCGCTCGGGAGATAGTCCGAGCCCTTACGATAGACCGAATTCACCATCACGCCTTTGCCGTCCTTCAGCGCGGTCTTGCCGACATAGGCCCCTAACGTCGACTGGTGGTCGATCTTGCGGAAGGTGATTTCGCCGAACGGCGACGGCATCGACAGGCCTTCGGTCGCCGCGATCAGCTTCTCCGGATCGGTCGAATTGGCTTTCGCGAGGATGGTGGCGGCCGCCTTGATGGTCTGATAGCCGACGATCGAGCCGAGGCGCGGATAGTCGTTGAACTTGGCCTGATAGGCCTTCAGGAACTTCTCATGATCCGGCGTCTTGATGTCGTACCAGGGATAACCCGTGACGATCCACCCCTCCGGCGTTTCATCCTTCAGCGGATCGAGATATTCCGGCTCGCCCGTGAGGAACGACACCACCGCGCGGTTCTTGAACAGGCCGCGCGTATTGCCCTCGCGCACAAGTTTCACCAGGTCGGCGCCGAAGGTGACGTTGAGGATCGCTTCCGGATTGGCGGCGGCAACCGCCTGCACCACCGGACCGGCGTCGATCTTGCCCTGCGGCGGCCACTGCTCATCTACCCACTGGATATCGGGCCGTTTCTCCGACATCAGCTTCTTGAACACCGAGACGGCCGACTGGCCGTATTCATAGTTCGGCGCGATCGTTGCCCAGCGCTTGGCCGGCAACTTTGCGGCTTCTTCCACCAGCATCGCCGCCTGCATGTAGTTGGAGGGACGCAGGCGGAAAGTGTAGCGGTTGCCCTTGGACCAGGTGATGGCGTCGGTCAGCGGTTCTGCCGCGAGGAAGAACACCTTCTTCTGGTTGGCGAAGTCGGAGACGGCCAGACCGATGTTGGACAGGAACGTGCCCGTCAGCATCGCCACGTTCTCGCTCGACACCAGTTCGTTGGCTGCGGTCTGCGCGTCGGCCGGCTTGCCACCGTCATCCTTGGAAATGACGACGAGCTTCTTGCCGTTGATGCCGCCCGCAGCGTTGATTTCCTCGACCGCAAGCTGCCAGCCCTTGCGATAGGGCTCGGTGAAGGCAGGCAACAGCGAATAGCTGTTGATCTCGCCGATCTTGATCTCGCCACTCTGCGCCATGGCGTTCCCCGCCATGCTGGCGACCGCGATCGCCAAACCTGCTCCCAACACGTGTCTACGTCGCATCCCTACCTCCAACACTTTTTGTGAAATTATCGCAAACCGTCTTCGCCTTTGACTTCCGAAACCGTCAGTCCCCCGACGCGCGGCAATGGCCTGCCGCTGTCGGTGACCGCAACCGCCACCATGATCTCGTTGGCGCGCGGCGCATCGTTGATCTGCACTTCCATCCCATCGAAATGGCTGCGCACAAAGGCAGCGTCCTTGTGACCGAGCGGAATGTCGAGCGTCGTCCCCGGGCCACTGCGCTTCTTCGAGGACGGGATCAGCGCCGCGCCCTTGCTCAGCACTTTCCGCACCGGCGCACCCATTTTCGGATGCAGGATCGCGGCGGCGTGTTCCAGCTCGCCGTTTTCGCCAACGGCTGCGGCCTTGCCATAGCTGTGCGCCTTGGCGCCGTCGATACCGAGCGCGGCCACCGCCCTCTTCGAGAGCAAATCGCCGAGTTCCTCACCGATCGCGATCAGTGGCGAAAGATCCTCGACATATCGGCCGGCAAACGGATTCTCGATCACGGCGATCGCAGCGGCCCGCCGCGTTGGCGGCGCAACCGTCCGGCCCATCTCGAGATGGGTTTCCTCGACCACCGTGACGATCTTGCGAATGATCGCGCTCATTGTCAGCCTCGTTCCCGGTCAAACATGCGCTGTTGCTTCCAGCACGCTTCCATCAAATGCCGGCGGTGCGCCTGCCCTGATCCCTGTTGCACCCACCAAAGCCGTCTCGCCTAGTAGACGCAAGGCCGCACCTTCCATCAACCCCGCAGCAAGCAATTGCTGTGCCCGGCTAACACCTGCGCTCAACGCTTCGTCGATCTCGTCCTCGCGCAGCGCGCCGACATCACGGGTGACAAGGCGCGCGCCGAGGTCGCTGTCGGGCCGCAGCTCATTCGCCGGGCAACGAACGACGGCGGGATGGTCCGACAGATCGACAGCGTTGGCAATGACGGTGGCCGCGGCATCCGCCTGCGACGCCGTTTTCGCCAGCACGGTGACGGCATCGGCAATCCCGAGCGAAAAACTGCGCCCATGCCGCCCGCTGGTCGCGATGCCTCGCGCCGGATCGGCGGCATCGATGTTGATGGTTTGCATCACGCCATGATGGTCTGGCCGATCCATCAGGCCGACGGTGAACTGTTCACGGCCGGCGAGATGCAACGCGATGTCACCGCCATTATTGACGTAAGCGCGGTCGAGCCGTGACGCAGCAAGCATTGCGTCGAGAATTTCTTCCGCGACGCTGCCCGCCACCGCTGCCATCGGCGTGATGAACGCAGCACTTGCAAACGGCGCGACAGCCGCATGCATGCGGCGCGCAACGACGCCTTTCAGCAGGCATTGGACCGGATCTGCGCCGCTTCGAAGCTCGACCAGTTCCTCGCAGAGTTCATCGAGCAGGCCGGTAAAGCGGCGCGCCGCGGCCTCGTGGGCGGTCCGCACCTCTGCGTCGCTTCCCTTGGCCTCGATGATCAGATCGATTGGACCGTCCTGCAAATGCAGCCGCTTGCCATCAGGCAGAAGCGCGATTTGCGGACGCCGTTTCATGCGCGGCGTCCCGGGATGTAAGGCATCGGGCGGGTTTCGGTATTGTCCCGCAGCGACGCAAGCGGACGGACGTGATCCATGTGCCCCCCGAGCGCGGCATAATCGGAAAGCCGCAGCGTGAACTCGATCGGCGCCACCAGCGCCGGCGTCGGCACATAGCCGAACGCGCCGGCCGGCATCTGCGTGACATCGACCATGAAGGTGATACCGCCGCCGGGCCAGACATAGACCGGCGCGCCGCCGCTGGTGACCCGCGTCAGCGCGTCCTTGACCGATCGCGTGAGCCGCACCGGATTGTCGGTGACGCCGGCGCGCAACGAGCCGCCGGCCCCGCCCATGAACAGCACCGTGCACAACGCCGGTTCGCAATTTTCCTGGATACGCTCGACCGAGAATTTCAGATCGGACGGCATCTGTTTCTCGACCGGCCGCAGCGCCTCGTCGAGTTCATAATAGGCGGCGTGCTCGCCCGTGGTCGAAACCATCAGCATGGTCAGGCCTGGCCGCGCCTCCTTCGGATTGAACGGCCCCAGCACCGACAGCGGATCGGAAATATTGGTTCCGCCCCAACCGGTGCCGGGATCGGCGACCTGGAAGTAACGGCCGGGCGTCGAGCGCCGCCCTTTCATCTTGATCCCGGTGTCGGGAATATCGAGCAACTTGCCGGCCTGATGTTCGCTGAGAACGCCGGTAATGTGATCGTCCACGACAACGACTTCATCGACCTTGCCATGCCATTGCTTGGCAAACATGCCGATGGTCGCCGAGCCGCACCCCACCCGCATGCGCTCTTCGGCAATGCCGTTGACGATCGGAGGATAGCCGGCCTGCACCACGACCGTGGCGCCGCCGTCAATCGTCAGTTCCACGGGCTTGCAGTTGGAGAGATCCATCAGAGCGTCGCAGGTGACGCGGCCTTCCTTCTTGGAACCGCCGGTCAGATGATGCACCCCGCCGAGCGACAGCATCTGCGAGCCGTATTCACTGGTCGTCACATGCCCGATCGCCTCGCCTTGCGCGCGGACCGTCGCCGTCTCCGGGCCGAGATACCGGTCGGTGTCGATCTTCACCTTGACGCCGCAATAGCTGAAAATGCCTTCGGTCACGACAGTGACCATGTCGACGCCGTCGACTTCCGAGGACACGATAAAGGGCGCGGGCTTGTAGTCGGGATAGGTCGTGCCGGCGCCGATGGCAGTGACGAATACGCTCGGCTCGTGGACGATCTTGCCGTCCCAATCGCCGCCGGCCTGGAACGGCACCAGCCGTCCACCATGCGATACCGTCTGCTCCAGCACGATATGCGGATCGACACGCACCAGTTCACCGTTGTGGTTGGCGTAGCGATCGCACGCGCCGGCCGCGCCCGGCTTGATGTAGCACATCACCGGACAGGCATCGCAGCGGATCTTATCGCCACCGGCGGCGGTCATCGCATCAGTCATGAACAGGCCTGCAGTCGAGAAGGCGCCGACCAAACCCGCATCCTCGCGGGTCCGGTCATTTGTTCGTATACGAACGATGTTGCGCGCGGACTTGAACGCTGTCAAGCGGGCCCAGAGGCCAAATCTCTCGCTTGCCGCATAATACCTCATTTGCCTCGCCTCGCTGTCCATAAAGCGAGCAACCCGCTGCAGCGCGGGATGGCGCGCTTGCACGTTTGTACACAAACGGTATCTTTCCCGAGCGTCCAGTGCAGGGTTTTGCAACGCAGCGAGGACTTGGGGGAGCATGACGCAGAGCACGATGCGGCTGACCGTCAACGGCAAGACTCACGATGTCGAAGCGGCTTCCGACACTGCATTGCTCTATGTGCTGCGCAACGACCTCGCCCTGAACGGACCGAAATACGGCTGTGGGCTCGGCGAATGCGGCGCCTGCGCCGTGCTGATCGACGGAGTCGCCGCGCGGTCCTGCGTGATCCCGATCGAGGGCTGCACCGGGCGCGACATCGTGACGCTCGAAGGTCTCGGCACGCGCGAGCATCCCGATCCGGTGCAGCAGGCCTTCATCCACGAACAGGCCGCGCAATGCGGCTACTGCCTCAACGGCATGATCATCGCGACCAAGGCGCTGCTGTTGCGCTCCCCTGATCCATCGGACGACGAGGTGCTGGAAGCGCTGCGCCATCAGCTCTGCCGCTGCGGCGCGCATATCGAGATCATGCGCGCGGCAATGCGTGCTGCCGGCCGCGTCGTCGAGGCGCAGGCGTGATGACGGCTCCCGACAGGATCGAGGATCGCAAGCCGTTGCAAGGCACGCTATCCGTCGTTCGTCCCGCCTCTCCCGTCGAGGCCGTCAAGTTCGAGACCTTCATCAGGATCACTGCCGACGGATCGGTCACCGCCTATAACGGCCACGTCGATCTCGGCACCGGCATCCGCACCGCGCTCGGGCAGATCGTTGCCGAAGAGCTCGACGTATCTTTTGCGCGCGTCATCGTCGTGCTCGGCGACACTTCGCGCGTGCCGAATCAGGGCGCGACGATCGCGAGCGAAACGATCCAGATCACCGCTGTGCCGCTGCGCAAGGCCGCAGCGCAGGCACGGCAATTTCTCGTCGCGCGTGCCGCGGCGCGACTAGAACTTCCGATCGAGGATATCATCGTTGAAGATGGCCTGATCCGCGGCAAGGACAATCGCAGCGTCAGCTATGGCGAGTTGATCGCGGACGAGACGATCCAGCTTGAACTCGCCGATGATGTACCGGTGAAGTCCGCCGGTACCTATACCATCGTCGGACAATCCGTACCGCGCGTCGATTTGCCGGCGAAGGCGACCGGGGAGCTGGTGTACGTTCATGACATGCGCTTGCCCGGCATGCTGCATGGCCGCGTCGTGCGTCCGCCCTATGCCGGCGTCGATGTCGGCGATTTCATTGCCAACAGCCTGCTTGCGGTCGATGAGACCTCGGTGCGCGATATCCCCGGCCTTGTCGCCGTCGTCAGGATCGGCGACTTCGTCGGCGTCGTCGCCGAGCGCGAAGAGAATGCCATCAAGGCCGCCGCGCAGCTTAAGATTTCCTGGAAGCCGACACCGACGCTGCCCGATCTGAAGGATATCGCGACCGCGCTGCGTGCCAATCCGTCGACGCCGCGAACGCTGATCGACAAGGGTAATGTCGATGCGGCGATTGCCGGCGCCGCGAAGCCGATGCCGCGGACCTACATCTGGCCCTACCAGATGCACGCCTCGATCGGCCCGTCCTGCGCGGTTGCCGATTATCAAGAGGATCAAACCCGGGTCTGGTCCGGCACGCAGAACCCGCATCATCTGCGCACCGAGCTGGCGCGGCTGATCCATCGCCGCGAGGCCGAGATCGAGGTGATCCGGATGGAGGCCGCCGGCTGCTACGGCCGCAACTGCGCCGACGACGTTTCAGCCGACGCGGTGCTGCTGTCGCGCGCCGTCGGGAAGCCCGTTCGCGTGCAATTGACGCGCGAGCAGGAGCACGCGTGGGAGCCGAAGGGCACCGCTCAGTTGATGGACGTCAACGGCGGATTGAACGCCGACGGCAGCGTCGCCGGTTATGATTTTTCTACGCGTTATCCATCGAACGGCGCGCCGACGCTGGCGCTGCTGCTGACCGGCGCCATTCCGCACACGCCAGCGATTTTCGAGATGGGCGACCGCACCGCGATCCCGCCCTACGATTACGAGAATCTGCGCGTGGTGGCCAACGATATGCCGCCGATCGTGCGCGCCTCCTGGCTGCGCGGGGTCTCGGCGCTGCCGAACACCTTTGCGCACGAATCCTGGATCGACGAATGCGCCGATGAAGCCGGCGTCGACCCGATCGAGTACCGCCTACGCTATCTGAAGGACTCGCGTGCTATCGATCTCGTCAATGCGGTGGCGGAGCGCGCCGGCTGGAAGCCTCGGCCGGCGCGCGAGGAAAAATCCGCCGAAGGCGACATCGTGCACGGGCGTGGCTTTGCCTATGCGCTCTATGTGCACAGCAAGTTTCCCGGCTATGGCGCGGCGTGGTCGGCGTGGATCGCCGACGTCGCCGTCAACAAGGCGACCGGCGATGTCAGCGTGACACGCGTCGTCGCGGGGCAGGATTCCGGCCTGATGATCAACCCGGACGGTGTGCGCCACCAGATTCACGGCAACGTCATCCAGTCGACCAGCCGCGCCCTGATGGAGGAAGTGTCGTTCGACCGCACGTCGGTAACGGCGCGCGAATGGGGCGCCTACCCCATCATCAAATTCCCCGAGGTGCCCAAGATCGACGTGCTGATGTTGCCGCGGCAGGACCAGCCACCGCTCGGCGTCGGCGAGTCAGCTTCCGTCCCCAGCGCGGCTGCCATCGCCAACGCCATCTTTGACGCGACCGGCGTGCGCTTTCGCGAGTTGCCGTTCACGCCGGAGCGTATCCTGCGGGGACTGCGCGGCGAGGATGAGGCAACACCGCAGGCCTTGCCTTCTCCGTTATCTGCGCCGCAACCGGATCAGAACAGATGGCAGAATCCGTTTGCCGGACGCCGCGGCGTGTTCGCGACAGCCGCAGCCCTCTGCGCCGCCGCGATCGGCATCGGCGCCGCCGTGCTGCCGTGGCGCGCGATTGCGCCGATCGCGCGGCCCGATGCATCGGTCTACTCGGCTGCGACCATCGCACGCGGCCAGCAACTCGCCGCGCTCGGCGATTGCACGGTTTGCCACACCTCGGCGAACGGCGTGCTCAATGCGGGCGGCAAGCCGCTGCCGACGCCGTTCGGCACGATCCACTCGACCAACATCACGCCCGACGTCGAAACCGGAATCGGCGCATGGTCCT
>Ga0268266_10002877_pt1 | contig 17886 bp, 11 predicted proteins | sample KBSS13metaG_FD_190356 | JGI IMG/M metagenome (GOLD analysis project Ga0268266, IMG submission 190356) | Switchgrass rhizosphere microbial communities from Kellogg Biological Station, Michigan, USA - KBS S1-3 metaG (SPAdes) (version 2) | ecosystem: Host-associated > Plants > Roots > Rhizosphere...
CACTGCTCCCGGGAGCGGTGGGTTGACCAGCGCCGTTGCGGCAGGGGCTCGCGGGAGCGGTGGGTTGACCAACGCCGTTGCGGCTGGGGCTCGCGGGAGCGGTGGGCTGACCAACGCCGTTGCGGCTGGGGCTCGCGGGAGCGCTGGGCTGACCAACGCCGTTGCGGCTGGGGCTCGCGGGAGCGGTGGGCTGACCAACGCCGTTGCGGCTGAGGCTCGCGGGAGCGGTGGGCTGACCAACGCCGTTGCGGCTGGGGCTCACGCGGACGCGAGGCGAAACAGCGCTGGCGCCGTAGACGCCGCGATTGCTGGCGCCAGTGGTGGTGGCGCGTTAGATGCGCCTGCGGTCGCTCGTGGCGGCATCGTGCTCCTGTCGCACGCCGAGACCGATCTGCTTGCGCTTCATCGCGCGGTGGACGAATTGCCGGCAGGCTTTCCGGCCGTCACCGGACATACGTTAAATGACGTGCGCAACTCCGACGATCTCTCCGCACTCATCGCTAACGCGCGCAGCGCGAAGTTCGTAACGATTGTGCGTGTCCATGGCACCGCTGCTTCGGTGCCCGGGCTCGTCGATCTCGTTGCCGATGCTCAGCGCTCCGGGTTGTCCATTGTTGTAATCAGCGGCATCGGCGCTGATGCCGGTACATTGCCTCGGACGCCCGACATCTCCCATGAGTTGGCGGCCGCGCTGACAGCGTATTTCATGGCCGGCGGTGTAGGTAACGTCGTCCAAGCCATGCGCCGTGTCGCTCACGACCTGCTGGGCGTGCCGACGCCATTTGACCTGCCGGCTCAAATGCCAGCCCATGGTCTGTATCACCCCGATCTGCTGGTGACATCGGTAGAGGAGTGGCAAACCTACCGCGTCCCCAACAAACCTCTCGCCCTGGTGCTCTTCTACCGAGCACACGTCCTGAGCGGTAACCTCCAATTCATAGACCACCTCGTCCGTGCCCTAGAGTTCCGCGGCTTCGCAGCGGTTGGAGTCTTCACCAGTTCGCTTCGAGACAGGGACGGTTTCGGTACTCCAGCAGCGCTGCGACTCCTGGAGCCGCCCGCTGTCATAGTCAACACGGTCAGTTTCCCCGTGCTCAATTTGACGTCTTTGGAGCGTCCTCCAGAGGAAGCGCACCACACGTCATTCGAGGCGATGGGCGTGCCGATTATCCAAGCCATCTGCAGTGGGACCACGCGTGCGGCGTGGGAGGAGTCAGCACGAGGGCTTGGTCCGGCAGAAGCGGCAATGAATATTGCGCTCCCCGAATGCGATGGCCGCGTCATCACTGTGCCAATTTCGTTCAAAGAGAACCACCGTTACGTCCCAGACGACGAGCGCATCGGGCGCGTCACTGATATTGCGCGACGGCTTGCCTCGCTTCGCGCCACGCCCAACCGCGACAAACGCCTCGCCATTGTGTTGAGCAATTCCGGAGGAAAGGCACAGAAGATTGGCGGCGCAGTAGGGTTGGACACGCCGGCGTCACTGCTGCGTTTCCTATCCGATATGCGCGATGCGGGCTACGACGTTGGTGTACTTCCCTCGTCGCCCGATGAGTTGATGTCGATGCTTCTCGCGCGCGGGTCGTATGACGAGAAATGCCCCCTGGAAGCAAACGACGCCTGGCGCATGCCGCGCGCCTCGTACACACATTGGTTTCGCGCGCAGTCAGCTGGCTTCAAGAAGGCTGTTAGAGAGGCGTGGGGGGAGCCCACGTTGTCGGGGGCGACGCTTGCGCCGCCTTTTTGGCGTGCTGGGAAGAAGTCTGAGCGTGCGCCCTTACTAGCGTTGCACGAGCCACATACTGACGACGCTGACTACCTGTTCAGCGGCATCGCCTTTGGCAACGTCCTCGTTGCCGTCCAACCTCCACGAGGATTCGGGTTCGATCAGGAGACGATGTATCACTCTCCAGATCTCCCGCCGTGTCATCACTACGCTGCTTTCTACCGATGGTTGGACCAAGGCTGGCGTGCGGACGCCGTGATTCACTTTGGCACGCACGGGACGCTCGAATGGCTTCCGGGGAAGAGCCTTGCAACGTCGGCCGATTGCGCACCCGATGTGTTGCTCGGGGACATGCCGCTGTTCTACCCGTTCGTCGTGAACAATCCCGGCGAAGGCGCCCAAGCGAAGCGGCGTACGCATGCGGTCATCATTGACCATTTAGTCCCGCCGCTGACGCAGGCGGAGACGTACGGGCCGCTGGCGGCGCTCGCACGCTTGGTGGAGGAGTACTACCGAGCGGAAACCATGGACCCCTCAAAGCTAACTGTCTTGCGCGCTCAGATTTGGGATCTGGTGCAGACGGAGCGGTTGGAGGAGGACCTCAAACAGGTACGTCGCGAACGTCACGCTGATCACGTTCATTCATGGGACGACCGACTGACAGAGCAGGGCGTTCCACGTGGCTTGGAGACGTTGTCCGGACGAGGGTTCGCACACTTGCTCGAAGACCTCGACGCATACCTGTGCGATTTAGGTCGCGCCCAAATCCGCGGCGGCCTGCACGTCTTCGGCGTCGCGCCCACCGCCGACGTGCTTGTCGACTTGATGTTCGCGATCCTCTACAGCCCCAACGGCGATGTGCCATCGCTAATCGACTCGGTAACCCGAGCGTGCGGCATCAATCCCGCGACCCTTCGCACCCACCACGGCGTCTGGCCCGACGCTTTACCCCCAGTGTTAGCCCACGCCGGCACCGTCGCGACCGTCGGCCAAGTTCGCACCGCCATCGAACGCCTAGCCCGCGACCTGTTGGTCGCCCTCGCTGCGCGCGCCTTCACAGGAAGCGCAATCAACGAGATCCTGGCGGCCCGCGGTCTCGGCAGCGACGCGGGTGAAAGCGCGCTGCATTCATCGTTGGCAGCGACACCGCAAGTTTCCGCCGGTGTTGGCGCACCGAACGCCATGATGGCAGCGACACCGCAAGTTTCCGCCGATGTTGGCGCGCCGAACTCCATGATGGCAGCGACGCCGCAAGTTTCCGCCGATGTTGGCGCGCCGAACGCCATGATGGCAGCGACGCCGCAGGCTTCCGCCGGTGTTGGCGCAACGAACGGGTACGTGGCCCATGCCGCGCCATCGTCGGTGCCTGATGCACTGAATGCACTCCACGCCGTTCTCAACTTCGCGTGCACAACGCTGGCCCCCAGCCTCGCCCGCACCACCGACGAAACTCGCAACCTCCTTTCCGCCCTCAACGGCCGCTACGTACCAGCAGGCCCGTCGGGAGCCCCCAGCCGTGGCATGGCGCACGTGCTCCCCACCGGCCGAAACTTCTACACCGTAGACCCCCGCGGCCTGCCAACCCCAGCCGCATGGACGACCGGCGCCGCACTGGCAGACGCGGCGCTCCGCCGGTTCCACGGCGACGAAAACTGCTGGCCCGAAAACATCGCATTGAGCGTCTGGGGCACGCCAACCATGCGCACAGGTGGCGACGAGATCGCGCAAGCTCTGGCTCTCCTTGGCGTGAAACCGATGTGGGAGCCCGTAACCCGCCGCACTTGCGGCCTCGAAGTAATCCCACTCTCCGAACTAGGCCATCCGCGCATCGACGTAACCCTCCGCGTAAGCGGCTTCTTCCGCGACGCCTTCCCAGCACTGATGCAGCTATTCGACGAAGCAGTACAGCGCGTAGTGATGCTCGATGAACCCACCGAGCAAAACTATCCCCGCAAACACTGGCTAGCCGAAACGGCTGCCCTGATAGCCGACGGTCACGTCCCTGACGTTGCGTCTCGCCGCGCGTCCTTCCGCGTCTTCAGCTCAAAGCCAGGCGCCTACGGCACAGGCGTGATGGATCTCATCGACAACCGTTCTTGGCGTGACACCCAAGATATCGCCGAAGTCGTACTCGCTTGGAGCGGATGGGCATACGCAGACAGCAATGGCGTCGACGCAGCGGACGCATTCCGTCGCAGGATGACCACCGTAGATCTCGCTCTGCACAACCGTGACAATCGCGAGCAGGATCTCTTCGATTCGAGCGATCAGTTTGAATACCACGGCGGTTTAATAGCCGCGGCAACGTCCCTCTCTGGAACCCAGCCCCACGCTTACGTGGGCGACTCCTCCGACGCATCACGCCCCGATGTCAGATCCCTAAAAGGGGAGGCATTGCGTGTTTTCCGTACGCGGGTGGTCAACCCCAAATGGCTCGCTGGAATCCAACGCCACGGCTATCGCGGCGGAGTTGAAATCGCTGCGACCGTCGATGCCTTGTTTGGACTCGCAGCCACCGCCGGCATCATCAGTGACTGGATGTTCGAATCCGCCGCCGACACATTTGCGAAAGGGGAAATGCGCGAGTTTCTGGAGCGCACCAACCCGTGGGCGCTCAACGCTGTTGTGGAACGGTTGCTCGAGGCGGAGCAGCGCCAGCTATGGTCGGCAAAGGCGGAGACGCTGGAGTCGCTTCGATCGGTCTTGCTGGCCACGGAGGCCACTATCGAAGGACACGCGGAAGAGCCGGTTTAGCTCTTTTCGATGAACCCGTAATCCAACGTTTCGATCTTCACCACCCGGCCATCCTCAAACCGAATCTGGCGCATCAATCGGTCGGGCCCGAGGTTATACAGCCACACTTCGACGGGAATCTCGATCTGGGCGCCCGCCGATGCGATCCACTGTCCGTTCACCCAGCCGCCGGAGGCCTGCCGAATGATGGAGGTGTGGTCGACCTGGGTGGGATTGCCACAGAGCGAGGCGACTTTGGCGAGACTGTCGCCCTGGGTGATGAGGCGGTTGCCGCACTCCATGGCCTGTGCGCCCGCGTCCCAGGAAAGCGCGAGCAAAACGACCGCGGGCAGTAGTCTTTTCATTGCAAACTCAAGCTATCGTTTCCGCATGGAAGATGCAAATGCCGGGCATGCGCTGAAGGAAAAATGAGGTAAATTCAGCGACTTGCCCATGAGGATAGAGATGCGCGCCGAATATCCGTTTTCCGCCGTCGTCGGCCAGGACGACCTGAAGCTGGCACTGCTGCTGACCGCGGTCGATCCGACGATCGGCGGCGTGCTCATCAAGGGCGAGCGGGGAACGGCAAAGACGACCATCGCGCGCGGTTTGGCGTCGCTGCTGCCGGTGAATGTCGCTGGCGTTCCCGCGCCGTTTGTAGAGCTGCCATTAGGTGCGACCGAAGATCGGGTTGTTGGTTCACTGGACGTTAACAAGGCGCTGCGCGAAGGGGACACACAGCTTCGTTCTGGCGTGCTCGCCCGGGCGAATGGGGGTGTTTTATACGTCGACGAGGTGAATTTGCTGCCGGACCATCTCGTTGACTTGCTGCTGGATGCAGCGGCGACTGGTTGGGTTACTGTCGAGCGTGATGGCGTGTCGGCCGGCGAGGCTGCGCGATTTGTGTTGGTGGGAACTATGAACCCGGAAGAGGGTGACTTGCGTCCTCAGTTCCTGGATCGCTTTGGGTTGTCGGTTGTCGTGCAGGGGCTCAGCAGCCAGGACGAGCGGATGGCGGCGGTCAACAGGCGATTGGAGTTCGACGCCAACCCGGGCGCAGTCATCGCGGCTGCGCGGCCTGGGGAGGACTCGCTGCGAGCAGCGATTGTCGAGGCGAGGGCACGACTTCTGTCGTTGCCGATCACGAGCGCTCATCTTTCCATGGTCACGGCTATTTGCGCTGAGCAGTCGTTGGACGGCATTCGCGGGGACTTGGCCATCATCAAGACGGCACGCGCGTTGGCGGCATGGGAAAAGGCCGCCGAGATCGGCGCCGACCACATCCGCCGCGCGACCGCGTTCGCCTTACCGCACCGCATGCGCCGCCGCCCCCCGCAGCGCAAGCCTCAACCCCCCGGAAACTACGGCCCCGGCTTCGCCAACCCTCCCGACGCCGGCACGTCAATCGCCTCCGACTCCAGCAGCCGGCCGGCGCCGGGGGGCGACAACGGCCAGCCCGTGACAGCAACCGCGGCACCGCAACCGCTGGCGGTGACCCTAGTCACCGACCTCATCGACCGCGAGAGCGCCGGTCGCCGTGGCTCAGGTTCACTGGGCTCGCGGCGCGCCACCAGGGCGACGCCGTACGATCAAACAGGCACCCTGGCAATCAACGAAACAATCACCACCGCAGCAGTGCGTGGTCGCCGCGTAGGGGAGCGAGGCATCGCGCTGGCCGCCGCTGACCTCATGCAACATGGCCGCAACGGCCCCGGCCACAGCTCCGTCCTGTTCCTCGTCGATGCCAGCGCCTCCATGGCAACACAACGCCGCCTGGAGCTCGCCAAAGGCGCAGTGTTGGGCCTGCTGCAGTCAAACTACCAACATCGAGACGAAGTAGCGTTGATGGTATTCCGCGGCGAAGGGGTCGACCTCGTCATACCCTTCACCAACAGCATCGACGGCGTGGAACAGGCGCTGACTGACGTACCAACCGGTGGCCGTACCCCGCTGGCACGGGCGCTGACAGAAGCAGCCCAGGTCTTACAGACTCGCGACCCGTCACTGCTGATTCTATTCACTGACGGCCGCGCCAATGTAGCCGTAGCCGGTGGCGGCGATCCCTGGCAGGAGTCCCTGGTCGCAGCTGCCCAGCTAAAAGACTCCTGCGCAGCAGCAGTCGTCATCGACTGCGAACCAGGCCCAATAGTCCTGGGCCGCGCACGTCAACTAGCGTCGGCCCTCGACGCAGACTGCATTCCCCTGAGCTCACTGGAAGCAGGCGAATTCACGCTGCAAATCCAGCGCCGGCTCGAAGCCCTATAACTCGCCCCCCTGCAGGATTTCATGACTGACGCCCATCGCATCCCCGTCACCGTGCTCACCGGTTTCCTAGGCTCCGGCAAAACCACGCTCCTCAATCGCATCCTCACCGAGAACCACGGCCAGCGCATTGCCGTGATTGAAAACGAGTTCGGCGAGATCGGTGTCGACCAGGAGCTGGTGATCAACGCCGAGGAAGAGATCTTTGAAATGAACAACGGGTGCATCTGTTGCACCGTGCGCGGCGATCTCATCCGGATTCTGGGCAACCTCATGACCCGCCGCGACAAGTTTGACCGCATCGTGCTGGAGACCACCGGACTTGCAAATCCGGGGCCCGTGGCCCAAACCTTCTTTGTCGACGACGCCATGCGCGACAAGTTTGTCCTCGACGGCATCGTGACCATGATCGACGCCCGTCATTTCGATCAACAGATCGTCAACAGCGATGAGACGACCACGCAGGTTGCGTTTGCCGATGTGATCGTTCTCAACAAGGCGGATCTGGTCAGCCCGCAGGAGCTGGACGCGTTGGAACAACGAATTCGTGGAATGAACGCCCTGGCGCGAATCGTTCGTGCGGACCCTGCTGAGCGGGCACGAGTGCCGATGCAGGCTGTGTTGGGCATTGGCGGCTTTGATCTCGCGCGCGCGCTCGAATACAAACCGACGTTTTTGGAGCCGGAATATCCCTTTGAGTGGGCCGGTGCGTTTGAGCTGGCCGCGGGGGACTACTCGCTGACTTTGCAGGACGGCCCCGATCCCTCCATTGAGCTCCTCGTCTGCGAGGTTCTCCCGGCAGACCAGTTGGATCCGTTGAAGGCCGCAGAGCGCATATTCACCCTGTTTTCTGCAACAGCAGACGTTCAGTCCCCTGGAGCGGTCGTGAGGCCGAGCCTGCAAGTCCACCGGCTCGATCTGCCCGAATCCGGCGGCAGCCGATTCACCATCGCCATCCCCAAGGCCGGCCGCTACTGGCTGTTCACCGAGCACCTGCCGAGCGAGTTCTCCCTGCAACTCCTGAACGCAGCAAACCAACCCACCACCGCGCTCGCAGAACACAACTTCGACCCCGGCCATTCACACGACGAGCGTGTCGGCTCCTTCAGCATCGAAACAACGCGCCCCATCAACGCCGACCGCTTCCAGGCCTGGTTGTCGGACGTCCTGAAAACCCACGGCACCCAGCTCTATAGAATGAAAGGCTTCCTGAACTTCGCAGGCGCAAACGACCGCATCGTCATACAAGGTGTCCACATGGTGGTAGACACCACCACTCTGGGTCCCTGGGGCAACGCACCCCGGCGCACGCAGTTGGTCTTCATCGGCCGCGAGCTGGATCGCGAGGCCATCAGCGCCGGTTTCGCAGTCTGCCTGGAGTAGCTGCGCGGTTACAGACCGGTGACACAATTAGCTGTCACCGGGGTATGCCGTAAAAGTGTTGGAGGGTTATTTGGGGCGAATGTTAGCGTTCGCCCCATGAACACACCCGCACAGACCCAGCTCATCCGACTCCTGCCGCTGACACTGATTTTTTCAGCGGCGCCCCTGGCCCACGCCGCCAACGAGCTCACCATCCTCGGCACTCCCGAGCAACGCGAGGTTGAAACCGAGGCCATCGAGATCTTCAACAGCCCGGCGGTGAAGGCGCAGATTGCCGCTTCCAAACAGCTGTTTCTGGCGAGCCCGGTAGCGGCGACGGCTGAATCGAAAGCGAGTGTAGATCGCGCCGTCAGGGAGTTTGCCTTTGCGGCGGTCCTCGACGCAGTCAACGGGGATCCGGCCCATCCGAAGATTGTCTGGGGGTTTGCAGCGCCCCGCAAATGGTTGGGTCACTCCGTGCCGGGTTCCCGTTGGGGTATTGACAACCCCGACAACGTGTATCGATTTGCGCCTATTGATGCTGCATCCAGGTACGAGCTGACCATCCATCCAACCTCTCCCGGCCCGGTGCAGTTCAGCTTCATCGTCTATGACAGTTTTGTGGGTGAGGGCGGCCGCCAGGACAATCTGGATGCGCCGGTTGCAGCATTACGCGATCAGGACGTTAAAGCCAACGCGGACGGCTCTTTCACCATCACGATTGACAGCGCGCCTGCCAACGGCCGGGCAAATCACCTCCAGATCTCACCGCAGGCCAAGGTGCTGTTGATCCGAAATACCTTCAATGACTGGGGTGTGCAGAATCCACAGGCGGCATCCATCAAAAGGACGGATGGGCCCGCCAGTGCGGTGTTCACACACCAGCAGATCGTCGCCCGGGCAGTCGAGCTGATCCAGGCCGGGACGCAGACGATCCTGGGCTGGGAAACCAAGGGTTTCGCGGCGCAGGCAGCCCCCAACACGATTGCACAGCCGTTCGCACGCGGCGGCGGTTGGGGATTTGCGGCCAACGGTAACTTCAAGGTCGCAGCAGATGAGGCGCTCGTCGTCACATTGGATCCTGCAGGCGCGCGTTACGTCGGATTCGATCTGACCGATCCGTGGTTGGTGTCCCGCGAGCACGTGGGTGCCACGGGAAGTCTGAACAACAACCAGATTCGCGCCAATGCGGATGGCACCTACACGTATGTGGTCGCGCCGAAGGACCCGGGTGTTGCCAATTGGGTGGATACCGGCGGCTTGCACGAAGGAAAACTGTTGATCCGTTGGCAGGTGTTGCCTGCATCCGCGAAGGCAGATGGCGCGGTGCGGAAGGTGGAGCTGGTGAAGGTGGCGGACCTGAAGGCTGCGTTGCCGGCGGGGTTCGAGGCCGTGAGCCCGTTTCAGCGGCAAGCCTTGCGTGCGGCTCGCGCAAAGGACTATGCGCATCGCTATGCGGCCGTGACGTCTCTTTACTCCAAAAACTAACTAATACACACACGCTCGATTTCAGCCTGCGGGGATTTGTCCGTCATGTTCGTTCGTCTGTCTGTTTTATCTGCAACGGCATTTTTGCTCGCATCTGCGGCATGGGCAGCGGATAACGCATCCGCGCCTGCGCCGGACGATGCCCCCGATGCCGGTTCCTCCGACCAGATCGAGTCGGTCACCGTCAGCGCTCGCCGCGTCACTGAGAACGTGCAGTCCGTTCCCATTCCCATCGCGGTAGTGTCCGGAAATGCCCTGGAAAACGCAGGTCAGTTCCGGCTGGAGGAACTGAACCAACGTCTCCCGAGCACTAACGTGCAATTCGGCAACCCCCGCCAGACCAGCATCGCCGTTCGCGGCTTGGGAAACAATCCCGCCAACGACGCCTTGGAATCCAGCGTCGGTGTCTTCTTGGACAACGTGTATCTCGGCCGTCCCGGAATGGCGAACGTCGATTTGTTCGACCTCGAGCAGGTAGCGTTGCTCCGCGGCCCGCAGGGCACCTTGTTCGGAAAGAACACCACGGCAGGTGTTCTCAACCTCCAAACACGCCAGCCGACCTTCCAGCCCGAATATCGATTCGAAACGTCCGGCGGCAACTACGGCTTCTATCAGGTGCGCGGCTCCGTGTCGGGCCCATTGTACGACGACGTCTTGGCGGGGCGGGTTTCGGTCAACCGCTCCCGCCAGGACGGATTCGTCCATGACATCACTGATGGGCGCGACTTGAATGGATACAACCGCGACGGTGTGCGCGGGCAGTTGCTGCTGAAGCTTGCGGAAGCCTTCACCCTGCGACTGATCGGCGACTACAACCGTGAGAACTCGGATTGCTGCGCGAGTGCTCTGTACAGTCCCGGCCCCAACGGAGGGACCGTCTATCTCAACTTCATCCGCAACATCGGCGGCAAAGTGGTGCTGGATCCCGACTACAGAACGGTCACGCTGGACACCCGCCAACACATGGCGGTGAACCAGGGCAGCGGCTCCGCCGAAGCGAATTGGCAGATCGGTGAATACAAGCTGACTTCCATTTCGGCCTACCGCAACTGGCGGTTCATCCCCACCAACGATGCGGACGGCACCAGCGTCAATGCCATCACGAACGCGGGCCAAGGTGTCAAGGATGAGCAGTGGACCCAGGAGCTGCGCTTCGCTACGCCGACCGGCCGTGCGCTTCAGACTGTAGTCGGCCTCTACTACTTCTACCAACACCAGGACAACCTGACCTACACCTACTATGGTCCATCAGCCGGCGCTTACACCGGCCGGGCGTTCTTCAACAATGCCTCGTCCACCGTCTCCCAGTTCCTGGGAACGAACAGTGCGGCCGTGTTCGGCCAGTCCACTTGGAACATCACTGACAGTTTGAGCCTCACGGGCGGTGCCCGCGAAACGTATGAGGACAAGTTCACGCGCATCCATCGTAACCCCGCGACAGGATCGCCGACGTTCCAGGCTGCATTCGGTCCCTATGAATCGGGGAAGCTTACCCGATACGACACCAATACCTCTGCGCTGGGCAGTCTCAGCTACAAGTTCACCAACGATGTATTGGGGTATGTGTCCGTTTCCAAGGGAGCTAAGGCCGGCGGCATCAATCCCACTGTGCCCAGCGCCGGGTTGACTACGGCGTCATTGTATGTAGCCCCGGAGAAGGCCGTCGACTACGAGGCGGGCTTCAAGTCGACGCTGTTTGAGAGACGGCTGCAGGTGAACGCCAACCTGTTCCTGACAAACGTTACGGACTATCAAGCAACACAGCTCTTGGAGAGCTCGCCGGGCGTGTTTGTGCAGACTCTGACCAACATCGGCAAGGTACGTTCCAAGGGAGCGGAGCTGGAGTTGCAGGCTGTGCCGCTACCGGGTCTGCATCTGTCGCTCGATTCCTCTTACAACGATGCGACGTACATTTCCTACAGCAACGCGCCGTGCTCTGCGGAGGCGCTTGCGGCGGGGAAGACTGTGTGCGACCTGACTGGTTCGCAGGTGGTCGGTGCGCCGAAATGGATTGTCGGGCCGGGCGTGGAGTTTGACCACACGATTTTCGGGGACCTGGAAGGGTTTGCCGGTGCTGATTATTCGTGGCGCTCGTCCTTCTTTGGCTCTGCCGATAACTCGGAGCTGGCCCGGGTTAAGTCCTACGGGCTCTTGAATCTGCGGGCCGGCGTGAATGGTGTGTGGCGTGGAAGCAAGTGGTCCGTGTGGGCCTGGGCTAACAATGCCACTGACAAGATTTACACGATGGGTGGGCTGAGCGCAGCGACGGCCACATTGCAGTACGCGGAGTTCCCAGGGCAGCCGAGGACTTTTGGCGGCACGGTTCGCGTGGAGTTTTGAGCATGAGAGTGTTGCGGGAACCGTTGGTGCACTTTCTCGTGCTCGGCGCGTTGGTGTATGTAGTCGCGAATCGCGGCGAGTCGACGCGATATGAGATCGACGCCGGGCCGGATCAGCGGGCGCGGCTCGCGCGCACCTACTACGAACAATACGGAGCACCGCCCACATCGGCGCAACTGAGCCTTGCAGTCGATGAATATGTGAGAAACGAGATCCTGTATCGCGAGGGCTTGGCGCTGGGACTCGAGAGAGACGATGAAATCGTCCGGCGACGGGTGGTGCAGAAGATCGAGTTCGTGAACGAGGACCTCGATGCGGTAATCGAGCCCGATGGGTCGGGGGTGGAGCGGTATTTTGCGCAGCATCGGGATCGGTATGACACCGAGCCCGCGGTGTCGTTTGAGCAGGTGTTCTTCTCGTCGGATCGCGGTGGCAGCGAGGCTGCACGCAAACGCGCTGACGCAGCGCTGGCCGATCAGTCGAGGTCCGCGGCGCTGGCGCGTTCCACCGGCCAGCCGACCGAGCCCGCGGCGCCAGCGCATTCCACCGGCCAGCCGACCGAGCCCGCGGCGCTAGCGCGTGCCACCGCCCAGCCGACCGAGCCCGCAGCGCTAGCGCATTCCACTCGTCAGCCGGCCGAATCCGCAGTGGTCCGTGGCGCCGATACCTTCGCTGAGGGCCAGCGCTTCCGTTCGCTGACCCGCACCGGCGTCAACAGCGTGTTCGGCGATACCAACCTGAGCGCCGAACTGTTCACCAGCCCCACTGACCAGTGGGTTGGCCCATTCCAATCAGCCTATGGCTGGCACATCGTACGCATCACCGACCGCCAACCAGCCCACCACGCAGAACTAGCGGCAGTCCGCCCCCGCGTACAAGCTGACTACATAGCCGACCTCCGCGCCCGCGCGAACGCCGAAGCCTTCCGCAAAATCGCCGCCAAATATCGAGTCGTCACCAACGCCCCACGCTCCACTCAGCCCGATCTCTCGCCCCGAGCCGTCGTCGGCCCAGGCCTGGCCTCCGCCGAGGCGCCTCGCTGATGAAACGACACTGGCCCCGGGACGACCGCCGCGCCGACGACGTTAGCGGCTCCCCAAACGACTGCGCCGGCGGTCACCGGAAGGCCGGGCTCATGAAGCGCTTTGTAGTGCTATGGGCGCTAATCGTCGCGCTCACCGTCGGCGCCACCGCAGTAGCGCACGAGGTCCGGCCGGCGCTGGTGCAAATCACCCAACGCGACGCCCACCACTACGACATCCTCTGGAAGCAACCCGTCAACGGCGAAGTCGCCGTTCACCTCGTGCCGCAGCTCTCAGGCGGCGGCCTCGACAGCGACCCCGACATTGCAACCGTAACCCCCGCATTCGCCCTGAAGCTCTGGAAAAACGTCTCCGATGAATCCCAGCCGCTGGAGGGTCAAACACTGACCATCCAAGGCCTGGACCGCACCATCACCGACGTCCTGGTCAACATAACCCTGTCCGACGGCCAGTCCATCCAACAGTTCCTGAAACCCAACCGCACCTCGGTGCAACTGCAACTGAACGCCCAAGCCGCCCCACCCGCAACAGCCTACCTGTCGCTAGGCGTTGAACACATCCTCACCGGCATAGACCACCTGCTGTTTGTATTCGGCCTTCTCCTGCTCGTAGGCAGAAACTGGGCCCTGTTGAAAACCATCACCGCCTTCACCATCGCACACAGCATCACACTCGCAGCCACCACCCTGGGCTTGCTGCATATCCAGCCGGCGGTCGTCGAAGCCCTCGTAGCGCTCAGCATCGTGACATTGGCAGTCGAGCTCGTGCGGCGTGAAGCTGGCGTGATTGCCTCAGCACGCGGTAGTGCCGGCGCCGACGCTGGTCAGTCGGCGAGTCACATCGGCCTGACCAGCCGCTACCCCTGGCTCATCGCTTTCGTGTTCGGACTCCTGCATGGCTGCGCATTCGCCGGTTCACTGGCTGAAGTAGGGCTCCCACAGGAGCACATCCCCCTGGCCCTGTTCCTATTCAACGTAGGCGTCGAGCTGGGCCAGTTGCTGTTCATAGCCGCCGCCTCAGCCGTGTTGTGGCTGGCAGGACGTGGGATCACTGCGGAACCTCTGTGGGCACGCCGCACCGTTCCCTACGCCATCGGCATCTTCTCCTCCTACTGGTTTATTGAGCGATTTCTAATTGCCATTGGACACTCTGCATGAAAAACAAACTCCAGGTTACTGTTGCGACCCTGTTGCTCGCAGCATCCCACGCCGCACTGGCGGACGACGCCGACCGCAAGGCCTATTTCGGCGACCTTCACCTGCACACCAGCTACTCATTCGACGCCTATGTCATGTTTGCCAGCCGTGTGACCCCCGAGCAGGCGTATCGGTTCGCAAAGGGCGAGGCCATCGACTTCCAGGGCAAGAAGGTGAAACGCGCCGAGCCGTTGGATTTTCTGGCCGTCACCGATCACTCCGAAAATATCGGCGTGTTCCGCGAGCTCGACGATCCCAACAGCGACTTCTCCAGGAGCGAGCTGGGTCAGAAGATTCACAAGGAAGGCGCCAAAGCCTTCTGGGACATCGTCAAAGTGCAGTTGAACGGCGGTGATCTCCCGGGCGTCGACGCCAAGAAGGTGTCGGCCTCGGCCTGGCAGCGCGAGATCGAGGCTGCCAACAGCCAGTATGAGCCGGGCAAATTCACCACCTTCATCGCCTATGAATGGAGCTCGATGCCCGATGGCAAATACAACCTGCATCGAAACGTCTTCTTCAGCGGCGACAAGGCGCCATTCCCGTTCAGTTCGATCCAGTCCAAGCGCCCGGAAGACCTGTGGACGTGGTTGGAAGCCCAACGCAAGCAGGGATATGAGGTCCTGGCGATTTCTCACAACGCCAATGCCAGCGGCGGCTTGATGTTTGGAGACAAGGACAGCGACGGCAAGCCCATCGACGAGGCATACGCCTTGCGTCGCGTGATCAATGAGCCGTTGAATGAAGTTTCGCAGGGTAAGGGGGCTTCGGAGACACACCCGGCGTTGTCGCCCAGCGATGAGTTCGCGGGCTTTGAGATCTTCGACAAGCTTCTCATCGGCAACGCCCATAGCGAAGTGCACGGCAGTTACGCCCGCGAAGCGCTCGGGCAGGGCTTGGAGATCGAAAAGCGCGCAGGCGCGAATCCCTACAAGTTTGGTTTTGTCGGTGGCAGCGACTTCCATGACGGCTTGAGCACCTCGGCCGAGAACGCCTACGGTGGCTCGGCCAATGGCATAGATCCCGCGGTCATTCCGCCCAGCCTGGAGGAGTTGAAGAAGGCGTTCTCGGGTGAAGCGATTGCCGGCTCGAAATTCGAGACTGTTCGCACAGGCTCGGGCAATCTGACTGGAGTGTGGGCGGAGGAGAACACCCGGCAGTCGATTTTCGCGGCCTTCCATCGGAAGGAGACGTTTGCGACGTCCGGGCCTCGTATCAAGGTGCGGTTCTTTGGTGGATGGGACTACGACCGTGGGTTGTTGAAGACAGCTGCGTGGCAGCACACTGCTTATTCGCGTGGTGTTGCGATGGGTGGGGAGTTGCCTGCGAAACCGAAGGGCGTGAAGGCCCCGCGCTTCCTCGTGTGGAGCGCAAAGGATCCCAACGGGGCCAACCTCGATCGGGCACAGGTTGTAAAGGTCTGGTTGGGGAAGGACGGGAAGTACGCGGAGAAGGTGTTTGATGTGGCCCTCTCGGATGGCCGCAAGGTAGATGCGGCCACCGGCAAGGTGCCGGCGGTAGCTAACACAGTCGATGTAAAGACCGCCAGCTACGCCAACAGTGTCGGGGCTGCACAGTTTGAAACCGTCTGGGAGGATCCGCAATTCGATGCGGCGGTGCCGGCGGTCTACTATCTTCGCGTGATTGAGATTCCAACGCCGAGGTGGTCGACGATTCTCGCCGTCAAGGAGGGATTGCCGTTGCCACCGGAGGTAGAGCCCAGCTTGCAGGAACGCGCCTGGTCGTCGCCCGTCTGGTACACACCACCAAAGAGGTAGGGCCGTGGTGGATCGACGTCGCGGACGTCAGGTCTCAGGCGCCGGCGCGGAGAATGTCGCGGCTGGTGAGGTGAAAGTTCGCCTTGGCGGCGAGGGCAGCTCTGCTGATCTTCGCCGCCGCAGCAGCCTCAAAGGTACTGAGCCGTTGTTGGAAGTACGTAGCGCAATCGTCCGGCGTGGGTACGAAACCCAGGATGGTTGCAAAGGCACGGCGATGGACGACACATTGGCCGGCATGGCCGCGAGGCTGGAAACTCAGCGAGTCGATGTCAGCTCGCCAGATGCTGGCCATGTCGAAGGTCCATCGCGACCATTTGCTGTATCAACGCGCCTGATCGCCCCAGCCCCGCCAGCCCCCAGCGCCAATCACGCCTCTGCGCGCGACCCACTGGCAACCAGCTTCCGGAAGGCGACGCCCGACGCCACACCCAGCGCCAACCAGAACACGGCGTTGCAGATGGCCGTAGCCACCCGAAACTGGCTCTGCAATTCCGCCGGTGCCAACGACGACTCAACCGCCGGTTGAGGCGCGGGAACAAAATGGGGCGCAATGACAATCGCAACCCCCAGAATCCGCAAAGACCATCGGCTCTGCGAGAACACCAGGAACAGCCCCACGGCCGTCGCGACAGCCGTCATCGCCCACCATTCCTGCCGAAGGCTGAGTTCCGCCGCAGCGGTACCAGGTAATTCAGGTGGTAAACCGAGCGCTGGGGCACCGAAGAACACCAAGAAGCCAGCGACCCCATACAATGCGCTCGTCAGGATGTTCCTAGGCTCGCGCCAGAGCAGGTACAGAGCAACCAACACGAAGGCGTAACCAACGCCCATCAGAAGATTGGCACCGAAGGTGAACAGGGTACGCTGCCACCCTTCCTCAGGCTTCCACTCGTTCTCATCGTGGTGATGCCCACCCGCCGTCTCTTCGTGCTCGGCGGTCTCGTGTGCCTCATGCTCATGGGAATGGGGCGCCGCCTCAGCAGCATCCTCATACACCTCACCCTGAAGAATCAGGGGAGTGACCCAGACCGACTGGACTACAGTGAAAACGAGCGCAGCAATGAGACCCGCGACAATCGCCGCAAGTAACGTCTCACGTACCACGGGAACTCAGTGACAGGGGAAAGCAGCGCTGTGCCGCGTATCGTGTGCAGCGTTATGAACCGCCGACAGAGGCGCAAACCCGACGAAGTACACGAATCCCAGGCCGAGGATCAGCGTCAGGGCTCCGACCACGCTCTTATCCTTCGTGAGGGACTTGGTGCGTGATTCAGGCAGTGCGGTTGTCGTTGTATTCATGAATGAATCATAGCCATTGGCCCTGTACAGGGCAATGTTACGGCGCGACGGGAGCCTTGCGTTTGCGCGACTTCGGAGGTGCCTCCTCGGCGGCAGGAGCTGGTGCCGACGCGTCATCCACCTGGAAGCGGTGCATCCGGCTCACAAGCTCCGGCGGAATAGGCGTCGATCGCGACGTATGCGCCGAGATAAACACCAGCACCTGTTTAACCCTCATCCGCAACTCCCCCTGATGCGACGCCTCGATCCGCAGCTCAACCGAGCTAGTCCCGATTTTCGTCGTCCACAGGAAGAAAGTGAGCCGGTCCCCGTACCGGGTGGGCTTCACAAAATCGACGGTGAAATGCACGGACGGCGTGAGGATCTGCTTGTGGTGGAAGAGGCCGGGCGCGCTGGCCGCGAGGCCGTCCTCGAACCAGTCCTCCACAAAGTCGCTGATCATCTCGAAATAGCGCGGGTAGAAGACCCACCCGGCCGCATCACAGTGCCCGAACCGAACCAGGATCTCTCTCTGAAAGGCCGACATCGCTGTCACTCCCCCCTCGATGCTGATGGGGGCGTGAGCTTACCGCACGCCGCTGCAGCCGTTTGCCACCCCGGCAAGCCATTGCCGGTTAGCAAAGCTCCCCGCCGACCTCGCCGTCTTCATCATCTGGCAG
>Ga0268266_10002878_pt1 | contig 17879 bp, 19 predicted proteins | sample KBSS13metaG_FD_190356 | JGI IMG/M metagenome (GOLD analysis project Ga0268266, IMG submission 190356) | Switchgrass rhizosphere microbial communities from Kellogg Biological Station, Michigan, USA - KBS S1-3 metaG (SPAdes) (version 2) | ecosystem: Host-associated > Plants > Roots > Rhizosphere...
GAAGTGGTCGCCCCACGCGATCTCCGGGTACGCGCTGCCCGCGGTCGGCGCCAGCTCCAGCACTCCGTCGAACGCCCGCACCGCGGCGAGGATCTCCGCCATACTCATGGTTCCAGTGTGGGGTTGAAGTGCTTATGGAGGGTCGGGTGCTCAGCACGGCGGAGGTGGCCGCGGCGTCGGGCTACTCGGTGCAGCAGGTGCGGGTCCTCGAGGAGCAGGGCGTGATCCCGCCCGCGACCCGCGCGGCCAACGGCTACCGCCGGTTCGGCCCGACCCACGTCCGCGACCTCGTCGCCTACCGTGACCTGGCCCTGGCCGTCGGTCCGGTCGAGGCTCGACGGGTGCTGCGCGAGATCCGCACCGTGGCGCCCACCGACGCCGCGGCACTCGTGTCGGCCCTGCACACCCGGCTCGCCACACAGCGGGAGGAGGCCCTCGCCGCGCAGTCCGCCCTCCGCGCGATCAGCGCCGAACCCTCCACCGATGCCCCGGCGGCTCCCGGCGACACCATGACGATCGGCGAGCTCGCGGGCGGCCTCGGTGTTCGCGCGTCGACCCTGCGGTTCTGGGAACGGGAGGGGCTCCTCCGCCCCGACCGGACCGGCGGCGCGCGGCGCTACCCGCTCCCCGCGATCCGCGAGGCCCGCATCGTCGCGGCACTGCGGAGCGCCGGCTACCGCATCCCCGACGTCCGACGCGCGCTCGCCGCCCTCCGCTCGGTCGGCCCGGTCGGCCCCGCCGGTTCCACGGGGGACGCCCTGACCGCCCGGCTGGACGATCTCGGCCGCCGGACGCTCGCCCTGCTCCGCGCAGGCACCACCCTCGCCGCGATCGTCGCGGAGGGTCAGACGGGCAGCAGGCCCTCCACCACGTCCGCGAGCTGAGCCGCCGTGCGGCACTCGTGCATCGGGATGACGTCGGAGTACCGGGTGGCCGCAGAGTCGCCGGTCCCCCACTGCCGCCGCGGCTCCGGGTTGAGCCAGTGCGCGTGCCGGGCCTGCCCGACCATCCGCTTGAGGATCGTGAGGTTGGGGTCGCGGTAGTTCGTCCGCCCGTCGCCGAGGACCAGCAGCGAGGTCTTGGACGTGATCGCCTCGCCCCAGTGCTCGGCGAAGGTCCCGAGCGCGTGGCCGTAGTCGCTGTGCCCGTCGAAGGCGGTGAGGTCGGCCTCGCGCAGCACCCGCTGCATGACCCCGGACAGCTCGGCGCCGGGCTCGAACAGGTGCGTGACCTCGTCCGTCTTCTCCACGAACGCGAAGACCCTGACCTTGGAGAACTGCTCGCGCAGGGCCTGGACCAGCAGCAACGTGAAGTGCGAGAAACCGGCGACGGACCCCGAGACGTCGCACAGGACGACCAGCTCCGGCCGCCCGGGCCTGCGGGCCTTGTAGGCCGGCTTCATCGGGACGCCGCCGGTGGACATGGACCGGCGCAGGGTGCGGCGCATGTCCAGCTGCCCACGCTTGGCGTGCTTGCGGCGCACCGCGAGCCTGCTCGCGAGCCTGCGCGCCAACGGGTGCACGGTGCGGCGGAGCTGGGTGAGCTGGTCCGCGTAGGCGGACAGGAACTCGACCTGCTCCGCCTGCTTGGGCACCGCGGTCTTGGCGACCTGGTCGCGGCCGCGCTGCTCGGCGGTGCGGCGGCGGACCTCGTCCTGCACGAGCGTGCGGAAGCGGGCGATGCGGTCCCGGATCTCGCGGCGGCGGACCTCGTCCTGGAGGTCGCTGTCCCCCTCCTCGCGCAGGCCCTCCATGATCTGGGCGAGCAGCGTCTCCGGCGAGAGCAGCCGCAGCGCCTGGTAGGCCGACCAGCCCGGCTGCCGGTGGACGCCCTGCACACCGCGTCCGGTGGCCCCGGACCGACCGAGGGCGTCCACCGCGGCCCGCGCCAGCTCGCGCAGCTTCTCCTCGTCGCCGTCGCGGAGCAGGTCGGCCAGCATCTCCCGCAGCGCGTCGACGTCGACGGGTCCGGGCTCGCCGTCCTGCCCCTCCCCGCGCGGGATCTCGACCTCGCCGCTGCCCGCGCCGATGGCGGCCGGGAAGTAGAGGTCGAAGAGGGTGTCGAACGCCTCGCGCTGCCCGGAGCGGCGCAGCAGCGCGGCGGCCAGCCCCTCGCGCAGCTCGGCGCGGCGCAGCAGGTCGAGCGCCGTGATCACCTCGGCGGCGTCCACCGTCTCACCCGGTCCCACGGACACCCCGTGGTTCCGCAACGCGCCGACGAACGCGACGAGATGACCGGGCAGGCCGTGCTCCGGGGCACTCAGCATCAGTTCAACCTCAGCTCCGCGGTCGCCTTGACCTGGTCCGACCGGTGTTTGAGGACGACGCCCAGGGTGGTGCGGACGGCCTCGTCGTCGAGCGTGTCCATGCCCAGGGCCAGCAGGGTGCGGCCCCAGTCCAGGGTCTCGGCGACCGACGGGACCTTGCGCAGCTCCATCGCGCGCAGCACCCGCACGGTGCGGACCAGCGAGTCGACCAGCGCCTCGGGCAGCTCGGGCACGCGGGTCAGCACGATGCGGCGCTCGAGGTCGGCGTCGGGGAAGTCCAGGTGCAGGAACAGGCAGCGGCGCTTGAGCGCCTCGGAGAGCTCGCGGGTGGAGTTCGAGGTGAGCAGCGCGAACGGCCTCCGCTTCGCCGTGACCGTGCCCATCTCGGGGATCGAGACCTGGTAGTCGGAGAGGACCTCCAACAGCAGGCCCTCGACCTCGACGTCCGCCTTGTCCATCTCGTCGATCAGCAGGACCGTGGGCTCGTCCCGGCGGATCGCGGTGAGCAGCGGGCGCGGGAGCAGGAACTCCTCGGAGAACACGTCGTCCCGGGTGGCGTCCCAGCTCTCCTGCCCCTGGCCCGCGGTGATGCGCAGCAGCTGCTTGGCGTGGTTCCACTCGTAGAGCGCGCGGGCCTCGTCGATGCCCTCGTAGCACTGCAGCCGGACCAGCCCGGAGTCCGTGGCTGCGGCGACGGCCTTCGCGAGCTCGGTCTTGCCGACGCCCGCGGGGCCCTCCACCAGGAGCGGCTTGCCGAGGCGGTCGGCGAGGTACACGGTCGTCGCGACGGCGGTGGACGCGAGGTAACCGACACGCTCGAGGCGCTCGGTGACCTCGTCGACCGAACCGAACAGCGGTGACTGGGTGGCCTTCACCGGACCATCTTCCCTTCTGATCGGCCGTTCAGCTATCCGTGAGGCTGGTTTCACACTCTTGACGCAACCAAGCGATTGCCATACCTTCAATGGCAACCGCTCAGTTGCTATATGAGGAGGCCGCCGTGGCGTTCCCGAACCGGATCGACCGCACCGTCGAGCTCGCCCACCCGCCCGCGCGGGTCTGGGCGGCGCTGACCACGGCCGAGGGGCTCGCATCGTGGTTCGGGCACGAGGCGGAGATCGACCTGCGCCCGGGCGGGACGGGCGAGCTGCGCTGGGAGGACCACACGTCGCCGATCCGGGTGGAGCGGGTCGAGGAGCCTGCCGTCTTCGCCTTCACCTGGCCGATCCACGGCCTGCCGGACTCCGACCCGCGGCGCACCTACGTCGAGTTCACCCTGGAGCCGACGGACGCCGGGACCCGGCTCACGGTCGTCGAGACGGGGTTCGCGCAGCTCTCCCCCGAGCAGCACGACCAGGCCTTCGGCGGGAACGTCGAGGGCTGGGCCGCGGAGCTCGGCGACCTCGTCGCCCACCTCGCCGCCCACCCCGATGCCGCCTGAGCCCGAGCAGGTCGCCGAACAGGTCTTCACCGCACTCGCCGACCCGACCCGCCGTCGGCTGCTCGCGGAGCTGGCGGCGCACGGCCCCGCCACCGCGACCGACCTCGCCGACCGGCTGCCGATCAGCCGTCAGGCCATCGCCAAGCACCTCGGCCTGCTCGCCGAGGCCGGGCTCGTCACCGCGGAGCCCGGCGAGCGGCGTCGGGTGCGCTTCCGCCTGCGGTCCGCGCCGATGCGGACCGCCCAGCAGTTCCTCGCCGCGCTCGCCCGGGACTGGGACGACCGGCTCGACGCCCTGACCGCACACCTGGAGGACTCATGATCGTCTCAGCGGCCGAGTGGGAGACCGCCCGGCAGGAACTGCTCGTCCGGGAGAAGGAGGTCACGCGCGCGCACGACGCGCTGGCCGCCGCCCGCCGTCGGATGCCCTGGCAGCAGGTGGGGTCCTACTCCTTCGACGGGCCGGACGGGACCGTGTCCCTGGCCGACCTGTTCGCCGGGCGGCGGCAGCTGGTCCTCTACCGCGCGTTCTACGAGCCGGGGGTGTTCGGCTGGCCGGAGCGGCCGTGCCGGGGCTGCTCGATGATCGCGGACCACATCGGGAACCTCGCGCACGCCCACGCCCGGGGCACCACGGTCGTGTTCGCCTCGCGCGCGCCGCAGGCCGACATCGCCGCGATGAAGGAGCGGATGGGCTGGACCATGCCCTGGTACACGATGACCGACTCGTTCGACGAGGACTTCGGCGTGCACGAGTGGCACGGGACCAACGTCTTCGTCCGCGACGGCGACCGGGTGTTCCGCACCTACTTCGTGAACAACCGCGGCGACGAGTCGCTGGGCAGCACGTGGAGCATCCTCGACCTCACGCCCTGGGGCAGGCAGGAGGAGTGGGAGGACTCCCCCGAGGGCACGCCGCAGGGCAAGCCGTACGAGTGGTGGGACTGGCACGACTCGTACTCCTCGGGCCCCGCGCCACAGGAGTGGCTGGACAAGGTCGAGGGCGGGATCGCGGCGTTCGACACGACCGCTCATCCACAGGGGTGCTGCTCCGGCTGAGTTCCCGTCGGGGGTGGGCGACATCATGGGGCCATGACGACCCCGTCGAAGACCCTCGTGGCCGAGCGAGACCTGCGCACGCGCGCCGAGGAGATCCTCGGAACCCTCGCCGGCGAGGGCGCGCGACTGCGCGAGGACCAGTGGACCGCGATCCACGCGCTCGTCGCCGAGAAGCGCCGCGCGCTCGTCGTGCAGCGCACCGGATGGGGCAAGTCGGCGGTGTACTTCCTGGCCACGGCCCTGCTGCGCGAGCAGGGGGCGGGTCCCACGGTGATCGTCTCGCCGCTGCTCGCGCTGATGCGCAACCAGATCGACGCGGCGACCCGGGCCGGGATCGTCGCCGTCACGGTCAACTCCGCGAACCTGGACGAGTGGGAGCAGACCTACGCCGACATCGACGCAGGCGAGGTGGACGTGTTGCTCGTCAGCCCGGAGCGGCTCAACAACCCGGACTTCCGGGACCGGGTGCTCCCCCGGCTCACGGCGTCGGCGGGGATGCTGGTGGTGGACGAGGCGCACTGCATCTCGGACTGGGGGCACGACTTCCGCCCGGACTACCGGCGGCTGCGGAACCTGATCGCCGAGCTGCCCCCGGGCATCCCGGTGCTGGCCACCACCGCCACCGCGAACGACCGGGTGGTCACGGACGTCACCGAGCAGCTGGGCCTCCGCCCCGCTGATGGCTCCGCTGACGCTCCGCGGCGCGGCGATCCGCTGGTCCTGCGCGGGTCGCTGGACCGGTCGTCGCTGCGGCTGTCGGTGGTGTCGATCAAGTCGCCCGCCGAGCGGCTGGCCTGGTTGGCCTCGCGGCTGGACGAGCTGCCCGGCGCCGGGATCGTCTACACGCTCACCATCCAGGCCGCCGAGGAGGTCGCGGGGTTCCTGCGCGAACGCGGGTACGCGGTGCGCTCCTACACCGGCAAGACCGATCCGGAGGCCCGGCTGGACGCCGAGGGCGACCTGCTGGCGAACCGGGTGAAGGCGCTGGTGGCCACCTCGGCGCTGGGGATGGGGTTCGACAAGCCGGACCTCGGGTTCGTCGTGCACCTGGGGGCGCCCGCGTCGCCGGTGGCGTACTACCAGCAGATCGGGCGCGCGGGGCGTGCGCTGGAGCGGGCCGAGGTGGTCCTGCTGCCGGGTCAGGAGGACCGGGAGATCTGGGCGTACTTCGCGTCGCTGGCCTTCCCGCCGGAGCCGTTGGTCCGGCAGACCCTCGCGGCGCTGTCGGAGCACCCGGTGTCCACGGCGTCGCTGGAGACGCGGGTCGACCTCTCCCGCACCCGGCTGGAGATGCTGCTGAAGGTCCTGGACTCGGACGGCGCCGCGAAGCGGGTGAAGGGCGGCTGGATCGGGACCGGCGAGGAGTGGGTGTACGACCGGGAGCGGCACGCCCGCGTCGCGGAGGCCCGCAGGACCGAGCAGCAGGCGATGCTGGACTACATCGCCACGCAGGAGTGCAGGCTGGTGTTCCTGCGCCGCCAGCTGGACGACCCGGATCCCACCCCCTGCGGCCGGTGCGACGTCTGCAGCGCCTCGGTCTGGTCGCCCGAGGTCTCCGCCGAGGTGTCGGCGGCGGCGCAGGAGCGGCTGCAGAAGCCGGGTGTGGAGCTCGCGCCGCGCAGGATGTGGCCCAGCGGGATGAAGGAGCTGGGGGTGCCGCTGTCCGGGCGGCTGAAGGCGGACGAGGTGGCCGAGCCCGGCCGGGCCGTCGGGCGGCTGTCGGACATCGGCTGGGGCACGCGGCTGCGCGAGCTGCTCGCCGGGCCGGACCAGCCGGTGCCGAAGGACCTGCTCGACGCCGTGGTCCGCGTCCTGGCCGGCTGGGACTGGGAGACGCGCCCGGTCGGGGTCGTGGGGATCGGCTCGCGCACCCGGCCCGGCCAGCTGGAGCACCTGGCCCGCCGGATCTGCGAGATCGGGCGGCTGCCGCTGCTCGGCACGCTCGCGCCGGTCGGCGAGCGGCCCGGGGCGCACGAGAACTCCGCGCAGCGGCTGGCGGCGGTGTGGCCTGCCTTCGGCGAGGCGCCGGACCTGTCGTCCGTCGAGGGCCCGGTGCTGCTGGTGGACGACGTCGTGGACTCGGGCTGGACCATGACGGTCGCGGCCCGGGCGCTGCGCAAGGCGGGCGCCCCCGCGGTGCTCCCCCTGGCCCTGGCGCTGGCGGGCTGACCCTGCCTAGCGCATCCCGTCCGTCGCGGTGTGTGGCGGGGGGCGATCGGCGAACCACGCGCGTGTAATACCGTCGCGGCCGTTCCCCGTCGGACGCGCGGTTCCCCCGGACCGCGAGAGGAAGGACGTCCCCCGTGAGCACTCTCGAGACCATCCTGACCGACCCGGCCCGCCGCCCCGCGGTCGTCGCGGACCTGAACGAGCTGGTCGGGCAGGAGGTGAAGGACAAGGGCGGGATGTCCGGCGCCGCGGTGAAGCTGGGCTACCAGACCGTGTCGAAGATCCGCCCGGGCGTCGTCCCGGCCGCGGTCGACCGGATGCTGCCGCAGTTCGCAGGCGCCCTGCAGCCCTTCTACGCCGACTACCAGGCCGCCCCGGGTGGGGACTTCGGCAGCTACCTCGTCTCCCGTGAGGGCGAGGCCGCCGACGCGCTGCTGGCCGTCACGGACCGGCGGGCCGAGGGCTCGTCGTCGGAGGCGCTGAAGAAGGCCTACGCCAAGCTCCGCCCGAACGCCCAGAAGAACGTCGTCGAGGCGCTGCCCCGCCTCGGCTCGCTGATCGCCAAGCACGCCGCGGGCGCGTGAGCCCGGGCGGGGCGCCGGTCAGCCGACCGGCGCCTCGTCCAGCAGTCCGGAGACCAGCCGCTCGCTCAGGCCCCGCGGGTCCCCGCGGAAGGTCTGGTCGGCGTAGTCCAGCAGCTCCGCCGCCACGAGCTGTCCGACCGGCCCGGGATAGCGGTCGAGCGCGACCTCGACGGCTCGGCGCACCCGCGCGGAGTGCTCGGACACGATCGGCTGGGGGCGGGGCGGGGACAGCCGGAGGGCCCGGATCGGGCCCGCGGTGAAGCCGCGCACGGGCGGCTCCACGAGCGCGTCGGCCGGGGTCCGGTCCGGGGTCACGCCTCGAAGTCGGGTGGGCGGCGGGCGCCGTTACCCTTCGGGTCGTGCCCAGTGACCGATTCCTCAAGACCATGAACGCCGCCCATCGAGCGGTGTTGGCCGTGACCCGTGGCCGGATCGGCTACGCGGCGGGCGACATGCCCGTCCTCGCGCTCACGACGACCGGGCGCCGCAGCGGCGAACCGCGGACGGTGCTGCTCACGGCCCCGATCGCCGAGGACGACCGGTACGTGGTCGTGGCCTCCCGCGGCGGCGACGACCACCACCCCGCCTGGTTCCTCAACCTCCGCGACCAGCCCGCCGTCCGGGTGGCGGTCCAGGGCGGGCCGACCCGGCCGATGCACGCCGAGATCGTCGGGCCGGACGAGCGCCCCGAGCTGTGGCAGCGCATCGCCGGTCGCTACCGCAACTACGCGGGCTACCAGAAGCGCACCGAGCGCGAGATCCCGCTGGTCCGGCTCACTCCTGCGTGACCGCGGAAGCCGCCGGGCCGAGCGGCGGCACCCACTCCCGGATCTGCACGTCGGCGACCACGCCCGCCTTCGAGTACGGGTCGGCGTCGACGATCGCCTGCACGGCCGCCTTGTCCTCCGCCCGGAACACCAGCAGCCCACCCACCGGCTCGCCCGGCGCCCAGGCCCCGGCGACCACGAGCTGGGGGAGCGCGCCGAGGTAGTCGCGGTGCTCGGGGCGGACCTCCATGCGGCGGTCGAGGTCGTCGGTGTAGGTGTAGATCACGGCGTAGGTGCTCACAACCGAACCCTAGGCGCCACGACCAGCCTGCTGAACTCCTTCTCGACGACCGCGCCCGCCCCCGGCAGCTCCGCCCCCGCCGGGACGGCGAGGATCCGCAGGTCCGGGGCGTGCGGCCGGCCCGCCTCGCGCCACCCCCGGACACAACCCGCCAACCGTGCGGCCGCCGCGTCACCACCGGGGCCGAAACCACGGATGCCCGGCGGGTCGGCGACGAGGGCCGCGCAGCCGTCCGGCCCGGTGAGGACGACCGACGCCGCACCCCGCAGGGTCGGGACCAGCCACGATCCCGGTGGCGCCGCGGTCTCCGAGGTGATCACGCGGATGGTGCCGGGAGCGGTCAGCATCAGCCAGAGCCCAAGCCCGTCCCAGACGTCGGCCTGGTCGATCCGCTCGCCGAGCGGGGTCGCCGTCCCCGGCTCGTCGAGCCACCGGGCGACGAGCCGCAGGTCCGGGCTGGTGCCCTCCGGCACCTGCGCGGACCACCCCGGTCGCACCTCCTCGACGACCTCCGGCCCGGCCCCGAGCCCCTGCAGCCGGATGAAGGCGCAGCCGCGCACGGAGTCGCTGCGCAGCACCCCGTCGGGCCCGAGGTCGAAGGCCACCGACAGCTGGCTGCCGCGCACCGTCAGCGGCAACAGCAGCCGTCCGCCGGGCGCGAGCTGCGCGATCCACTCCGGACGGACGTCCCAGCTCCCCACGGTGAGGACGATCCGGTCGAAGGGCGCGGCGTCCGGGACGCCGAGGGCGCCGTCCCCGGTCCGCAGGTCCACCCCCTCGACGCCCGCCGCGGCGAGGTGTCTCGCGGCCGTCCCGACGAGCTCGGCGTCGATGTCGATCGAGGTCACCCGCGCGCCGAGCCGGGTCAGCAGCGCGGCGTTGTAGCCCGTCCCGGCGCCGATCTCCAGCACGCGGTGCCCGGGACGCACGGCGAGCTGCTCCAGCATGATCGCCATCATCGAGGGTTGCGACGCCGAGCTGGTCGCCGCTCCGTCGACGATCCGGGTGGGCACGGCGTCGTCCGCGTACGCGACGGCGACGGGGTGGTCGGGCAGGAAGAGGTGCCGGGGCACGTCGGCGAAGGCCTGCAGCACGGCGGGCCCACACCCGGTCGCGCGCAGGGTCTCCACCAGCGCCGCGTGTGCTCTCGCCGGATCCGCCACCTCACCCAGTCTGCCCTGCCTCGCGCCCCTCCGCTGTGATCATCACACCCTGAGCGTCGGAGGAGGGTGTCCGGGCGAACGTGAGGGTGTGGTGATCACCGCCCGGGGGTGATCACCACACCCTCAGTACCGGACGAGCACCCGCCGACGAGGCTCAGGGTGTGGTGATCACGCACCCGGAAGATCATCACACCCTCAGCGTCGAAAGAGCCCGCCTCGACGAGTGTCAGGGTGTGATGATCTCCATCGAGCATGATCACCACACCCTCACTCCTGCGCGGCGCGCTCCCGCACGGCGGCGAGCTCGTCCTCGGTGAGGATCCGCGGGGAGCCGAGGCGGGATGCGGTCGCCCACGTCGCGCACAGCCATTCGACCAGCTCGGCGCGGGCGTAGGCCTCTGCGGGCGTCCGGCCGTAGGCGACGGCGCCGTGGTTCTGCAGGAGCGCGGCGGTGCGGCCCGCGAGCGCCGCGTCGACGGACTCGGCCAGCTCCGGGGTGCCGTAGGTGGCGTACCGGGCGACCCGGGGCGGCCCGCCGAGCTGGGTGACGTAGTAGTGGATCGCCGGCAGCTCGTCGACCACCGTCGACACGGCGGCACTGTGCAGGCCGTGGTGGTGCACGACCGCGCCCGCGTCCGTGCGCGCGTAGACCGCGAGGTGCAGCGGAGTCTCCGAGGAGGGGGCGAGGCCGCTCAGCCGGGTCCCGTCGAGACCGAGGACGGCGACGTCCGCGGCGTCGATCTCGTCGAAGGGGATGCCGCTGGGCGACATCGCGACCAGCCCGCCGGTGCGCACGCTGACGTTCCCCGCAGTGCCGACCACGAGCCGGTCGGCCGCGAGCCTGCGGCCGAGGGCGACGACGGTCTCCTTCGCCTCGCCGAGGGAGGAGGCGCCGTCGTGGGGCTCGTCGATCATGGGTCGAGTCTGCCGGCGCGGGCCGCCGATGCCGCAGGGGTCCGTGATGAGCGACCTCCGCTGAGGCGACGCCGCTCGCCGCGGGGCGGGCTCGGTGTCGTGCTGAGCGTGCTCGCGCCGTCGGGCGCGGGCCTGCGCAGCTCGCTGTCCGCCCTGGTGGTCGGCGGGATGGGGGCTGCGCGGCGATCCGCTAGAAGATCACCAGGTCGTCCGCGTGCACGATCTCCCGACGGTAGGCCCGCGGCAGGTCGGCCGACCGGCGGCCGATGATGCCGGGAAGCTCGCCGGCGTCGTAGTTCACGACACCCCGGGCGACCACCACGCCGCCGGGCCCGAGCAGGTCCACGACGTCCCCGGAGACGAAGTCCCCCGCGATGCCGTGCACGCCCGGCGCGAGCAGCGACCGGTGCTTCGCGACGACGGCGGCGACCGCCCCCGCGTCGAGGTCCAGGCTGCCCTGGACGTCCGCGGCGTGCTTCATCCAGAACCGGCGCGCGGACATCCGGCGGCCGGAGGGGCGGAACGCGGTGCCGACCTTGGGGCCCTCGGACTGCAGGGCGTCGGCGACGTCCTCGGCCGCGGCGAGCAGCACCGGGATCCCGGACGCCGACGCCATCGCCGCCGCCGTGATCTTCGTGGCCATTCCGCCGGTGCCGAGGCTGCCCTGGCCCGGCTTCGCGATCGTGACCTGCAGATCCTCCGGCGCCTCGACCTCGGGGACGAGGGTGGCGCCGGGGCGGCGGGGGTCGCCGTCGTAGAGACCGTCGACGTCGGAGAGCAGGATCAGCGCGTCCGCCCCGACGATGTGCGCGACGAGCGCGGCGAGCCGGTCGTTGTCCCCCACCCGGATCTCGTCCGTGGCGACCGTGTCGTTCTCGTTGACGACCGGGATGACGTCCAGCCCGAGCAGCCGCTCCAGCGTGCGCTGGGCGTTCTTGTAGTGCGAGCGGCGGATCATGTCGTCCGCGGTGAGCAGGACCTGCCCGATCCGCTGGCCGTGGCGCAGGAAGCTGGCGGAGTAGGCGTGGGCGAGCTGCAGCTGGCCCACGCTCGCGGCGGCCTGCTGGGTGGCGAGGTCCCGCGGTCGCTTGGCCAGGCCCAGCGGCGCCAACCCGGCCGCGATCGCCCCGGAGGACACGAGCACCACCTGCGAGCCCGACGCCCGTCGCGCGGCCAGCGCGTCGACGAGCCGGTGCAGCCGGGCGGGATCGAGCCCACCCGCGAGCGAGGTCAGCGAGGACGACCCCACCTTGACCACCACCCGCCGAGCCTGCGCGATCAGCCCCCGGGTCTCACTCACCACCCACCCCGCAGAACACGCGCCCCGACACGTGCGACTCGCGACCCGAGACGTGCGACTCGCGCCCGATCCCCGCGAGTCGCACGTGGCTCGGCGCGAGTCGCACGTGGCTCGGCGCGAGTCGCACGTGGCTCGGCGCGAGTCGTGCATCGGGCGAGGCGGGGCGGGCGGTCATCGGGGGGTGTCCTCGTCGGTCCACACCTCGAAGCCCTCGTCGGGGAGCTCGAAGATCTCGTCCTCGTCCGTCGCGGCGTCGTTCGTCCACTGCGCCTCGTGGGCGTAGCTCGCGCCCTCGGCCAGCTCGGCGTCGGACAGGTGCTTGCGACGGGCCAGCTTGGCGAGCTTGCGCTCGGTCGCCGGGATGCGGGCGGCTCCGGGCTCGACGCGGACGTCCGTGCCGCGGCCCGACATGACCCGCGCGATGCCGGCGGGGGTGCTGGGCTGCCAGTCGAACGTGATGTCCCCGATGGTGACCGGGCAGCCCGGCCGGGCGCCGGCCTCGGCCAGCGCCTCCTCCACCCCGAGCCGGGCGAGCCGGTCGCCGAGGTAGCCGACGGCCTCGTCGTTCTCGAAGTTGGTCTGCCGGATCCACCGCTCCGGCCGCGAGCCCTTGACCAGGAACCCGCCCTCGAGCAGGGGGTCCGGCACGATGGTGAAGCCCTGGTCGTCCACCGCGGTGGGACGCAGGACGATCCGCGTGGGCTCCAGGACGGGCTGCGCGGCGCGGTAGGCCGCCACCTGCTCCCCCATCGCGAACGACAGCTCGCGCAGACCCTTGTGGGCCGCGGCGGAGATCGGGTAGATCGGCCAGCCGAAGCGCTCGGTGAGGTCGGCGGTGACGATGTCGACCATGTCCGCGGCGTCCGGGACGTCGATCTTGTTGAGCGCGATGATCCGGGGCCGGTCGGAGAGCTCCCCGCCCAACGCCGGGGTGTAGCGGGCGAGCTCGTCCTCGAGCGCCTGGACGTCCGCGACGGGATCGCGGCCCGGCTCGAAGGTCGCGCAGTCCACGACGTGGACCAGCACGGAGCAGCGCTCGATGTGACGCAGGAAGTCCAGCCCCAGTCCGCGGCCCTCGGACGCGCCGGGGATCAGCCCGGGGACGTCCGCGACGGTGAAGATCTCGTCCCCCGCCGTGACCACGCCGAGCTGCGGGACCAGCGTGGTGAAGGGGTAGTCGGCGATCTTGGGCCGGGCGGCGGACAGGGCAGCGACCAGCGACGACTTCCCCGCGGAGGGGAACCCGACCAGGCCGACGTCCGCCATGGACCGCAGCTCGAGGGTGAAGTCGCGGGTCTCCCCCGGCTCGCCGAGCAGCGCGAACCCGGGCGCCTTGCGCGCCGACGACGCGAGCGCGGCGTTGCCGAGCCCACCCCGGCCACCCTCGGCGGCGACGAACCGCGTCCCGGGCCCGACCAGGTCGGCGATGATCTCGCCGCGCTTGTCGAACACGACGGTCCCGTCCGGGACGCGCAGCTCCATGTCCTCGGCGTTCGCCCCGGCCCGGAACCCGCCCTGGCCCTGCGTGCCGTTCTTGGCCATCGCGTGCGGACGGTGGTGGAAGTCCAGCAGGGTGTGCACCCCCGGATCGACGACGAGGACGACCGAGCCGCCCCGGCCGCCGTTGCCGCCGTCCGGACCACCGAGTGGCTTGAACTTCTCCCGGTGGATCGACGCGCAGCCGTTGCCGCCCGCTCCTGCGGTGGCGTGCACGACGACCCGGTCGACGAACCGCGACATGACCTACTTCTTCCTCTATGCGCTGCAGGCGGCGAAACCGCCCGACACAGCAGAACGGCGGAACCCCGGAAACGGGGCCCGCCGCTCGTGAACTGCTGGTGGTGGTCGGGCCTCAGACCTCGACCGGCACCACGTTGATGACCTTGCGGCCACGTCGGTGGCCGAACTCGACCGCACCCTCGACGAGGGCGAACAACGTGTCGTCCCCACCGCGGCCGACACCCTCGCCCGGGTGGAACTTGGTGCCACGCTGGCGGATCAGGATCTCGCCCGCGTTGACGGTCTGGCCGCCGAATCGCTTGACGCCCAGCCGCTGCGCGTTCGAGTCGCGCCCGTTACGGGAGCTGGACGCACCCTTCTTGTGAGCCATGGCGCAGGTCTCCTTACGCGCTGATGCCGGTGACCTGGACCTTGGTCAGCGGCTGACGGTGGCCCTGACGCTTGTGGTACCCGGTCTTGTTCTTGAACTTGTGGATGCGGATCTTCGGGCCCTTGGTGTGCTCGACGACCGTGGCGGTCACCGAGGCCTTGGCCAGCGCATCCACATCGGTGGTCAGCTTGTCGCCGTCCACGAGCAGCACGGCGGGCAGGCTGATCTCGGCGCCGGGCTCACCGTCGATCTTCTCGACGGTGACCACGTCGTCGACGGCCACCTTGTACTGCTTACCGCCGGTCTTGACGATCGCGTACATCGTTGACGCACGACTCCTGAAACTCTCGGGGGGACTGATGGGCGCGCACTCTCACGTACAGAGCGCCGCGCACGCCGGGCCACGAGGACCCGGCTCCTTGCATCCCAGGGTACGGAAGGGGAATTCGCAGGGTCAAACCGGGTCCCCCCCGGCCGTGCCCACCGCACTGTCCTGCGTCCCCGCCCCCACGGTCACGGTGACCGCGGTGGCGTCCTCGCCGTCGACCGGCGGACCCGCCGGTCGCGACGCTCCCCGCCGCGACCTGCGCGGACGGCTCACGACGGCGGTCTCGGGCTGCGGCTCGGAGGGAGCCGCGGCCGGGGCCGTCGAGGGGTTCTCGGTGGCCACGCTCTCGGGCACCGCGACGACGACCGGCTCGGCCGCCGTGCTCGGTGCCCCGGCGGAGCGGGTCACCCGTCCCCGACGCCGGCGCGGCGTGGGGGTGTCGACCGCCGGCTCGACGGCCGGGGTCGACGCCGGGAGCTCACCGGAGGACGCGGGGTCCCCGGCGGTCTCGACAGCGGTCTCGACGGCGGCCCGCGGGTCCTCGACGGGGCTGGTCGTCTCGACCGACTCGGTCGTCTCGACCGTCTCAGCGGTCTCGGCGGTCTCAGCGGTCTCGGCGGCCACGGGCGGGGTGCCCGTCGCCGGGAGTCCGGTGGCGGGGGCACCGGTGACCGGGGCCTCCTCCACTGCCACCTCGGGGGTCTCGGGGGTCACCGCGACCTCGCCGGCCGACTCCTCCACCGCCGACTCCTCCACCGCCGACTCCTCCAGCGCCGACTCCTCCACCGACGGCTCGACGACCTGCACCTCGGAGCCCGTGTCCGCGGGCGAGGCGTCGGTCGTGACGACCACGGCCTCGGCCGCACCCGTCCCGCCCGCGGGCCGCTCGGCCCGACGACGACCACGCCGCTTGGCGGGCCTGCCGGTGTCCGCCTCGTCCATGCCCACGGGGGCGGGCTCGGCGATCGGGGTCCCGCCGATCCCGGCGGGGAGGTCCGCGGTCTCGACGTCGTCGACCTCGACCGGGGCCGTGTCCACGCTGCCCTGGGTCGCGGCGGCGACCATGGCCACGGCGGCGGCCGCGGAGGACCGGCCGTTCTGCGGCTGTTCGGGACGCTCGTCTCGGCCCCGCCGGTTCCGCCGACGTCCGCCGCCGGACTCCTCGCGGTGCCCGTTCTGGCCGTTCTGCCCGTGGTCGTGCTCCTGCTCGACGCCCTCCAGGGTCACCACGACGCCCCGCCCGCGGCAGTGCTCGCAGGTGGTGGAGAAGTGCTCGAGCAGGCCGCCGCCGACCCGCTTGCGGGTCATCTGGACCAGGCCGAGCGAGGTGACCTCGGCGACCTGGTGCCGCGTGCGGTCCCGGGCCAGGCACTCGGTGAGCCTGCGCAGGACCAGGTCCCGGTTGGCCTCCAGCACCATGTCGATGAAGTCGATCACGATGATGCCGCCGACGTCCCGCAGCCGCAGCTGACGCACGACCTCCTCGGCCGCCTCCAGGTTGTTCCTGGTGACGGTCTCCTCGAGGTTGCCGCCGGAGCCGGTGAACTTGCCGGTGTTGACGTCGACGACGGTCATCGCCTCGGTGCGGTCGATCACCAGCGTGCCGCCGGAGGGCAGCCAGACCTTGCGGTCCAGGGCCTTGAGCAGCTGCTCGTCGATCCGGTACTCGGCGAAGACGTCCTTCGGACCGACGTGCCGGTGCATCCGGTCCGCCAGCTCGGGCGCGACGTGCGTGATGTACTCGGACACGGTCTGCCACGCCTCGTCGCCGGACACGACGAGCGAGGCGAAGTCCTCGTTGAACTGGTCCCGCACGACCTTGACCAGCAGGTCCGGCTCCTCGTAGAGCAGCGTCGGGGCCTTGGGGGCCTTGGGACCGGTCTTCGTGGCCTTCTCCTTGACGACCTCCCACTGCGCCTGCAGCCGGCGGACGTCCCGCTCCAGGGCCTCGTGCGAGACGCCCTCGGACGCGGTCCGGATGATCACCCCGGCCTCGCTGGGGACGATCTCCTTGAGCATGTCCTTGAGCCGCTTGCGCTCGACGTCGGGCAGCTTGCGGGAGATCCCCGCCGCGCCGCCGCTGGGCACGTAGACCAGGAAGCGGCCCGCGAGGCTGATCTGCGTGGTCAACCGGGCGCCCTTGTGCCCCACCGGGTCCTTGGTGACCTGGACGAGCACGCTGTCGCCGCTGCTCAGGGCCTGCTCGATGCGCCGAGCCTTGCCGTTGAGGCCTGCGGCGTCCCAGTCGACCTCACCGGCGTAGAGCACGGCGTTGCGGCCGCGGCCGATGTCGACGAACGCCGCCTCCATGCTGGGCAGCACGTTCTGCACCCGGCCGAGGTAGATGTTGCCGACCATCGACGAGTTCTGCTGGGCGCCACCGGCGATGAAGTGCTCGACCAGGACGTCGTCCTCGAGCACGCCGATCTCGGTGCGCTGGCCCGTCTGCCGGACGATCATCGACCGCTCGACGGACTCCCGGCGCGCCAGGAACTCGGACTCGGACAGGATCGGCGGACGGCGGCGACCGGCGTCCCGCCCGTCCCGGCGGCGCTGGCGCTTGGCCTCGAGGCGGGTGGAGCCGCGGACGGACTGCACGCCGTCGTCCTCGCGCTCCCGGGTCTGGCGGACCTTGGTGACGGTGTTCGGCGGGTCGTCCTGGTCGTCCGCCGAGTCCCCGGCGGAGTCCGACGAGCCCTTGCGCCGACGGCGGCGACGGCGGCGGCGCGAACCACCCTCGTCCCCGGAGTCCTGGGCGTCGTCGTCCTCGGTGTCGTCCGACTCCTCGGAGTCGTCCTCGGCGTCCTCGTCGGAGGCCTCGCCGTTCTCGTCCCCGGCCTCCCCGTTCTCCCCGCGGCCACGACCGCGACCACGACGTCCGCGGCGGCGACGACGGCGGCCCGCGCTGTCCTCGTCGTCCTCGGAGTCCTGGTCGACGTCCTCCGCCTCGGCGGACTCGTCCTCGGTCGACTCGGCCTCGGGCTCGGGGGTGGCGCCCCGCGCCCCGCGGCCCCGGCGCCGCGAACGGCGCGGGGTCTCCTCCTCGGTGGCCTCGGTCTCGGCGACCTCGGCGGCCTGCGTCTCCTCGGCCGGGGCCTCGGCGACCTCCGCGATCCCCGCGGGCTTGCGACGGCTGCGGGTCCGCTTGGGCTCGGCGGCCGGGGGCTGGAAGAGCGGGGCGGGCGGGGCGAAGAGCGGGGACAGCGCGGCCTCGGCCGCGGCGGGCTGCGGGGCCGTGGGGCTCCCGGTGTCGGCCTCGGCGGTGTCGGCCTCTGTGTCGGCGGCGGTGTCGGCCTCTGTGTCGCCCTGGGCCGGGGCCGCCTCGTCGCTCGACTCGGCGGCGGGCGCGGCCTTGCGGCGGCGCGAGCGGGAACGAGTGGGCTTGGCGGGGGTGTCGGTGGCGGGGGTGTCGGTGGCGGGGCTCTCCGCGGCCTCGGCACCCTCCGCATTCTCAGCACCCTCCCCGGCCTTCGCAC
>Ga0268266_10002883_pt1 | contig 17858 bp, 17 predicted proteins | sample KBSS13metaG_FD_190356 | JGI IMG/M metagenome (GOLD analysis project Ga0268266, IMG submission 190356) | Switchgrass rhizosphere microbial communities from Kellogg Biological Station, Michigan, USA - KBS S1-3 metaG (SPAdes) (version 2) | ecosystem: Host-associated > Plants > Roots > Rhizosphere...
CTCTGCCGTCGAGATGGTCGCGAGGGCGACGTCGACCAGCGGCACGACCAGCAGCCCCAGCCCGACCCCGGAGATCACCAGCGCGGGAACCAGGTCCCAGGTCGACAGGGCGTCGCCCTGACCGTGCACGACGGCGAGCACCCAGACCGTCGCCGCGGACTGCAGCAGTGCTCCGGAGACCATCACGACCTTGCCCAGCTTCATGCCCAGCGGCACCGAGATCCCGGTGCCGACGAAGGCGCCGAGGCTGAACGGCAGCAGGGTCATGCCGGCGTGGATGGCCGACCAGCCGAGCCCCGTCTGCACGTACACGGTGAGCACCAGCGCGAATCCCGCCAGTGAGCCCTGGAAGGCCCCTTGCGTGATCAGCCCGGCCGAGAAGCCACGATCGGAGAAGAGCCGCATCGGCAGCAGCGCGGAGCCGGTGACGCGTTCACGGCGTACCTGCTGGACCACGAACGCCGCCAGCACCACGACCCCAGCGGCGCCCACGGTCCAGATCCAGGCGGCCCAGTCCTGCTGCCGACCCTCGACCAGGGCGTACACCACGCCGAGCAGTCCGCCCGTCGCCAGCACCAGCCCGTACGGGTCGAGCCGGAGCGGGTGCTCGGAGCGGGTGTCGGGGACCCAGCGGATCGCTGCGGCGGCCAGCGCCACCCCGATCGGCAGGTTGATCAGGAAGATGCTGCGCCACCCGATACCGAAGGCGTCGCTGCTCACCAACCAGCCACCCAGCACCGGTCCGATCACCGCCGACAACCCCGAGACGGCACCCACGGCGCCGAGCATCGCGGCCCGTTCGCGTGGGGCGTAGAGCGCCTGCAGCGACGACAGCAGCTGCGGCACCATCATCGCCGCGAACGCGCCCTGGACGACGCGCGCGACCAGCAGGACGCCGATCGTCGGCGCGACACAGGCGATCACCGACCCGACCGTGAAGCCGGCGACGCCGGCGACGAACACCCGCCTGCGACCGAACATGTCGCCCAGCCGCCCGCCGGTGATCATCAGGACTGCGAATGCGAGCAGGTAGCCACCGACCACCCACTCCAGCTGGGCACCGCTGGCGCCCAGGTCGGTTCGGATCGACGGCAGCGCGACGTTCGTGATCGTCGCGTCCAGCAGATCCATGAACGACGCGAAGATGAGCACGCCCATGGCGAGCCCCCGCTTCTCGGTCATCTCGTTCTCTCCTTCATGGTCCGGTAGTCTTGGAAGTGAGAAGTCCCGAACCAGGACATCTCTGAAACGGAATAATTCCGATACGGAGAGAGTAGCGAGGGTGCCGGATCATGTCCACCCGGAAACAGCTCGGTGAGCAGCTGGCGCTGGTGATGCAGGAGGTGATCGCGTCGGCGGTGCTCACCAACGAGCGCATCGCGCGGTCGATCGGCCTGAACGTCGTGGACTTCCAGACCTACGGCGTGCTCCTGCGCAACGGCGAGCCGATGACGCCCGGGCAGGTCGCCCAGCTCACCGAGCTGCCGTCCAGCACGACGACGCGTGTCCTCGACCGGCTCGAGGCCAAGGGCCTGGTCGAGCGTCGTCCAGACGCGACCGACCGACGCAAGATCTGGGTGCACGCGCTGCCGTTCGACAACGACCGGGTCAACGCGGAGTACGCCGAGATCGTGCGGCAGATGGACGAGGCCCACACCGGCTTCACGGTCGCCGAGCTGCAGACCGTGCTCCGCTACCTGGGCACGATCAAGTACGTCCGCTGAGCCGCCGGGCGGCTCAGAACGGAGGGGGACCCACGACGGTCATCGCCCCGGACGCGACGCCGGCGGCGACCACCTTCTCGATGTCGAGCCCAGGGTGCGCGCCGCCGTCCTGGACCGGCTCGCTGGCCGCTCTGAAGAAGCCCTCTCCGCCGGCCGGGGTGTGGAGCGACAGCACCCTCGCCTGCGGGCTCGTGACCAGAAAGGCGTGCGGGGTGTCACGAGGCACGACTGCGAACCCACCCGTGCGGAGCTCGCGGTCGGTGTCGTGCACGTGCAGGCGGATCGCACCCTCGATCACGTAGAACGACTCCTCGTGCGGGTGGGTGTGGAGCGGCGTCGTCTTGCCGGCGGTCAGCAGGTCCTCGAACAGCATGAAGCCGCCCGCGGTCTCGTGCTCCCGGGCCAGCCAGAGATGCGTGCCGCCGCCGTAGAACCAGCGCGCCTCCATGTCCTCGACGTTGCGCACGACGGCGGTGGCGGTGGTCATGGTGTCCCCTGTCTTCATGGGACTACAGTCCCATGAAGGAACTTATGTACCATGACGCCTTGTGTCAAGGAGCTACGAGGAGGTCGGCCGTACCCGGCAGAAGGTGCGCACCAGGGCCGCCCTGGTCGCGGCGGCTCGGGAGCTGATCGCCGCTGGTGGGGAGGTCCCCACGGTCGCAGGGGCCGCGACCGCCGCCGGCATCTCACGGACCACTGCCTATCGCTACTTCCCGAGTCAGCACGCCCTGCTGATCGCGGCCCATCCGGAGATCGAGACGACGTCGATGCTGGGCGAGTCCGTCTCCGACGACGTCGTCGTCCGCGTGGAGGCGGTCGTACGCCGCTTCCTCGCCGTCATCGTCGACACCGAGCCCCAGCAGCGCACCATGCTCCGGCTGTCCCTGACCGACCGCGTGGAGCCCGGACGGCTTCCGCTCCGGCAGGGCCGCGCCATCGGCTGGATCTCTGAGGCGCTGGAGCCGTGGCGCGAGCGCCTCGGCGACGACGGCGTACACCGCCTCGCCGTCGCCGTGCGCGCCGTCAGCGGGATCGAGTCGCTGGTCTGGCTGACCGACGTCGCCGGCCTCGAGACGCCCGAGGCCGTCGACCAGATGGTGTGGTCGGCGACGGCGCTGGTCAGGCAGGCCGATCGCGAGGCCTGAGTGACGTTCGGCTCCCGGCCCGAGCGGCTGAGACGCCGGAGGTGACCGCGGAGGGTCTCGATACATTCGCCGCATGACCGCCGACCTCACCGCCCGGGACGCCATCGCTGCGCTCCAGGAGCACGAGGCGTGGGCGATCATCCGGCGCTCGACGCGGGCCGGTGACCGGGAGACGGTCGGGCTCGTCGGTGGCCGACGCCACGTGGTCGAGTCCCTCCTCGACATCCCGCTGGAGGACGGTGTCCCCGAGGCCGGCCACATCGCCGACCGGCTGGTCGCGGTCCCGTTCCGGCAGGTGCGCGAGCGCGGGTTCGAGGCCCAGGACGACGGCACCCCCCTGGTCGTGGTGGACGTCGAGACCGAGCTGGAGTTCAGCGTCGACGAGGTGATCGAGGCGATCGACGACACCGGGGTCGAGCTCGCCGACCGGGGCGGCTTCGACATCGACGACGCGGCGTACGCCGAGCAGGTCGAGGAGATCATCCGCGACGAGATCGGCCAGGGCGAGGGCGCCAACCTCGTCGTGGGTCGCCACTACCGCGCACAGGTCGCCGACTGGGACGCCGCCAAGGCACTCACCGTGTTCCGCCGGCTGCTGCAGCGCGAGCACGGCGCCTACTGGACGTTCGTGTTCTTCACCGGCGACCGCTACCTGATCGGTGCGAGTCCCGAGCGACACGTGACGGTGCACGGTGACGACGTCCGGATGAACCCCATCAGCGGCACCTTCCGGCTGACCGGCGCCGGCGGCGAGCGCACCGACGTACGCCGTGACCTGCTGGCGTTCCTGCGCGACGAGAAGGAGATCTACGAGCTCTTCATGGTGGTCGACGAGGAGCTGAAGATGATGTGCGACGTCTGCGACAAGGGCGGCCAGGTCCTCGGGCCGTTCCTCAAGCCGATGAGCCGGCTGATCCACACCGAGTACTTCCTGGCCGGGCGCACCAGCCGCGACCCACGCGAGGTGCTGCGCGACACGATGTACGCCGCCACCGTCACCGGCAGCCCGGTGCAGAACGCCTGCCGGCTGATCAAGCAGTACGAGACGGAGGGCCGTGGCTACTACGGCGCCGCGCTCGCGATCCTCGGCCGCGATGCGGACGGCGCCCCCGTCCTGGACTCGCCGATCGTGATCCGCACGGCCGACGTCGGGCTCGACGGCCGGCTGACCGTCACCGCCGGCGCGACCCTGGTCCGCGACTCCGACCCGGCCTCCGAGGTCGCCGAGACCCATGCGAAGGCCGGCGGGATCCTGGCGGCGTTCGGGTTGGGCGCGCCCGCGCCGCGCCCGGACGTCAACGTGGCCGAGCTGGTCAACGACGAGGACGTGCTGCTCGAGCTGTTCGCTCGCAACCAGCGCCTCGCGTCGTTCTGGCTCGCCGACCAGTCCGGCACGCGGCCCGACCCCGCCCTGGCCGGCACGCGGGTGGCGATCCTGGACGGCGAGGACGACTTCGTGAACATGCTGCGCCACGTGCTCGGCGTCGCCGGCATGACCAGCACCGTGGTGCCGCACGCGGCGTACACCGACGGGTCGCTCGATGACGCCGACCTGGTGATCGTCGGGCCCGGGCCCGGTGACCCGCGCGACGGCGCAGCGCCGAAGATCGCGACCTACCGCCGCGCCGTCGACCGGCTTCTCGCGACCGGCCGGCCGCTCCTCGCCGTCTGCCTGGGTCACCAGGTGCTCTGCGACCGGCTCGGCATCCCGCTCGCCTACAAGGACATCGTGTTCCAGGGCACTCAGGACGAGGTCGTGCTCGACGGGCGGCGCGAGCGGGTCGGCTTCTACAACACGTTCGTCGGCCGGGTCTCGCCGCAGACGGTCCTCCCGGACGGCGTCTCGGTCGACACCGACCCCGCGACGGGCGACGTGCACCTGGTGCGGGGGCCGCACTTCCGGGGCATCCAGTTCCACGCCGAGTCGATCCTGACCCAGCACGGCGCCGACCTGATCCACCGGCTCGCCGCCGACCTGCTGGCGTAGTCACGGTGATCCCCGAGACAGCGGCGTCAGGATCCCGTCAAGACCTGTGAGTTCACGTCTGTCCCGGACCAGGCTGGGGGCGTGAGCCTCCACGTGTCGGCGCGACGTACCCCCACCGACACCACCCGGATCCCGTGGTCGGACTTCGCCGCCCTTCGGGTCGGGGTCGTGCTGTGGGGCGGGTTGGCCGTCCTGGACGTCGGCCGCCTCGCCGCCGTGCCGTCGTACGCCGAGCTGGGCGCGGTCGCGATCCTCGTGACGGCCGCCTCCACGGGGGTCCGGACCACGACCGGGATCTGCGCGGCCCTCGTCGGCTGGCTGCTCGTCGACGGCTTCGTCGAGCACCGCTACGGCGTGCTCGGGTACGACGCCGTGCACGACACCGCGGTCCTCACCCTCCTCGTCGGCCTCGCCCTCGCCTCGACCCGCACCACTCGGTCCCGTCGATGAGCGCCACCCTCCCCCTGACCCGGCGCGCGAAGGACTGGCTGGTCAGCGAGGGCGAGGTCGGCCACGCCGACACCGGCAAGCCCTGGTGGAAGGTGATGTGCCTGACCGGTGTCGACTACTTCTCGACCCTCGGCTACCAGCCCGGCATCGCGGCGCTCGCCGCCGGGCTGCTCTCCCCGATCGCCACGCTGGTCCTGGTCGCGCTGACCCTGCTCGGCGCGCTTCCGGTCTACCACCGCGTCGCCGAGGAGAGCCCCCACGGCGAGGGGTCGATCGCGATGCTCGAGCGACTGCTCAGCTTCTGGAAGGGCAAGCTGTTCGTGCTCGCCCTGCTCGGGTTCGCCGCCACCGACTTCATCATCACGATGACGCTGTCGGCCGCCGACGCCAGCGCCCACCTGATCGAGAACCCCAACCTCCGCTCGACGCTGACCGGCCACCAGGTCGCGATCACGCTGTTCCTGCTGGCGCTGCTGGGTGCGGTGTTCATGCGCGGCTTCACCGAGGCCATCGGCCTGGCCGTCGGGCTGGTCGGCGTCTACCTCGTCCTGAACGTCGTGGTCATCTCGGTCGGCCTCTGGCAGATCGCCTCGCACCCCCACCTCGTGCCGGACTGGACGGCGGCCCTCACGACGCAGCACGGCAACCCCCTGGCCATGATCGGGGTGTCGCTGATCGTCTTCCCCAAGCTCGCCCTCGGGATGTCGGGCTTCGAGACCGGGGTCGCGGTGATGCCGCACGTCAACGGTGACCCGACCGACACCGAGTCCCGGCCCACCGGCCGGATCCGCGGCACCAAGCGGCTCCTCACCACCGCGGCGCTGCTGATGAGCGTGTTCCTGGTGACCAGCTCGTTCGTCACCACCCTGCTGATCCCGCCCTCCGCGTTCGAGGCGGGTGGCCGGGCCAACGGCCGCGCGCTGGCCTACCTCGCCCACGAGTACCTCGGCAACGTCTTCGGCACGACGTACGACGCCTCGACGATCGCGATCCTCTGGTTCGCCGGCGCCTCGGCGATGGCCGGCATGCTCAACCTGATCCCCCGCTACCTGCCGCGCTACGGCATGTCGCCGGACTGGGCTGGTGCCGTGCGGCCGCTGGTGCTGATCCTCACCGGCGCAGCGTTCCTGATCACCTGGATCTTCCACGCCAGCGTCGACGGCCAGGGAGGTGCCTACGCGACCGGCGTCCTGGTGCTGTTCACCAGTGCGGGGGTCGCGGTGACCCTGGCCGCCCGACGAGCGGGCCAGCGCAAGCGGACGTACGGTTTCGCCGCGATCTCCCTGGTGTTCGCCTACACGACCGTCAGCAACGTGATCGAGCGGCCCGACGGCGTGAAGATCGGCGCCTGCTTCATCCTCGCGATCGTGCTCGTGTCGATCGCGTCGCGGATCAAGCGGGTCTTCGAGCTCCGGGCCACCGAGATCGACTTCGACGCGACCAGCCAGGTGTTCCTGCGCGACTGCGCCCGGCGCACCATCCGCCTGGTCGCCCACAAGACCGAGTCCCGGGACCTCGACGAGTACATCGACAAGATCCGGCGCATCCGGCGCGACCACGACCTGCCGGCCGACCCCGACGTGATCTTCGTCGAGGTGACCGTCGTCGACCCGAGCGACTTCGAGGGACGGCTCCAGGTGCGCGGCGAGGTCGTCCACGAGCGCTACCGGGTGATGCGGGTCAGCGCGTCGTCCGTCCCGAACGCCCTGGCCGCGCTCGCCCTGCGGATCCGCGACGACACCGGCGTGAACCCGCACGTCTACTTCGAGTGGACCGAGGGCAACCCGGTCCAGCAGCTGCTCCGTTTCCTGCTCTTCGGCTCCGGTGAGGTCGCTCCGGTGACCCGAGAGGTGCTCCGGCGTGCCGAGCCCGACCCGGCCCGCCGTCCCCACGTGCACGTGGGCTGACGCGCCGAGGTGGACACTGGGGCCGTGGACAGCCCCGAGGCCGGTCGCCTGAGCCCGCGGCGGTTGCTGCTCGGCTGGCTGGTGATGATCGTCGTGCTGCCCGTCCTGACCACCGGGCTGGTGCACCTCGCATCGGGATCATCGCGGGTCTCGCTGGCCACGATGCTCTTCTTGAGCCTGGCGGTGCTGGTCGCCCTCGTCGGTGGTCGCTGGCCCGGGCTCGTCGCCGCGATCGCCGGCGCCCTGCTGCTCAACTACTACTTCCTGCCGCCCCTCCGCACCCTCGACGTCGCGTCGGGCAACGACCTGGGCGCGCTCCTGGTCTTCGCCGTCACCGCGGTCGCGGTCGCGACCGTGGTGGACGCGGCCGCCCGCCGACGGGTTCAGGCGCGGACGGCCCAGCGCGAGGCGGACACGCTCGCGATGCTCAACCGGCAGGTGCTGGGCGGGGAGTACGACGTCCCACGGCTGCTCGACCTGGCGCGTCGTACCTTCGGTGCGAGCTCCGCCGAGCTGGTCACGGAGGAGCCCGCGGCGGCGGCCGGCTCCGTCGTGGTCCCGGCCGGGGCAGGCGGATGGCTGGTGCTCGAGGGGGCGACGCTCGGGGAGCGCGAGCGTTCGATCGCCGCGGCGTTCGCGTCGCACGTCGGGGTCCTGCGCGAGCGCGAGGAGCTGGCCCGGCAGTCGATGGCCGCCGAGCAGCTCGAGGCGGGGAACCGCACCCGCACCGCCCTGCTCGCAGCCGTCTCCCACGACCTCCGGACGCCGCTGGCCGGGCTGCGCTCGGCGACCGAGACGCTGCAGACCCACGACCACCAGCTCGACGCTGCCGAGCGGAACGAGCTGCTCGAGGCGATGGAGTCGTCGATCGCGCGGCTGACCACCATGGTCAGCGACCTGCTCGACATGAGCCGGCTCGAGACCGGTGCCGTCCGGCCGATCGCGCGCGACGTACCGCTCGGCGAGGTCGTACGCCGTGCCCTGTCCGGGCTCGAGGGCGCCGAACGCGTCCGGATCGGCGAGCTCCCCACGGCCTTCGTCGACCCCGGCCTCCTCGAGCGGGTCGTCGCCAATCTGGTCGCGAATGCTCTGCGGTTCAGCGAGCTGGTGGAGGTCGAGGGCGACGCGCGGGGTGCCCGGGTGTGCCTGTGCGTGGTCGACCACGGACCTGGCGTCGACCCGGTGCTGCGGAACCGGATCTTCGAGCCGTTCCAGCGGCACGGGGACGTCGGCACCGGCGTCGGGCTCGGCCTCGCCGTGGCCCGCGGGCTGGCGGAGGCACAGGCCGGGACCCTGGAGGCGGAGGAGACGCCGGGCGGCGGCCTGACGATGGTGCTCGACCTGCCGGGAGCACGCTCATGAGAGTCCTCCTGGTCGACGACGACGCGACGCTGCGGCGGACGCTCGGGATCGCGCTGCGGGCCGCCGGTTACGAGGCACTGCTGGTCGCGGACGGTCGGTCGGCGCTGCAGGCGCTGCGTGAGGACAGGCCGGACGTCGTCGTGCTCGACCTCGGGCTGCCGGACGTGTCGGGCGTCGAGGTGCTCCGGGAGCTGCGCGCCTGGAGCACGATCCCGGTCGTCGTGCTCTCGGCCCGCGCCGAGTCGACCGAGAAGGTCCAGGCGCTCGACCTCGGCGCCGACGACTACGTGACCAAGCCGTTCGGCATGGACGAGCTGCTGGCCCGCGTCCGCGCGTCGGCCCGCCGGGCCGGTTCCGACGTACCGGTGCTCGAGGCCGGCGACCTGGTGATCGACCTGCCTGCCCGTCGGGTGACCAAGGCCGGCACGGTGGTCCGCCTGACGCCGACGGAGTGGGGACTCCTCGAGATGCTGGTCCGCACGCCCGGCCGGCTGGTCACCCAGCAGGACCTCCTGCACGAGGTCTGGGGCCCGTCGTACGGCCGCGAGACCAACTACCTACGGGTGTACGTCGGCGGCCTGCGCAAGAAGCTCGAGGACGACCCCGCCCATCCGCGTCACCTGATCACCGAACCCGGCATGGGCTACCGCTTCGAGGTGTGAGATCGGTTTCCCGACCGCCTCTGGCACCCGCCGAAAGTCACGGTGACCGGTCTACGGTGAGGGCGGAGGTGTCATGACACGACGGTGGAACGCGACGGTGCGCCGGTCGCGCGAGGAGCCCAACGACTTCGCCCGCGCCCTCTTCGACGGGCTGCCGGCTCGCTACGACGCGCTGGAGGAGCTGCTCTCGTTCGGGCAGAACCGGCGTTGGCGGACGGCCATGGTCGATGCCGTCGCGGAGGGGCGGCCGACCACCGTGCTCGACGTGGCGACCGGCACGGCCGGCGTGGCCCTGATGCTGGCGCGGCGCACGGATGCCCAGATCACGGGGGTCGACCTCACCGAGCAGATGCTGCGCCGCGGACGCGACCGGGTCGCCGACGCGGGAGAGCTCCGGGTCCGGCTCGCGGTCGCTCGCGCCGAACAGCTGCCGTTCCCCGACGCGACCTTCGACGCTCTGACGTTCACCTATCTCCTGCGCTACGTGGCGGACCCCGCGGCAACGCTGCGCGAGCTGGCTCGCGTCGTACGACCCGGCGGAACCGTGGCGAGCCTGGAGTTCGCGGTGCCGCCGGCCCCGGTGTGGTGGCCCGCGTGGCGGCTGTACACCCGCGTGGTGCTTCCCGCCGCGGGCTTCCTGACGGGAGGTCGCGAGTGGGCTCACGTCGGGCGGTTCCTCGGACCGTCGATCGAGGAGCACTATCGCCGGTTCCCCGTGGAGCGGCACGTCTCTCTCTGGCGCGAGGCCGGCTTCGAGGACGTACGGACACGCACCATGAGCCTGGGTGGCGGCCTGGTCATGCGCGGGCGACGGACGAGTGACTGAGAAGCCGGCGTACTACGCGCGGCGGGGCGGGCGGTTGGCGGACTGCTGGACACTGCTCCACCCGCCGTACACGCTCTGGCACCTGAGCTACGTCGTGCTGGGCGCCGCGCTGTCCCCTCAGCTCGGATGGACGCCGCTCCTCCTGACGGTGCTGGCCTTCTTCCTCGCGGTCGGGATCGCGGCACACGCCCTGGACGAGCGGGTCGGACACCCGCTCGGGACAGCGTTCGGTGACGGGGCGCTCGTGCTGGCCGCGACGGTGGCACTGCTGGGGGCGGTGGCGCTGGGCGTCTACGGTGCCTTCTGGTGGGACGGGCCGAACTGGCCAGTCGCAGTCGCGGTACCGATGGGGGTCGCCCTCGTGGTGCTGTACAACCTGGAGCTGGCCGGCGGTCGGCTTCACAACGACCTCACGTTCGGACTGGGCTGGGGTGGCTTCCCGGTGCTGGTCGGCTATCTCGCGCAGGCGCCCGGGCTCGACAGCTCGCGGGGACCGGCAGCGGTGGCCGCCGCGGGCGCCGCCGTTGCCCTCACCTACGCCCAACGGCGGCTCAGCACCCCCTCGCGCGCCCTGCGCCGGCGCACCTCGGAGGTGGCGGGCACCATCCGCCGGGTCGACGGAACGGTGCTCCCCCTGGACAGCTCGACCCTTCTCGCGCCGCTCGAGGGTGCCCTTCGGGCGATTTCGTGGGGTGTGCCCCTCATGGCTCTGGCGGCTCTCCTCAGCCACACCTGAGGAGGGACCGGTCAGGTGGCGCCCAGCAGGCGCCAGGAAAGACCGTCGACCCTCGACTCACGTCGCCAGCAGCGGCGCGCCGGGGACCTGCATCACCATCCGCGTGCCGCCGTTGTCGGCCTCGTCGACCCGGATGTTCCCGCTGTGGCGCTCGATCACCTGCCGCACGATCGACAACCCCAGTCCCGACCCGGGCATCGAGCGGGACTCCTCCGACCGGTAGAACCGCTCGAAGACGTGCTCCCGGTCGCCCTCGGCGATGCCGGGGCCCTCGTCGTCGACGGTGAGAGTCCCGTGGTTGAGCCGGATCCGGACCGTGCCGTCGGTCGGGCTCCACTTCACGGCGTTGTCGAGGAGGTTGGTCACCGCCCGCTCGAGCGACGCCGACTCACCGGTCACCCACCACGGCTCCGTCTCGACGTCGAAGGTCAGTCCGGTGCCGCGCCGACGGGCCCGGGCGACGGCGCGGTCGACGACCTCGGCCAGGTCGATCTGCTCGACGACGGCGCGCAGCGGCTCGTCACGAGCCAGCTCGACGAGGTCGCCGACCAGGGTCGACATCTCCTCGATCTGGCCGCGGACGTCGTCGAGGAGCTCGCGTCGTGCGGCGTCGTCGAGGCCGCCGCTCGCATCGGCCTGGAGCAGGAGGTCGAGGTTGGTCCGCAGCGAGGTGAGGGGTGTCCGCAGCTCGTGCCCGGCGTCGACGACCAGGCGGCGTTGCCGGTCGCGGGACGCCGAGACCGAGACCAGCATGTCGTTGAACGCGGTGCCCAGGCGGGCGACCTCGTCGTCGCCCTCGATCGGCAGCGGCTGGAGGTTCTCGGTGCGCGCGATCCGCTCCACGTTGCGGGTGAGTCGGCGAACGGGTCGCAGACCGTTGCGGGCGACGGCCCAGCCGGCCGCGGCGGCGCCGATCACGCCGGCGATCCCGAACAGGAGCATCACCGCACCGAGCCGGCGCAGGACACTCTCCTGGGTCGACATGCTCTGCACGAGGACGACGGCATAGGCACCGGTGCGGGACGGGACGGCGACCACCCGGTAGTCGGTGCCGCCCTCGGCGACGGTCCGGACGCTGCTCGCGCTCTGCCCGGCCGCGACGGCGATCTCCGGCTCGCCCATCGGCACGGGCGAGTCGCTCTTGACCATGGTCCTCGCGACTCCGTCGGGCGTGAGCACGAAGAGCCGTACGTCGGCGACACCCGCGGCGTACGCCGGGATCTGCTGGCCCTCCAACACGTCGCTCGGTGCCTGGGCCGCGGCCTGCTGCGCGCGATGGGTGAGGGAGTCGTCGAGGGAGTTCTCCAGCGACATCTTCACCGTGACGTAGGCGCCGAGGGCGACCAGGGCGACGGCGAAGCAGACCGCCATCGTGGTCATCAGGATGACGCGGCTCGCCAGGGACCGGCGGTAGTGCCACCGCGGCTCGTCCCAGGCCGACGAGCCGGGTGCCTGTCCGGTCGCCGGCGTGGTCACGATTCCTTCAGGACGTAGCCGACACCCCGGACGGTGTGGAGCAGTCGTGACTCGCCCTCGGCCTCGGTCTTGCGGCGGAGGTAGCCGACGTAGACCTCGAGGGAGTTGGCCGTCGTGGGGAAGTCGTAGCCCCAGACCTCCTCGAGGATGAACGAGCGCTCGAGCACCCGCCGCGGCCGGCGCAGGAACATCTCCAGCAGCGTGAACTCGGTGCGGGTCAGCTCCATCGCCCTGGCGCCTCGGCGTACCTCGCGGGTCGCGAGGTCCATCGAGAGGTCGGCGAAGGAGAGCACCTCGGTGTCGTCGCCCTCGATGGGGACGACGCGGCGTAGCAGCGCGCGCAGCCGCGCCAACAGCTCCTGCAGGGCGAACGGCTTGGTGAGGTAGTCGTCGGCGCCGGCGTCGAGACCCTCGACCCGGTCGCCCACGGCGTCGCGCGCGGTGAGCACGAGGATCGGGACGTCGTTGCCGGCCTTGCGCAGGGACTTGGTGGTCTCGATGCCGTCGAGCCGAGGCATCATCACGTCCATCACGACGACGTCGGGACCCTGCCCGGGCGCCAGGCCGCCGATGCCGGCCAGCGCCTCGGCGCCGTCGGCGGCGAGGGAGACGGCATACCCGTTGAACTCGAGGCTGCGTCGCAGTGACTCGCGCACCGCCTTGTCGTCGTCGACGACGAGCACGCGAGGCTTGGTGCTCGCAGGCGTCGACGCAGTGGGTGTCACGGTCTCACTGTGCCAAATGGTCCTGAGCCGCGCCTGAGAACCGGCTCGAACGCAGCCCGAGCTCACGCCGCAGGGCGGGCACTGCGGCCACGATCGCGGGGTCGGCCCGGCGTGGGACGAGCAGGTCCAGGACGAGCCGGTGCCGCCACGGGAGCTCGGAAACCCGCTCGCGTCCGCGCGGCTGCGCGAGCGACCGGGGTACGACGGCCGGGCAGCCTCCCTTCCGTGCCGTGACGAGCGCGGTCTGGACGGTCGCGCAGCGGCGAGGGCGGGCGCCGAGCCCGACCAGCCGGTCGCGGATGGCGGAGGTGGAGGCGTCGTACGTCGCGAACACCACGTCGCGGTCGAGCAGCGGACGAGACCCGCTGGCGGGCCGGCGTACGCCGACGGGCAGGAGGACCACGAGCTCGTCGGTCCCGATCCGGTGGCGCCGGACCGTCCGCGGCAGCTCGACCTGCCCCGCGATCGCGAGGACCGCGGCGTCGATGGTCCCCTCCTCGAGCCACTCGACCAGCCGGTCGCCGTGCTCGACGTGCTGCTCGACTCCGGCGTCCGACAGCACCGCGTCCATCGCCGGGAGCACGAGCTCGGCCAGGCTGGAGATCGTGCCGATCCGGGGAACGGCGTGTCGGTCGGCCGCGCGGGCCGCCTCGAGCGCACCGCCCAGGTGGCCCAGGATGTGGTCGGCCTGTCGGGCCAGCTCCGCCCCAGCCGGCGTGGGCCGCGTGCCTTGGGTGTCGCGCTCGAAGAGGACCAGACCCGCACGCCGCTCCAGACGCGACAGCCGCTGGCTGGCCGAGGGCTGGGCGACCTGCAGCCGCCTGGCCGCCGCGCCGACCGAGCCCGTCCGGGCCACCGCGAGAACCAGCTCGAGGTCTTCGGACGTGACTATGTCGCTCATAGGTTCATCCTATGGTGGCCCAGGTGGTTCTGCCTGCTACCGCGTACGCATGGGATCGCGAAGCATCGAGGCATGAGCCCACGCACGGCGGCAGTTCGGATGCTGGTCGGCATCGGCATCACCGACCTCACGTTCCGCACGTCCCAGGTGGCCTTGCCGTTGGTCGTCCTGGCGGCCACCGGATCGGCGGGGGCCACCGGTCTCGTGGGCGGAGCGTCCGGGATCCCGGTCCTGTTGTCCCCGTGGTGGACGCGGCGCCTGCGGCACCGGGTGCGGAGCGGGCGCGCGGTGGCGGCCTGCTACCTGGTGGAGGCGCTGGCCTTGGGGGCTGTGGCGCTGTCGGCGGCTCTGGGGCGGATCGACGTCACGCTGCTCGCAGGCGCCGGTCTCGTGCTGGGAGCCGCCGAGGCGCTGGACGGACCGGCACGAGACGCACTCGTCGCCGACCTCGGTGACCTCCTGGGCGACGACCAGGCCCTGACCCTGTTGACCACGCGGGACTTCTTCCGTCGGGTCAGCATGGTGGTCGGCCCCGGTGTCGGCGGCCTGCTGGTCGCCCGGGGTCTGGCGGTGCCGCTGCTGGGGCTCGAGGTCGCGTCGATCCTGCTGTCGGCCGCCCTGGCCGCCGGAGTGCGTGGGGTGGGCGCGGCCGGCCCGGACGACGTCACCCGGCACGGGATCTGGGCGACCCTGCGGGGCCACCACGAGGTGCTCGCGGGCTGGGCCGTGCGCGGCACCGGCTGCGCGCTGTGGTTCGGCTTCACGCTCGGGCTGGCGGTGCTCGGAGCCGAAACCGGCCATGGCGCGATGTTCCTGGCCACCGGGATGACGGCGTACGGCCTCGGGTCCGTGCTCGGCACCCTCGGGGTCGTGCGGCTGCTCCGTGTCCTGCCCGTGCTGCCCGCGATCGCGGGGGCGTGGGCCCTCACGGGCTGCTGCTGGTCGGCGATGGGCCGGTGGCCGCACACACCCGTGATCGCCGGAGCGGCGTTCCTCAGCGGGCTCGCCGTCGTGGTGGGCAACTCCGGGGTGACGGCTCAGATCACCCGCGGCTCGACCGGCGCCGAGCGGCGGGTCCTGATGGCGGGCCAGAGCGTCGTGGTCAACGCGTCGTCCTCGCTCGGACTGCTGGCGGGAGGGCTGGTGCTGGCCCGGATCGGGGCCACCTCGACGTTGGTGGCCACCGGAGCAGTCACGACCGTGGTGGCTCTGACGAGCCTGGTGGCGGTACGACGGTGGGGTCGGTCAGGCGAACCGGCCGGCGACCTCCGCGGCCCGCGCGCCGTACCCACCACCGAACAGGCAGGCGTGCACGAGCAGAGGATGCAGCTGGTGGATGCCCACGCGGTCGCTCCACCCGTCGGCCAGGGGTGAGACCTCCTCGTAGGCCTGCAGGACCCGCGGCAGCTGCGGGAGGCCGAACAGCGTGAGCATCGCCAGGTCGGTCTCGCGGTGCCCGCCGTGCGCAGCCGGGTCGATGACGCAGCAGCCGGCGTCGTGGGTCCAGATGACGTTGCCGTTCCAGAGGTCGCCGTGGATCCGGCGAGGTCCCTCCTCCGGCACCAGCGTCGGGAAGCGTCCGACGAGGCCCTCGACGACCTCGGCGCCCTCGGGCGTGATCGCGCCGCGGTCGCGGGCGAGCTTGAGGTAGGGCAGCACCCGCTTGGTCGCGTAGAACTCGGCCCACGTCGGCGCGCTCTTGTTGGGCAGGGGCAGCCGGCCGATGAAGCCCTCGCGGTCGAGGCCGTACGTCGGTGCTCCGGCGTCGTGCGTCCTGGCCAGCGCGCGGCCGAAGTCGGAGGCGGCCTCGGTGGTGAGCTTCCCGGGCTCGACCCAGGCCAGGATCAGGCAGTCGGCCTCGACCGCCAGCACCTCCGGCACCCGGACGCCGCCGACCTCACCGAGCCAACGCAGCCCCGCGGCCTCCGTCTCGAAGAATCCGGGCGGGGCGTTGGTCAGCGTCTTCATGAACGCCGACCGACCGTTGCTCAGGCGGAGCTTGGTCGCGGTCGAGATGTCGCCGCCCGCGATCGGCGCGGTCGCCGCGACGGCGGAGCCCAACAGCTCCTCGGCGCGGCGAGCGATGTGCGGCTGGCGCGTCATCGCGACCTCCTCGGGTCCGGCTGGCCTCACCGTAGCGAGCGAGGACCGTCCGACCAAGGCGAAGCCGGGTCGGACGACCGGAGCGAGCCCGAGCGAGCTCGCTCGCGAGGGGGCCTGACAGCGAGACCGAGCGAGCTCGCTCGCGAGGTGGCCTGACAGCGAGCTCGCTCGCGAGGGGCCTGACAGCGAGCTCGCTCGCGAGGGGGCCTGGCGGTGACCCCCTTGCGAGGTGGCCGGTCTGTCACCCCACGTCCCAGCCGTGCCAGTGGGTGATCTCGAACCACGCGCTGACCCGTTTCGCCGACCGGTTGCCGAACCCGTCGCCGCCGTAGTGGCGCGAGAGCCGGTCGATGTCGGCCAGCGCCGTGGCCTCGTCGTGATCCCAGCGAACGACCGGCCCCCGCACACTGACGTGGGTGTACCACTCGTCCTCCTGGAGCGCGGTGAGCGACACGTAGGGCCGCGCCTGCATCCAGGCCAGCCGGGCGCGACTCGCGTCCATGTTCACCAGCACGGTGGCGTCGTCCTCGACGAGGTACCAGGTGGCCACCGACATCGGGTGGCCACTCGGCATGGTGACCGCGATGACGGCGGGGTTGGGCTGACGCAGCAGCGCCCATGCGGCGTCGGACGGGATGCCCTTAGGCATGCGGCCTCCTGGTTACCTCGCATGTTCGGGTCGTCCGCCTGGACGGGTGTTCTTGTACCCGCTCAGGCGGACGACCCGGAATCCAGCTGTGAGATCAGCTCCGCCACCAGCACGTCGACGGTGCGTTCCACCATCGTCAGCACCACGGCGAAGCCATCTCTTCCCCCGTAGTACGGGTCGGGTACGTCGCCGCCCGGGTCGACCGGGTCGAGGTCGCGGAACATCCCGACCCGTTCCGACCGGCCACCGAGGTCGGCCAGGTTGTCGACGTCCATCGCCAGCACCACGTCGTGCGCCGCGAGCCAGGACTCGTCGTACGCCCGGGCGCGGTGGTTGCTCGGGTCGTAGCCGGCCTCGGTGAGGGTGGCCGCAGCCCGGCTGTCCATCGGGTCACCGACGTGCCAGCCGCCGGTGCCGCTGCTGTGCACGACCACCCGGTCGTCGACCCCGGCCTCGGCCAGCCGCTCCTCGAGCACGACGTGAGCCATGGGGGAGCGGCAGATGTTGCCGAGGCAGACCAGAGCCACGGCGTACCGACCCTGCTGCCGAGGAGGCGGGAGCACGCTCAGTCGTCGTCCTTCAGCAGCGAGGCGGTCGCCCAATTGACGAGGGTGATCACGATCGAGCCCCACAGCGCGTTCCAGAACCCCTGCACGTGGAAACCGATCCCCACCCCGCCGGCGATCCACGCGGTGAGCATCAGCATCAAGGCGTTGATCACGAGGAGGAACAGCCCGAGCGTGACGATGATGAACGGGATCGAGAAGAAGGTGACCACCGGCCGGACGAGGTTGCTGACCAGCCCGAGGATCAGGGCGACCAGCAGCAGCGGCACGATCTTGTGGTTGAGCTCGGCCTGCCCGGAGCTCGGCCCGGTGAAGTAGATGCCGTCGAGCAGCCAGGTGGCGGCGGCGACGCCGGCTGCGGTCGTCAGCAGCCAGGTCACGAAGCGCACGTCTCGAGCATAGGCGAGATGCACAGGCCGCCTTGCCGCAAGGGGCTGGCGCTCGCTCGAAGGACGCCCCGGCTTCGCCGGGTCGGCACAGTTCCCCTTGCCCGCAAGCGGGCGGCGGGGCTCCTTGCGGTTGTGCCGTCCCGGCTTCGCCGGGTCGACACAGTTTCCCTTGCCCGCAAGCGGGCGGCGGGGCTCCTTGCGGTCGTGCCGTCCCGGCTTCGCCGGGTCGACACCGTTTCCCTTGCCC